>Ga0316630_10000006_pt1 | contig 51364 bp, 77 predicted proteins | sample OWC_May_M1_C1_D6_FD_207658 | JGI IMG/M metagenome (GOLD analysis project Ga0316630, IMG submission 207658) | Wetland soil microbial communities from Old Woman Creek delta, Ohio, United States - OWC_May_M1_C1_D6_A | ecosystem: Environmental > Terrestrial > Soil > Wetlands | place: USA: Ohio...
CCGTTCCTCACCCGTACCCCCCGTAACCCCCTGGAAGGACCCAAAGCCCCCGGGGGTGTGGTAAGTATGCGAATCTACTGGATACCGCTCGGACCCGCCCGCGGCCGTCAATCGCCCCTCCCCCAGAGCACTACCCGCCCCTGCGTCGTCGTCGTGATCACGATGGGCCACGCCTCGAGCTTGAGCAGCTGCAGAACCAGCTCCCGGCGCACCCACCGCATCAGTTGCCCTCCGCCGTGAGGCACTCTTTGCATCGCTCCTCCGTGGTCGCGTTGCCGGCCAGCAACGACCGCACGACATCCCTCCGCGCACCCGAACGGTCGCCGCTGAACCCGACGCCGCACAGCGCGTCGCCCTGCACGTGCACGCGGCACTCTACCGCGTACAGCAGCGCCTCGAGGAAGGCGTGGCCTACGCGCGTTCCGTCGGTGTACTCCACGACGAGCCAAATCACTTCCTTGGCGTCCCGTCCGGCCGGATCAGCCCGACCTCCGCGTCTACGACGCTCCGCACCTCGTAGTGCCACCGCTTGCGACCAGGCCACCACTCGGCGGTGACCGCCAGGTGCTGCCCATCGTGCTCGAACACCGAGGCGACGTGGAGAAGTGGGTCGGGCCCCTTCGGGCCCTCCACGCCGCGCAGCTTGTCACCGACCTTCGGTGGCCACCACGGCGGCAGTTGGTCTCTCATCGACACGTGCACTTCCCTACGGCGCGCAGGCAGCCGTGGCATCGCTGCGTGTAGCCGTCCGCGTCGTACGACCCGACGTACGTGCCCCACTTGCCGCATGGGCAGCGCGCCGGCACTGCGACCTTGCCGCGCCGCGCGAGCTCGGCGGTGAGCTCCTCGTCGCTCAGATCCCGCGCGCTCGCTTTCCGACCTCCGCCTGAACCGACGGAGCCGCCGTGGCCGCCGGCGACCGAGTAGGTGATGCCTTCGTTGCTGTCGTCCATGGGGTTCCTCCTTCGTGCCAGCTTACTTCCCGACCTCGAGCGGTAGCACGCGCACGAACGTATCCCCAAACGACCGGCCCCCGCGCTCGGCCACCGCGTCGGCCTCGCCCTCGTGCAGGAGCGCATCGACCGGACGTGAGCCGCGCAGCTCGTCGATGGGGAGCCGCGCCTTGCCGCGCCGGCGGAACACGCCCTTGTGGCCGCTCTTCATCGAGGACACGAACGAGCCCTTGATCAGCGTGCGCTTGCCCCGGTTGACCTCGACGGATACGCCCTTGGCCGTCTGCCGATGTGGGTACGCGACGAGCGGCACCGGCTCGCCCGACACGTCGAGGGCCCACTCCATGGCGGCGATGTTCCCGCCCCTGGCTCGGCGCAGCGTCATCGCGCGCGTGATGTACCGCGACTTGATCCGCTTCCTGGCCCGGATGCGCTTCGAGGCCTCGGACCGCATGTCGCGCAGGGCGGTCGCGCCGGCCTTGCGCAGGGTGCGCTTGAGCGCGGCCTTGAGCGGGCTGGCCTCGAGGGCGGCGATCTGGCTGCGGTCCCAGTTGGCGGTGATGGCTACGGGCATGGCTTCATCTCCATCGCGAGTGCGAATGCGGCGATCCGTAGCTCGATAAAGCGCAGCGCCGCCGCCTGCGTCTGGTGATACATCGACTTCCGCCGGCCCTTCGCGTCGATCTCGATCGTGCGCCAGCCGGCTCGGTCAGGGCCGTACGGCCCCAGGATGCGCGCGCCTCGTCTCGGACCTCCACCGGCGTTGAATCTGGGACCGGGCCGGCGACGCGCCCGCGTGAGCAAGCGACGGATCGCTGACTTGAGCGTCGCCCTGGCTCGCCGTGCCGCCTTCTTACGTCGGCGATGCGGCGATTGCCGCGTCGATCCCGATCCGCTCATACACGGGCGAGATCCCTCCGCGCCGCAAACCGGGCAGGCGATGTCGGTCGTTCTGATCCTCATCGCGTCTTCCGACTGAACGTCGCCGCGAGCAGCTTGCCCTCGGCGTCGATCTGCCCCGCGCGGTGCCCGCACGGCAGCAGATACAGGCTGCGCCCGACCTTCCGGCGGTCCTCGATTCGGCCGCCGCATTCCGGACAGACCTCGGCGGTCATCGGGTCCGCGAACATGCGTTCGATGGCGGCTTCCTGTTGCTCTGGCGTCATGGTCTCCCTCCACTGCAATCGATTGCACTACCGACGACGGGACATCCGCCGCTGGGCGATTTTCTTCGCGAGATCTCGCATCAGGTACTTGCGATCCTGGCGCGCGCCGATGAAGCGTACCTGCTCCGTCCGCGCCCAGAACGAGAGCGTGGTCGCCGGCACCCCGAGCGCGAGCGCCTCGCGCCAGGTGACCCACGCGCTCCCCGGGTGCGGCTCGCGGCGGCCCGGGCAGCGAGACGCCAGGTGCTCGAGCAGGTCGCGCGCGGTGGTGTGCGCGTCGCAGATCGGGCACACCACCGCGGGCTCCCGCATCTTGGCGAGGTTCTCGGCCTGCTTCTCGCCGATCGGGAGCTTCCGGTAGCGCGCCGCCCGGATCCCGGCGGCTCTGTTCGCGGCTCGACTTGTCGGGGTCATCGTCGTTGCCTCCGATCGCGCCGCTGGCGCGCGATCTCGCGCTGCGGCCGGCGCGCCGGGCGGAACCCGGGCCGCGGCTCGACCGGCTGCGCGCCGGTGTGGGTCAGGTGCGCGCCGCCGCAGACCTTGCAGGCGTACGCGCGGAGCGAGGTCCCGCGCTCGCGGAGCACCCGGGCCGCGACCACCTCCGCGAAGCCGAGCGACCCGTAGCGGGTCTTCCGGTAGCAGGAGCGCTCGGGCTCGGGCTCGAGCTCGGGCGCGGTGGCCGCTGGCGTGGCCGTGGCGCGCGTGGCGACCTGGCCCGCGGCATCGCGCGCCGGGGCCGCGTCGGCGCGCTCCTGGGGCACGCCAGCGGCCGCGGCGTCGGCGGTGGTTGCCGATCTTCCCGCCTCGTTTGAGGCCGAGGAATCGGCACCCTCGCCGGCGGCCCGTCCAGGCGCGTGGACGCCGTGCATCAGAGCAGCTCCTCCTCCAGCGCGGCCTCGCCCGGGTCGGGCCCGAGCATCTCGGCGAGCAGGCGCCCGCGCCACGCGAGGTTGGTCTGGAGGAGCTTGGGCGACGGCGGCGGCTGGATCCCCTGGAGTCGCCAGCAGAGCATCCCGATCGCGAGCGCGCGGTTGACGTCGCCGCCCTGGTGCTGCCGGTCGCGGGCCCACCAGCGGATCAGGCGGACGTCCGTCCAGCGCTGGAGGTACGCGGCCCCGAGCTCGGCGAGCTCCTGCAGCTCGAGCGCGCTGGCGTTCATCCGGGCGGGCTGCGCGTTCATCTGCGGGCCGCTCCGTTCACGTCGGTGGGGGTCGCGTTCACGGCCCCGGGCTCCGCGACCATCTCCTCCTGGCACGTGCGGCACCACGCGTGCGCCCTGCAGAGGTTCGAGTCGCCGACCCGGAGGAACGCCGCCCACCCGCACCGCTCCGGGGCCTTGTTGTACGGCGTGATCGTCGCGTCGCACGTGGACCCGGCCGCGGCGCGCGGCATCGGGCGGTGACACGAGCGACCCGCGCCCGCGACGCGGCGTTCGATCTCGTCGTGCGTTGCCTCGGATGGCTTGTACAGGACCGGGGCCCGGCCGGGCGCCGCGGCCTCGACCGCCGCGATCGCCTCCTCCACGCTCACGACCTCGATCACCGAGGATCCGCGCCACGCCGCGAACCACGTCACCTGGGGCGCCATGAGCCTCCCGCGGCCCTTCCGGCGGACCTCGCCGGGCTCGGCGCCACCCTTGCTCTCGGGGTTCTTCACCTCGATCAGGAGCGTCACCCCGTGCCGCCCGACCAGCAGATCGGGCACGCCGCCGCCCTGGTCGAGCGGCTGGACGTAGCAGCCGATCGCGCGCAAGGCCTCGACGATCGCAGCCTCGTTGGCGTCGCGTCGCTTCGCACGGTGGATCACGGGGTCTCCTTCGCGCGGCGCGTCCTCGGGTCCCACGTCGGATCCCAGAGCTCGCGCCGCATCAGCTTGCGGTCGATGGGGAGGTGCGGGCCGGGGCGCGCCGGGATCCCGACGCACGCGACGCCATGGGCCCGATGGCCGTCCTCGAGCACGCACCACCCACCATCGGGCAGGCGCGCGCAGCACGGCGGCGGGCGATCCAACATCACGGCTACCACGGCTCCTTGACGAGGCGCTGGATGAACTCGGCCAGCGGCTCCCCCGAGACGCGTTCGGGGTGGGCGGCGCGCTTCGCGTCGTCGATGTACGCCATGAGCTCATTCCGATCTGCGGTGAGCTGGGCGATGCGCGTGTCGCGCGGGTCGATCGCCAGCGCTGGGGCCAGCGCGGCGAGCCACGCGAGCAAGCCGCCAACGGTCGTGACGAGCTTGTCGGCGAGCCGCACCATCAGCTCGGGTTCCTGGCCGTCGACCATGAACACGGCGCTCGGCTTGCCCGTGCCGATCGCCCACCCGAGCTCGAGCGCGGCGGACCGTCCGCACGGCTTCAGCATCACGAACGTGTCCGCCCACCGCATGCCGCCGAGGTCGAGCGCGAGCCCGCGGAGCGCGGCTGGGTGCTCGTACGCGGCGATCACCTGCTCGGCGGTCCAGCAGCGCCAGTCCTCGTCGATCTCGCGCCACGAGAACCCGTGGTCGTCGGGTGCCGGGTTGCGGAAGTCGTAGACCTCGTGGCCGGCGTCGCGGAGCAGGCGCACCATCGTCGGCTGCCTCTCGTTGCGCCAGCTCGAGGCGAGGTAGATCTTGCGCGCCACGGCTAGTTCGCCTCGTCGGCCTGCGCGGGCTTCTTCTTCGAGACGGTGACCTTCGTCTTCCCCTCCTTGATGCGGACCGTCACCTCGACGCCCTCGTCGTCGGTGAACTTGTAGACGTCGACCTCGTGCTTGCGCATGGCGACGATGAGCTTTTCCACGGCCGCGTCCTCGGCCTCCTTGGCGTTCTTCTTCTCGGTGCGCGCCTCGTTGAGGACCTCGGTGGCGCGGTTGATCTCGGGCGCAACCTTGCGCTTGAAGCCCGGGGCGGGAAGCTCGGTCTGCTCTGCTTTCTTCTTCTTCATGCTGGTCTCCTTCAGGGGGTGTAACGGGGGTCGGTCGATGCGTGGGGGATGTCGTCGGTCGGCGGCGAGGGCCTGATCGGCAGCGGTTCCTGCTGCGAGGTCTCGCCCTTCACGAGCGGTCGGTGGGTGATCGCCCACCTGGGCACGTCGCCCATCGCGAGCTCGGTCCACTTGCGGCCCTTCGCTCGCCCGAGGGTGTACTCGTCGCGATACGTGCGGGTGCGGAGGTCGTATGTCATCAGCGCCACGAACGGCGGCGCGCCTTCGCGGCGATCTTTCTTGATCGCCGCGTACGTCGGGGAGAGCCACCACTTCGCGGGCTCGACATCCCACGCGCGCTCGAGCGTGACGACCTGCGTGCACACCTTCGTGATGTTGCTGCTGCCGTGGAAGTCGCCGAGCTCGGGCACGAGCTTGTGCGCGCGCTCGTCCTTCTTGCGCAGGTGCGCCACCAGGACGAACGGCTTGCCGACGACGAGCCCGAGGTCGCGCACGGTCTTGATGAGGTCCGTGACGCTGCGGTTCTCGTCCTCGGCTCCGTCGTCGTCGACGTAGTGCAGGTGATCGAGCACGAAGAGATCCGTCTCGTCGGCGTGCTCGATCACCATGCGCGCCAGCTGCTCGGCGGCGAAGTCCCGGCCCCGGTAGAACGTGTAGAGCGTCGAGAGCTCCGCCTCGATCCGGCGATCCGCCCACGCCTCGAGGTGGCCGCAGATGTCGTCGCACCGGCCGAGGTACCAGGACACGTAGCGCATCTCGCCGGCGCGCGGGTGGCCGGTGCGGAAGAGCTCATCGCAGATCAGCGAGTACTTCGTGCGGCGCTCGAGCTCGTCGCGCTCGGCCTCGAGGGCGAAGTAGTGCGCGCGGAGATCCTTGCGCGCCACCGCCGCGGCCATCGAGAGTGCTAATTGGGTTTTACCTAGTCCGGTGCCGGCGCCGAGAAGGAACAGGTCATGCGGGAGCAGCGCCTCGAAGAAGTCCGCGAAGAGCGCGATCGGATAGTCGAGCGCGCGCGCCGCGAGCGCGCGCCGGCGATCGCGCTCGCCGTGCATCCGCTCACCCATCGAGCGGAACCCTGCGGGCTCTGGCTTCGGCGGCGGCTTCACGCGGCACGCTCCATGTCGATCTTCGGGTAGGGTCGCGCGGGCGCCGTCAGAACCTCGCGGCGCCGGCGCTTGTCGAGGCACCACAGGTAGCGGTGGCAGCCGCGGTGCCGCATCGGACGCGTCAGCTCTGCGCACCACTGACGGAGCCACGCGCGAACGTTTTCGCCGTCTTGCGGCTTCGGCGCGCCCCAGTTCACAAGTTGTGCGATCGCGCGATCGCGACCGCGCTCACCTGCGACGGCCTTGCTGATCGCGCGTCGCGACAGCACGGAGCCGTCAGGCAAGATCCGCAGCGTTGCCGGGCGCGTCAGGCCGACGTATCGGCCGTTGGTCGCCTGGTAGATCGTCCCGCCGTGGCCCGGGAACACGCGGCGTCCGCGCCGGTCGGTGCGTGGCACCGGGTCCGCGCAGCTCTCGACCGCGACGACGCCCCGCGCGGCCAGGAGCTCGAACGCACGCGCGATGAACCAGCTCTCGCCGTTGCCCGGCACGCTGTCGAGCAGGACGAGCCGGCCGAGCGTGACGGCCTGGCGCGGCGTGAGGCCGGGGAACACCGCGCGGTGCGCCGCCATCGACGCCGGCGGCCCGAACAGCGCCACGCCGGCGAGCCCGCCACGCTGGTAGAGCCCGAAGCGGTGCGCCGTCGAGCTGGCCGTGCCCGAGTAGTGGTGCTGCGCGACAAACGCGGAGGCCTCGCGCGCGCTCGCGATCGGCTCGACGTCGTAGGCCGAGGTGCAGATCGGCTCGCCCGCCGGGCGACGGTGCTCGCGGCCGAGCGTCCAGCGCTGGACGGCGTCGACGATCACAGCGGCAGTCCTTCCTGACCGCGCGCCGCCGGGAGGCAGTGCGGCGAGAACCAGATGCGTTCGCGAGCGCGTGACTTCGACGTGCTCGTCGACTTCCACGCGACCTTCGTCCACGTGGTCGGCATCTCGTGCTCGCCCTCGAACCCGCACAGCGCGATCCGCAGCGCCGGGTTGTTGCCGTTCCTGATGGCCCACTCGCGCACGCGCGACGAGATCGCCGGATCGTCCTCGCGGTAGAGCCGCTTCTCGCGCGTGTCGTGCGCGTACGGGCCATCAAGGAAGACCCCGCACGGCGTCATGCCGTGCGTGGTGTCGATGCCGAGCGTCGAGCGGCCGAGCACGCGGGTCCAGTCACCGCAACAGACGCGGACGTGCCGGATCCTCTCTGCCAGTCGCTCGAACAGGTCGGATGGCTTGCCGCTCCGGTGCTCGCCCTTGTTGCGGTGGGTGAGCGGCTTCTTCCTCGACGGCGCGTGAACGCCGTGCCCCGGCGTGCCCACCTTCGGCATGCACCGGTGCAGTCGCTCGTCCTTGCTGCACCACCCGTTGCCGATCCACGCGCTGATCCCCCAGACCCACCACCCCGCGATCCTCGGGTCGGAGTACTCGGGATCCTGGACCAGGCGCTCGAACAGCGATGGGGCCTGATGGACAAGCCAGCGGTGACGCGCGTGCAGGTCGGCCTCGTTCACCGGCCAGTCCGCCCAGCGCGCGACCTCGTCGGGCTTCGACTGGACGGCGCGCCAGAAGTTACTGATCAGCCCGTCCTTGTCGTTGACCGTCTCGACCTTGCCGGGCCCGCGCGGGCGCGCGAGCAGCACGGCAAGGCTGCCGGCGAACGGCTCGACGTAGTTCGGGACGTCGCCGAACGCCTCCCACACGAGCGGCGCAGCGAGGAACTTGCCCCCGTACCAGGGGAACGGAGCTCGGAGTACTCGCCTCGAGGTCATCTCGCCGCCACCCTCGCGCGGACGTAGCCGTCCTCGGTGCGCGCGACCTCGCCGGCGTCGACCAGCGACCGCAGCACGGCGTCGAGGCGCCCTCGGCTACACGAGCCGTAGTCGTCGCGGACGGCATCGAAAATCGCCGCCGGCCACTTCGCCTGGTAGCCGCCGATCTTCGAGAGCATGACCTCGCGCACCACGCTGACCTCGGGCTTGGTCATCCGCACGACCAGCTCGCGGCGGGCCCGCTGGCGGCGCTCGTAGAGCGCGCGGAACGTGGCCGCGGTCTCGGCCGATGACGTCGGGCGGTACGTCACGACGCACGCCTCCACAGGTGGCCGAACTGCGCTTCGATCGCGCGCCAACTCGTGTCGGGCGGCGGGGTGAGCTGGAAGTCGTCGCCGCCGCACACGTGGAGATTGCCGCGCGCGCCCTCGACCCAGTGAAATGCCGGCGAGAGATGCCCGTCGAGCAGCGAGCGCACGGCGTCGACCTGTTGGCGGCACCGCCCGCACCAGCCGCGAGGCAGGCCGGAGAGCGGCAACTCGAGCTGCTCGCTCACAGCGCGCGCCTCCGGTCCGCGAGTTCGCGGAGCTGGCGCGCGTCGTGCTCGACCCACGCGGCGATCGGCGAGCCCGGCGGGCCGTAGGTCTCCCAGGTGTGCCGGGCGAGCAGCTCGGCGAGGTACAGGTCATCGACGGTGTCGCGCGTGTGCTTCTCGTCGCGCTTGTCCAGCCGCGCCAGCTCGTCGCCGAGCGCGTCGATGCATCGCGCGAGCGCTATCGCCCGGGCACCGACGTCCGACGTCGACGGCCAGGCCGGCATGACCCACTCGCCTCTCGCCTGCACGATGCGAAGCGCGGCGAACACCCACTGGTGGCCGAAGACCGCGAAGTCGTCGGTCTCCACTCCATCGCAGATCGCGAGCACGGCCGGGTCGCAGATGATCGCGGCCAGGAGCCGTCCCTCGAGCGGAGCCGAGACCGGCAGATCGATCCTCCGCTCGAGCTCGCGCCTCCGCGAAGCGCGGTGCTCGGCCGGATCGCCGGCGAGCACCGCCGCGGCACGCGCGGTGCGGGCCCTCTTCTCGGCCTGCTCCTGGGCGAGCTTGTACACATCGAGCCTGGGTCGAGCGTTCCGGCTCATCGGGCACGCCCCATCCCGAACGGCCTCGGCGGCGCCTGGTCTTCCTCCACCAGGCGCAACGTCGGCGGGTCCGCCGCCCGCGTCGGCATGCGGGACCGCTCACCCGCCTGGATCGGCGATAGCTCGGCGGCCTTGTAGAACGGCCGCTCCTCCCAGATCCTCGACGGCGTGAACCAGCGCAGGTGCCGCACGTCGTCGCGGCGGCACTCGGCCGCCATGACGTCGATCCGGCGACGGTGCACGGCCATCGCGGCCTCGTAGTCGGGTCGGTCCGCGGTGAGCTCGCGGGTGCGCGCGACCAGGTCGCCAGCACCAGCGCCGACCGGCATCGGCGGGAACGGGATCGCCTGGGGGTCGATGCCCTCGGCGCGCAGCTCGGCGTGCTTGGCGGCCGCGTACGCCCACGCGTCGTGGTTGATCTTCACCCGGGGGTCTGGCGCCTGGCGTGAGCGATCTGCAGCGGGCTCCGGACGGGGTGGGGTGGGGATGGGGTCCGGCCCAGGGATCGCGCGCGCGCGCGGGAGCTCGCTTTCGGTGGTCGGAGGTCGGAGATCGGAGATCAAAGGTACGTCCTCACGGGACCGTGGAATCGGTCCGCGATCGAGTGCGGAATCAGTGGAGCTAGGTGCTGGATATCGCGCCGGTTGTGGCTTCGAGATGCGCTGGTGGGTGGGCGAGCGCTCCTCCCGCCACCCTGTGATGGCAAGGTACCGAGCGCCCTTCACTTCATAGAGCGACACCAGACCGGCAGCAGCGATCTCGGCCAGGAGGCCTCCGACCACGTTCGGTGGCCGGGGGCGGCTGAAGAACACCGCGCCCCCCAGGTAGGACGGTTCGGCAGGGCAGCGGCCGTCATCGTCCGCGATGGTGTAGAGCATGAGGAACAGGCGCGCCGCGCCGTCCGTGAGGGCCGCAAACGCCGCGAGCTCGCGGAGCTCGGGCTTGATGGTGCGGATGCGTCCAGCCATGGCTACGCGGCCTCCAGCTCGAGCCCGTCGCCGGGCCGGGCGTTGGGGTGGCAGGCGATCAGCGCCGGCAGCCCGAGCAGCGCGCGGCGGACGTACGAGTCCATGCACCACGCGATCGCCTCGAGCGCGGTGTCGCCGGCGCCGCCGCAGTGCTGCGCGGTGGCGCGGTCCCAGAGGCGCGCGAACCAGCGCTCGCGCCCGCGAGCCTCGCACCACACGGTGATCTCGTGGTCGATGTGGAGCGCCGGGCGCGGCGCTGGCCGGGCATCGCGCTCGAGCTGCGCCGCGAACCGTTCCAGCGCTGCGGTCTCGCGAGCGGCGGTCGCGAGCGCGGCCGGGTCGCCGGCGGCGAGCTCGGCGTCAACGTGGCGCGCGCGACGGGTGCGCTTGCGGAAATCGACGGCCATCGGTCAGCCCTCGCCCTTCGGGATCGGGATGCGCCGGTCGACCTCGGCAGCGATCGCGGCGGATACGATGCGGGCGCGCTGCTCGAATAGCTCGCGCGCCCGCCGCACGCCGCCGGGCTCGTCCTCCATCCGCTCGATCTCCCCGTCAGGATCGAGCGCCCGCATCAGCGCGTCCGGGTTGGTGGCCAGCGCGAGCAGCGTGCTCGTCGGGAGCGACCGGGCGTCGAAGGTAAAGTCGGCCACGGATCAGCCCTCCCCGCCGAGCTCGCGGTCCCACTGCTCGACGAGATCGTTCTCCCACTCATCGAGCAGAGCGACGACGTGGGCCGGGGTGGTGGCTGGGTCGGCGGGCCGGTACAGATCGCGTTCGTCGTCGTGCTCGAGCACGTCCTGGTCACGATCGAGGTCGTCGAGGTCGTCGACAGGACAATCCGGATAGTGCGCCGTCGTCGCGCCGAGACGGGAGGGAGCGCGCGCCAAGGTCACGCCGCCTTCGGGAGCTTGGGGAGCCGCCCGTAAAAGCGGGCCATCGTCAGGTCGAGCGCCGAGACGATCGCCGCCAGCGTCTCCGTCGACACGCCCTGCTTGCCGTTCTCGATCTGGGAGATCGACGAGGCGACGAGCCCCGCGCGATCGGCCAGTTGCGACATCGTAAGCCTGCGGAATTTTCGCCAGGTGGCGATGCGCGTTGGTAGGTCCACGGGTTGCTATTCAGTATCACTGACTCCGCAATGTCAAGTTCGACTGCGGAAACGACGTGGTCCCATGCCATCGATCATGCCCCGCCAGCGCCGTCCCTCCGGTCCGATGTGGTCCATCGATGATGAGTGGAAACGCGACGTTCTCGCGATCATGGAGCGCAAACAGATCACGCAAGCCGATCTCGCTCGCACCTTGGGCGTTTCCCCCTCGATGCTGAGCATGCTGTTTCAGGGCTCGACCCGGCAGACGAGGCTCAAGCCCGCGATCCATCGTGCCCTGGGCCTTGTGCAACCGACGGCCACGCCAGCGGTCGATCGTGATGAGATCTTCAACCGGCTGCTGCACGCGTGGAAGGGGCTCAGCGACGAGCAGCGTGAAGTTCTTATCAAGACGGCGGAGCTGCTCTCGCGCAAGTGACAGCCAGAAACGCGATGGTGTACACCGGTATCTCGCTGCCGGTCGAAGGAGGGGACCTTCACCGCGGCGTCGGAGGTACCGGATGGGTCGACGCAGAACCTCGTCGAGAATAGAGGCGCGCAAGCCCGAGGACGGCTCGCGGCAGCTCAGGGAGATCGCCCGGGGACTCGGCCGTGACGATTTGTTGTTGCTCGCGAACCTCGCGGAGGCATTCGCGAAAGGCAACGCCTCGCGTTCCTAGGCGTCACTCGTGCTGAATTCCGGCGTTGACAGCGCCGGCGGTGTTCAGTACGACTGACGCATGCCAGTCGCTGAACCGCTGCTGCCCGACGAGCCGTCGGACGAGCCGGATACCGTCGTGGTCGGCGTCGTCGAGGCGCTGCTTGGCGGTCCCGGGCCGAGCGCGAGCGCGGCCTACGCCGATCGCATCGCCGCCGCCGAGCGCAGTCGAGGTGCCTCGTGAGGCGCGAGCAGCTGCTCGCCGAGGTCGCCCTCGCGGACCGCAAGCTGCGCAACACCGCCGTCGACTTCACCGCCGGCGTGGCCAGCCTGCGCCTGGACACGAACGCGTACCAGGCGCACCGCGAGCAGCTCGCCGCGGCCGCGCGGGCGTTCGTCCGCGCCGAGGACCGGCTCGCGCGGGGCGGTGAGACCGACTTCAGCGAGGCGCGGGTTGCCTCGCTGAACGCGGTGATCGCCGGGCTGCACCAGCAGATCCGCGAGCTGCAGGAGCGGGCCGGCCGGCTCGAGGACGACAAGGCCGACCTGGTGAAGACCTCCGCCGCCCTGCGCGGCGCCGCGTACGGAGCTGGGATGGTGATCGCGCAGCTGGTCGCCGCGATCGGTCCGTGCGCGATCGAGTGCGGCCACCCGGCGTGCATCGTGGCGCGGCGGGCGACGTCTCCGATCGACGCGACCGCTTCGGTGAAGGCCGGTGCCGCGTGATCCGCCTCCGGCTCTACCGCACGCCCGCGGACGGCACCAGCACCGTCTTCTTCGCGGGCGTCGACACGAGCGCGCCGCTCGTGGACGGCGTGACGATCGTCGGCACCAGCGAGCAGCTCGCCGAGGTTCCGGGAGCCGCCTCCGCTGCGGGCCTGACGTCCGTGGCGCGGCGCTGGCCGGACGGGCGGCGCGCGCTGTTCATCCAGGACAGGCGGTCCTCGTGACGCACCTCCTCTGCGTGGCGCTCGGCTTCGTGCTGGCGCTCGTGACCGCGGGCGTGGTCGACGCGTGGAGCTCGTGGCGGTGGTCCCGCCGCCGGCTCCCCGCGCCCCGGGTGCTCGACCTCACCCGCTACCGAGGCCGCCGATGAAGTGGCTGACCGACGTCCTCGAGCGGAACGGGATCGTCCCGTCGACGGCGATCGCGGAGCAGGTGATCGACGCGATCCCGCGCGGGCTGCTCCGCCAGGTCGCCGGCGAGTCCGCGGCCGCGGTGCTGGCGATGCGCGGCATCCGCGACGCCGCCGGCGACTTCGCGCGCGAGCTCGGCGCGGCGATGGCGCGCTCGGTCGAGCTGGCGCTCCTGGTCGGCGAGGAGGACGACGTCGATGACCGTCGCGTGGTCGACGTCATCGACGACACCACCGCGCAGGTCCAGCGCCGGGAGCCGCCGTCGCCATGACGATCACCCTGCGCAAGCTCCTCCGCCGTCGGATGCAACCGCTCGTGCTCGAGCTGCAGGAGCGGCTGATCGATCTGGCCATCGCCGAGATCCGCCGCGCGCAGGGACTCGCGATCGCGCAGTTGACCAGCGCCCTCACCGCGGCCCCGCGCCACAAGGAGCCCGATGCGGCACCCGAAGATCAGGACAAGCCCGGCCGCGCGGCGCGTCGCGCGCGCCGTGGTGGCGGAGTACCTCGAGCGCGAGCTCGCCGAGCCGACGAGGGCCAGGCGGTGGCTGGCGAGGTCGATCGCGCTGATCGCGGACCCGACGACGACGCGCCAGCACCGGGACCTGGTTCTGACGAGCCTAGCGCCGCGCGCCGGCAGCGGTGCAAGGTCTGCGGCGAGCTCGGCCACAACGCGCGCCGCCACCGCAACGATTCGACGCCGCCGCCGGCGACCGAGGAACGGGCTCATACCCCAACGGCCTCGAGCGAGCGACCCGCACCGCCGGCGGCGGCGCCGGAGCTTGATGTAGAGCCCGAGGAGCCCGAGGAGCCCGAGGAGCCCGAGGAGGAGGAGTACCTCTACGACCGCCGCGATCCCGCGCCTCCGGCGCCGACCGGCCTCGCTCGTGGCGCGGATCGGTTCGCCACCCTGGAGTCCGCCGCGGCCGCGCGCCGCGCGAAGGAGGGCCGATGAAGGACGAGATCCCGGAGCGCCTGCTCGCTCACGAGCCGGCGGAGCAGCACGGACAGAACCGGAAGTTTCGCCGGCGCCGATCACGCCGCGACATGGGGCCGCGCGCGCGGATCCTCCAGCCGCGCCGGATCTCGCGCGACAAGCTCGCCGCCGGCGCCGCCGCCAACCCGCCGGTCGACGACATCCCGCGGCCGTCCACGCGCGCGGACTGCACGTGGTGTCCGGTTTGCCAGGAGGAACGCGATGCCGCCAGCCAAGCATCTAACAGGTCGAAGGTTCGGCCGTCTTACGGTGCTCCGAGAACAGGGACGGAACCGCCACGGGTCCGTGATGTGGGCGACGCGCTGCGATTGCGGGACCGAGTTGGCGGTGTCGACGGGGTCCCTCACGGACGGGAACACGACGAGCTGCGGATGCTCGCGGACGAAGCACGGTGCGACCTGGACCCCGGAGTGGTCCATCTGGCAGACGATGATCAAGCGCTGCGGGAATCCGGGCGCGAAGGGGTACCAGGACTACGGCGGCCGGGGGATCCGCGTGTGCGAGAGCTGGAGGAAGGACTTCCGGGCCTTCATCCGGGACGTCGGCCCGCGCCCCAGTCCTCGTCACTCACTCGATCGCCTGGACACCGACGGGAACTACGAGCCGGGGAACGTGCGCTGGGCGACGCCGATCGAGCAGGCGCGCAACAAGCGCAACAACCGAGTGATCACGATCGGCGGGACGCGCCGGACGTTGGCGGAGTGGAGCGAGGTGAGCGGCATCCGCTACACGACCATCCGCGAGCGTCTGAGGCGCGGGTGGAGCGCCTCGCGTGCGGTCACAGAGCCGACGAAGCCATCTTCCACTCGCGGCCCTGCGTGTTCGTGAGCTGCAAACATTCGCTCTACCTCGACGTGAACCCGGAGACCGGGTCGATCAAGCTGAACTACCCCGACCTCGAGCCATGGGAGATCGAGCACAGCTGCGTGCTCGACCTCGCCGAGAGCGGCGGCCTGACGCTCGAGGGGGTCGGCGACCTCTTGAACCTCACGCGCGAGCGGATCCGGCAAGTCGAGGTCCGCGCGCTGCTCGCGATCAAGTCCTCCGAGGCCGGCAAGGCGCTCGGGGAGTAGGAGCACCATGTCTGAAGATCAAGCCACCGTCACCGCCGCCCAGACGGCACCCACCACAACCGCGCTCGTTCGCCGCTCGCAATGGGAGCAGGTGCACGATCTCGTCGCCTACCTCGACGATCTCGACGCCCTCGCGAACGCGCTCTGCAAGTCGACCATGCTCCCGCGGGAGATGCAGACGCCCGCGAACCTGAAGCTGGTCCTCCTGCAGGGCCTCTCGATGGGGTTCGACCCGATCCAGGCGATCCGCGGGAGCTACGTGATCACGAGCAAGGATCAGCCGCCCCGCGTGGGCTACTACGTCGAGGCGCTCGTCGCGCTCGTGCGCACGTCCTCGGTGTGCCGGTTCTTCCGTGTCGAGGAGGCGACCGCCGAGCGATGCCGCGTGGTGTGCGCCCGCACCGACGAGGACGAGACGATGCTCCACATCTTCGAGCTGACGATGGCGCAGGCCCAGGCCGCGAACCTCGATAAGAAGTGGGAGAAGGGCAGCGACGGGAAGTACCACCCGGAGACGAAGTACACGTGGAAGGCCGCGCCCGCCGACATGCTGCGTAACCGCACGTGCGGGCGCGCGGTCAAGTCGGTGTTCCAGGACGTCGTGTTCGGCATGTCCACGCCGGACGAGCTCGACGACATCGCGGCCGCCGATGCGATGGAGCGCTCTGCCGGCGGGGGGTTCGCGCCGGCGCCGGTCGCGGCGCGCCCGGCCCCATCCTCGGCGCCCGCCGCCGCCGCGGCGCGCCCGGCCGAGGACATCGTGGACGCCGAGCTCGTCGGCAGCGGCGACGCGGCGTGGGACGAGCTGCTCGCGCTGATCGGGCTCGCCGGCGTCGATACCGCGGGCTGGCTCCCGGCCGATCTGTGCGAGGAGTGGGATCGCCGCGTCGCCGGCACCACCAGCAAGGGCGCGCTCAACGCGTTCGCGCCGTGGATCGGCGAGGCGACGAAGCGCGCGCAGGCCTCGAAGTCGTGCGCAGAGGTGGCCGCGCACATGCGCGCGAGCTTCAACGCGCAGAACGCCGAGCTCGGGAAGCGCGCGAAGGGGGCCGCGACATGATGCCCGAGATCACGACGTGGGCACCGATGCCGGGCGGCGGCCGTCGCCGCTCGTTCAACGCCGCCGAGCACGTCGTCACCATCGAGCCGCGCGGCGGCTCAGACCGGCACGATGCCGAGTGCGCCCAGCTCGCGGCGGAGCTCGCCGCGGCGGCCGTGGGCATCACGGTGCGCTGGGAGGCGCTCACGGCCGAGCGGGACGCCGCCGTGCTGCGCGCCGAAGCGGCCGAAGCATGCGCTCGTGCCGCGGAGCGCATGGTCCCTCCGCCGTCGCCCGCGCGACTCCTCGGCCCGGGGTGCGTCCGGTTTGACAGCATGGGCCGGCTCTGGCTTCTCAACAAGCGCGAGACCGGATGGTCATCCTGGGGCGTGATCTGCGACGGCTGGGATGACCTGTTCCGCCGCCACGCCGTCCGGATCACCGCGCACGGCACCGACGAGCACGGGCCGTGGTGGACCGCCGAGCCGGAGCCAACCCGATGATCACCACCGGCTCCGGACTCGAGCGCTTCATGATGTGTCGCGCTGCGAACGTGCTCCACCGCGCGTTCAACGAGGGCGGCAACCGCGATTCGACGTACGGGATCGAGGGGCACGCGTTCCTCCAGCGGATCGGCCAGGGCATGTCGCGCGAGGCCTCCCTCGAGGAGGTCGACGACCGGTTCCGGGACGGGATCGCCGCGATCGACGTGGAGGACCTCCGCGACGTCCTCGGCCTGACGCCCGAGCTCGCGCTCGCGTACCACCCGGAGACCGATACCGCCCGCGTGCTCGGCTCGGGTCTCGGCCGCGCCTACGAGGCCGCCGGCGTGACGGAGGACGAGATCCCGCTGACCGTCGACGTCGCTGGGCTCGACAACCCCGAGCGCCCGGCCATCGGGTTCGTCGGCGACTACAAGAGCGGCTGGTCCCGGCTCACGCCGGCGGAGCGCAACTGGCAGATGCGCGGCGGCGCCCTCGCGCTCGCGCGCGCCTTCGACCTCGATCTCGTGCGCGTGCAGCTGATCCAGCTCCGCGAGGACCGGCCGGCGCGCCGCGATCGCGCCGAGTTCACGGCGGCCGACCTCGCGGTGTTCGCGGCCGAGGCGCGGGCGCGGCACGCGATCGCGCGCGAAGACCGTCGGCTGTACAAGCTCACGCGCGAGGAGCCCGACGCGACCACCGGGCCGTGGTGCCAGCACTGCCCGAGCTTCCACGCGTGCGGCGCCCAGACCGCGCTGATCCGGGCGGTGGTCGACCTCGACGCCCACCAGGAGCTCGACGCCGAGTCGATCGCCGCCGCCTACCGGAAGGTCCGCGAGGCGCGCGCGGCCCTCATCCAGGTCGACAAGCGCATCCACGCCGCGGCCGCGCAGGCGCCCGTCCGGATCGAGGTCCTGCCCGACGGCACCGAGATGTGGCTCGGGACGACGCTCGTCGTCGGTAACGAGCGGCTCGACGCGGAGATCGCGCGCGCGGTCGTGGGCGAGATGCTCGACGCCGCCGCCGTCGACGAGGTGTCGAAGCACGAGGTGATCAAGGGTCGCCTCGAGGCCGCGACGAAGGCGCGCGTCCCGCGCGGTCAGGGCGCCGCGAAGGTGCGCGCGATCCTCGAAGAGATCGGGAAGCGCGGCGGCGCGCACAAGCCGACGCGACACGACGTCGGCCTCTATCCCCTCCGGCGGAGCCTGCCCGACAAGGCCGGCTGACCGCGTCCCAACCCCAGCATCTGGAGACCACCTTGGAGACCTCACCGACCCCGACCCCGGCGGCGCTCGAGCGCGTCGCGATCCCGATCAAGCTCGGCATGATCCGGCCGAGCCACACCAACCCCCGGAAGACGTTCAACGAGCAGCGCCTGCAGGAGCTCGCCGTCTCGATCACCGAGCACGGCGTGCTCTCCCCGATCACCGTCCGCCAGCATCCGACGACGGAAGGGCACTTCGAGCTTGTCCTCGGCGAGCGGCGCGTGCGCGCGTGCGACCTCGCGGGGATCGACGAGGTCCCGGCGTTCGTCGAGGATCTCAGCGATCGCGAGGTCGCCGAGCGCCAGCTGATCGAGAACGACCAGCGCGAGGACGTGACGCCGCTCGAGGAGGGTGCCGCCTATGCGGCCCTGATCCGGGACCACGCGCACACCGTCGAGACCCTCACCGTCGCGATCGGCAAGAGCCGATCGCACGTCTACGGCCGGCTCAGGCTGACCGAGCTCGCGCCCGCGGTGCAGCGGCTGCTCCGCGAGGGCAAGATCGGCGTCGCGCTCGCCGACCTCGCGACCCGCATCGGGGACGCCGGACTTCAGGAGCGGTTCATCCGCGAGTGCCTGGGCGAGATGGACGATGACGTCCACAGCGCGATCGAGAGCGTCGGGATCGTGGCCGAGCTCGTGAGCGAGGACGGCCGCCCGTTTCCGCCGCGCGACGCCGCCCAGCCGCTCAGCACGCGGGCCGCGGCCGAGCTGCTCCGGCGGCGGTACAGCACGCGGCTCGCGCTCGCGAAGTTCCCGACCTCCGATCCGGGCCTGACGGCCGCCGGCTCGTGCATCGTGTGCCCGCACCGCAGCGGGAACCAGCCGGGGTTGCCGGGCGTGGGCGGCCGGGACGAGGACCTGTGCCTCCGGCCCAGCTGCTACACCACCAAGACGCAGGCGGCCTGGTCGCGCGCGGCGGACGAGGCGCAGGCCCGCGGGGTGAAGGTCGTCGCCGCGGCGGCCGCGAAGCGCGTCTTCTCGCACGACGGCGTGACGGTGCTCCCCACGTCGCCCTACGTCGACCCGGAGCAGGATCTGCCGGCCGGGCTCGCACGCGCGGGCGTGAAGGCGACATGGGGCAAGCTGCTCGGCAAGCGCGCCGCCGATGTCCCGCGCGTGCTCGTCCAGGACGAGACCGGCGCGGCCCGCGAGCTCCTGGACCGCGACGCGGCGATCGCGCAGCTCGCCAAGCTCGGCAAGATCGACGCCCCGGAGCCGCCGCGCGCGAAGGCCTCGGAGGCGAGCTCGCCGGCGTCGTCCAAGCGCGTGGACGGCGGCGGGAGCGCTGGCGACGCCGAGGAGGACGAGGACTACCCGGCCCAGGCCGAGCTCCGGCGCAAGCTGATCGCTCGCCTGAGGGAGGACGTGATCACCGAGGCATCGAAGGGGCTCGCCGAGAAAAAGGAGATGGCGTGGTGGCGGTGGCTCATCGTGTGCCTGTTCGACGGGATGCTCCTGGCCCCCGAGCATCCGCTCTTCACGATCTTCGCGATCGACAAGAAACAGGGAGCCCGACCGTGGGCGGAGCAGCTCGTCGACAAGGCGAAGACGACCGACAGGGCGCGCGCCATCGTCACCGGGATCATGTTCTCGGAGGCGGTCGAGCGCGTCGATCTTGCCGCTCTCAACGTCGACGACGCCCAGCTCGCGATCCTGAAGCTGCTCGGCATCGACGTCGCGAAGGTCGCGCTCGAAGTCACGGCCGCTGAGAAGGACGCGCGGATCCCGGCGCGCAAGCCGTCGAAGGGCGGCCGCTCGTGACCGCCGCCCGCTGCACGGAGTGCGGATGCACCGACGAGTGCCGGTGCACCGAGAGCGACGGCGCGCTCTGCATGTGGTCGCCGACCGAGGGCCTGTGCACCGCGTGCGAGCCCCGGGTCGCGGCGCAGGCGCTCGCCGAGACCATGGCCGAGGCGACGGTGGTCGGCGGCGATCGCGAGCCGTCCGCGATCGACCAGCTCGCGCGCGAGGTCCTGACGCTCAGGGCCGAGCGCGACGCCGCGCGCGCCGATCTCGCGCGACTGGCCATCGATCGCGACGGATGGATGGAGGCAACGGCCATCAACGAGCGCCAGCTCGCGCAGGCGCAGGCTACCGGCGACCAGGTCGTCGCTGCGGCCGCGCGTACGCTCGCCCGCGAAGGCCGCTGGCGCGCCGCGGCGCTGCGGTTCTGGGCGGGGCGGACCGCCGCGATCGCCACGCTCACGGCGCAGGTTCGCGCGATCAAGGAGTCGGTGGGCGACCTCGGCGCGTTCCACCCGACCGACAGCCTGGTCGGCGCTCTCGTCGTGACCATCGATCGACAGGGCAAGATCGAAGTCGGCATGGGCGGCGACGACGGGCCGGCGGTGGCGCCGCTGCGCGGCCTGGCTGAAGTCGTGATGAAGGCGATCGAGAGCGTGCGCTCCCTGGCCGCGTCCGCTCGCCGGGAGGTCGCCCGTGGCTGACCTGTCGCGCATCCTCAAGAGCGAGGACCCGAAGCTTCCCGGCTGGCGACTGCGCGTGTCCGCCGAGGACGACATCGAGATCGAGATCGTGGAGGAGATGGTCCACCCCGAGCAGGTCGACAACCCCGAGGCGCGCCACGCGCGGCGCAACGCGAAGATGATCCTCGTGCGGCACGAGGCCGAGTGGCTGCGCGACACGCTGACCGCGTGGCTCGCCGCCGCAGAACAGGAGCCGTCCCGTGGGTGAGAAGACCAACATCTCGTGGACCCACCACACCTTCAACCCGTGGTGGGGGTGCTGGAAGATCTCGCCGGAGTGCGAGAACTGCTACGCCGAGGCCTGGGATCACCGGCTCGGCGGCGAGCACTGGGGCCGCACGGCGCCGCGGCGCTTCTTCGGCGCCGCGCACTGGAAGGAGCCGCGGCGCTGGAACAAGGACGCCGAGCTCGCCGGCGAGCGGCGGCGGGTGTTCTGCGAGTCGATGGGCGACCTCTTCGAGCGGCATCCGGTGCCCGAGACCGCGGCGCTCATGGACGAGGCGCGGGCGCGGCTGTGGCGGCTGATCAACGACACGCCTTGGCTCGACTGGCTGCTCCTGACGAAGCGGCCCGAGAACTTCGCGACGATGCTGCCGTGGGCGCTGGACGGCAGGCCGTGGCCCAACGTGTGGGCGGGAGTCACCGCGGGCGTGCGCTCGTCGCTGCCTCGCGTGGAGATCTTGCGCCGCACGCCCGCCGTCGCGCACTTCGTGTCGGGCGAGCCGCTCCTCGAGCACATCACGCGCGAGGACTGGGACCGCGCGCTCGATCCCGTGGCGGTCGGTGCGCTCTACGACATCGACCTGCTGATCATCGGCGACGAGAGCGGCTCGCGCCGGCGCCCGGCTCAGCTCGACTGGGTGCGCGACGCGCGCGACGCCGCCGAGCGCAACGGGGTCGCGTTCCACTTCAAGCAGTGGTGCGGCGTCGACGAGCCCGGCATCGAGGGCGAGCGCGTGAAGGGCAAGTACCACCTGCCGGTTCTCGACCGCCGGAAGCACGACGACATGCCGGAGGTCCGCCGATGATCGGCCGCGTCGTGCAGACCCTCACCGGCTGCGTGCTGTTCGCGGCGTTCTGCTGGTACATCCGGCCGCGGCGCCGGTTCCACCGGAGGCGGCGGTGAAGTTTCGCATCCTCCACTTCTTCGCCGGCATCGGCGGATCCGCGCTCGGCGCCGGCGCGGCCTCGGCGCGCCTCGGCGATCACGAGGCGACGTTCGAGACCATCGGCGGGATCGAGCTGGACGCGGCCGCGTGCCGCGACTTCGAGCGGCTGACCGGCGCCCCCGCGCTGTGCGTCGACGTGCACGAGCTCGAGCCAGCCGAGCTGCGCCGGTTTTGCGGCCGCGCGCGCCCCGACGCCGTGATGCTGAGCCCGCCGTGCAAGGGCTTCTCGGGGCTGCTCTCGGCGAAGCGGGCCGCCGAGCCGCACTACCAGCGCATGAACACGCTGATGCTGCGCGCCCTGTTCCTGATCGCCGAGACGTGGCCCGATCGCCCGCCGCTGATCTTCGTCGAGAACGTGCCGCGGATCGGCTCGCGAGGGAAGGACATCGTGCGGCAGTCGATCGCGCTGCTCGAGTCCGCGGGCTACGCGGTCGCCACGGGGAGCCACGACTGCGGCGAGCTCGGCGGTCTCGCCCAGCACCGGCGCCGCTGGTTCCTCCTGGCGCGGCACCTGCGGGAGCTGCCGCAGATCGTGTACCAGCCGGCGAAGCTCCGCGTGCGCGCGTGCGGCGAGGTGATCGGCCCGCTGCCCATGCCCGGCGACGTCGGGCTCGGAGGGCCGATGCACAGCGTGCCGCGGCTGTCGTGGCGCAACTGGGTCCGGCTCGCGCTGATCCCGGCCGGCGGGGACTGGCGCGACCTGCCCGGCGTGCTCGCGGACGGCGAGCGGCGCCGCGAGAAGTTCCGGCGCGCGCCCGTCACCGCGTGGGACGCGACGGCCGAGACCGTCACCGGGCCGGGCGGTAGTGCGTCGGCCGCCGTCGCCGACCCGCGGTTCACGAACATCATGCAGGTGGCCGCTTGGGACGATCCCGCGCGCACCGTGATCGGCGCGTCCCGGGTGGGCAGCGGCGCTCCGAGCGTCGCGGACCCGCGACTCGCGGAGGTCCTCGGCCTGGGCGACAACGAGGCGCGCCACCGGCACAAGCTCGGCGTGCTCGGCTGGGATCAGACCGCGCGCACGGTCACGTCGACCCCGACCGTGGGCGGCGGCGCGCCCGCCGTGGCCGATCCGCGGTGGGGCGGCGGCCGGCTCGGCGTCACGCCATGGGACGAAGCGGCCGGCACCGTCGCCGGCGAGTCGCTGCCGAACAACGGTCGCTACTCCGTCGCCGATCCGCGCTTCGACGAGGGCCGCCGGAAGAACTGGCAGCGCGTCGCTGGCGTCACGCCGTGGGATGCGGCGGCGCCGACCGTCACGAGCGGCGCGAAGATCCACGCCGGCGCGTTCCAGGTCGCCGACCCTCGGCTCGGCTGCGCGCCGCGCGCGGGCGCCTACCGCGTGCTCCGATGGGACGAGGCCGCCGCGACGATCACCGGATCGATCGCGATCGACAACGGCGCCGCGGCCGTCGCGGACCCCAGGCTCGACCCCGACAAGCCGCCGCCGTTCACGCCGGTGATCGTCGCCGCCGACGGGACGTGGCACCGGCCGCTGACCACCCTCGAGCTCGCCGCGCTGCAGGGGTTCCCGGTCACGATCGGCGGCGCGCCGCTCGTCCTCGACGGCACGAGCCACACGCGGTGGCGCGAGGCGATCGGCAACGCCGTCCCGCCGCCGGCGGCGCACGCGATCGGCGAGCAGCTCCTGCGCGCGCTGCTGATCGCGAAGCTCGGCGCGTTCGCCCTCGACGGCCAGCATGAGGTGTGGGTCGACCAGGAGCGGAGGGCGCTGGTCGTATGACCTCGCCCGACGACCTCGCCCGGCGCCGCGCGCGCATCCAGCGCCTGGCTGCGAAGCGCCCCGAGGGCCTCACGATCGAGGTGACGCACGCGCCGGAGCCGGGCGCGCTCGAGCGCCTGGCCGACGTCCTAGCCGAGCTGCTGGACGCGCGGCGCCGCTCCGGACGAAGGTGATCGCCGTGCCCGCCGTCCGTGCCGCCCTGTACGCACGTGTTTCGAGCGCCGCGCAGCGCGACGCCCACACGATCGAGAACCAGCTCCGCGCGCTGCCGGCGTTCGCCGCGGCGCAGGGCTGGACGGTCACCGAGACATACGTCGACGACGGCCGCTCCGCGAAGGCTGGCCAGCTCGAGCGCCGCGAGGGGTTCGCGCGCCTGGTCCGCGACGCCGAGGCGCGCCGCTTCGACGTGCTCGTCGTCGCCGACGTCGACCGGCTCACGCGCACCGACAGCCTCGAAGAGCGCGCACGGATTCTCGGCCCGTTCCAGCGCCTGGGGATCCGGATCGTCACGCCCGCCGGAGGCGAGCTCGACCTGCGGACCCTGGTCGGCGAGCTCTACGTCACGCTGCAGGCGATCGTCGCCGCCGAGGAGAATCGCAAGCGCGCCGAGCGCGTGAAGGCCGGCAAGGCGCGCGCGATCGCCGAGGGCCGCAAGCCGGCCGGGCCGACGCCCTACGGCCTGGCCTACGCGCGCGCGGCCGGCGCCTGGTCGATCGAGCCCGCGCGCGCGGCGATCGTCCGCGAGATCTTCGCCCGGGTGATCGCCGGCGAGAGCTGCATGGTGATCGCCGACGACCTGCACGCCCGCGGCGCGCCGCCGCCGCGCGGGCCCTGGACGCGGCACAAGGTGTGGCAGCTCGCGAGGTCGCCGCACGCGATGGGCCGGTGGGCGGCCGACAAGCGCCGGCGGCTCGTGATCGACGTCCCCCCGATCGTAGACGAGGCGACGTGGCACGCGGCGCAAGCGAAGCTGATCGAGCACGGCAAGCGCGGGCTCCGGCGCACGCGGCACGTCTACCTGCTCGAGGGCCTGGCCGTGTGCGGCCGGTGCGGCTCGCCGATCGCGATCCGGTCCGCGGCCCTCGGCGGCTCGCCGGCCGCGTACGTCTGCCGCGCCCGCAAGCTCGCGCGCCGCGGCGAGGCGCGCTGCTCGGCCCCGATCGTGCCGGTCGCCGACCTGGACGGCCGGCTGTGGGCGCGGCTCGCGGAGGTGCTGGAGGATCCGCAGCTCGCGGACCTGGTCCAGCGCAGGAGCGGCGAGCTCGCCGCCGACCGCCGCGGGTGGCACGAGGACGTGGCCGGCTACCGCGCCGAGCTGGCGCGGCTCGGCCGGGCCTCGGCCGGGGTGCTGCGCCGCCTGAGCCGCGAGCTGGTGCCGGAGGAGGTCGGCGAGGCCGAGCTCGCCGCGATCGCGCGCCAGCGGGCCGCGGTCGCCGCGCAGCTACAGGCGGCCGAGCGGGCGGCGGACGGCCCGGACGAGCTCGAGCGCGCGCCTACGGCGTGGCTGGAGGCGATCCGCGAGCTGGCCGGAGACGGGACGCCGACCGAGCGTCAGCGCGTCGTACGCGAGCTCCTGCAGCCCGGGGCGGTGATCGACGGGACCGACGTCCGGCTCACGCTGCGGGTGCCAGTGGGAGCGTCTCGCGGCGCCGGCGGCGGGAGCGCGGGAGCCCCGTCTCTCGCGGTGGCTCCTGGTTGCAGGATGCACCACGAGAACGGGCTGCGGATCCGCCTGGTTGCGTGAGCTGGCCAGCAGCGGCTCCCCGGCCGAGACAGGCTGATCGCCGGGAAACTTTTCGAGCGCTCTTTTGGTGAGGTAGCCGACACAGGCGACCTATCAGCGCGTCGTTGCTTTGGATTTTGATGCGGATGGCTGGGAAATCCGCCTGGTTGCGTGACCGGGCCGGCGGGAGCGGCAGCCGTTCGGCGATCCCGAACAGCTCGCCGATGCGGCCTACTCGCTTCCGAGATCGAACGTCCGCCCGCCGAACCGCTCGGTCCGGACCCGGGCCCAGGCGTCGCGCAGCCCGGCCACGCCAGCGGGCCCGGCGGTGAGCCCCTGGCGCCGCTTGATCAGGTCGGCGACGACCCGCTCGGCCGCGCAGCCGGTCACCTCGGGCCCGAGGTCGGCGACCAACTTGGCCATCTCGCCGCCGAACGCCGCCGCATCGATGGTGCCGTCGTCCCGGGTGCAGGCGGTCAGGCTCTGCAGCACGCGCGGCACGAGCTCGGCGGCCCGGTCCCGGAGCGTGTCCGCGGTGCAGGCGACCACGATCCCGGCGGTGTCGCGCGCGCGGCGGCTGGCCCCGGCGCAGGACCAGGCGAGCAGCCCGCCGATGACCGCGAGGACAGCCAGGGCGAGCCCCGGCAACAGCTCGACGGTGCCGAGCTCGGCGGCGCGGCGCTGGTCGGACGGCCGCCGGGCGGGCGCCGGATCAAGCAGCGCCAGGGCCGCGCCGATCGCGGCCGCGCCGGCGGCGAACCACGAGCCGCCGAGCGCCAGCGCGTCGAACGCCGCGCCGGCCACGATGCCCGCGCCGATCACGACGAGCCCGGCACGGCCGCCCATCCAGGCCAGGGAGCGCGAGCTCGGCCAGCGCGTGCGGGCCTTGCCGAGCCCGCGGGACACGAGGATCAGGACGACGAGCGCGAGGAGCGGCCAGCCCTGGCGGCGCGCGGCGACGGCGTCGTCGATCGCGCCGGCCGGGTCGGTGAGCGGGTCGTGCAGTCGATCGGAGGGGCGCGGCGCGGTGGGGTCGACCGTCGCGGGGGCGGGCGGCGGCGAGGTCAGCTCGACGGGCGCTGGATCGGCGCTGGCGATGCCGGCGGTCGGGATGCAGCTGATCGCGTACGCCAGCATGGCAGCGGCGAGCAGGACGAGCAGTGGGGTCAGGACGGGGCGGGGGCGGGTGCGGGTCATGGTGCGGGTTCCTTTCGCGCCGGTGGTGCAGCGGGCGCCGCCGGCGTCGGCGCGTAGGTGACGGGGCGGTCGTCGGCCTGCAGGCGGTACAGCGCCGGGGCGAGCGCCTCGAGCAGCCCGAGGCGACGCTCGATCTCCTGGCGCCGCGCGCGCTCGTAGCCGGCCGCCTCGCGGGCGTTGAGCGCCCAGATCAGCACGGCCCCGAGCGACGTCGCGACGCCGCCGAGGAGCGCCAGGAGGCTCCGGCGTACTGCGGACGCGGACCGCTCGAGCTGGGCGACGCGATCCTCGACGGTGCCGATCGGCGCGTCCGAGCTGCGCGAGCGTTGCCGCGTCGGCAGGAACAGCGGCGCGCGCGAGCCGCGCTGCGGCGTCGGCATGTCGTCGATCGCGCTCACGGGCTGCTACCGAGCCTGCTCCGTGATGTGCGTGATCGCGAACGTGCCCGAGCCGCTCGTCGCGATCTGGTAGTAGTGCCCGGCCGGCACCTCGTAGGTCAGCACCCACGGCATCGTGCCGGTGTCGCCCACGGTGATCCCCACCGAGACGCCGCGCGCGCATGACGCGATCCCCTGCACCGTCGTCGGCGTCGAGGAGCCGTCGCTCTGCAGCGTTGCCGTCCCGGCTTGCGAACCGATCGCGCTCAGGGACCACGCCCACGTGCCGTACACGGTGACGCAGGTGGGCCGGCTCGCGTTCGGCTGGCGCGGCGTGTTCAGCGCGAGCGTCGGGTGCGTCCCGGCGGCGGGCACCGCGCAGCGGTCGCCGATCGCCGCCTCGACGGCCGGGTCGACCCCGCTCGCCTCCTGCCAGGTTCCCACCGCGGTCCCCTGGGCGACCTCGCCGATGTACATCGCGGGCACGTCGCCGGGGACGCCGGGCCACCACTCGTCACCCGTCGCGAACGCGACGAGGTTGACCGTGGTGCCGTCCACGATCTTGGTGATGCGCGCGGAGCGGTAGTCGCTCTCTGCGAGCCGGTAGACGATGCGCTGTCCGACGTGGGCCATGGCCGCCTCCGTTGCTAGATGACGATGAGCTCGAAGTCGGTCGCGAACGTGGCGGCCGAGACGGCGCGGAGGGTGCCGTCGTCCTCCCACAGCACGACGTAATCGCCCGGTGAGACCGAGAGTCGACTGGCGCAGATCGCGCTGACTGGCGTCGGCGGATTGGGCATCGGGCCGGCGTAGCAGGTGCGGCCGCTGTCGGGCCCGGCGGCGGTGCAGGTGTAGCGGCTCATCGGGTCCATTACGGGCTCCTGGCAGCGGTGAGATCGACGGCGAGGCGCGTGCGGTCGACGCTGACCGTGCGCGCGACGTTGCCGGCGATCTTGAAGATGCCGTGCACCACGCCGGTCAGGCGCAGCGCGCCGCTCGGGATGTTCGTGGTGATGTTGCAACGCTTCGTGCCGTTCACGAAGAACTCGGCGCGCGTCGTGCCCGTCATGCGGATCTCGGCGTTGTAGACGTTCGTATCCGGAAACGTGACGACGGCGATGGGGCTATCGACCGTCGTGAACGCCTCGTCGGACACCGTGGTCCCGTCCATGAGGTACTTCGTACGCGTCGCGTTATTCGCGCACCAGCAGCTCCACTTGTCGGCGTTGCCGGTGTTCGGCCCACCGGTCGCCGAGTTGCCACGGTCGTACAACAGGTAACACCCGTCGGTGGCGTTGATCGTCGTCGAGTCGCTGAAGCCGACGAGCGCGGCGTATTCCTCGATCGCCGAGGAGAGCGTCGTGAATGCGCCCGTCCACTGAAACGACCAGTTGCCGGCGCCGAAGTCGACCACCTGCGGGTTGGTCTGCAGGCTCGCGGTGCCGCTGGATTGCGATCCGGTCGCCATCGTGATGATGCCGGGCCGTGTCGTGGCGCCGCCGGTGCCATCGTTGACGAGCGCGCCGGTCCCGCTCGGGACCCCCGAGAAGATGCCGAGCGGCGTGCCCGAGGCGACCGCGCTCTTGATGAGGTATTCCTCGGTCCACTCCAGGTGCGTGCCGGCGTAGTCGTTCAGCGCCACGCTCGCGCACGTGCCGAGCCCGGCCGCGCTGATCGCGCTGACGCTCTTTCCCGCCGCGCAGGTCGCGCCGGGCAGGTTCACGTTGAGCGTCGCTGGTCCCGTGAGGGCGCCGCCGCTGAGACTCGTCCCGGCGATGACGGCGGTGATGTCGCCCGAGAGCGACTTGGTGGCCGGCACGAACCCGCCGCCGGGGGGCGGGCCGATGAGGCCACTGAGCGGGTGACCACCGCCCTCCCGCTCCTCGTCCTGCTCGGCGCCGCAATGGGAGACGGTGAGACCAGAGATCGCGAGGACCGCGCCGACGGACAGGGCGATGAACAGGCGACGGAGATAAGCGCGAGAGATCATGGGTTCTGCCACTCCAGGATGGGGACGAGGTTGGCGGTCGCTTCGCCCACCGACGGGGTGCCCGCGACGGCGAGTCGGTCGAAGATGCCGACGAGGTCGACCTCGGTGGCAAACCCCTGATCGGCACCGACGATCTCGATGTCGAGGCCGTTGTTGAGGTAGCCGGCGCGCCACCACTTCTCGAAGCGGTAGCCCCAGATCTCCGGTCCGTCGAGGCCACCCGTCGGCGACGACAGCGTGAGCGCGACGGTGCCCTCGAGGAACAGCGCCGCGGTCACGGGGCCGAACGCGTAGCCGACAGCGGCGCGCCAGCTCGTGACGTCCATGCCATCGGAGGCGGATGACGGCCGCGTCGCGGTGACCGGGATGGCCACGAGCTTGGCCTCGTTCGTCAAGATTTGCCGGATCGCCATCGTGGGACCTCTGGGATCACAGCCGGGGGCGGTTGGCAAGGTCGGCGCGAGGGCGGAGCTCGGGCGACTTCCCGACCGGGCTCAGAGGCCGGGGCGGAGTGCGTAGGTTCGGCGGTGTCCGCGCGCGCGGCGCGGCTGCCTCACGGGCATCCGTAAGCGAGATCGGCGGCGAAGATCTGGTCGGCGCCCGGCGTGAGGTCCCGGGCGATCCGGATCGAGTAGTCCGCGCGTGGCAGGACGACGTGCGAGACCGAGGGCGGCGAGAGCACGACGTCCCCGGCGATCCCGATTGCGCCCTCTTCCGCGCCTCCCACGAGGGTCGCGATCGAGGACGTCGGCACCACGTATTGCAGGCCCGCCGTCAGGAGCGAGGGCACCGTGCCCTTGATGGCGTGCGCGGTCCACCCGGTGATCGTGCAGCCCACCGGCACCGCGAGCGGGGCGTACACCTCGGGGGCTGCGTCGGTGATGCGCCACGACGAGCCGAAGAACACGGCCCCGGCCGAGCGCGGCTGGAACGAGCTGGCGCTGAGCGTGACCTCGTAGGGCGTGAGCTGCGGCGGCGGCGCGGCGGAGCTCGGCGCGGTCGAGCAGGCGGCCGCCGCGAGCACGACCAGGAGGAGCGCGGTCGCTGCGCCGCCTCGGGGTCGTCGAGCAGCGCGCCGAACTGCGCGTCGGATAGGGAGATGCTGCGCCATCGTGAGACCTCTGGGGATCACGGACCGCGCCCAGCGTCAAGCCGCGCGGGCCTCTGCGGCTGCTGGCTGGCAGAATTCCAGCCGCGTGGACGACGCCCTCCCCTTCGGGCCCCCGGGTGGGCTTAGGATGACGGTCGTGAGGATCGCGGCCGCTCTGGTGGGTCTCGTGCTCGGCGTCGGATGCACGTCGGCCGAAGATCCGCTTGATGCGCTGACCGTGGTCGAGCCGGCGCGCGCTGGTGAGGCGCAGGCGATCGCGGTTGCCGGCTTCGAGCTCGAGCTCGGGATCGCGATGCCCGAGGTCGCTGTGACGTGGGTTGCCGAGCGCATCCCCTACCGAGACGCGACGGTCATCGGGCTGCACCGCGGCTGCGATGACATCTGGCTCACGTGGTGGGAGGGGCCGGCCTTCTCGCGGCTCGCGCTGGCCCACGAGCTCGGCCACTGCGCCCGGGTTGCCAGCGGGATCGAAAGCGATCAGGGGCACGTCGATGCCGCGTGGTGGGCGAAGGACGGTGCCGGCGTCGTCGATCGCGTAAACCGTCGCCTGGTCGCCGCCGGTCTGTAGATCACGGGAACGCGAAGGTGACCCGAATCTCACCGATGCGCAGATTGGCGGCGCTCGCGGTGAGCACGATCCACATTGAGTCACCGTCGATGATGTCCTGATCGGCGAAGTTGCACGCCTCATCGACCCACGCCGCGGCGGCGTTCGTCACGCTGATACCGAATAGGGATGTCCCTCCAACGGTGTCCTTCGGCTTGTGGTAGATGGTGCCAGTAAGATCCGCGCTGGCGTCGCCGTACCGCTCGAACGTGAGCGACTTGATCCGCTCACCGACGAGGGTCGGAATTCCGATCACCCAGCTCCCAGCGCCGCTCGATACGAGGTAGCCGTTCGCGGAGTCGAACGACCATCCGGATCCGGACCCCGTGATCGTGGAGACGTTCCTGACCATGTCGCCGTGCTTGTGGCGGCCCGTCCCGCTCACGGTCACATGCTGATTCGCTGCCGCCGTCACGCCGCTGTTCGCCGTGAGCAGGTCCGCCAGGGTCACGCCCGACCACACGCTCTGGCTCTGCCCGGTCAGCAGCGCGTGCAGGGCGACGAGCGCGCTCCACGTCGCGTTGTCGTCCGCGCTGTAGATCTGCGTCCCGGCCGCGGCGACCCGGGGGACGCAGTACGGCAGCCCGTACTCGATGGTGTGCGTGCCGGTCCCCGCGTCGGTGATGTCGATCGCGGTGCCGGCCAGCGCGTTCGCCGAGCTGGTTGCAACCTTCACGGTGTCGGTGTCGATCCGGATCGCGAAGTAGTCGGTCACGGCGGCGAGCCCGGCCGGCGGCGCGCCCCCGTCGTTGCGCACCCGGAAGCGGTCGCCGGTGAGCAGGCCGTGCCCGGCGGCGGTGAGCGTGTCGGACGCGGCCGAGACGGCGGAGATGGTGACGGCGGTTGGCATCTAGAGGTCCTCCTGCAAGTGGTCCCAGACGTGCGCGAAGCGGTACGTGACGGGGTCGCGCCCCGGCCGCTGCAGCCCGACGGCGATCAGCAGCGCGCTCGCCGTGGTCTCGATCTGGACGTCGATGCTCGCGACCACGCGATCCTCGAGCATCCACGCCAGCGCCTCGAGCACGTACTCCTTCGCGCGCAGCACGGTCTCGTTGGTCCGCTTCGAGCGGTCGAGCAGCCACAGCCGCGATCCGATCCGGTCGCCCTCGACGGCCGAGAACTGGTCGGCCCACCAGCCGCGACGATCGCGCTCGTCGCCGCTCGGCGGCTGGTCATCGGGCTCGGCGCGCCGGTCGGTGAACAGCGACAGCGCCACCGCCGTCTCGAGCCCCCGATCCGACGCGAGGTCGTCGTCGATCATCGAGAGGTCCGCGTCGCCGCGCTCGACGGACCACGTGAGCGCCAGATCGGCGAGCTGGGTTGCGCTCGAGCTCGCCATCAGGCCCCGTACACGTCCCGGTCGTAGAGGGTGACCGGATCGTCGTAGAGGGACGAGACCCCGTCCAGCAGGTCGCGGTTGTAGAGCGAGTACGGGTCGTCGTAGAGCGCCGCGACGGTCTCGATCATGTACCCGGCCGTGTGGCTCGGCTTGATCGCGTCGACGAGGTCCTGCGCGCTGTCGAGGTAGTACGTCCCGGCCACGGTCGGATCGCGGAGGATGTAGAAGCGGAAGATCTCGCGCACGTCCTCGATCGCGACCGCGTCGGCGTGCGAGGTCTCGATCACCACGACGTCGCCGGCGGCCTGGCCGAGGAGCGGCGCGAGCGCGGCCTGGAAGTCGGACGGCCGGTAGCGCTGCCTGGCCACGAGCCGCGCGACGATGCGCGCTTGTCGTTCCTCGGTCGTGGCCGCGGCTTCGAGGTCGAGCTCGCGCTCGCGCTCGTCCAGGAGCTCGACCGTCGTGGACGGGTCCGCCTCGTTGAGCAGGTCGATCACGCGCGCGTCCACGTTCGCGAGCTCCTCGGCGCACGCGGCCAGCACCGCCTCGAGGACGCTGCCCACGAGGCGCCAGACGCGCCCCGGTGGCAGCAGGTTGATCATCATCTGCGCGTACGAGCTCGCCGCGTAGGTGCCGCCCTCGGTCTCGAAGGCCGTCACCTCGAACGCGGTGAACTCGAACGCGTCGGACATGGCTCAGGTGTACTCGTCGATGATGATCAGGCCGGCAGCCCCGGCACCGCCCGCGCGCGAGCCGGACTGGGCCGACGCGCCCGAGCCGCCCGAGCCGTAGCCGTTGCCGGCGTTGCCGGCCGTGGTGCCTCCGACCTGCAGCCCGCCGGCGCCGAGCGCGGTTGATCCTCCGCTGCCGGAGTACCACACGGCGCCATCGTCCACGATGCCCGCGCCGCCGTTGCCGTAGGTCGTGACCCCGCCGGCCGAGGTGCCGGCCGCCGGCGCCGTCGAGAGCGCGGCGCTGTCACCGGCCACGCCCGTCATTGCGCCGCCGCCGCCGCCGCCCTTGGCCGTGTAGGTCGTCCCGTTGATGATGACCGTCGTGTCGCCGCCGGTGCCGCCCGCTGCGGGCGTCGTGGCGCCCGCGGTGCCGCCGGCGCCGCACGCGTAGGCACCGCCGGTCAGGGCGACGCCGGCCGTTCCGACCACGATGTCGAGGAGCACGCCGGACGAGCCCCCGGCCGCCGCGCCTGCGCCGGCACCCGGGGACGCGCCGCCGCCGCCGCCGCCGCCGCCGATCTCGCGCATGTGGACGATCGTGGTGCCGGTCGTCGGCGTGTACGTGCCGGACCCGGTCAGGATCTGCCGGGCGAGCCAGCGCCCCGTGAGTCCGTAGCGGGCATCCGCGTCGGCCCGGGTCGGGATCGATGTCGACGCCCCGACGCCGATCGCGCGCTTCGTGAACGCGTCCGCGCCCGTCTGCTCGACGAGTCCGGCCGTCGCGTCGAGCCCGGCGAGCGCGGTCAGGGTCGCGTCAGACGCCTGCGCGCCGAGCGTGGTCCGCTGGTCGGCCGCCGTGGCGTCGTCGAGCAACGCGCGGCCGGCCGCCGTGCAGGCGATCTCCTCGCCTGCGCCCGCGGCCGCGGTGGAGCGCCCGAACAGGATGTCCGTCGCGCTGGCGGCGAGCTTCGCCGCTGCAAGCGTGTTGTCGTCGATCGTGTGGTCGGCGTTCCAGTTGCTGGGCTGGACGCGCGTCGTGTTGGTACCGTCGGGCTTGGCGCTGACCTTCGCGTGCTTGATCGCCATCGCTCGTTGCTCCTGGTCGGGCTCATGCCCACGTGATCGTCCCGACGGTGGGCAGCTCGCCGACCGCCGGCACCACGTCGGCCGCCGGCACGGTGAGCGTGTAGTCGTCGACGCCCTCGGCGACGCCGATCGCCGTGCGGATCCTCGAGAGCAGGATGGTGCCCCGCCCGGCGCCGTCGCCCGGCTCGGCGTCGCGTCGGAGCAGGTCCTTGAGCTCGGCCGTCACCGCGGCGCGGGTGTCCGCGTTGTCCGGATCGAGCGCGATCGTGAACGCGACCGCGAGCTCGACCGGCGCCGCGGCCGTGACCTCCGCGGTGATCGGGCGCTCGGCCTCGAGCGCGGCCTGGACCGCGGCGACCTCGCCCACGGTGGGGAACCCGACCTCGCCGGTGTCGGGGTCGTCGAGCACGAAGCGCACGACCACCGTCCCGAGGCCGAGCTCGTGCGGGTACACCCAGGCGCGCGTCACGCCGGCGACCGCGAGCGCCCAGGCCTCGTAGTCCTGATCGGCGCCGCCCTCCGGCGGCTCGCGCAGGCGGAGCAAGTACCGATCGCGCAGCTCCTCGGTGCCCTCCTCGTCGACGCCGCCGGTGATGTCGCCGACCGCGACCGTGGCGGTGGAGTTCACGCCGGTGATCGGGCTCTCGAAGGTGAGCGACGCGGCCTCGGCCAGGTTGGCGTCCACGCCCGCCAGGACCGCCTCGACGGGAAGCGTCGCCGTGCCGCCCGCGATCACCTGCCCGGTGGTGACCCGATACGACGTCGCGGCGTCCAGGCGCAGGATCGTCTCGGCCGGGATGGAGGTGCCGTTGGTGCCCGTCGCCGTGACGTTGCCGGTCGCGAAGGTCGCCGCGGTCGGCGTGATCCCGTACAGCGCCGCCATGCGCAGGAGCTGCTCGCGCTCGGCCGTGTCGCCGAAGAGCTGGTCGGCGAGCCAGTCGAGGTAGCCGAACAGCGTGTGGACGGCGCCCGCCCAGACCGCGCTCAGCACGTCGGCCATCGCGCGGCGCAGGATCGGCCCGTCGACCTCGAGGCGTCCGCGCAGGTCGGCGCCGACGCGCGTGATCAGCTCGGCGAGCGTGGGCCTGGCGAATGGCACACCCGGGTCAGGATCACGGCGTCAGAGCGCCGTCAAGCCGGGGCTACGCGAGCAGCTACTTCGCCCAGGCCTGCACGTGCACTTCGACCGCGACGCCCTGCGGCGGGGCGGCGGTCTGGTCGAGCCACACGAGCACGTGGGCGCGATCGTGATGCTCGGTGTAGCGCATCTCGCCGGGCTGCAGGACGCCGTGGACCTTCACGGTGAGCCCGGCCGGCGGCATGATCGTGCCGCCCTGCAGGTAGTCGTAGTCGAAGCTGTAGAACACCGGGTAGGTGCCGCGGTTCTCGATGCGCTGGCCGGCCGAGCTGAAGCCGAACATGTGCAGCGCGCGCGGGTCGACCGGCGCGTTCACGGGCGCGGCCGCGCCGTTGATCGTGGGGTTGAGGTCGACGATGCGGAGATAGTCGTGGGAGGTGGTCTTCATGGCGATCTCCAGGATCACGAGGAGCGCGAAGTAGCAACCGCCCGCGCGCCGAGGATCACTCGGCCTTGACCTTCGTCGCGCCTGGCGTCGCCCATGCCGCAAACACCGCCTTGAGCGAGGCCCCGCCGTCGTTCGGCACCGGCACCCACGAGGCGATCGCCGACTTGAGGGCCGCCAGCTCGGACGCGAGCGCCGGCGGATCCGCGGCGGCGGCGCTGCCGAGCAGGACATGGCGGCCCGTCGCCGGCGTCGCGATGACGTCGCCGTCCGCCGTGATCGTGACCGTGGCGCCGTTGTGGTTGTGGATCGTGACCTGGCCCGGCTCGCCGTCGGTCGGCCGGTAGCGGCGGTCCGAGACCGAGACCACGAGCGGGTGCCCGCGATCGCCGCTCGGGAACACCACGACCGCCTCGGCGCCGGCGAGCGGGACGGACGCGAACCCGTACGGCTGGTGGTGCTCGGCGCGGTCGATGGTCTCGCCGGCGAGCACGCCGAGCTGGACGAGCTGCAGCTTGGTGCTGTTGTCCACGAGCTCGACCACGCCGCGCGCGATGCTGTTGGCCACGCGGTTCGCGAGCGGCCGGAGCAGGTGCTGCAGCTGCCGGAGCGTGTCGCGATCGAGCCCCATCAGAGCGCCCCTCCGGCGAGTTCCTTCCAGCCTCCGGCGCCCGTCGCCGGCTTGACGGTCGCCTTGGGCTCCGGCGTGAACGCGTCCGGCCGCACGAGGCGCAGCTGCGTCACCTTGCCCGACTCGGAGATCGTGTGCTCCGCCTGCGAGATCAGCATGTCGCCGTCGACGCCGATCAGCCGCGGCGCCCGAACGCGCGTGAGCGTGTTCAGCGGCCAGATCGCACCGCTCGGCTGCTTCCAGCCCAGGACGGTGATCGTCACGGTCTCGGCGCGGGCCGCCCTGATCCGCGCCTCCCAGTCCGCCCGGCGACGCGCGTCGGCGACGCTGTAGCCCTTGTCCGGCCGGATCAGGAGGACGCGATCGGTACGGCGCACGCCCTGGTCGGTCGCCTCGGCCAGGATCCGCGTGGCGTCGCCGGCGGCCTCGTCGGTCCCCGCGGCCTGCGTGGCGATCTGGTAGCGGTGGTAGCGGTCACTGCCGTCGTATTCGACCGACGCCGCGAGGATGTTCCGCCCCTCGACGAGCGACGTCGCGCGCGCCGTGCCCGCCCGCGTGATGGTGATGCCGCCGGCGCCGTCGCTCACGACCAGCACGCCGTCGTCGCCGGCGGCGCGCTTGATCACCTCGTACGCGGTGTCGCCGGGCGAGACCACGATCTTCGGGACCTTCGCGAGCGTGAGCCCGGGCTGCACCGAGACATGCACGTCGAACGGCCTCGCGATCGCGCTCGCGAAGTCGGCCACGTGCACGTTGTAGTAGGTCCACCTCTCGAGGACCGCCGAGTTGTCGACCAGCGCGGCCGCGCGGTCGCGGCCGGTGTACGAGAGTGTCCGCGTCGTCGCGGTGGCCGCCTGGCTGCGCTTGTCGACGTACCCGTCGATCACCGTCACGCCGTCGATCTCGACGCGGCACGGGTCCTCTTCCGCGATCGGCCACGGCTCCTCGAGGGCGCCCCACCGATCGCTCACGTCGAGGGCGAACGAGCCGGCCAGGGTCTCGATCGAGCGGGTGACGCGGATCGACTTGAACCCGTTGTAGCGCCGACCGCCGACCAGGAGCGCGAGATCAGCCATCGGATTCGTCCTCGCGCTCGGCCAGCTCGTTGAGCAGCGCGGCTGCCTCGTCGATCTCGACGTGCCGCCCGGTCACGCGATCGTGGATCACGCCGTGGTCGACGAAGTAGCGCGGCGCGCTCGGACCGTGCGTCGGGCACGTCGACTGGTCGTACGTCGTCGGGAACGCGCCCGGCGGCGCGGCGAGCAGGCAGGTGCACGCCACGGCATCAGCCATCGCTCAGGACCTTGAGCTCGCCGGCGATGAAGCCGGGATGCCGCACGCCGTTGCGCGCGATGACGTCGGCCTCGTTGTCGACCGAGCCGTACAGCTGGTAGGCCAGCAGCAGCGACGGCGTCGCCACGTTGCGGGTCGCCGTCACCACGCGCGCGAACGCCGCGCCGCCCGGCACCGCGCGCAGCACCTCCGAGCGCAGGCTCACGAGCGCAGGGTAGGCGGTGTCGCCGGCGCCGGCCGCCTGCTCCTCGAGCAGCGCGGCGACCTGGTCCCGCGCCGCCAGCGCCTCCTCGAGCGAGGCATACGACGCGCGCGGGACGAGCCGCGCCGCCTCGATCGCCAGCACACGTTGGAGCGCGGCCGTCATCGCGGTCTGGTTGGCGAGCTCGCGCTCGCGCGTCGACGTCGTCGCGACGACCGGATCGCCGAAGTCCACGGCGTAGGCCTCGACCAGCGCGCTCCACACGGCGCCGGGCGCCGCCGCGATCGTATCGACCATCTCGAGGATCGCCGCGCGGAACTCGGTGAACGTCTCGACCGGATCGCGCACGAGCGATGCCGCCCGCGCCGTCAGCACCGCCACGCGGCCCGTGAGCACGGCGAGCTCCTGCGACGTGGCCGCGATGGGGCCCAGGTACTCGTCGAGCGCCGCCGCGGCGCGGGTCAGCGCGGTCTCGCAGGACTCGATTGCGAACGACGGCAGCCCGGCCACGTCGTACGCGTCATCGAGCTCGGTCTTGGCCGCTTCGATCGCGGCGTCCGCGCTGTCGGCCACCTGCTCCGTCGCGTCGACCACCTCGACGGGGACCGGCGCCTGCGCTGGCGCCTCGGCGAACTCGATCGCGAACGTCGCCATCCCGCCGTCAGCCCGGGTCTCGCGCACCGCCAGGCTGACGCAGATCGCGCTCTTCACGCCGTGGTAGGGATGGACGAGCTCGCCGGGCCCGGCCTCGTCCTCGAGCGCGGCCAGGAGGGCGTCCCGCTGCGCGAGGTAGTCATCGCCGATCACGTAGCCGTCGACGCGGAACTGACGCGCCTTGCGCCCGAGGTCCTCGACGAACGGCTCGTCGCGGAGCGGGAACTCGTGCACGACGGCGCGCCGGCCGCCGCCGCGCTCCGAGGCGTCGACGAAGAACGGCACGCCACGGAACGAGGCGCCGACGAGCTGCCGGCCGCCGATGCTGACCCGCCGGAGGTCCTCACGCCAGGTCACAGCCCGCCCCCCAGCATCTGGTAGCCGACCGACAGGTCCACGCTCGCCGTGCTCTGCGGATCAGCCTGGACGCGCGTGCCCTTCGGAGCGTTCGCGAAGTCCACGGTGATCCGCGCCTCGGTCGCCGGCGGGCCGGCGGGCATGGCACCGGTGGCGCGATTGATCATGTCGAGCACGCCGCCGGACCCGGGCTTGTAGTCGACGAGCGCGGGGCCGTCATCGGAGAAGGGATTGATCGTGTCGATCGCGTCGGTCACCGTCTCAACCGCGCCGGCGACCTTGTCGATGATCCCCTTGATGACGTCCCACGCCCGCTGGAACGCCGACGTCACGCCATCCCAGAGGTCGACGAAGAAGCCCTTCACTGGCGTCCAGACCGCCATGACGGCGTCGGCCGCCGCGCCCAGCACGGTCTTCACGCCGCCGACGATGAAGACCCACGCCGCGCGGAATGCGCTTTTCACGCTGTCCCACAAATCAGTGAAGAACGCCGCGATGCCGTCCCAGTTGTCGATCAGGAGGTAGACTCCCGCCACGATCGCCGCGATGCCGGCCAGGATCCACCCGACGGGCGTCGCCAGGATCGCGGCGCCGAGCGACCAGATCGACGCCACCAGCGGGCCGGCGATGATCGCGGCCAGCGCGACGCCCACGACCTTCAGCTTGGTCGCGCTGTCAACGAAGGGCCGCACGGTGTCGACGACGGAGCTGAAGACATCGACGAGCTTCGACACAGCGCCCGGCAGCTTCTTTCCGAGGTCCGCCGCCCACCCCGCGATGCGCGCACGGTTCGCCGTGAAGAAGTCGCGCAGCTGCTCGACGATCACCTTGAGCGCGGGCGCCAGCCCCTGGACGAGCGCCGCCTTGATCCCGTCCGTCGACGCCTTCAGGTCCTTCATCGCGTCGTCGACCTTGCCGGCCTCGCCGGCCGCGCCCTCCTGCGATCCCGCGAGCTCGAGGTACCGGTCGCGCAGCTCCTTGATGCCCTTCGGGCCCTTGCCGAGGAGCGGCGCGAGCGCGGCATCGCCGAGGGTCGCCTGCGCGAGCGCCGCCCGCTTCGCCGGATCCTCGAGCTTCGCCATCGCGCCGGCGAGCAGGTCGAAGGCCTCCTCGTTGCTCTTCGCCGCCTTGAGCTGGCGCAGCAGCGCCGGGCTGACCTTGGAGAGGAACGCCGCCATGCGGCCGGTGCCGGCGCGGGCCTGGCCGAGGCTCTTCGCGAAGCCCTGCAGACCGCCGTCGAGCGCCTCAACCGAGGCGCCGGAGCGCTCGGCCGCGTAGCGCATCTGGGCCAAAAAGTCGACGCCGACACCCATCGCCTCGGCCTTGTCGCCGAGCTCGTCGAACCCGTCCACCAGCTTGAAGAGGCCGGCGACCGCGCCGCCGACGATGCCACCGACGACGGCCACCTTGGCGAGCACGCCGGCGATCGCGCCGCCCACGCCCTTGAAGCCGCCGATCACCTCGTCGAGCCCGCTCTTCTCGCGCAGGTCGCCGAGGGACTCGCGGAAGTCGCGGATCGGCTTCGTGACCGCGTCGAGCCGCTTGTTGATCCCCGCCGTCGCCTTGTCGACGGTGCGGATGATGATCGAGAGCTTGGTCTGCTTTTCAGCCACGGCGCATCCGTTCTGCCACCTTCACGGCCTGTGCGAGCCAGAGCTTCAGCTCCCACCCGTCCGCGTCCATCGCCCAGAGCTCAGACGGCTGGGCGTGGAAGACGTGAGCGATCAGCCCGAAAGCATCCTCCCAGCCCCACGACACCTCCCGAAAAAACCCAGCGCGATGGCGAGCACCTCGTCAGCGTCATCGGGGTCCAGGAGCTCGATCACCTTGAGCGGCCGGCCGCACAGGCGCGACGCGATCATCATCAGCTCGTCGACGTTGGGCGCGCGATCGATGCCGACGCCCATCCCCTTGAGCACACCGAAGGTGCCCTTCTGGAAGACGAGCGACTCGATCAGCTCCTTGCCGAAGGTGACGGGCGAGCCGAGCGTGATGGTCACCGGCCATTCGCGCTTGCCGAGGAGCTTCTTCGCTTCGGCGAGTGCCTCGGGGTCATCGGCGGACTCGGTGTGATCGGTCGACATCAGGAAACCTCCTCCGCGCTGGCACCTTCCCAGCGCACCGAGATCTCGGACTCCTCGCTGGTCCCGGTTCCTTCGCCCGCGAACCACGCCTCGGAGAGCACGATCATCTTGCCGTTGCCGAGCGCGAGCGAGACCGTCAGGTCACGCCCGGTCGCGAGCGCGTCGAGATCGAGCGTGCCGCGATCGGTGATCGCGCCCTCGATGAACGCGACCTGCGGCGTCTCCTTGTAGCCGTGCACGCCGTCGGAGCCGACGATCGCGTCGCGCTTCGGGCGCCCGAGGTTGTACGAGAAGTTGCCCTTCGCGTCCTGGATCGCGCCGTTGACCTGCACCTGAATCAATCCGGCGACTCGCTGATTTGCCATGGTGATTGCCTCCTACAGCCGGAACTGGAACTGCGTGCCGACGACGATGAGCTGGTTGATGAGGTCCGGCGGGAGCAGGATGTCGAGCCGGTTCGGGTCCGAGGCGTTCCGCTCGACGACGAGGTCGCGCTCGAATTGCTCGAAGCCCTCGACGAGTCCCTGCTTCTCCTTCGCGCGGAACCACGCGAGCGCCTCGCCCTTGCCGAGCAGCGGCGTCATGACGGCCTGCCCAGAGCTGAAGCGCGTGCCGTCGTTCGCGAGCTTGTGCCGCGGGTACCTCGTCTGGATCCGCACGCGCCAGTCGTACCGGAGGTACATCAGCGTGAGCAGCGTCGTCGCGTCGAGGTACGCGGTGTCGGCGGCGCCGGCCGGGCTGGTCTGGTACGTGGTGATGATCCGCTCGAGCTGGACCACGCCGCCGGCCGCGCGCTTCGTCGTCGCGATGCCGTCGTAGAGCAGCAGGTTCCGCTCGTCGAGCGACCACTGGTCGGTTTCGGCCGGCGCGAGCGCGTGCGACATCGCGAGCGTCTGGAACGGCCGCGCCGGGTCGGCCGCGCCGTGAAGCGCGACCAGCGCGGCGACCTCGGCCGCGAACTCCATCGGCGGGGTGAGCGGCGACGCGCCGGGCTGCGCGACGATCACCGAGTGCTGGCTGTTGCGCCCGTCGCCCAGCGTCGTGAGCGTCGAGAAGCTGCCCGACGCCGACGTGATCGCGATGCCGTCGATCGAGCGCAGCGGGCCGAACCGCGACGCGAGCTCCGTCTCGATCGCGCTCAGGCTGGTCGCGTCGGTGTACGGGTGCGCCCAGACCATGAACCACAGGTCGGCCATCGCCGCGACCAGGTTCGTCAGGCTCGGGTTGGTGGTGCCGGCGACCACGCTGCCCACGGCGGTGATCGTGAGCGTCACGCCGGCCGGCAGCTCCTCGCCGTCGCGGAAGCTGTCGCGCACGTCGTACGTGTTGCCGACGAGGCCCTTGTGCCGGAATGTGATCGTCACCGTCGAGCCGACGACGCCCGCGGTCACCGGCAGGTCGAGCGCGTCGTCGATCGCGGCCTCGATCGCCGTGGCGATGTCCGTCGAGGCATCGCCGTCGGTCACCGCGACGGTGATTCGCTCGCCGCCGAGGTAGAGCGCGATCGTTCCGTCCTCGGTCGCCGGGCCTCCCACGACGATCGTGCCGGTCGCGGCGACGCCGGCGCCGTCGTCGGCGAGCACGCCGAGCCAGACCTCAGTCGAGCGGTTCGACGCGAACCACGCGATCGCCTGACGGTGCAGCATCGAGCCGCGGCCGCCGTACGTGATCGCGTCGTCCACGCTCGTCGCGCGCACGAGCGTGTCGGCCGTGGCGGTGCCGGCGGAGGTCTTCTGGCCGATGAGCAGCGCCTTGTACGCGAGCAGCGACGGCCCCTGCTGCGCGCGGGTGGCGTTGAACTCCGCGGCCACGAAGGGCACGCGGAGCGTGGTCGGGATGTTGTCGAAGCTGATCGCCATCTACTTGCTCCGGGTGGTGAGCGGCTGGATCGGCTCGCGGCCGGTGGGCTGCGCGGCGCGCGGCGCGGTGTCGACCGGCACGACCTCGCCGGCGCGCAGGCGGCGACGCCAGAAGGCGTTGTCGGGCACCTCGCGGCCCTCGGCGGGCAGCGGGCGCTTGGTGTGCGGATCGCGGACGATCGCGCCGGGGATGGCGGGCTTCAGCTTCACGGTGCCTCCTGGACGATGAACTGGTCGCGAGCCTGGTTCGCCTCGACGGCCTCGACGGTCCGGTGCTTGGCGTCGACGCTGCGGAGGTCGTCGAGCTCGGCGGGCGCGGCCTGGTCAACCCGGTACGTCACCGCGTAGGTCAGCACGACGACGCCGATGAGCGGATCGCTTCGGCCGTCGTCCTCGACGACCTCCATCGTCGTACCCACCAGCCGCACGCTGCCGGCGGTGCCGCCGAGGTACGGATCGGCCTTCATGGCCGCTTCGACCTCCTCGGCGAGGTCGTCCATCGCGTCGTCGACCGGCACCGCGTCGGTGTGCGCAACCCAGCCGACGATCTCGAGCTCGGGCTCGTGGGCCTCTTCGGTTTCCGAGGAGGCGTCCTCGTCCACCGGATCGTTGAGCGTGTACACGCCGAGCGCGGGCAGCCGCCCCTTCCGGTTCGGCTCAACGCGGCTCGGCTGCACGCGCTCGCCGGCGGCGGTCGCCGCGGCGATCAGCAGCGCGACCACCGCGTGACGGATGAGCTTGCGCGGGTGCGCCATCCCAGCCGTCAGGATCACGGCCCGCGACGGCTGTCAACGTGCTATGGTTCGCAGCGCCGTCGCCCTCACCGGACTGGAGGGCTTAATCGACGTCAGGACGACCGGGTGACGTCGGACGGCATCTCCCATCACGTCCAGAATAGGCGCACGCCGACGACCTCGGCCGCCGCGTTCAGGATGAACGAGCTGACGCTCGCGTCGATCGAGATGGTGTCGGGGTCCGTGTCGTGCAGCCTGACGCCCGTGTCGCCGCCCGCGCCCTTGAGCTTGATCGCGACCGTGTTCCCGCTCGGCTTCACGATCGTGCACGCCTTGGGCGTCGAGCCGCCGCCCGGCGCCGTGATCGTGTTGTCGCCGGCGGCGAGCGTCATGATCTGGATCTGCGCGGGGCTCGCGCTGTTGTCGGCCGCGCTGTTCTCGTGGGCGTGGCCCGGCGACGCCCCGCCGACGTCGCCGTAGTAGGTCACCGTGATCTTGCGCTTCGCTGTCGCTGCCATCGAGGCCTCCCTCAGGTCACCGTGCGCAGCACCAACAAGACGCCGCCCATGCCGTCGGGCTGCGGAGCCCCGATCATGCGGTAATCGACCCCGCCGATCGTGAGCGTGGGGTCGTCGAGCTCGGGATCCGCGGGCAGGTCCGCGAGGCGCAGGAACACCGCGGGGCCGAGCGTCCCGACGCCAGCCTCCGCGTCGCCCTTCGTGAGCTGGTACTGCGCGTCGAAGATGCCGGTGACCAGGACCGCGGCGCCGACCGCCGGCGCGTAGGTCACCTCCACGCCGCCGAGATGGCCCTGCGCGGCGCGGTCGGCGGCCTCGACCAGGTCGGCGAAGCTCATCGGCTACTCGAGCGCGTACGTCAGGTTGAAGTCGATGTGGGTCGCGGTCGTGATGTCCGCGCCGGTCTTGCCGGCCGTGATCGCCGCGCCCGCGTCGTTCTTCGTGTACGAGGCTCCGTCGGCGAGGACGGCGGCGCCGGCCTCGCCGTCTTTCAGGACCGTGCTCTGCGTCGCGCTGGCCTGCGCGTAGGCGACCAGCTTCCGCGTCGCGGCGGAGAGCGTGCCGATGACGTCGACCGTCGTCACGGCACCGGCCGCGCCGCCGATCGCGATCGCATTGCACGAAACCATCCGGTACGCGATCCCGGCGAGCGCCGGGGCCAGCGTGGCGCCGGCGTTGACCTGCGCGACCGTGAGCCGCTTGCGGACGTTCATCAGCCGGCCGGCGAGCGACTGGCCGCTGAGCCGGACGGTCGCCGTGGTGTCGCCGGTCGCCGCCGCCTCGGCGATGGTCCCGATCGGCACGTGGCCGACGGACGAGTCGATCGAGATCTTGGCGTTGGTCGCGTCCCAGAACGCGGCCTGGCCTTCGACGAGTGCGCCCTCGCCGGTCGTCTTGGGCAGCGTCCACACGCCGTCGATCGCGCCCTCGAAGGTCGCTCCGGACGCGTAGGCGACGGTGCTGGTCGCCACGACGAACAGCGCGCCGATCAGGTAGCCGCTGCCGGAGGTCACGCCGGACGCCGGCACCGTGAAGGTCATGACGTGGCCGGGCTGGACGTAGTTGGTTGCCATGGTCGCGGTCTCCGTTGGGGGGTTCTGACGCCCAAGCCCCCTGGCGAGGCCTTCGCTCAGGGGGCACGTGCTCGGCGCACGCTGGCAGCTCGGCGAGCTCGCGGGCTACGCGCCGGCGTTCGTGACCGCGCCCTTGGCGTCGGCCTCCTGCGCCTTGGCGTACTGCGTGACCTTCCACTCGACGCCGTCGATGCGCCAGCCGTTCTGGCTCTCCATGATCGGCCCGCGGCCGTACCCCTCGAGGAAGGCGACCACGATCGCGGCGCAGATGTTCGGATCGGCGAACAGGTACCGGCGGGTGGTGTTGGACGCGAGCCGCGGCGTGCCGACGATGTCGCCGAACAGGCCCCGCACCATGTTGGGGCGCTGCAGCTTGTTCGCCGTGTCGGGGTCGTACTGCGCGTCGTTGATCACGCGCGCCGTTCCCTCGAGCGCATCCGGCACGACGAGGATGCGGGGCGACAGGCTCAGGTAGTCCCGATTGCTCGGATCCTTCTGCGCGCGCATGAGCACGCGGTCGGCGTCCAGGCCGGCCACGGTGAGCGCGGAACCGGTGCCGACGTTCGCGCGGTTCGCGTGGAAGAACGGTTGCGAGTCGGACATCGTCGGGCCGAGCCCGCTGTTGAGCGCGAGCAACGCGTAGACGTCGTTCTCGATGGTGCGCGCCGCCGCCCGGCCGAACTCGCCCGCGAGGTTCGCGAGCGCGCCCATGTCGTCGTTGAGGATCGCCTCGCGCGAGAGCGAGAAGATCTCGCCGTGCCGCTCGGTGCTGATCCCGTACTTCGCGCCGTCGGGGACGATGCCGGTGGTGTACTCGCCGTGCTCGGAGATCTTCGGCAGCGACGGCAGCGACCCGGTGCGGTAGCGGCTGGACGTCCGGAAGTCCGGAACGTCATCGGTGCCGCAGAACCGCTGCCACGTGGTCTCCTGCGTCGCGTAGGCGCCGAGCAGCATCTTGTGGAGCACGTTCTCGAGCAGCGTCGCGAAGTCGCTCGTGGTCTGGTACGAGCCGCTGCGGAACGTGAACGCCTCGCCGAGCATCCGCATCCGGTCCATGCCGCGGGTCTTGCGGCCCGCGCGCTCGAGCGACTCCCGCGCGAGCTCGACCGGGGAGAGCCCGCGGAACTCGCCACCACCGCCGAGCTCGAAGCCCTCGAACAGATCGGGCGCCCGCTTCTTCGCCTGCTCGAGCAGCTTGCGCTTGCCGGTGCGCTCGATCAGCCACGCGGTCGCGCCGCGGAGGAACTTGTCCCGCGCGTCGTCGCCAGCGCCGATGCGCAGCACGCCGTCGACATCGTGCTCGCTGTCGGCCGACGTGATCTCGCGGAACGCCACCTCGCGCGCCTTCTCGGCCGAAACGCCGGCCTCGATGAGGCTCGTCGCCCAGCCGTCGCCGAGCCTGGACTGCTGGGCGATCTTGCGGATGCCCGCGACGCGCGCGCGCTCGCCGGCAATCGCGTCCTCGGCTGCCTGCGCCGCCGCGGCGTCGCGCGCCGCGCGCTCCTCCATGCGCGCGCGCCGCGTGGCGGCGGTCGCGGCGGTGGCGGCTGCCTCCTGCGCAGCATCGGCGGCGGCCGTCGGAGAGCCCTGCGGCGCCGGAGTCGTGGGGTCGTTCTCGGGGTCCATGGTCCTGTCCTTGTTGGCGGTCGCAGTTCTCGTGACGAAGACGCACGCCGTGCGCTTCGCAGTGGTGCTCTCGGCGCGGAAGCCGGCGCCGTCGTCGGCGCCCATCGGCACCGGCGAAATCTCGTACGGCTCCCAGTCGGTCGCGCGGAAGCGCTTGACCTTGTCCTTGCCGGCCTCGACCTCTTCCATCTTGTAAGTCGAGTAGCCGACGGAGACGTTCTGGAGGATGCCGTCCTTGACCTTGCGCCAGATCTCGTCGGCCGCCGCATCGTCCTCGGCCTTGGCGAAACGAACGGTCGCGATGCCGCGACCGTTCTCGATGCGCGCGCTGCCGGGGACCACGACTCCGATCACGCCTCTGGCGTCGCGATCGTTGTGCGCGTTGAGGACCGGCGCACCGTTGTTCAGACGCTTGAGCCGCACGTGCTTGGGATCCAGCGACAGCTCCTCCCAGTAGCGATCGTAGAAGCCGCGCAGCACCGCGGCGCCCGTCGTCCAGATCACGTCGACGGTGCGCGCCTCCTCGTCGAGGCTGTTCGGCACGATCGCCGCCGCCCGGGAGAGCACCGGCAGATCAACCGTTGCGTTGCGCTCGGCGTCTCGTCTCACATGGGCGGCAAGGATCACGGCGCTTGACGGCTGTCAAGCCCCGGCATTTCCAGCGGCCTGCGCGTTCTCGGCTTCGTCCTCGTCGTCCTCGTCGTCTGCGGCTGGTGTTGCCGCCGGGGCCGCCGGCGCGGACTGCGCCTGGCCGCCGACGGTCGTCTTGCGCGGATCGCTGTCGAGCACGATGCCGAGCTTGTCGAGGCGACGCAGGCTCGCGGCGTACTCCGCCCAGTGCTCGTTCGGATCGTAGCCCTGCTCGCGCACCATCTCGTCGAGCGTCAGCTGGCCGTTGCGGACCATGCTCGTCGCCGCCGCCGCCTCGGCGCCAGGATCGAGCATGGGCATGGGCGGCGGCGTCCACATCGCGGGCGCGTCTTCGATCGCCTCGCCTGCCAGGAGCAGCGCCTCGATCATCCACTTCCACGCCGGCGCGCAGAACTGCGGGATCAGCATGTTCCAGCGCCAGTCGTGGACGTCGGCCATGTGCGCGTTGCGGCCCATGCGCGCGGAGCTGTAGTTGACCTGCGAGTAATCGCCGGTTAGGTCCTCGTACGTCACGCCGAGACCGGCCGCGACGCCGCGGAGGGCCGTCGCGCTGAACGACTGGTGATCGTTCGCCGCCGGCGGGTTCGCGACGGTGACCTGACGACCAGCGGGCAGGTGCAGCACCATCCCGGGCTCGAACGTATCGATCGGCTGCTGCGTGGCCGAGTCCGTGCTCGGCTCGCCCAGCGGGGTGCCTGCGCCGTCGATGTCGGTCACGAACGCGGCCATGCACGCCGCGACCTTTTGCTTCATCAGCGTCGCATCCTCGAACTCGTCGAAGTCGTGCAGCCGGACGTCGATCGAGGCGAACCAGGAAATTCCGCGCCCCTGGCCAGCACGCTCCTGGTCGTAGACGTGCAGGATGCCGTCCGCGGGCACCCGGCGCGAGACCGCCGTCACGAGGCCCGTCCCGCCCGGGTGCTGATCGAAGAGCCAGTAGGCGACGCGCCGGCCGATGGCGTCGTACTCGATCCCCTGCGTGATGGGCCCGCCCGCGGTGCCCATGATTCCGTCCCTGCTCGTGTCGATGTAGTCGGGCTCGAGCACCTGCAGCTGCAGCGGGATCCCGAGCCCATCTTCCGGGCGGCGGCGCCGCCGCCGGATCAGCACCTCTCCGGACTCGACGATCGTTCGCATCACCAGTCGCTGCAGTCCGTAGAACGTGAGCCGGCCCGCGGCGTCGCACTCCGTCGTCTCGCCCCACCGCTTCCACAGCTCCATCACGCGCGGGGCGCCGCCGCCGGTCGCCTTCGGACGGATGCCCCAGCCGACCGTGTTCGTGGTGATCCGACGCAGACCGCGCCGCGCCCACGGGTTGTTGCGAACGAGGTCGCGCGCCTGGGCTCGCAGGTAGGCCAGGGTCGCGCCCGAGGCGGCCGCGTTCGCGTCGGTCAAGCGGCGCGACCAGCCGCTCGTGCGCCGACCGACCGCGGCCGCCTCGAAGTGGCGGGCGAGCAGCCGCGCGCGGGCGCGCGCCATCCCCCACCGCGGGGAGATCGCGGTGATGATCCGGTCCAGCAGGCTGAGACGGGGCGTCACGCTACAGGCCCTTCCTGGTCGCGGCGAGCCGGTAGGCCGGGGTTGCGCCGCTCGAGGCCGTCATCGACGCAAGCAGCGAGCGGAGCTGGTCGAGGTCGGCGGCGCCGTACGCCACCGACCGCGCCGGCGGCCCGGCATACGACACGGTGGCGACGCGCGTGCCGGCGGCGAGCGCGACGATCGCCGCGCGCACCTGGTCGATCTCGTCCTGCGTCCATGCCATCCAGGCCGTCAGGATCACGGCGGTCGTAGGCTGTCAACGCCGGCGCCCGAGCCAGCCGCCGCCGCCCCGCGGGCGGCCGCCCCAGATGCTGGGCCTGGGCGGCGGCCGCCGCGCGGGAGCCGCGGGCGCGATCTCGCTCGCCGCCGCGGGCGCGGGCGAGCTCGTCGATCTCGACGAGGCCGGAGCCGGCGCCGCGGGCGCGGAGCTCGATCCCTTGGCCGGCAGCCGGTCGATGCCGAGCACGTTCGCCGCGGCGCGCGCGAGGATCCGTGCGTCCAGGTAGTGGTTCTCGCGATTCGGCAGGACCTGCCACTCGTGCTTCGCGCGCCGCGTGCGCCGGTTCACGACCGTCACCAGGTGCTCGGCAGTGAGCTGCTGAAAGTAGTCCTCGTCGTACTCCGGGAAGTGGCAGTATCCCGGCGGCGGATCGCCCGCGCCGCGGCGCAGCCGGAGCCAGCCGTAGAGCTCGGCCTTCGCGAGGTCGACGCCGATCGGCCAGACCTTGTAGCCGCGCTGCATCCGCCGGCCGCGCACGGTCACGTCGACCGGCGACGGCGCGCCGACCAGCGCGCGGAAGCCCGCCACGCCCTTGCACGCGATCACGCGCGTCATCGGGTGCTGGCGCGCCCAGCCGTAGACGACCTGGGTGTTGTAGCCGCTGTCCACCGCGAGCATCGCGATCCGGTGCTCGCCGCCGGCGGCGCCGGGGAACGCGCGCCCGAGCAGCTCGTCGAGCTGCCTCCATGGACTCCCCGGCTGCGAGGCCTCCAGCGAGGTGTCGCCCCAGAGGATGCTCTTCTCGACGGAGAAGCTCTCCTTGTCGGCGCCCCACCCGACGACCTCGTACATGATCCGATCCTTCTGGACGTCAGCGCCCGCGGTCACAACGAGCACGCCGTCGGGCACGCTGCCGATCGCGTAGCTCTCGCGCCGGTCGTACAGCCGCTCCCAGTCCGGCGCCTCGCCGAGCTCCTTCCAGGTTTCGCCGAGCATCGTGTTGACGAACGTGCGGAGGGTCTCGGGCCGCTTCTTCGCCTCGAGGAACTCGGCGGCGATCTGCGCCCACGTCGCGTTGGGGGAGAGGCTGTAGGCCGCCCAGATGTGGAACGACGCGTGGCCGGTGAACGCGCCCTCCGCGCGCCACTCGCCGGCCTCGATCATCGCGCGCTTGTCCTCCTCCTCGATCGCGCAGCCGCACGCCCGGCACATGAAGCACGTCTCTTCGGGCTTGCCCTCGGGCCAGCGCATGACGTGGCCGGCGGGGGCCGCCTCCGGATCGTCGGTCTCGTCGCGCAGCCGGAACCTGAGGTAGTCCATGTGGCCGCAGTGCGGGCACGGCACGTAGTAGCGCCGCCGGTCGCCGGCGAGGAACAGCTCCTCGATCCGCGACGAACCCGCCACGAGCGGCGTCGAGCCGGCGATGATCTTGCGGTTCCAGTAGTACTCGGCGCGCTTCTCCCCGAGCTTCACCGGATCGCCCTCGGCGCCGGCGCTCGGGGGGTACGCGTCGACCTCGTCGAAGATCACGACGCGCCGGCTCACCATGCGGAGTCCGCTGCCGCTGTTCGCGCCGACCATCGAGAGCAGGCCGCCCGGGAACGTCTTGTGCGTAGTGCTGTTGGCGCTGGACCTGACGCTCGCCTGCTTCACCAGGCCCGCGAGCGCCGGCACGTCGCGCAGCATCGGCGCGATCTCCTCCTTGCTGTAGATCTTTGCCGTCTCCACCGTCGGCTGCACGACGAGGAGCGGGCACGGATCCGCCGCCATGAAGTAGGCGATCGCGGCGTTGATCCCCTTCGTGTAGCCGACGCGCGCGCTCTTGATCATCGACACGCGCTCGACGGCGGGATCCGTGATCGCGTCGAGGACGCCGCGCTGGTACGGCAGCGTCCGCCAGCGGCCCGGATCCGCCGAGCTCTCGGCCGAAAGCCGGAAGTGGCGGTCGGCCCACTGGGAGAGCGACAGCTTGGGCGGCGGGCGCAGCGCAGCCCACGCGCTGTCGAGCCAGCTACTCGCCGCGGTCGCCGCCGCCACCACGACTGGCGAGCTCCTCCAGCGCTTCGCGGATCAGCTCGTCAACCACCGGAACGACCTCGGCCGCGACGTGGGGCAGTCGCTGCCCCACGCGCGAGGGGACCGCGAGCAGCCGCGTCTTGACCAGCGAGAACGCCGCGATCACGTCATTGCGCGCGGCCTCGGCGGGCACGAGCTCGCCGCGCCGCTCGGCCAGCTCGAGCTCGGCGAGCTCGGCCTGGGCGGTCTCGCGGCGCGCCGCCGCCGCTTCGCGGAGCGCGCGGCTCGCGTGGTAGTCGGCCGGGCCGGGCGCCGCGCCCGGCGCCGGCGCGGGCGCGGCGGGCATGTGGTCAACGCGGGGCTGGGTGTTCGCGTCCCACTCGCGATCGGCGAGCTCGGGGTCCGCGATCTTCGGCGCGCCGCGGACGCGGGTCACCGAGTCGCGCAGGCGACCGTCCGTGACCGCCTTGCTCACCGCGGGCGTCGATACGCCACGGCGCCGCCCGTACGCGGCCAACGACATCGGCTTCATAGCCGGATGGCCTCCGCCACGAGCGCCGCGATCGCCTCGCGTACCTCTGGAGTGTCGGCGAACCACTCTCCCCTGATGCGATGCTCCTCGAGACGAAGATGGATCTTCGCCTCGAGGTCGTACCCTCCGGCGACGCACGCGACCACGTCGAGCCTGAACGGCGAGGCGCATTGCAGCGCCTCCAGCCGCTTGGCCAGGTTGACGGCGACGCCGATCTTGATCGGGCCAGCCGCGCACCGGATGAAGTAGACCACCTGGCCTACGCGTTCGCCGGGAAGTCTCGCTTGCCCCGGGTCACCCATTGCGCGTGGATGATCGGCCCTTGGTCTGGTGTTCGCGTCCCACTCGCGATCGGCGAGACCATGGTCTCGGATCTTCGGCTGACCGTTGACGACAACCACCGAGTCGCGTAGCCGCCCGGCGGCGATCGCCTTGCTCACGGCCTCGGCCGAGACCCCTCGACGACGCGCGTAGGAACGGAGCGACAGCACCTTGGCCATGACCCCAGCACGATCACGTGCCGGCCCCGTCGTCCAGCGTTAACCGTTAACCTAAGCCGTCAACGCGATCGACTAGCGAGAAGCCGCGCCGTTCCTCACC
>Ga0316630_10000007_pt1 | contig 50198 bp, 65 predicted proteins | sample OWC_May_M1_C1_D6_FD_207658 | JGI IMG/M metagenome (GOLD analysis project Ga0316630, IMG submission 207658) | Wetland soil microbial communities from Old Woman Creek delta, Ohio, United States - OWC_May_M1_C1_D6_A | ecosystem: Environmental > Terrestrial > Soil > Wetlands | place: USA: Ohio...
GGTTCTACAGGTGGATTCACGGGGGAGAGTATATTCAGGATGCATTCAGGGATTGGACTCCATATCAGCGTGAGTTCTTGCAGACTGGATATACTGAACAAGAGTGGAATCAACTATTTGGGGGTGACTAATGCAGACTCAACTCGATGAACTCATGAAACTGCTCGATGAAGTGTATGAAGATATCAATGAGTTGCAGAGGACTCACAATAATGAGGTCATGCGTTGGTTCTTACAGCGTATCATGCTTAAGATTAAAGCACGATTGAGAAAGCTAGGTAATATGTAAATTGTCCGCTCATCTGCATTGGCTATTAGAACGTGCGATGGCCCTGTCAGAAGCGTTGATGTTAGAGAGGAAAAAGAATCGTCTAGTGAATCTCCCAATAGAGGGGGCTTCACTAGACGATATCGAGCGTGACGCGCTAGAACAAGCATTAGATAGAGTAGGTTGGGTCCAATGCGAGGCAGCAAAGCTATTACATATTAGTCCAAGAGTAATACACTATAAGATTCATCACGTTCACAAACTAGAGCCACCACCGTGGATGAATAAAAATGAGAAGCCAAAAAAGAATACCGGGACTTAGAAGAAATAGGATGAGTTCATCAGTCCTTAGAGAAATAGAGGACCGTGTAACATTTGTGGCAATACAGAATGACGTTAGTAAATCTTTCGTCATATCTGTCGCACTTGCTGAATATTTCGGTATAACTAAGCAGGAGAAATTCAATGAATCTAGACCAACTCATTCAAGAACTGCAAGACAAACTCCGCGCAATCGAGTTAGTCAAACAACTACTGCGAGAGCGCACTAAACATGAACAGGTGAAGAAAGCATTACACTGGACACAAGACCCTAAGAACAGAAAGAAGATGATGGCAACTATTAAGAAAATGCAGAAAGGAAAAGAGAAATGACTGATATACTAGTTCCAAAGAAGAACATTGTATTCGATGCCACGACTCTCTCATCGTTAATGTCGTGTGCTCGAATGACTATGTTCCAATATAAACTGAACCTCAGACCTACTACTGGTAAGTCTAACTCACTAGAAGTGGGCACAATGGCCCATGCGATTCTTGAATCATATTACAAGAGTATGATTCAGGGACTCTCACGTAGTCAGGCTATCGGAACAGCTATGACTGTAGGAGAGTTAGTTGCAGTTGGTTGTAAGTATTGCACAGACTTCGAGGGTGAGAATCCTCCATGTGGTCATAAGCCTAATCAGTATCCAGGCTTGCAGAATACTCCAGTTGAATCATCTTCCAAGCCAAATAGAATTGGATGGAAGTATGTATTCGAGACAATGGAACAATATTTCAATCACTACAAGAATGATTCTTGGGTGCCTCTTGAGGTTGAGACTGTTAAGGGTGAGATTCTCTACGAGGATGCAGATATTCGTGTTCTTTGGAAGGCAAAGCTAGACTTGATTGTTGATACTAATCAGAACATCATGCCAGTTGACCATAAGACAATGAGTCAACGGCGAGATACTAATAGTATGAACAATCAGTTCATTGGTCAGTGTCTTATCACAAAGTCGCGTAACGTATGCATCAACAAGATTGGGTGGCAGTCAACTCTCAAGCCTGAGGAGAAGTTCACTCGTCCAATTCTTTCTTATTCAGCGGATAGGCTACTGGAATGGCAGAGTGAGGTTCTTCCATTCTATGCATATCAACTGCTCACATTTGAGGAAGCTGATTACTATCCTCCGCGGTTCGACCACTGTGAGGGTAAGTATGGTCCATGCAATTTCCTCAAGGTTTGTGAATCAGACCGCAACATGAGAGAAGAAGAACTCAGAATCAACTTCATCGAAACAGAAGCATGGAATCCACAGAATGACTAAGCCGACCACCGAATCAATCGTTCAAGTCATCACAGAACTGATGAAGGCAGTCAGTAAAGAGGATGTTGATATAATGGTGTTGATTGACGATGAGGAAGATATCACTGTAGTAAGTAACGCCTGTATTGCGTGTATGGCTGAAACATTCGCTGAATATCTGAAGGAGCGAAACTTCAAGCATATTGCGGATACAGGCACAAGGACACACTAATGGCTAAGAGAGCCGACCATATCCATCGCTATAAGAGAGTAGTCCTCGGCAACAACTATAAGGTGTATAAGTGTATCAAGCCGGGATGCACTCACTACATAGCTGTGCATTTGGTTGAGGGTGCTCTCTGTGAGTGTAACAGATGCGAAGAACCTATGATTATGACTAAGTTAGCTATGACTCTTGCAAGACCACATTGTCAGGATTGCACAAAGTCAACTAAGAAACAGCAGCAGATTCAGTCCATCGAAGCATTCTTGGAGAACAAAATATGACTACAATGGAATCAGTCTCATCGGATGCTCTGTATTGTATGTTCAAGGGAGAGCCAGGAACACGCAAATCGACTGAGGCTCTATCCTTTCCAACTCCTCAGTATTGGTTCTCATGGGATAGGAAGATGAATGCATTACTCCTTCCTATGAGTAGATGGGGTATTGACCCTAAGCAAGTTTCATTTGATGACTATGATGACTGGAGTAAGGCGAGGGCCAAACTTGAGCAATTACAGTTGAATTGCCCATTCAAGACAGTCATCATTGATTCAGTTACTTCATGCACAGACATGATTCTTCGTCAGACGATGAGGATGAAACAGGGCATGAAAAGACAGTCTGGTGCTCAGGCTGGCAAGTCTATCGCAGGTATTCAGGTTAACGAACTTGAGGACTATGGTGCAGAATCCTCAGCGTTAAGTGAGCTGATTGCAATCACTAAGGACATTCACTCCTTCCATAAGGTGAATGTCATTCTGATTGCTCATGTGATTCAGGCTGAGTATCGCAATACGACTACTAATGAGACTCATATTAGTAGGACTATTGTGACTGCTAGCAAGAAGGTTGCCGCTAAAATCCCCGCCTATTGTGGTGAAGTATACCACTTTAACATAGATAGGGGATTCGACGCATCACAAGGAGGTCAGTATAGCCTATTAACAGAACACACAGGAGACGACTTCGCAAGAACAGCTCTACCACTGGACAAGAAGATTATCTTCGGAGGTGACAAACTCTACGACAAATACATCCTTCCAGCCATCAACAGTCTCAGACAAACACCAACGTCAGTCAAGTTCTAGGAGAGTGTCATGCCTGTTATCAGCTTCAGCGAAAAGGATTTGCTCCGTGGTAAGATTGTGGAGCCGGCCTGGTATCGTGTCCGCATTGACAATATCGGTGAGGCACCTTCTAAGGATGGTGGTTCGACCAACTATCCCGTGGAAGGTGTTATCCTGAAGAATGCGGATAACGGTAGCGAGGAGTTCAAGGGAGTTCCTATTGAGTGGAACTTCAACTCGAAGGCTATCGGCTTCGCAGTCGGTTTCCTTCAGGCTTTCGGTGTGGATGTTAAGGCTGGTGCGCGATTCGACCTTAACGCTGCATCGGGCAAGGAAATCGACGTGTTCATCGAGAACGATACTTGGCAGGGCCGGATGAAGAATCAGGTCAATCACAAGTATCGTCAGGTTCGTGGTGAGTAGTTAGTTATTGGGGATGTATGGTGAATATCAGTAGGGGAATAACCATAGAGGGCTCCTTTCCCTCCTCTGCATCCCACCCTACTTTTTCACTACTAAGGAGAACTCCAATGAGTTACTTTGATGACAACTTTGAGAAGATTACCGGAACGGAAGATATTACTATCTGCACAGCAGAGGATATCCTCCCTCCAGAGGAAATCGAAGAATCAGAAATCATCGTCGATGAGGAAGAACTGGAAGATGAAGATGATGAACTGATTGAAACTGATGAGGAAGGCGAGGACTCACCAGAAGAATCATAACCAAAATCTCTCATAACTCCTTGGGGCTTGGGAGTTTCCTGTATAGAGTTGGGAGCTATATAGGGATTGAGAGACTAGGTTTGCGAGGTTCATCTGGTGATAGGGGGAATGGCCGACGTATTCTCGTTAGAGAACGTATAGACTGGTCATTCCCCCGCTTTATTGTGGAGCCAATAATGGACGAGCAAAGGGCATTAGGTAAGATTATCAAAGTATCGGATAAAGGTTGGGGATTTATTATCAGTAAGGATATTGCCTTTACCCGTATCTTTTTTCACTGGACCTCACTTCAAGGAGATACGCTAAACTTTAAGGATTTGAAGTTAGGAATGAATGTTGAGTTCACCCCCGTAAACGTCCCGACTAAGGGATGGAGAGCAATAAAGATTAAGGTAATGGAATGAGTCAAATAACCTTTTTGGAACGCTATCTACAGGAGAATAGATGGTCCAATAAGGTTCATATCATGGAGATATTCCATCTTTCTCACTCGCATCACAATAAGAACTGGACTATTACACAAACTGCCGCATACTTTGGAGTAAGTGTCGCATTAGTTAGTGAGAACTTAAAGATAGCCAAAGCTAGTCATACAGATGAAAAGATACTAACTTGTAGGACTAGAGAAGAAGCCTTAAGGAAAATTAGATGAGTGATAAGTATGTTCCTGGTCATGGGCCAATAGGCGCGAAGCTCATGATACTAGGAGAGTCTCCGTCGTATGTTGAGGTAGAACATGGTAGACCATTTGTAGGTCCATCAGGTCGTGAGTTAGATAGACTATTGAAGGATGCAGGAATCCAAAGAGAATCCTGTTGGGTAACTAATGTCTGTAAATACTTCGTCCCAGGCTCAGAAGAAAAGAAGATTCCATTCTCAGTGAGAGCCAGAAATGCAGGGATAGATATTCATGAACAACTTACCGCGCTCCAGAACGAAATCAATTCAATCAAACCTAACTGTATCCTCGCACTTGGAGGAACTGCACTATGGGCTTTATCAGGTCAGAAGAAAATTAGTGACTATAGAGGCTCTATTATGGTTGGTATGGGCAGGAAGTTTGTTGCCACTTATCATCCTGCTCATCTTCTTCATATGTCTGACAGTGAGGTAAAAGGATACTGGAACAGACAGGTAATGGTATTCGACTTTAAGAGAGCTTATCAGGAGTCTCTTACAGATGAAGTCAACCTACCAAGTAGAGCGTTGTCAATCTGTCGCAATAGTGCCCAACTTGATGATTTCATACGGAGAAACAAAAGTAATTCTAGACCCGCCGTGGACATCGAAGCAGGCGGAACTTGTATTCCGATTTGTATTGGACTTGCTTTTACACCAAATGAAGGAATCACTGTCCCACTCTGGAACTGCGACGGAATTAGTAATATACCCAACTCAGACCTGACCTCATGTTGGATTCTACTCAATCAGATTCTATCCAGTAATGATATAGTAGGTCAGAACTTCAAGTATGACCAAGATAAGATAGTCCGTCTAGGATTTACAGTCAAGTCCCTCGCATCTGATACGATGCTTAAGGCATTCGCTGTTAATCCTGAACTCCCGAAGGGTTTAGCATTCAATACATCTATCTATACAAGGGAGCCGTTCTACAAAAATGAAGGAATGTACGAAGGAAAGATTGAGGACTTACTACTTGGATGTGCGAGAGATGCTTGCGTTACTAAAGAGATTGACCTCGCTATGGATAGAGACTTGGATGAATTGGGTCAGAGGGACTTTTATGAAAAGTTTCTAATGCCCCTTCATTCTCTTTATCTGGATATCGAGACTGTAGGATTCAGAATCGACGAGAAGAAGCGCGACGAGTTAATCCGTAAGTATATCGAATGGGATGAGAAACTGCGATACGAACTATTCCATCTAACTGGTGATGAACTGAATGTTAATTCATGGCGTCAGGTTCAGGACTTACTATATGGCGTGTATAACCTCGCGTCTAAGAGGGGAACTGGTGAGGAAGAACTAACTGCATTACTGAATTCTCCGCGAGTTAAGGATGAGACTCACCGTAAGGTAATCGAATTAATCCTTGAACACAGGAGAGTCCGTAAGACTATTTCCACATATCTCATGGCCCTACCAGACTTTGATGGGCGTATGAGAACTACCTACTATCTCTGCCTCGAAACTGGTAGAACTTCAACGGGTCAGCAAGACCCACCTATTAGACCTATGGTCGAAGTAAAGGATGAACATGGGAAGAATAAGAAGAAGGTATTAGGCACAGCATTTCAAACCATGACCAAGCATGGTGATATTGGTCAAGATGTCCGTCAACAATACATACCAGACGAAGGTGAAGTATTCTTGCAGGTAGACTCCTCTCAAGCTGAGGCGCGGGTAGTAGCCTTATTAGCAGATGATGAGACTACATTAAGGATGTATGATGAGCACGATATCCACGCTCTCACAGCTTCGTGGTTTTTCGGTGGAACTGAAGATGACTATTCCAAACGGAAACTTGGATACGAGTCGCCTATACGTTTTGCGGGAAAAACTCTTAGGCACGCTGGACACTTGGGTGCAGGAAAACGGAGAGCTGCTACAGAGCTTAACACTCAAGCTAGAAAATACAAGATTCCCATCACAATCAACGAGGCCATTGCTGAGAAAGCCTTAAAAATCTTTCATCAGAAGTCCCCGAAGATTCAACAAGTGTTTCACAATGGAATCATTGAAGCACTTAAGACTAACCGTTCACTAATTGCGGCGGTGCCATATGGCTTCGACATTAAGTATGGTGGTAGACGCACATTCTTTGAGAGATGGGGAGATGAACTATTCCGACAGGCATTCTCATACATCCCTCAGCGTGCAGTTTCTGATAACACGAAGGGTGCTGCGTTACGTATTAAGAAACGTATTCCATCCATCAAGATTATCATGGAAGCGCATGATGCATTGTTATTTAGTATTAAAGAGACTCTACTCGATGAACTAGCTCCTATAATCAAGGAAGAAATGGAGCGTCCAATATGCTTCGCAAACTGTAGTCTACCAAGACATGACCTTGTGATTCCTTGTGAAATGGAGTTAGGATACAACTATGGAGAATTCCGAAAATTCAAGCGGTGAATTCTTTATCTTCAACATAGTCGAATTAGAGGCTCTATATCGAGTCTTAGAAAGAGAGTATATCTCCTATAAGGATGAAATGGCATATCAAACAGTAAAGAAAATCGCGGATATAATCCATGAAAAACTGGATAGACGAGCTGGTACTACAGCACAGTGAATTAGAATCACCCAAATCATTTTGGATGTGGGCAGGTCTAGCTGCGATATCAGCCGTTATAAAGGATAACGTATGGTTAGACCGTGGGGGAGCATACAAACTATATCCTAACTTATATGTTATCCTTCATGCTGAATCAGGACTGAAGAAGGGACCACCTATCTCACTAGCTAAAGACCTAGTAAGAATGGTGAATAACACCCGTGTAATTTCAGGAAGGTCCAGTATTCAGGGGATACTTAAGAAGTTAGGAACCGCGTATACAGTTCCAGGTGGGAAGGTCATTAACAAGTCCGTAGGCTTTATCTGTTCATCAGAGTTATCATCTTCTCTGGTTGAAGATACCGCCGCGTTGACTATTCTGACTGACCTATACGACCGACAGTATAACGAAGGAGAATGGGAGTCTCTGTTGAAGATGGAGAACTTCCAATTGAAAGACCCTACAGTCAGTCTATTAGGTGGAATCAATGATGCCCACGCGGAAGCATTCTTCGGTAAGAAGGACATTCAAGGCGGCTTCCTTGCGAGGACATTCATTATCTATGAGAAGGAAGAACAGAATATTAATGCTCTAGTAAGGAGACTAACTCATCCACCCAATAAGATAGTTCTAGCAGAACATCTCAAAGAGATAGCAAAGCTAGTAGGTCCATTCAAGGATTTGGTGGATGAGCATAACAATCCAACACCTGTCGGCAAATTTTACGAAGAATGGTATAACAACTTCAGGGCAGAAGTAAAGCGAATGGAGATTAAAGACGAGACGGGAACTTTAAACCGTTTCGGAGATTCAGTATTGAAGGTGGCTATGTTACTATCACTCTCAAAGACACCTAAGCTCGAAATAGATATGGATTCTATGGAGAGAGCCGTTACCATCAGTGAGAGGCTAATCGGTAATATCAGACAGACTACGATGGGTAAGAGAGGAATGTCCTCATCTGCCCAACTTAAGGCGTTGATTATTAAGGAGTTGCTAGAGAGGGATAGTCATCAGGTCAGTAGAATCGTCCTGATGAAGAAGATGTGGCTACACTATTCAGATAGTAATGAATTTGACAATCTAATGCAGGGGTTCGATGCGGCAGGACTAATCAAGACTAACTCAATAGGTAATCAAATCATATATACCATGCCTGAGAAGCAAGTGGAAGAACTTAAGCATTTCTTAGCGGGAAAGGTGGGCAAATGACCGGCGAGGTTAAGAGAATTATTGTTACCAAAGCATATGGATTTATCGTTGCAGAGGATAAAGATTACTTCTTCCACAAGGCAGACTATGAGGACTTATGGACTGACCTAGTAGATGACTTGGAACAAAGGCAGACTATTAAGGTGGAGTTTGAGCCTAAGAAAACTGATAAGGGTCTTAGAGCTACGAAAGTGAGCAGATTATATGACTGATTACGTGTTCGATGGTGATGATTATCGTTCAGTGGAATCTCGATTGACATGGTTAGTCAATTCAATCGGAGCCTATACTCGTACGAATGTAGGTGGGGCTAAAGTAGATATCAGTTGGGACAATGTGAAAGCTAAGGCCGAAGCTGTTAGAGAACTAGCAGAGAAACTAGATGAAGCAGAGGAAAGACTGAAAGTATTCTTTGGTAAATAGAAAAGAATCCCCGCGTGGTGGAACTGGTATACACAGAGGACTTAAAATCCTCCGGAGTCAAACTCCATGTAGGTTCAAATCCTACCGCGGGGACCACTTTTGGAGAATCTATGGCTAGAATCCCAGACTTGTTTGATTCACTCGAACGGATTAAAAGGATTGCGGAGTCGAAGAATGAAGATTACGCTGCTTCTGATAATCCTTTCAGTAATTTTGATGTTACTGAGTATGTTATGGGTCTATTTAGAAATGAGCGTGATAAGACGTTCATTTGGCCGATTGCCACTAAGATTGCTCGCCTCAGCAATCTGCTTAACAGTGGCAACCGGCCTAATAATGAGTCTATTGATGACTCTCTTTTAGATATAGTAGTCTATCTTCTTCTCTGGAAGGCAGACATTAAGTCTAGAAAGGTAACGCGCCCCCAGTGAAGGGTTCAGTATCATATTCTTCAGGGATAAATACACGCTCAGGCTGTCCTTTTTCGTAAGTCTGAGTCCCCCAACCAACTCCAGTCATTAGACCAACTGGTAATAACGATGGGTCCTCTCTAGCAATCTGAGCCAAATCACCAAGAATCATGGGGATATATAACTGCGCGGTCCTATCCCCAAAGTTGAATGGCTTATACTCCGATGCATTAAGTAAGTCCCATGCCCATTTAGCGGTGGGATGTAACTTAGATACACCGAAGTCATAGAGTAGACCCATCCTCGTCTTAGCCTTGAATCCCTTACCTAGTTCAGTGGTCTTATCAGTTACGGAAGATGTAACCTGACCAGTTACTAGTCTGGATAACAAGACTAGATACTGTTGGAATCCACCCGCTGCATCAATACGGGTATTTCCAAACTTCATCTTACCGAAATCTGAACTAGTTGGGTCAGTAGATACTTCAGCTCCTGCCATCTTACCTAGTTGAGCCATAGTCATCCAGATGCCAGCCATACGAATCAGTGATTTGAAATACTGATTCCTAATCTGTGGTGGCAGGAATATCCATGTCCCCGGATTCAACATACGGACACGACTAGCCATAAGTCGGCCTGAGAAGAACATACTATTCAGAAGGTACGAGGCTTTCTCTAAGTTAAGGAATTCTCCCTTACTAGTTTTGAGGCCGCTCAGAATGGAAGGTGGCTGCTCCAAGTTTACGCCGAACTTATACCTTCCTCTACCCGTCGCATCATTTACGAACGCTGCTAATGCCCTCGCGTATATCGGATTGTGGCCGATATCAATCCCCATTTCTCTCGCTTGAATTACGAGGTCATTAAACGTCTGAGCGCGAAGCTCATTTAAGAAGGTAGTAAATGCACGATTAGATGCACGGATACCAGGAATCTTCTCAGCCCAAGTGGATTGTAAGAACTCCTCGCGCCTACTTAGGTTATTACCTAATTCATTTAGGAATAATCCTGACTCTCTAGCTAGCCCATTCCTAACATTAGGTAGGTTAGCAATTCTAGCCTGAGAGACTTCAAAGGCAGTCTCACTACCGAAGGACTTAACCATTGGTCCCCATGCTTGGAACCAACGCTTAGTACCTGCCAGTCCAAGTCCCTGCCTTAATGGTGCAGACAAGTCAAAGGAAGCGGTAGTTCCCCGTGCTAGCTCATAAATCTCTCTAATTGTTGAGGGCCGTTCATATCTTGGTTGTCCTCTTGGCCTACCTCTCCCTCTAGCATTGACAGTACCTCCTGTAGCGCCTCGAACATTTCCAGTTTGGTTCGCGGGTCTAACTGATGGTCGCGTAATAGCTGTTCCTGTTCCGAGGAGAGGGTCATCTGTGCTAGCTGGCCGTTTCCTGCTTGCTTCATAGATTTGTAAAAAGTCAAGTACTTCTGGACTAAATTGGGGTCTGCCATTTTTAATTCCTCCAAACGGGTCGCCAAGCATTTTCAATAAATCAATAGTTTTCTTGGCCCCGATTTTGGATAGTAAATCAGCATGACGATATGCAAAGTCCTCGCCATGTGCTACAAAGGATGGAACAGTATGTGATATTTCATGAGTCATTGTAGCAAACAAGCTAGATGCAAGTTTATCTACAGGAGCACTAGTTTGTGCAGCAGCTTTGATATGTTCTGCTAGATTAATCAGAATTGCAGAACTATCTGCATCAGAAGGATTAGGAATATGAACTCCTAATACAATCTTTCCCTTTTCTCCACCCTTACCTAAGTCCCCAAAGAATAATCCAAACTTCTTGACTTTCTTTGAGGGTTTAACCGACCAGCCCATTTTATCAGCAGCTTCTGTTAATAATTTATGAGCTTCTTTAATAGCTAAACTAGCATTTCTAACTGTATAGTTATTCTGTATTTGTTCTATTTCTTCAGGAGTAAATCTTTTCCCTTGGTCTACGAAATAGACATTACCAGCTCTGGGTAAATTATCCATTTCATCATAAGCACGTTGTATTTGGACCTTTCTTTTCTTTATTTGTGCGCCAACTACATTCTCATTAACCCACTTTTTTATAGCATCTTTTACTTCATAGTTGAGTTGCTCTCTATTAACAGTGAAGGGATAGTCTGGATGACCTTCTTCTACTGTAGCCTTAATATTAGCAATAATTTCTGATGGAGCATTTTCTACTCCCAGACCACTATATTCACCATAGTCAGTTGCTTGATATAATCCCTTATTTTGAATGTGTAATCTATAATTTGTCTGTACTTCAGGTTCTAATGTTCCATGACTAATTTCGATATCTGCTCCACGGGTACTAAAATTCCCTATCTTAGTGAGAACCGGCTTTGTAGCAGATGACGTAGTAAATACCTTATCAGGATTTCTCCAGTCGGCAGTAGTACCTTCATTTAACCATGTTTCTTGTGCATCATATGTAGGCCTGCCAATATTATCTCCTATTTGAATTTCAGAATCTAAATTTTCAGAGTATTCTCTGAGTTTTTTAATAAAATTATAACTTGAAGTAGTGGAAGTACCAGGTTCAAAATAAGTCTTAACTGTCATTCCAGTTTTAGTTTCAGGGGGAACTATCCTATTTTTTAGAGGAACCCCAACTGTCTGGTTCTTCAACTCGCTAGGATTACCCTTAAATGAATATTCTACCTTTTGTCCATTTTCTAGAACAACAGATTTTACTTCGACATATTCGCCGCCCAACATCGGAGCAGCCTTCGCAAATCCAAATCCACCAGATGCAGATTCAATTCCCCCCTTACCAGACTCTCCTAAGTCAGTAAAAATAGTATAAAGTTCACTTGCACTTAATCCCCTACCAAAGTCTCGTACAGTAATACTTGGAGTATCATATCCTAAAGTGGGATGTGAATCTCCACTGTTATATAATATTCTAACAGGTTCAGTTGACCCTGTGATTCTATGTTCGTCAACAGCATTCTGAATTAACTCTTTAGCTATGATAGTGGGACGGTCCCCACCATATAATGAGCTTCCTAAAGTCTGTAAAACCTTCGGAGAGGCTCCACCCATAGCGATATTAGTGGAGCCTGGAACTTGCATGAATTGAACATCTTCAGGTGGAGGAGTCTCTCTAGGAGGTAGATTCTTAACTTCCTCAGCCAACTTGTCGATAAGAGCCTGAACTTCTGGAGTATAACTACTATATCCAGGCTTTTCAACTAACTTGGGCTGACCTGTTTCTGTAAGGTTAGTTAACGGGTCACTACTATATTTACTACCTGTCTGTGGTGCGGTAATGTCAGCTTTAGCAGCCTTCTGAGCCTCTCTAAATGCCTTCTTATTAACCTTAACTGGCTCAGGAATAATCTGTCCATCCCTCGTGAACCGAATGCCAGTTTCAGCATCCCTCAATGTTCCATCAGGCATCAACTCTAGACGCTGATTTAGTTGAGCACTTTCACCCGGCTTCATTCCATACTGAGCAGCGAGAGTAGGATTAATCTCACCCGGAATACGAGGTGCAACACGAGTACGAGCTTCACTTATAGTAGTAAGGTCAGGACTTTGTTCAGGGAATACATCAGCAATACCAGCTTCACCAGCAATAAATCTGGGTCTACCTAATCCAGTTTCTCCACCAGTTTCAGGTAGTAATCCTCTAGGTCCACCTGTACGAATGGTATGTTCTCCTACCTGCCTACCAAGATTAGCTCGCGTTTCAGGTAGAATACCATTACTGAATAGAGCCTGAATTCTAGCTCTTTCATAGGCTGCGGGACTCACCGGAGTATGCAACATTCCTGCCGCCCCGCCTGCGACTTCAGGAATAGCCATTAATCTTTCTTCAAGAGCAGATTCAGGTGCAAGTCCAGTATATGCACCATGAGCTACCATCGGAGCGCCTAATGCCTTAGTAACATATCCTAATCCTTGAGCTACTTTTGGTAGACCCTGCCTTAATGCTGCACCTTCCCCCATTCCTGACATGAGAAATGCAGCGTTAAGTGGAGATGTGAATCCTGATGCAACCTCACCAACTCCTCTGCCTAACCCCGCAACTAATCCATTCAGCATTCCAAGTGTCTCATTGGAAGTACCACTGAACGGACCTTCATTAGCTACATAATTCTCGAACTCCCTACCCCATCTGGCAGGTGCTTCCCATAGGGGCTTATTAGCTAATTCCCATGCCTTCTTAGCTTCATCAGGAACATAACTAGATAACTCTGGAGAAGGTAATCCACTGGGAGGAGCAGTCTTAATAGGCTCTCCAGTTTCAGGGTCTACGGGGACTAATGGTGTTTTAATAGGCTCGCCTGTTTCGGGGTCAACAGGAACAAGTTGCTGTGGATTCATGGCTGGCCCTTCCATTGTCCATCCACCAAATAAGCCTTCCTACCATTCCTATAATTTCTAACACGTACTCCATTTTCAACTGTTTCAGTATAATTAGCTCCAACACTCATAGGACTACCTGCTGGAACATTAGGGGGAGTAGACCCTGGAACAGTAATAGGTTGAGTAGGATTACTTAATGAAGGTTCAGGTTCAAGGACTGCTTTCTTAGCAGCTTCATAATCCTGTTTTTCCTTCTCAGTAACTCTCCAGCCCTTCGGTGGAACTAAACTCCAATCATGAGCACCTTGACCCTTCTTAATATATGGTGCCCATTCAGGATGACGCCTAAGTGCATCCATAGCCTTACGATAGTCACGAATTTCCTTCTGGCCCTCGCTTTCGTAAGAGCTACCAGGAGTACCAACCTTCTTTAATGGCCCTCTTGGTGGAGTTGCTTTAGGAGCCCTGGGATTAAATACAGTATTCTTTTCCTCACCAGTTGTGGGGTCAGTCTCAGTATATACGTCCGCACCAGCAGCGATAGTTCTATCCATAGCGCCTTGATTGCGGAGTCTAATCTCATCCATCCTGAGATTATGCTTATCCCGCTCACTCAGACTACCAGTCTTAATAGGCTGACCAGTACTATCTAATACAGGTCCACCCTGACCAGTTGCAGGGTCAAAATTAACTAGACTACCACCTACATCCTTTAACTGGTGGTTAGGATTCTTAATACGCCATTCATAAGCATCAGCTCTCTGCTGTGCAATCTTATTCCTAACATCAGCATCAGCTAATCTACCCTCTGTATAGAGGCGGTAAGTATCAGCTCTATCAGCCTGAATATCCCTACCTGCCATCTGGGTGATTAACTGTCGCTGATTAGCATTATTGTATCGTTCAGTCCCCGCGAGATATTCATAAGGTTGGAGCTTATTCTTCCAGTCTTGAATCTGGCCTTCATACTCACCATGTAATACCTTATCGGCCCGTTGTATTCCACCCTGACCAATACCCATGATGGAGGCTAGTAATCTCTGCTTAAATGTATGCTTAGGTTCTTGTGGATACTGGTTGATTAATTCCTCTAATTTCGCACTATACGCAGTCTCAGGCTTATACATCTGCATATAGCGTTGTACAATATCATCCTCAGGAGGAGCCATACTCCTCATATCAACCTGAGTCTGAAATTGCTGAGGATTAGGAGCACCGAAATCAGGAGGAGAAATATTAGGGTCTGGAAATACTCCTTCCTGAACTGGTGCTCCAAGTTGATATAGATTCTGCATTCGGAGATATGGATTAATAGACATTGTTAAGCACCACCCATACCCATCGTAGCCCACGGATAAATCGCACCACTCCACTCACCAATACCTTTACCCAAATTAGAAAAGTTTTGGATACCCTGTGCCCAGTTACCAGGAACTTGAGATTGACCTAATTGACCACTAATTAGACCAAGTGAGAGCTGATTCTGTAAGCCAGCAGCCTGTAACTGTTGAGCCTGAGACTGTAACATCTGATTACCGAATGTATTAGCAAGTCCGGGTGTAGCACCATACATACTAGCCATACCACCCATACCAGCTAACTTACCAGACCTCTGTAATTCAGCAATCATAGCCTCAGTATTAGTGGACTGGTCAGATGCTAATTGACCTTGCTCTCTAGCCATCCTCGCGGTTGCAGCATTAAACCCTGGACTATATCCACCCTGTAATGACCTACCGCGTTCCATCTCCCTCTGAGCATTAGAGTAGGCAGAACGAACAGGCGCATTAGACCGCGACCTAATATCCTGTAACTGTTCGGGAGTAAGTCCGCCAGTCTCAGCGAAGTTACCATATAAGCCCATAATCTTGGAATAGTCTCCAAGAGACTGGCCCATAATACCTCCGCCAAATCCACCACCCATTCCACCATCATCTAACCACTGAAAGCCTGTACCACCAGCACCAGCAGCCTGAATAACATCTACAATTCTACCATCAGGTAGTTGAATTTTACCTGCTGTACCTTCAGCATTACGAAGAACTCTAATACCTGCCTGAGCAAGTTGAGGTTCCATCGCAATCAGTTCTTGTGGAGTACTAGGGGAACCAAATGTCTGAGCAAACGACTGTTGGTTCCATGCACTACCACCAGTACCCGGACCATTACCCCTATTAATTTCTGCCCAACCACCACCCCAACCATTAGGATTAACAACGTCGATAGCATTACCAGATGGGTCATATAACCTACCACGAATCTCCCCCGCGGAATTTCGTTGTAAGCTATAACCCATCTGATTCAGTTGTGGCTCAAGACTAGCTAATGCTTGTGGAGAAGCAGCTCCACCAGTACTTTGGAGGAGTTGCATTAGACCCCCACTAGTCCCACTCCTAGGAATAGCAAATCCACCAGAATCATTCCTCGGACGAGCTGTTCCACTCTGTCTAATATTCTGATTATAGGTAGGAGTATATGCTCCGGTCTGACTACCTGATTTACCCCCAGGATAGTAGGACTCATTAGTCCAACTATAATGTGGTACGGTAGACCCATATCCGAAGGTGCTGCCATATGAGGGCGCACCTGCACCAAAATAACTAGTACTTAAATTACCTGCTTGATTACCTAATCCCTGCTGAACACCAGTAAGATAGCCCTGTGCCATCTTCTGTTGTTCATCGACTTTATTCTGAGTCCGATTTTGGTCCCCTTTTGCCATGTTTTACTCCCTAACCAAATCATGAATAACGTCAAATTCTGTGCTAGCTAAGAACATTCCTGGTGAATAATTATCCGGTTCTAATAATGCTGAGAATGGCTCGAATCCACAGGCTCGATAAAAGTTAATAGCAAATTCGGAGCAAAACATCTTGTTATCGTTGTATTTACCAATACGAAAGAACCGAAGTAATCCCCACCAGTCATATGGTCTATACTGAACTGACTTAAACCATGCCATTCCGTAGTCTAGGAGTAATTCACGCTTAGGACGAAGAACATATGAAACTTCTTCGGTTCTAACAGGATAAATATTAACGTCCTTACCGGGCCTACTAGCTACTGATTGGCCCTTTCCCATGTAAATTTCTACATGAGTAATAGATGACCAAGTTTTAACTCTAAGGAACCAGCCCCACCAATCATGAGTATGATAAAGAATACAATCACCCGGTTTTAGCTGGAGTTCCATCGTCCTTTTTAGCCCTTTCAATTAGAGCAATTATAACAGTCGCGTTTTCAGCAATAACTTTAAGCACTTTCCATAGAGCGGACCATTTCATGATTTACACCTTTCGGATATATTTCCACCATGCCTTACATTTACGGCATTTACAGCGAGTTTGATTATCCTTACCTTGATTCTCATCCTCACTGTATTTATCAGTAATATCGCAAATTAACGTAGGTGTAAATCCTGGTCTGTCAGGGTCGAATACGTAAGGTTTCTTAGGGCGTCCCACTTCAAACTCCAATGAATAATGAGGTTCCCTTAGTATGGTCGAATCCGACCCTTTGTAAGTGCTTTAACCACTTCTCATCCTGAACAAATGCGTGCAGTTGGTCAAATCCTAATCTACTGCAAGTAAATAACGATGCTTGTAGTAGTATATATAATGCCTCGCGTCTGGTTCTGACTGGTTGATTCAGGTCAGTAACCGCGACTGCTTCTGCAATAGAACGGACTCCACCTGCTGCAATCACTTGGTCATTATTTTCAATAACGAATGCATTATGAAATTTCTCAAATTCAGGAAATTCAAATTCATGAGCAAAATGTGCCTCGTGAATCTTACGAATCTTCCATAAATCGTAAGGAGTTAATCCTCGAATATTCATACGTTATCCTTGACTCCATAGCCTTTCCAACAGACTAGTTTGCCAGTCCAGCGAATATCAATATGTACAAAAGTAGGATATAACCCAATTCCACCAATATAAAATGTTTGAGCACGTTCCTTAATATCATTATAGAATCTCTTAACTGATATTCCAGCAGGCGGCTTAAGGTCTAACGCCTTACCGTACATATGTTGGCTTTTCCTCGCGCCTCCGACTAGTCTATTCCATTCAGGACTTCTATATGCCGATACCACCTGAATCGGTTTATTATACAAGGCCCGAATCATCTCGAAAGTAAACGCGAGGAACTCTGCTGTTCCATCCTCAATGAATGCATTAGGATATGGAGTTCCATCCTTACAAGCTAGTTCTTTCCAACTAAGATTGGGAGATGGTCCTTTACTCAATCCAAACTCCTCCTTCTATAATATTACCTATAAATGGATAACTCTTAGTAACTGCTGTGGGAGCTAGTGTAAAGTTACCAATAACTTCAATAGCAAATTGACTTACTCTTAGAGGAGCAGAGCCACCTTGTACTAATTCCGCAGCAAGTTGAGTAACTCTAAGTGGAGCAGAACCACCTTGTATAAGTTCTGCTGCTAACTGAGTAACTCTAACTCCTGCAGGTGTAGCATTTACTAGTTCCGCTGCAAGTTGAGTAACTCTGATTGTATAGTCTGGTTCAAAGACTACTTCAATAGGAGCAACAGATACTGCCGCTCTGCCTGAATCTCCCCCTAAGACTACTTCAACAGGTGCGACCGAAACGCGAGTTACAGTGGTAGTATTAGTATAGTTTCGACTAGTTCCAGTTCCTCCGAACCAGATATTATTAAACTTAGAGTCTGACGTTCCAATCTGGTTCGTCATTCAACTTCCCAAGAGAGAAGATGTCCTATAACTGGATATGAAGCATTACCAGCATTCACCCAAAAACAAACCTCATCAGCAGTTAAGTAATCAGTTCTTCCAACAGTATGAAATTGCCAAAAATGGCGACCATCAGGAGAAACATAAGTATATCTACTTGACCCATCATCTTTAATTCTAAAGGTAAGTTGTCCCCTTGGTAATACAGAAGTACCGGTCCCATAATCCGCACTATAAGATGTTGCGGAGGCCATCTTATAAGAACGAATTTGCCAGTTACCACTATAACCAAATCCAATAGTAGCTAATTTACCATCACTAGACTGTCTAAATCCAATTCCTGCAAAAGAGTAATTAGTAGCAATCATAAACATATTAATAGTAGCCGTAATAGTATATGGAGTAGCTGGAGCACTTTTCTTTAATATTCTAAGACTATCACCACTTGTAGCCGGAGCATAAATTGATAATCCCCAAGTACTATCAAGTGTAGCAGAACCCTGATTTATCCATGTCCAATCTGTATCTACTAATTTAGTACGAAAGCCTGAGCCATGAATTAATGAGTGAACTGCTGCCATTGAATCTTTAGTTAAAATATGGGTAATGGCATCTCCACTAGTATGAGTAGCAGCAGTAGTACCTTCATACCCACGCACTACGGTGAAGGTGCTTCCACTAACTCCCGTCACCAGCATAATCTCACTTCCGACGAGCACTCGGAAATTACCAGTGAGAGGAAACCCTGAAGTAGAGGCTACATCTACTCCAGATTCACTAGCATCTAAATCTTCGGAGATTGTAGTGGCTGCTCCGTTAGCGTATAGTTCTACACTCATACAGTTACCTTTACTCCGAATTCAGCACCGTCAACGTCGGTAACTTCCCATGCTAAGGAATCTTCTGGATTAGTTTCCCAAATTGACTGTTTATAATTATACTCTGAGGATAGATAATGATTAGTAGCATGAACTCTATTAGTACTAGCAGGTCTGGTTACTGCTGCAATTGCTCTCGAACCTGCATCAAAGTTCCTAGCGTATAAATTTGATGCTACTGCCTTAATTGTACCAGTTACCCCCATCGCAGGATAATTCCAGGTATCTATATGATTCTGAGTCGATGAATAAACATAATCTGTATCATCATTAGGAGTAGTCTCATTGACCATCTCTCCGTGGTCTGTACCTGTAGAACAAGTGAAATCAGTATTAGAACCATTACCAGTTGAGGGTAGAATTGTCCTTACTTGAACTGGTCCTAGAAATGAATTATTAGTTGTACCTGTAGTATCACAGACATAAACATTATCTATCTGACGAAAAGTGTCAGTATATAATCCAAACATATAAAATAGATGGGCAAGTTTACTTCCTGAAGAAGTTGTATTAGTAGTCTGGATACCCGTCCAACTACCAACAGATTCTCCATTAAGTTTGATTTCAATAGCACCAGCAGAATCATGAGCATAATAATATAATTCTATGTATTCCCATGTATTTTCTCTCATTCTTTTGGAACAGAATCCTATATTAGTGCTATAAGAAGCATCTGTAGTCCATAGATAAGAACCTACTCCCATATTATTAGTAGTAACACGTCTTAGTTCTAACAGTCCTGCAGCCTTATTACACAATCCCCACATTACTAGAGAGCTATCACAAAATGCTATGATAGGACCACCAAGGTAATAATTAATAGAATCATATTTAGAATGAAATCCTACATAAATCTTATCTTTACCTCCTTCAGAGAAGGCGTAGGAAATATATCCAGTTCCCCATTTAAAAGCATTACCTGTCTGACCCGCTACTATAGAATCCCACGCGGTAGCAGAGTTGCCCCAACCCTTTTTTACAAAATCACCAATTGCTGCAACGTCTATGCCATCGCAGAATAATAAAGCCATTAGGATGCAACCTTCTTCATGCCAAACTGAGCCGAATTGAAGGCGGTATAAACCCACGCGGCACTCGTATCGGGGTCTGTATTAAAGATTGCCTTTGAGAATCCATAACTAGTAGTAAGAACTAACTGAGTTGCAGAATCATAATCAGCACCATTTGACCTGGTAACTAGAGCTAATTTACCAGGTCCATCTGCTGTCTTTCTAGCTAAAGCACAGACTTGAACTGCCTTAATCACCGATGTAGCATCAACATCTGGAAATGCATAGAGGTCTTTAGCATCATTAGTAGTTGTAGCAACGTAATCTGTATCTCCAGTATTGGGAAGTTCATCCACGCATTCCCAATTTGCACCAGTAGAAGGAGTCCAGTCAGTTGAGTTTCCAACTCCAGTTGGCAATAATGGAACTACAGAAACATCTCCAATTAAGTCATTATTTACGCTTCCAGTAGTATCTCCAATAATTACATCGTCTAACCAAGTAGAGATATAAGGACCAGTTATTCCACCTGTTTGACTATAATTAGGAGTAACTTGTCCTCCCCAAAAGATAGCATTCCAAGTAGTATCTGTAGTCTTACTGGTTAAGGTATCTCCACTAAAATTAATTACTGTAACACCATTAATTTTTAATAAAAATGACCCACTATTTGCAATAGTCCATTTGCACTCTAAATATGCCCATGTATTATTAGACAGTCCTGATGATGCAGTTGCTAGCAAAGTAGGATTATTATCATCCGTATCAATTCTGACTAAGTAAGGAATTCCTGCCGAAGTAATACATAAGCATAAAAAACTGGAAAAACCACTCTGACCGATTCCAAAAAAGAAGGCATTTTGAATGGTAGAAGCTATGTTAGAAATATTAAGAGTTTTATAAGCAAATTGACACCAACCAGTTCCAGTATTATTACCTACACCTACAGACACTCCACTTTGTCTCCAGGTATCCGCAGTATTATGAGTCCATTTAATACAGTTACCAGAACGGCCTTCAGTTGAATATGCAGCGTCGACATTCTGGTAAGTACCAAATTGCCAACCCTTACTAGCTATAGTATCCGTACTAGTAGCTAGGTCGAATCCGTCTGCAAAAAGAATAGCCATACTAAGATTCCTGAATTCGCACGTAAGCAGTAGCTCTTGTTACTGTAACAGCCGTTGCAACCTTAAACTGAAAGACATCCCATTGACTAACAGATGTAGTCCAAGTAGATACTCCAGTAGTACCAGATGCAGCGGTTTGTGCAGAACTTAACTCAATAGGAGCTGACGCAGAAATCTTATCAGTCGTCGGGTCAGGTATTGCTGGTGCGCTAGGCGGCGCTGATGACGCCTTCTTAGATACCTCAATAGTAATACTTCCAGCTTGGTCACTGATGATACTCCAACCTATAACAGTACCACCAAAATCAACCTGAATAGCACCTTTCACACCAGTACTAATAGCAGAACCTGCACCATCAAGTGAGATACCAACTTTACGATAAGTAGTTACTGTTGTAGCACCAAGAGTCGTACCCGTCAGTGTTAATCCAGAACCTATTGAAATTTCCTCGAAATCACCAGCTCCACCTGCTGAACCCCTACCTAATAACTTACTAGCAGCAGAAGCCTGAGCAAGATTAGATAGTGGCAAATCACCAGTTACATCAGCCGCAAGGTCTACTTGATTCCTCGTGATTTGCTGATTCGAGATAGTGATATAATCTGGCGTACCCGCGAGGGTTACATCGCCTGTATTACTGCCTGATAAAGTTAATCCACTATCCTTGATTAACTTACCAGTGACCCCATCAAAGAATACTACATTACCATCCGTAGAACTGGATGGGCCGACTACATCTCCTGTACCAGTACCAGATGGAACGTCCCATGCACCACTAGCCTTAAGATACTTACCTGCTGCTGCGTCACCTGCACCGGGGGCAGTTACTAGTCCTTTGGTTCCACCACTACCAGTATCTCCGATAAAGGTATTGATAATCGTAGTGGCTTGGGTAGCAGTTAAATCTTCAGGAACACCTGCTCCAGAGGATACTCTACCTTTGATAGTATCCTGAGCCATATTTGCAAGTTTGGAGTTAGTTACAACTCCACTTGTAATTGTGGCTGCCTGAGAACCTGACCCCGGACCAGCAGTAACCTCTCCTGTTAGTTCTGTAATTCCTGAACCTGCTGAACCATTGGAAGCAGCAGTTAATCTACCTTTTGTATCTACTGTAATGTTAGCATTAGTATAGGAACCAGCAGCAACTCCAGTGGTAGATAATGTAGCTACCTGACTACCAGAACCAGGTCCAGCAGTAACATCACTGGTTAACTCTGTAATACCACCACTACCAGATGGAACTACCCATAATCCATCTGCCTTAAGGAACTTACCTAAAGCAGCATCTCCAGAAGCAGGAGCAGGAACTAGACCCTTTGTGCCTCCACTACCTGTATCACCTACCATCGCATTCAATTGCGCGGTAGCTGTGGTAGTGTTAGTTAAATCCTGTAAGTTCAGAGACTTGAGTAAGTACCTCGCGTCTGCTTGTTCCTGACTGATTCCAGTTCCACCACCCTGAGATGAACCTGCTAGCTGGAAGAAGATATCATCAATATAGAATCCGTGACCTGAACCAGATGCGGTAATTCTGAACTGATTGATATACTGACCAGCCGGAATAGCAAACAGCGAGGTTTGGATAACGACTAACTGATAAGTGTTTAAAAGACTAGAATTGAATCCAAAAGTACCAGTTCTGGAGATTGTAATGGTATTACCGACTTGGACTCCATTGAGCCTTAATGTTAATGCTAAGGCTCTATTATTAGCCCATGCTGCCTTAGAACGGATATAAAGGATAAGAAGATTTGTTCCATTAGGGTCATATGCTCCAGTTCCTAATTCACCCTGAGCGTATGCACCTGAAGATACATTCGTTCCTTCAATATCCTTAGTAGAAGGAGACTTAGGATTGTTTGTAGAATTTACATCAAATCCTGAGCCTGATACAGTCCAGTTCCATTCTGTAGGAGCACCAGCATTATCATAATAGACTAAATCGTTGGTAACTACAGGTTCAGTAGATGCTGCTGGAACAAAGACTAATCCTAACTTGAGTTGAGTTCCTACGTCTACATAAGGCTCAGAAGGTGTAGAAGCCGGAGTTCCGGTAATCTTAACTACGGTTCCAGTATTATCTACTGCGATAACGTCGATACGGTCATACGTAGCATCAGCAGCATCTAAGGTAATGTTAGATTGCGGACTGTTATATAAAAGCCCCTGAATATAATACTGAGCTGCCGAGACTAAAAAGTTATAGTTAGTTAGCCACGCGATTGCTCCACCAGTGACTAGGAATGACGTTTGCGCGGGGTCAGGATTGGTAATGCTAGCCCCACTAATTTGATGCCATTCTGTGTCATCATAGAGGTAAGTATCACCAGTATCCTGTTCGTACCATATGTAAATAACCCTCGTATTTGGGGGGTCGGGTACAAATGCTAATCTCTCAGCATTGGTTCCGTAACGGTAGTATCTAGTGAGAGAATTGTCTGACATTATAAGACCAGATACGCCACTGTTATCTTAAGACTGTTCGCTACATTTCCCCCAGTGAAATCTCCCGATGTATCATTGTCAACGTAAAGTTCTAATGGTTCATCGAGTAGTGAATCTGCTGCACTAATAATATTCGGTAAATTCATCCAACCACTAACGATATCTGGAACGGATGCAGGAAGTAACGTGGCCTGCTTGATAGCTGCATTACCTAAGAAATCAGCTAATCTAGTTCCAGTAGGACCAGAATCAGAAGTAAAATAAGAGCTAATATCGTTAGTTCCGATTCGTAACGCACCGGAACTTGCTGCGTTAATATTGGTATATGCACCTGCACTAGCGTCGATATACAGGTCAGCATTGACTAGTGCAATACGCTTATCAGTACCTGGAGTTTCTATCAATTCAAATGGGGTAGTAGGTAATGCCTTAATATCTGCGTCGGTTAGAATTACTGAAGCAGTCTTATATGTAGTACTAATGATTCTCTGGTTAGCTGTAGTATCATCGAATTCGATACCATCGCCAGCAATTAGGGTGCGGGAGAACTGAAGATTAGCAGATTCATCTGTCCACGTAAGAATGTCTGAATCAGCAAATCCTACGATTCTCTTTAAAATTGCCTGAATATTATTGGTTGTATCAATGTTAATATCACCAATAATAGTATTAAAGAAGTCGTTTACTTGGTCCTTATTCTTCCTTAATTTGAGGATTAACTGGCTAATAGTTAGGTATAAGGCAGGATTACTCTGTTGTAACTTGGAATTGACTAGAGTTACCTGTAGTGAATCGAAATCTACATCATCAAATGTTCTCCCCTTATAAGCCATTTCTTATCCAGGGTAGGAAGTAAACATTTCCTTTGCGAAGATGATGACTCGATTGATTCTGAAATATTCCTGAAATTCAGTCGTTCCAATCTTCAATGATGCTCGCTGCTGACTAAAATTAGCAAGTCGCGTAGGCTGAATATTCGTCGTAGTCTGCATCGGAAGTGGTACTAAATCTTGTGATTTAATATCATCAAGAGAGTAGAACTTTAACTTCAGATTGCCCTGTCCAGTAACTCGCATCCTGACGGCAGTAAAATGGGATATGTTTTCGCCAGTACTGCCTTCTCTAGCCGTAGTAGCCATTTATTCACCTATTAACGCTGTACGGACATAAGGGTCAGGAATCTTCACATCTAACGTGGTTTCTGGGTTAAAAACGGCCCAGAGAGTATCCTCGCGTTTGTTCGGAACTATCTTATAAATGCCACCGACAGCCGGTAGTGGAGTATTTGTTACGGTGATTATAACTTCTTCACCAGACCCTACAGTGATATTTGTATTAGGACTACCATTACTTACTGAATAGCTGGTATCGAACCCTGATACCGCAGTCTCTACGATGGAATAACCACTACCTGCCGGAACCTGAGTAAATAACTGTTCTCCATCGTGGACTAGATTGAATGTCCCTGGAGTTAGACCCCCACCAGCCGTAAATGCGAATGATTGCGAGGGAGTAGATTCTGCTGATTTAATAACTCTAATAGTACCTGGAGTTGAAACCCCTCCAGTTCTAGTAATCCAGAAAAAACAAGAAAAGCTATTACCAAATCTAGATAAAGGTTCTAAAGTTCCGTAATCATACGTTTGCTCGTAAATTCCTACTTCGTATTCTTTAGTTTCAACCTGCTTTAAGACTGTTCCATCACTTACCTTAATATGGGTAAAAACAGATTTAGAGTCGTAATCTTGTGCATCTTCATTCCAGACAGTATAATGATGCCATGTCCAGAATGAATCTGGGTCATCTGGAGCAGATGCCATTCTAGACACTGTTCCAGCGGGATGATAAGTTGTGGTAGAAATATTGTACGTATTTAATACATTTGCACTAGAATCGAACCGTTTTACTATTAATTCCTGTCCTCCCCACTTATCATATAATATTAAAATAGTATCATCTTTTAGTACAATAATATCCCACGTCGTATATCCCGTCATGTATCCAGTGGGAAGAAAATTAGATAGTGCTATTCCATTAGTAATATCCCATCTACTAACGGCAAGACCAGTACCGTTTTTAGTGTGATATAGGATAGTTTCTGCCTGATTGGTTGCTATGGCAATAGTACTAGTTACTCCGGTCATAGTAAACTCATCGTCTACTACGCCGGTACTACTATAAGATTTTATATCTACACCTGGTGTTAATCCTGCATCAGAATCAGCCACCCAAAACTTATTAGTAGTTTGGTTAGCTCTTACAATCTTATAACTATCTCCCCAAGTGATAGTAGTGATAATATTGTAGTCTTTATCTAGAATCTTCAGAGCATCATCATAATACTCAGAAGCCATTAATGTACCATCAGAGAGAATATCTCCCCATTCTCCTGCGGGTACATTACGCTTGAAACCTAAAATACTGCCATCATCGGATGAAATACAGCAAACTGGAAGTGGGCCAATTGCACTAGAACCAGAATATTCAGAATCATCGTTTACACAGATAGTACCTACAGGTAATTCTTCATCCGGAGCATCAATAACTGATAAAGTCAGGTTAGATGGGGTATAATTGCCATTCTTAATAACTTCAAAATAATAAGTAAAACCTGCATCTAAAGCTAACTGTAAAGGTTGATTAGCATAACCCCAGACGCTAGTAGAATACTGAACTCCTGACCTTTCAATATATGTTTTAACTTCTGGTTGGTATCCAGTACCTAATGCTTCACCGTAACCCCAGATACCAATTACCTTAGAAGTGGGAGCAGTATACTTATACCAGACTGTATAAGTAGTTCCGGAGTCATCCACCTGCTGAGTAATGGTAGCAGGTAGACTACTGATTTCTGTAGCGGTTAACGCCGAAATATTGGTAGGAGCAGCCATTATAACACCGGAGCGTAACGTGAGCCAATGACTAGCGTGTTGGTTTGAACCAAAGCGATGCTCTGAACGTCAGTATTAAATGACCAAATGCCCCATCTGATGTTTTTGGGGTCCAATCCTCGCTTATAATCACCAATTAGAATGCGACGGTCGGGTAAAGTAACATAAAGAATCTGACTAAGCGAATCATTCATAATTTGCATATTGGAGAACCAATTTTTCGGTAATGCATACCAAAAATCTTGGATTTTCCATGATAATTCAGGTCTAGAATAGGCACCATTGAAAATCATGATACCTGAATAGTCAGTAACAAGAATAAAATCAATATTAACGCCATCAGAATCCAAAACCTTCGCAATTCCATGAATTGAAGCCCCAATACCCTGGTCTAATGGCTGTGGGGCGGGCCATTCTGATGGATTCTGTCCATTATCAATACAACCATAAGTGCGAGTTTTCTTAGTAACGTATAAAACGTCACGATATTCTTGAGCATTTGAAATTGGAACCCCGTCTAAGGGGACAATAATCAATCCATCTACTTGGTCAAATGCTTCTGGTTCACCCGGAGCAGACAAGTATACGAGAGAAACATCTTCAAAAGTAGTTGCAAGGACCATCCTAGACTTATAAGTAGTCAGAATAGCCCCCGCGGGTATCTCTGCGAAGTTATCAATCAGATGCGATGCATCATCCAACAGGTCTAAATCGTAGAATGATACTTCCAGCTCAGTAGTCGTATTATCGTCTAATGTTCCCTCGGGAACGAAGTAGAACTGATATCCCTTCTGGTCCCCATTATAGTCCTGAATAGCTCGCGTGGCTACAATGTGTCTCTTTTCGACATAATTATAGGGCGAAACTGGGATATTCGTGACCCGAATTGCCTTCTTAATATCAACTACGTTAATAGAGGCAAAATTCTCTGGCCCCGGTGCAGTAAGATAACCTGTATCGGTTTCATAGACCACGCCAATCAGATGGAATCCTAAATCAGCAAATCCATCAGTATTGGAGGTCTGAGCGTGCAAGGACTCTGAAGTAGGAATAGAGCCAATTCCTACTAAGGTAGTTAATCCTGAATCAGCTACAGAAAGTCTCGCGTGTTTAGTAGTGTTATCCGCGATTTCTAACGCCTGATAATATGAATAAGTAGCCTGGTCTGGAACGTAGTCTTTCGGGTCAATAGCCTTAGTCATTACGACCCATCGGCTAGTCACACCGATTGGCGTAGGAATATCAATTAGCTCAATTTCCTTATTGCCCGGTGCATAAACTACCGGAAAGACCCGAGTAAGGAGAGTTCCATTCTGGTCGATAATACCAAGTAAATGGACTCCCTTGCTAACTACACCATCATACCTACTATTAAAAGCCTTAAATGATTCTTTACCTTCACCAAGAGACGGGGGAAATCCACCTGCACGCCTCGCGGCTGTTCCCTCACCCTTATAGACATAGAGATATTCATTCTCTAGTCCACGCTGATATTCCTGACCTAATAGGTCAGTTTCTGTCTTAAAGGGAGAGATATAGGCCCGACCATTATAGGCATGAAACGCAAAGTCTGTCATGCCATTAACAGTCAAAATGGGACCATAAACGGTATTAGAACCATCCGTTAAGGCATGATAAATAGACCCACCTTCAACGAGAATCAGTAGTCCCTCTTTATCTTGGGTCTTATAGTTGTAAAGACGAAGGACTGGCCCTTTACCGATAAATGTATCTAAACCTGGACGAGTCTCGAATCCAGATTCGATAAATGCAATATTATTGCAATCGGAGAAATGGTCTAAGGGGACAGAATCAGCATCTCCGCGTTTCCAGTAACCCTCAAATTCCTCGATGACGGTAGCATTATGACCGCGAAGCATTAAAAGTATGCTCCTCTTTTCCAACCTGCGCGAAATGGCCTACGACGGGTATTAATTGCCTGTCTACCCTTCGTGTTAACACCAAGTAATCGCATTAGGGCTACTTCGGCATCTCCATTCAATGCACCTGCGCGCTCGGAGTTTTCACCGATATACATCGCACAGAGAGATGCAGTCCGATAGCCCAAATATGACTTGATATTCTTGATGGGAATATCAGTCAGCAAGTTAGCATCGGTAACTGGCTCGAAGATTTGCTTGATATAGTCGATTTTCAAGTCAATATCTGTGGTCGCGGGGATAAGATGAATTTCCCCATCAATCCAGTCCCAATAGAGGAACTTATTAATCTCAGTCTTTTCGAGATAATGAGAGATAAATTCCTTACGAGACATTGGAGTCCAACTGTCCTGACCAACTGGACTCTCCCACATACGTTGAATTTCGACTAAATTTGAGGGAATCTGCGGTGGAGTCGTATCACCCGGATACTTACGGAATGCTAATACATTAGTACCAGCAGGAACAGTAATAATATCAGAGACTTCGTTAGTGACCGGGACATTATACTGCTCGAATGTCTCCTGAAGGTCATTTAATGCCATATTGAGATACGGAAGCACGGCGGCGTTAGTATACACCGCCTGCTCCGTATCATTCATTAACGAGGACACCATCGCAATAATTTCGACTGGCGTACTCATTGGTTATCCTACTGCGCGAATTGGAGTTTCAGCGCCTTTGCTTTTTCTGTGTCTACGACTGCCTTACAATGTGGACAAATAGGATACGCAGGATTACGCATCTGTCCACACGCGATACAGCGAATCATCTCAAGATACTTAAAGTCCTTAATCCACTCTTTATTGTCTAATCCAAGCTCTTTTGCAGCCATTCGCATATCATCTGCAATTGAGAGTGGATTACCATTCGTTCTGGCCCAAAGAGTATCTGCCATACGGACTAACTCATTGAACCATTTAACCTGCTTTTCCTTCGCTTTGTCTAAAATATTCTTATACTCAGTCTTTAACTTGCTAATTTCAATCTCACCGGGGATAAAGAATAGACCCGGCATCGCATCGCTCATATTGCAGCCTAAAATGCCATTACAATAGTCTCTAACGATAGAATCTGCAACCTGAATCGAGGAGACTGGAATTTCAAGTAATGGCTGTTCAGGGTCTAACTCTCTCCACCAACTAGAAGTACCAACAACTAGCCTCGCGGGATGTTCATACGAGCCAGCAGGAAGAACAAACCTTCCCGGCTGAATAGTATGCTTAATTTCAACAATTTCCTTTGGTAAGATGGAAAAGACTGTAGACTTATCCATCGGATTAGGAGTTGACCGAAATGCTTGACGCCTACTGAGATTGAGAATACCCATGTGGCACTACAATTCCTTCCTTATGTGCTAGAGCATCACCAACTTCTGACTCGTTTCCGAACAATTCATTCTGCAACGCATTGAGTCGCTGTTGCTTCTCCTCATCTGTTTCACCCTTATCAGGATATTTGGTCATTCCTGTTCGTGAAACATTATAACTAAGCTGCTCAAGCACAAAATGAATAGCAGGCCAAGTAGGTTGTAATGCATTTCCCTTGTTATCCTCAAAGACCCAAACAGGCTCATAAGATAACTTCTCGATTAAGTCATTCTCTGCGATTTGGGGAACTACAGTCAACCGTTCAAGAATGTATTTGGCCTGAATCCACTGTCTGTACTTGGGAACTTCAACTACTTCAGGCAGAATAAGTTGAAATCCCTCAGTCGTATGGTCTACCTTTCGCTTCTCGAACTGGTCATCAGCCCAAACGATACGAAAATTAGGTAAATTCTCTGTTCTACCGTAATCTAATAGTCTCCGATTTAGAAGTTTCAAATCTTCATCTGAAATCTTACCTCGGAGAATCATATAACACGCTCCTGAACGAAAACAGGCGAAGGATTTGGAACCAAAACCTTGCTACTACCTCGCGTGTCATATGCAATATACCACTGGTCATTCTCATAGTGAGGCTTGACCACTAGACTACACATATGACCTACGTGAACATCTAAATCACAGAATAACTCGAATCCTAACTTCCTAGCACGATTGAAAAATGAGATATCATCGCACCAGTGGTCAGGTTCAGCCTCACCTAATGTAATCCACGGCTGAGGCATTGTCTTGAAAACTTCAATTTTAATCAAGGCTGCCCCTAATCCACAGTTTACAATGGGAACTAAACCTCTTTCCCCTGGTTGCAAGAACTTGTGAAGGCATCTTCCATCATCTTTCGTATCTGCAAAAATGATAGGCTGATGAGGGAAATTCCTCATTAAATACAGTCCAGTTACAATATCCTTATCATGCTCCAAAAGTCGAGGAATAATGTCCTTCGGGGGCTCAATATCATCATCCAAGAACATGATATGTGTACACTCATGCTCTAATGCTTGCTTGATAATGAGATTCCTATTCCTCGCGGGAGACTGTCCATGTGCCTTAGAACAGACCGTATTATCTGGTTTGTCCATCATATCTACGAAATCGTAGAACTCTGCACGCCTAGCATATTCAGCAGTAGGAATACCAATCAACACCTTCGCCATTACGCCTCCACAAACCAGATTGAGTCAGCAGCTCGCTTAACTCTAGTTCCAAAGAATTCATCTACAGCCTTCTTAACTCCCGGCCAGTCATTATGCGTATAGTCGTGACCTGCAATTATTCCTTTCGGATTAATACAATCAAGACCTAATTTGATATCATTCTTTACTGCACTATATCTATGGTCCCCATCAATGAAAATGAGGTCATAACTAATAGGAGCAAAGAAATCAATCGAATGCATCTTGAATGGAGCTACTCTACCACTTGTAATATGTTCTTTCAGATTCTGTTCAAACTGAGGATACACATCAAAACTATTTCCAAGAGGAGTACCATCATCCTTAAAGTAAGTAGGCTCCCAAGGGTCTACAGCATGGATAAATCCCTTAGTATTATCCGCCATAGCACGGGTAGAACGACCTCTATGAGAACCAATTTCCAAAATATATCTTGCTTTACTAGCCTGTATCGCTAGCCAAGCGAGTTCATCATGTTCCATCCAACCAGGGATTTTAAGAGCAGAGGATATATCGTATAATTCCATGAATTCCGCGTGGTAAGTATGCGCGGCCCACTGTAGATTTAGGTTACGTTAGTTGCACAACCGTAGTACTTAGCGGTTGATGGGTCGTAAACAAAGAACGACGGTAAGTTCTGAGTCGGAACAACGGCAGTACTGACGTTGCCCGTGGTCAGATACGTAGCAGGAGAGCTATCAGTGTGAATCATACACAACATATGACTTCCACTGACAGGAGGGGTAATAGTTGCAATTGCAATAGTACCCGTGACGAAGGTTAAAAACGTAGTCGGAGCAATAGTTGCAGCTCCAGCCAGAGTAACCGGCTTAGGCTGCAAATTGCTCTGGACCGTTGCGAGGTTCTTATGGAGCAAATCCGACATAACTTATCTCCTAGCTAAGTGCGTGGGTATACCACTTGGTATTCTTCTTGCTGTAAACGAGAGTTGTAACCTTATTCTGAAGCATAGTAACTGCCACACCGACATTACCAGTGGTAGTCGTGGCAACAGTCCCATCCGTAGGAACAAGGAATAACAACCCACTAAAGCCCCCACCAAAGGAAGGAACGATAGTAGAAACAGCAGTAGAACCTGTGAGAAAGACTACATCAGTCTTTGGATAAATAACGTCCGCAGATGCTAATGTAGCTTCGGTTAACTTACTTGTTGAGCCGGGAATCATCCTCCAACCTCCTTAGATTCCTTAAGCCTGTGGGGGATACTGAGCAGCAACACCCTTCAAACGGGCATTCAACTCAGCAATCTTAGCAGTCACTTGCTCAGTCTCAGCAGGAGTTAAACCTCCAGCAGCTAACTGAGCAAGTAAGGCAGTAATGTCATCTGCAATCTCATTTGTAGTGACATTAGCTTCCTCTAACGCTGCCAAGAGTTCGTCAACCTTTGCCATAATACGTTCTCCTTGCTCATAGATTTCACCCAATCTAGTATATATTTTACTAGAAAAGAGTAAATCTATAATCCCCATTGCTAACTCATGGTAAGAGTATAGGTCTTACCGCTAACCGTGCAAGTAATGGTAGTGACAGCAGCGATATCATACGTCGCGGACTGCTTTTGATTCGTAGTGCTATACGAAACAGTAAGCAATTCATTCTCCGTATCAACAGAGAATGCCGTGACGTTAGTTAAAGCTGTCGCCGTGGCTGTTAACGCAGGTCCATACTTAGCCGTAACGGTTGCTGTACCTGCCATAATTAGTACCCCGAAGGAACAGCAAGAGCATCAATGTAAGCGCAGGCAGCAGGATTGTTCACGAAGGTCTGCATACCCACAACCATGTAGAAGATTTCCGCCGTAGCAACACCACCGCTAGCACCGCGGATTTCAAAAATCCTACGGCCATCGCTAGTGTAGAAACCAACAGGCAGAATCTCACCACGACCCCAGACCTCATCAACAACGAAGTCAATACGGGTCTTGTCCCAGTTATAGGACTCCTTAACCGGAGCACCAGCCATCTGCATCCGGTCAAAGTACATATCAAGCCCTTCCTCCTTAGCGGACTTATGAATGATGGAGACTAACTGACCAATCTCCTCATAAGCCTGCTTCTGTGCAGGATGGAGCCATGCGCTAGGCTTGAACGAATTGTCAATACCAACACGATTCCCAATCTTGTTAATGGCAAGACGCGGTAAGGGCAGCGTCAGAGCCGAAGAAGCAGCATTAACACGATTGGCGCGAATCTCAGGCGTAGTAACACGGCTAAATCCAAGCCACGTACCCGTCGAAGCATTCGAGTGATGGTAAGGAACACCATAGAGAGCTGGTAATGCAGTAGGACTATCAATACCAGCAGTAACGAGCAGGTCAGTCTGTGCAGCACTCGCAATAGCAGGAGTGACCTGAATCTGCTTGTTCTCAACGTCCCAAGCAGTAATAGTTCCAGAACCACGATTAGTCGCTAAGGTAGAATCAAACACCTGGACAGTCTGACCAAAGCGAACTAAACGAGCACCGAAACCATCAGTACCTAACGTATAGGTATCAACACCACCGCTAGTACTAACTGCAGAGATAGTACCCACAACGCCATTACCAGACTGCATTAACTGAGAGTCAAGCTGACGACGAAGCTCATCTAATGCAGTAGCGGTAAGCCTACGAACAGCGTTAACAACCGACTTACGGTCAGAGTCAGTGGCCCATTCCGTAAGCTTGGTGTATTCAATGTTCTCGGAGCAGAAAACGCAGGTGAGAACTGCCTTATCAAAGGTAGGCCCACCACCACGTCCTAAGTCTCCGCCATCAGCATTGAAATACTGGAAGGAACCACCCGGACGGAGTTCTAACGGAACACGCATCTGGCGATTGGAAATCTTCTCCACATCGCGCTTCTTAATGTTCGCATAGAACTTATCATCACGCTCAAACACCACGCGAACTTTCGGGATAACCCGCTCAAGTTCTAACGCAGCAACCTGTGATTCAACAACTGCCATAGTAATTCTCCTAAGTCCAAATCAACCTGACACCTGCAATCTGAGCAGATGCAGTTAAACAAAAAGTTGTAGTGGGCGAATTCAATCCAATCACAGACGGGTCAGTCTTGTGCAGTACTACTCCTGTATCACCTGTTACTCCCTTTAAGGTAATAGTCTCAGTATTACCCGTTGGAGGAATAATAGTGACCGATTTCGGAGTAGTACCCCCCGCAGGTGGAGTAATTGTATTTAATCCACTTGCGAGAGTAACGATATCAATCTGGCCCGGTGAGGACGAATTCGCAGCAGCACTAAACGACTGACTGTAAGTAACGTCACCCGTTAGTGTAACTGTAACAGTCCTGTTTGCTGTAACGGCCATGTTAATCCTGCATGAAGAAGTCTAACGTACTCATCCCAGATTTTAACTGCGGACTACGCGAACCTTGGGTCGTAGTTTTACCCGGAGGAATTGGACCTCTACGGTCAACACTATCAGTCTGCTTGCCTAACCCCTTCAAAGCACTATTCCTAGCCTGTTTAATGACTGTAGGCAACAGTGTTTTGGCTTTGGAGAAGTAGGCTGACCGAATCTTATCTACCGAATCCTTACTAAAGTTCGATTGGAACGCCTTTTCCCATAACTTATCTAAGATAGCACGGAACCTCGTATCCTTATCAATAAGAGAATTGAGCTGTTCCATCGCATCTCTAGAAGCATTCTTCTTAACATAATCAGTCATAGACTCTCTGGGGTCAATATTCTGTTCAATAGTCGCCTTTAAGGTATTTGCAACCTTAGTAGCAAGGTCATCACGAGTAGTCTCGAACCTTTCTTGAATGAATTTCTGTCTTTCTGACTGAAGTTCACTCTTATCAGGAGATTCAGGCTTCGCAAGTTGACTTGGAGGAGCAAAATTACTCGTTCCAAAGACAAACTGATTCAGAATAACTGCCGCATTCGCTAAAGCATCATTCTGAGTAGTCCGTGACTCCTGATACATTCCGATAATAGTCTGCTTGATAACATTTCCAACGACATGATGGAATGCCTGTTGGTCTACCTTCGCAAGTGAGGGTAGATAGTTATCAACTAACTTGTTATAAGCATCCTGATTATTCTCTTTTACTGCCTTGAGAATAGACTCAGCCGAACCACCAAGCAATTCCTTCTCGAAATTATCGAGAGTTTCGGCTTTTTCGACCGCGACCTTCGCATCATCTAATGATGGAAGAATCTCAGTATACTGTTGCTCCCGATAGTATGCCTTTTCGAGATAAGGAAAGTCCTTGAACAGATTTGGATACTTCTGTAAGATTTCCTTACGCCTAACTGGAGTAGTTAATTCTAACTCCTCCTCATCAGGCTTCTCAGTTTCCTCCTCTGTCTCTAATTCAATCTCTGGTTCTGACTCAGTTTCTTCCTCAACTAACTTAACTTCTTCTGTTTCTTCAACTTCAGGTTCTACCTGAGATAAAACATCTAAAGTTTCTAATGCTTTCTCAGTAGTTGGTGCATCATTCAGCGGCTCTGACATCGCTCTCTCCTTGAATGGGTGCCTTAGTACTTTCTTTTGGCTTCTCGTTGGGCGCGGCACCTTGTTGCGCCTGCATTTGTTGCATCATCTGTTGCATTTGAAGCTGCTGCAAATGAGCCTTCGCGTGCAACAATACATTCTGATAACCTTCAGGATTATCAGTCTTAGCTAATCTACCTGCCTCGCTAACCAACCAATTTCGACAGATATCAAATTCAATCTGATGGTTGTCAATCTCTGGGTCAATCTCCACCGATGGCAACGTCTGAGGCTGCATCATAGCAGGGTCAATCATATTCGGGTCCATGCCCTGCATTTGAGCCTGCATTGGGTCAATTTGTGGAGGAATCATCAACGGTTGAGAATTAATCAACTGCTGAATTTCCTCGTGCTGCTTATTCCTATCATCTTCGCCAGGAACAAAAAATTCCGATAACCCAATAGCCTCGCGGATAATCGGTAAATTCTCCGGCGAACCGATGATTTGCAGAATATCAGGATTTCCGCCATTGAGTAACTGCATAACGATATCCTTCTTCTGATTCCACGTCATCGGAAGGTTCTCGTTAGCCTCTAATTCAATCTTGCCAATTTTACCTTCTAATTCTGCCTTGCGAATGAATACGTTGACAAAGTTGCCATACGTATCCATTTTAACATCTTTCTCATCTTCCTGCACATCCTTGATATAGGCAGGAATTACCTTCGAGAAAACTTGTTTCCACCAAATCGTAAAAATCTTCCAGACATTCTGAAGTCTCTGTAATGCCTGACTCCTAGACATAGCGTATTCAGATGCAGTCTTAGATTCTGTCATCTGACCGCCGAACAAGGAAGGCAAAGCACCAGAAACCAACTGACCTAACTGTTGGACATTCTGTCCGAATGGTAATACTTCAGAGGACAGAGTAGCAGTTCTTACTTCATAAAATCCATTCTGAACTGATTGGCCTGCTCGTGGAGTAGCCGGATAAACACCACCTGGCAATACCTCCATCTGTCTATATGCGTTAAAGTCCAGAACTGTTGGGTCAGCAAACGTCTGAGGAATTCCGTGCTCAATGGTCTGTAACGTCAAAGAAATTAGGTCGTTCGTAATTTCCTGAATAGACGTGAGCAATAAGCCAAGAGGGTCGTGATGCAGATAATCGGAAAGAGGATTGTAAGTAAGAGTCCAACAATCATCCAATGCTGAATTTTCTGCGTCAGCGAATTGGTCATTGACAAGAACGACTTTAGCCCCATCAGGAAACTTCTCTTTTAACTTCTTAACTTCTTCCTCGTCGTGCAATATATTAAACGCCGCGGGACGGAGCCAGAAGTTTCGTACGGTGACGGTATTGATTGGATACTCACCCTGGTATTGGGGAGATAACCTACCCCACTGTTCATAAGGGCTATAAGTTCCAGTTGGTCCGCCGATTTTGCCGTCCCCACCTTTAATCTTACCTCGCAGATGGGGATATCGTTCCACCACATTTGCGAAATGTGATTCGTATGAGAATCCGAGGTAAGGAATATCACACTGTTTCCTCGCGTATACGGGAACCTTAATATACAGACCGCCGTATACTTCAAGACACTGACGCGATTTCGGATGAGTAGTTACACCAGTCAGTCTTGTTACGACAAGAGGTGAAGTACGAATATCAGGGTCCATCATCTGCATACAGGATGGACAAAGTTCCATCTCCTTATTTAGAACCATATCATGCACAGGTGCATCATGGTCCTCTGGGAGATATTCATCCTTCTGTAAATCATTTAGAACATTATCACTAATCTCGAATCCACAGAGAGAACAAGTAGTAACCTCGTGGATTTCCTCGACTTCTTCGTATTCCTCTTTCTTGTACTCCCCGTATTCCTTATCTTCTTTCGGATATGAATAACAGGCGACTAGACCTTCCGTACAATAAATGAAAAGCGCGTGGAGCCAAAGGAGAGGAACATCGTTATGTCGATAGACTAATTCTGCAATCTTGTCTCCGGCTTTCGCCGTCATTAAGTCTAAAGCATTCTCAGCATCGTCGGGGTAGCACTTGATTGGCGGAACTGTAACTGACAAGGCTGCGATAATTGACTCCAAATAGGCACGGAATACATTGATTGGCTTGTCGTAATAGGACTGGTCGGAATTCTGTTCTGTATACTCTTGGTCCCACACTCGCCAATCATGCGCGACTTCGGAGTAGTAGACACGCTGGAATCCTTCCCAGAATAACTTGAGTCTACGCCATACTCTAATTTGACGTTCGCGGACACTTCTATCCTCTTGGTCAAAATGGTCAGTGACTTGTTTTAAAAGTCGCTGGATTTCTTCGTCGTGCTTGTTCTCAGTCATCGTCCGAAGATTCTGTTACCAGCTTGCATACCACCCTGTCCTGCCATTTGTAAAAGTCTTTGCAGCAGCTCAGGATTAGGTCCGATTCCTTGTCCACCAAACTGAGGAGGTGGTTGGAATCCCATTCCACCGGGTCCACCCATATTATTACCCATTCCAGGTAATTGCTGACCACCCGGCATCATAGGCATTTGCCTATCCATACCACCCGGATATGGAGTAGGATTACCCATTCTTCCTGAAAATCTACCACTACCCCAACCCGGTTGAGTAGCCATATCCGGAGAAAAAGTAGGGGGTTTCATACCTGGTCCACCCTTAAAATTAGGGGAAGGACCAACATTAGGGCTTGGAGGAGGAACGGATTGTCTCATACCCATTCCACCACCGGGTCTAGCCATACCCTCACCAGCTTGAACTTGAGGTGCTCGTCGTCCCATTCCCATATCAAACATTATTTCTTCCCCTTCTTTTTCTTACTGAATAAACTACGCTTATCCTTCGGAGTTTCATGTACAAATTTAGCAGCTACTTCTGGAGATGGACCTACACCACCTCGCGGTTTCATTCCATGAGCAATTCCTGCCATAAACTTGTATTGTGCGGCAGATTTAGCTGGCATCGCCTAATACCTCTTTCTCTAATTCCTCAGTCTTTTCTCTCATTAACTTTGCCTTAGCTCTATCTTCCGCCTCTAACATCTGCTGGCGAACTGACCACGGAATATTCTTTCGCGGAGCAATAGGTTCAGGTCGTGGTCTATTCTCAGTAGCTTCTGGAGGATGCATAATATGTTTTAATAATTCTGTCTTTTCATTCTGAACTTGGTCTAGTTGCCACCTTAGAACCTCGCAAGATTTACATTCTTCAGGCTCTAAACCAAACCATTTCTCAAGTAAACGTGTGATAATCATTTACTTACACCGGGTTTTCCACCAGGGGCCGGTGGTCCGACAAAAAAATAGTTATTGCTGGCCTCACTCACCCCTTCGCCAGTAGGACCAATCGCTGCTACCTTAGCAAAGTACTTATTCGTAGAGGAGATTGGTAATGCTGTGAAAAGAACTGTACATTGATTACCTGCATCTGGTGTAGGCTTACCTAAGTCCTGAACTGAGACTGGAGAAGTCGCACCTACTAGAAAATGACGCAATTCATAACGTGCAACAAGTGGAACTCCATCAACAGTCGCATTATGGTCAGCACTAGGAATAAAAATAACCTTAGTAGGATTCAGCACCGTCTGAGCTGATACAGATGAGGCAAGAAACAGAAAAAGAATCAGAAACTTTTTCACCTGTGAAATCTCCTAATAGGTTTCTGTGCCGAACTATTCTCCAACTGTCTCATTTGACGATAAAAGGGAGTCCAATTATTAGTAACTTGAAGTCTGTTAATCAGTTCTTCCTGCTTTTGGACATTCTTAAATTCCCTCGCGGCCTCATCGAAATATCTATCTGCCGCATCACACATATATCTCAGAGTATCATATGGGTCATCACCACTGAACTCTGCTACGTCCTCTGCTGGCTTGTTATCTTTCGGCTTATCGTACGAACAAGCCTTAATTGCATCAACCAGGAGAGGACAATTATTAAAGATTTGCAACTTAGGTAGATTCTCCTCCTCAAGTGGAGCAGCATTAAAAAGTGAAAGATATGCCTTATAATCTTCTAATCCTTTATTCCGAAGTAACCACATAGCGTGTTCTTCAGAATAAGTAGGTGTTTCCGCTTGAGGAGTATGCTTCTTATTCCATCTGAGATATTCGTGAACTAAAATCTTCCCCGCGACTCTAGAACCTGCTGCATTACCTGTTAAGTCAATACTCCGACCTAATGCTGCGGCAATCTGTTCCTGAATCGTATGTTCTTGTCCTCTATCAGCCTTCGCGGATTGACAGAACTTAACAGTACGGGGTTTCTCTTTATCAATAAACTCACGAACGAACGGTGCCCACTCCTCAATCTTCGTTTTAACGAAGGATTGCTCTCTATATATGTAGAGCCTTTTCTGAGGAGAAATGGCACCGTACATGATGTAGGTCATCGCGGCAAAGCCCCAATCACCTACGACTATTTTAGGCCACCAATTAGGAATATCAAATGGTTCTACTACGTGAAGTGCATTCTCTGGCTCATCAGGATACTGCCTATCACGGAACTCATTGAATACCTGGCCTAAATATGCTGACCAATCACCAAACTTCTTAGCCTTACGCTCTGCATCATGTAACGCATCTAACCCCTGCGCGTAATTAGGGTCAATATGCGGATTATCTGCTAATGTCGAGTGTACGTATATCCTTTTGTTGCCCCCGCGACCGACGATGATTTTATTACCTTCCGGTGCAGGGTCAACGAACCGCCTTTTAACAAATGTATGCCCAATACCACCTGGCATTCCAGCAGAACGAATAATAGCAGGTAGAGAAGGGTCTGAAGTTCTAACGCGGGTATAACCAATATACAGATATATGTATTCAGTAAAAGAAGTAAGCTCATCCGGAGTATACAGATTAATCTCCATCGAGTCATACTTATGAACATCGTCCTCATTTTCACAGTGGCCTAAGAAAATCATTGCCCCCGCGTTAGAACCACCTGTTCCTCCGTACTGGTCTGGTCTTGGAAACGTCCATACCATATCCGAGCGGTTAAGAGTGGCTCCAAATTTAGCGTATAGTTCACGCGAGCGGGGGACAATTTCATTCTTCAGTTCTGGATATGTTCTCCGCTGAAATACTTGCTTGAATTTAGGGTTCTCATGGAGCCGATGGACTAATCCATAGACGAGTAGTACGTCTGATTTGCCAGAACCAGCACCACCTCCATAGAACGCCTCTTTGATAGTCCACGGAACGGCGAGGAATATCTCTTGCTTCTTATTCGGTCGCCATTCACTACGTTCAGCCATATTACTTGGTTACTCGCCCCATTACATCGGCAGAGCCAGAAGTATATGCAGTCATAGTAGCCCTAATGACTGACACACCATACAAAGGACCATGATAAATATTAGCTGTCGTAGAGGTCGTAGCAGCGGTGCCAGAATTAGCAGGATACAGAAGTAAAGGCACAAAATTCGTACCATCTGCGGAAGCTGTAAAAGAGATAGTTCCGCTAAATGTCCCCGCAATCTGTAAAGCTACGCCCTTCGCATTTGATGTGTAGATGTCAGTATAAGCGTTAGTCGTAGCTAATGCACTCATGGAATGACCTTTCCTTTAACTGTGCCCTTAATACCAAAGGACAGACTAACTGGACTATCCTGCCTTAAGGCAGACTTAAGCACCTCAAGGTCATCATTCAGCTTAATGAATTCTACAGTGATAAACTGTTTCAACTCAGCGATGGCAAGAGAAACTTCATCAATTGCCTCTAAAATTTCATCGTCATTATTAGGCGGGTCTGGTGGGTCTGGTGGATTAGTATCCTGGGGAGGGACAGGAGACTTCCACGGCCTATTAGAGTCAGTAATAACACCAACAGCTAACCATTGAGGAGTTGCAGACCCACCATCACCCGCGGAACCTAAACAATCATATGCTTCTAAAGTCACGCCATTCTGAATAATATCAGCGGCGACGTTAGAACCATCATGTAGGATAGCATGAGTACCGAAATTCTTGGTATTTACGCCCCATTTTTCAGGGTCGTTCCGATGAATCCACGCAGTTTCGTTGCAGATTTCTCCGCATTCATTCGTAGTAGGCGATGCACCATACTTAGAACGAACCTGAACCAGCGTGTCGTAGATACTCATTTCTTCCTCGCGTTTAACATAGCCTGATTCATGTCTTGCTGGTTATGTAAGATAAGGTCTAACTTGTCCCGATTATTATTAAGAATTGTCTCTTGCCTCTCCAGAGTTGACATGATATTTCCAATTTTAGTCTCGACTGTAGAAACTCGCTCACGAAGATGGGGACTACCTAATTCTTCTAATACATCAATCCGATGGATAACGGTATTAATAGAAAAGGCTAATAAAGCCATCAGAACCGAATAAACTATACCTGCCCCCCAAATAAAAATTGGTTTCACTGAATCCGCCGATGGTCTATAATAATACTTCCTACGCTCAGCCCTTCTAGTCATGCCTTAAACTTCTTTGAAATCCTCCTGCTCCTATAGCGTTTCCACGGGATTCCCTTGATATGAGTATTATCACGCTTCCACTTATCTAGTGATAATGTGTCCTCAATGGATTCACCCGCAGGAGGTATTGTAGCATCTGGTTCATGAACGAAAAACATCTGTGCTATTAACGCTCTTGCTGGTGTACCCGGAACTTCAAAGTATAACTGTGAAACCTGACCTTTAAAACTCGGGTCAGGAGTTTCAAACTCTGTGAATGAAAGCTGGCCCCGCGTTAATAAACTAGGTACTTCTAATTCTGCAAAACTTAGTAATCCACGAGTCGCAGCAGTTGGAACCTCAAATTCAGTGAATGATAATTGACCTCGCGTTATCTTATTTGGAGTCTCAAATTCTGCAAATGATAACTGGCCTCTTGTTGCTGTAACCCCAACTGAAGGGACTTCAAACTCTGCTTGTGAAACTCTACCTCTAGTTGGAACAATAGGTACTTCAAATTCGGTGAAACTTAACTGGCCTCTAGTTAATAGATTAGGTACTTCAAGTTCTGCGAATGATAACTGACCTCTGGTCGGTGTTAAACTAGGAACTTCAAACTCAGCGAAACTTAGTTGACCTCTGGTATTTTTATTAGGTACTTCTAACTCTGTGAAACTAAGTTCGCCTCGTGTTGCCTTACTAGGTGTTTCAAACTCACTGAATGATAGCTGACCACGAGTAGGTAATGATGGAACTTCTAACTCAGTAAATGAAATTAGTCCGCGAGTAGGAACAATCGGAACTTCAAATTCAGTAAAGGATAGTTGACCTCGCGTTACTTTATTCGGAACCTCTAGTTCCGCAAACGATAATTCACCGCGAGTAGGAGTTTTAGCTTCGGGTACTTCAAATTCTGCAAAGGAGAGCTGACCTCTAGCAGATTTATTTGGTACCTCGAATTCAGTAAAGGATAACTGACCGCGAGTTGCTCTGATTGGAACTTCTAATTCAGCAAAACTTAGTTCGCCACGAGTTCCCTTATTCGGTACTTCTAATTCAGCGAAACTAACCTCACCTCTCGCTGACTTATTAGGAACTTCTAACGCTGCGTATGATACTTCACCTCGCGTTGCTTCTGGCTCTGCTCTGATTGACCAGACTACAGAATAAGTAGTCCCGTCAGTCTGTGACCAAGTTAAATTACCAGTTGCTCCGCTAGTCTGACTCTTATGACCGAAACAGCAACCGCAGTCTGAACCACCAGTTGATGTTTTATCGGTAATATCTGCTGAACCGATAGTTGCGAATGATACGTTCGTTACTGCGTAGTCATTCGAGTAGTTATGAATCCCGCAACATACCATCGCGGGAGAAGTAGTTGGAGTGAATCCCGCGTGAGTTTCATCACCAGATGCATTTGTTTCCCACGCGATATCCTGATAGGCAGTACCTCCGGTATAATGACCGTAAAACGCTTTCAACACCATGCAGCACGAACCGACCGCGCTGCCTAATGTTAATAATTTACCACTAGTTCCTGATGTGGCAATCTTGTACCACAGTGTTCCTACATAGTTAGTTGAGTTCCCGATACGAGTCCAGGTATTTCCACCTGTATCAGTATCAGTTAGAGTAGGAGAGCTAGTTGCGTCTCTACTTGTCGCTAATACGAATAGAATGTCCCCAGAGGACATTCCACTCATAGTTAACGAACAGGTTGTTTGAGAGTTACTTTGAGTGGAAGCCTGAGCGGTCCTAAATGAAACCGCCATGTTCCACCTACGGCTTATTCATTACAACACGAAGAAATAAGTCAGCATAGTTCGTAATAGAATCAGCCTCAGTTGTAGTCAGTCCTAAAGAATAATCAGTGAATGAACCCTGACTAATATTATTCTGAGTCAGAGTTGCGATGAGAGTTCCCTGCGAACCCTCGCTAACGTAACCCTGTCTTAATTCGACGGTAGCATTAATCTGATTACCACCAGATGCTACGTCTGTACCCATCCTCGCACGGATGGTATGTCCACTCGAAGATACCGGGTCTGTTACTGAGGTAAGTTTAGTAACATACGCCGCAGATGAAGGGTCAGTAACAGACCTGATATAATCAGTATCAGATGCAACTGTTTCATCAATGGTAGTATAAATGTTAGTAGTACCAGCAGCCTGGTCAGTATAGGTTCCAATAGTCGTATCTGTTGACGGTCTACCAAATTGTGCCATGATGACTACTCATTGACAGTGATTACCGGAAACCTATCCTCTGCAAAAACTTTTGGAGCGTAAAATACGAAGGTGGGACCGCCATTAACCTGAGCACCCGATTCAGGTTCCATATCTTTCACAATAGATGACATAGCTTTAGCAACAGCAGCCAGTTCTACCGGCTTCGTATTTGCTAACTTTTCTTCTGTAATGTGATGCAGAGCCTTGAGGAGTTTGCTCTGTGCGCGCTTCGCGGATAGGATTTTACGATTATTGATATGCGAGATTAAATCCTGGTCAGGCTCGTTGTAAGTTGCGAGGGAAGTTGCGCCTACGGAATAAGCTGAGACAGATTGGTTACTAATACCGAATTCAGATGCTAATTCAAGCGCATCTTTTCTACTCTCAGTATTAGCAGTATCTCCGATAATCTTCCTTAGCCCTTCTGGTACATTATTATCTCCTTTAGTTCTGCCAGGAGTAGGAAGATTCTTGACAACCCCGCAGTTGTCTAACTCCTTCTGCAAATCTTCATCAGAGATAATCTTCAGGGGCATTCCTCACTCCGTATCTTCAGCCTAGTCCGACTCCCGAGACGGCATTATACAGCATAACAGACTGAAAGTCAAGTCTGAATATTGATTATGAAGTTGATTCTTCAGTCTCCTAGTAGTCTCAACCCCGCGCCTACAGACCTAACCAGTGGCAGCAGAATGACTTGAGACGAGAGAACACCCCCTCGCACGACCCTAACCCTACCCCTATATATACGTGCATTCTAGAGGGACTGAAAATTTTATATTTTTGCACAGAAAATGAGTAATGAGTCTCAAATAGGGGACCCAATTATAATAATACCTGACAGACTTGCTCGATACCACGCAATTTTCGTGCCAACCTATTGAGGCTCCTGCCTATCGGTTATCCCCAGTGGTATCAATAACTTGCGAAACCGTGCCAAACGAACTTACTATGAGTGTAGTTGACTCAAGGCGGAACGTCGGAAACCCGTAACGGAAACCCGGCAGCCTGCCGATAACCCGGCACCGCGTGGCCTTTCGCTTGCGGCATTCCTCAAAATCGGGCCTACTCTCACGCGGCACACTTGGCATCAGGTCTGCATTAGTGAGAGTCAGAGATACGGACTAAAGAAAGGGGTTGACAAGACAGGCGGGCAGGATGTAGAATCAGAGGGTAGGTCGGACAGGTTAGCGGCACCTGAGACAAGTCCGCGGGAGTGGTCCAATGAAAACTGACACTGGTAAGTTCAAGTTCACGGTTCCTGAGTCCTCGCCGGTTGATGCTGGTAAGGAAATGGAACTTCCGTTCACGTTCGATATCTGTGAGAATGAGTCAGAGGCTCTCACAGTGGCAAGCGAACGCAAGTGGAGCGTTCTGTCAATCATCAATGACAAGCTCCGCACAACGGCCAAGTCAAACGCATATCAGGCCCAGGTCGTCAAGTATAAGCCCTCTGAAGTGTCCCCTGAGGATATCAAGGAGCGCATGATTCGTGACTTCCTGCGGTTGGGTATCAGTGAGGACGTGGCGCGTAAGCAAGTGGACGCGCTCTTGGCTGCCAAGTAACTAGTCTCAGGTTTGGCCGTATATCCTCAGAAAACGGCCATTCTATTCTGAAAGGTTACGGACTATGAATGAAACGCTCAATTTGATTAGTAACAATCTTGTCTCTTGTCAGCAGATTGTTACCGTCAAGTTCAAGTCGTGGAATGCATCATACTCCAAGTTTGACGACTTGCTTAGGGACATCAACAATTTGACCGATGGCACTAGATTAGTCCAGGTCACAATCACTACCTCAGAGAAGCGTATACTCAATTTCAAGTAAGACCTGAGACATAAAGGGCAGGGGATAAAACCTCTGCCCTCTTTCTTTTTTGGCCATTCCTTAACTTCTGTCGCAGCTATTCCTATTCCTCAGATTTTTTCCTAGTTAATCCTCTGTCGGTTCCCGCCTGATTCTCCTGCCTTTCTAGCCTGTTTCCAGGGCGTTTTTCAGCCCTAAGTGCTTCTGTCGCAACGGTTTACAGAAAGGGTATCTCTCCCCCTGACCTGATAGGCTGCCTCTGTAGCCTAATGAGGACAGTGGGCTTCTGTGTGTTCTCTTTTTTTATTTTTTTTTTTAATATATCCTTTAATCATAATACCCATTCACAGAGGGTGTCCACTTTTGAGGACACTTGACTCCTAGGGGGCCGGTGTGATAGGCTAGGGGGGACGGGTTGAGAGATAAGTCGTTTAGAATCAAGGGTTTACGGGAAATCGGCCCCCCGGAAACACCCCGGAACCGGCCCGGAACCGGCACGGAAATTGCATTGAATCACTCTGAGGGTCGGCTGCAAAACTCACCTATTCTAACACTAAGGACACACAAAATGACTAATCCTCATGAAAAGCCGAATGAATGTGAAGGTTGTAATAATGCACCAAAGGAATACATCTATAAGATGTGGCTTTGCGAATCCTGCATTCAGGCTGAGGCCAAAGCAAGAGAAGATGCAAGAATTGCCCGTGAAAAGTATGAGGCATACAGGAATCCAGTGGATACAACAGTTCAAGTGAGAACAGACCTATTCAATGCTACTACTCAGAGTATTGAGGAATTGAGACTGAGCATTGATGCCGATTCAAGTATTGAGAATAAGGCATTTGCCCTCGCGCAAGCTCTACAGACTCGAATCAATGAATACAAGAAGGTCATATTCGATTTGAATCAGCAAGTTCTGGTAGAAGCGAATAAGCAAAGGGCCACTCAGGAATACCTCAATAATCTTGCTAACTCACTCAGGAAAGAGGAACGCGAAAAGATTAAGGGTCAGGATATCACCTACAAGCCTAAGCCAGTCACCACTCCCGTTAAGACCACTACCATTAAGAAAGCTCGCATTGATAAGGCTGAACTCCGCAAGTATGCACTTGAAATCGGAGTCAGTGAGTTTATGCTTCAAATGCTAGTCGTGCAGCGTGGATGGACAGTAGAACAGGCTGCTAATGAATTGCGTAAGACTATTAGTGAATCCAAGAAGGAGAACTAATCATGTTAGAACTGGTTAAGAATAATTCTACTCCCATTCCTACTAAGATGTATCAGATTCTTGGTAGGTCTGATGATTGGACTACTGGCCTCCATATGATTTATGACGATAATGGCCTAGTAGATGAAGATGGTGATTTGTATTCCTGTGACCAGTTCAGTTCATTAGAAAAGGCTGAGGAGTTCGCAAGGTTCTTTTTCACTATTGACACTGATATCACGAAGATGCATATCATCGAGATTACACCGAATGACTGGAAGATGGTCAAGACTATTGTTAAAGGAGAATGACAATGTGGATTGTTCGTTATACTGACCTCTTGGGTATTCATCATCAGGCACAGTTAGACACAGTGTGGATGAATCTCATTGTCAATACTTGCGTAATGTTTAAGATGCCAGTCTATGTTGAATGGATGAACTAGTCATGACTAGAGAAGAAGCTACTTATATGACTAAAGACCTACTCAATAAGGTAGGTCTGAAAGATTGGCACGTCAGGTTGAATAACAATCCTGACTCCTACTATCTTGGTCTGTGTAGCTATAAGGACAAGTGCATTATCCTCAATGGTCATCATATTGACCTGCATGGGCAAGGTGATAGTGCAGAACTAATCAATACAATCAGGCATGAAGTGGCTCACGCGGTTGTGGGTCCAGGTCATGCTCATGATGAAGTGTGGCAGGCTAAGGCTAGGGAATTAGGTTGTGATAATGTTCTGCCATGCGCGAATGTTGGATTGCCCGCTCACTTGATTGATGCTATCAGGTCAGGTGCAACAGTTGAAGTGGAGTTTGATGAACAGGTAATCAGGACTCCTAAGTATAAGGTGACAAGGCTTCAGGATAGGTGCCCTGATTGTGGCGTAGTGGCAAAGGAAAAGTTCTCATTCGAGTCAGTGGATGCAGAGGGTAATACAGTTAAGATGATTACCCTTGAATGCTTCCATATCATTAAGAAGATTATCCCGCGTGGAACGCCATTCGAGACTCTGGTTTCTAACTCATGGAAGCCTGAAGTATCCACTTGCAAGCATGATTGGAATAGTGGAACCAAGTGTCACAAGTGTGGCGAATTCAAACTGTATAACTTTCAGGTTGAAGGAGCCAAGTTCATCGAATCAGCATTAGCAACAGCTAAGGGAGCTGGTATATTCGATGAAATGGGGCTTGGTAAGACTATTCAAGCCCTCGCATACATTCATTTCCACTCTAAGACCTGCACGCCAGTCCTCTATATCGTTAAGTCAGGTATCAAGTTTCAGTGGTTTAAGGAAATTGTTAGGTGGCTTGGACCTGATTTCCTCGCACAAGTCATTTCAACAGGTAAGGATTACGTGTTTCCTGGCCTCAAGTCATATATCATTTCGTATGACTTGCTCAGGAGATTCCCGCGTGAGAAGATTGAATCACTGGGAATCAAACTCGTAGTCCTCGATGAATGCCAGCAGATTAAGAATCCAGATTCGACTAGAACTCAAGAGGTTAGGCGTATTCTTAAGAGTCCTGAAATCAAGGTCATTCCCCTTTCAGGAACACCGTGGAAGAACAGAGGTAGTGAGTTCTTTCCAGTCCTGAATATGCTTGACCCTCAGAAGTTCTACTCTCATGATGGATTCATTAGGCGTTGGGTGGATATCTATTGGGAAGGTAATAGGCGCAAGGAAGGTGGTATCCGTAATCCTGAAAGGTTCAGAGAGTTCGTTAAGGATATCATCATTCGGCGTGAACGGCAGGAAGTAATGCGTGAGCTTCCTACAATCAATAGAACTAAGCTCAACGTGCAGTTAGAGGAAATGCAGAAAGAACTGTATGAGGAATCAGTCAGTGAGTTCGTTAAGTGGTATAACGAGTATGTGATGAGTGGTGAGGAAGATACCATTGATGGATTGCAGATTCTCGCAAAGATGGCGAAGATGCGTCATATTGCGGGGCTAGCAAAGATTCCTGCTACAGTTGAATTCGCTGAGGAGTTTGTAGAAGAAACTGATAGGAAACTGGTTATCTTCGTTCACCATAAGGATGTAGGTCATCTAATCTTCACAGAACTCACTAATAGGGTAGGTGAGCAGATTAAGGTCCGTAAGCTCACAGCAGAAATGAGTAGTGAGGAGAGATACAATATCCAAGAGGAGTTCAATAACTCACCCCGTATGATTCTGGTTGCTTCTACCTTGGCCTCTGGTGAAGGCATCAATCTTCAGACTGGTTCAGATTGCATTATGCATGAAAGACAGTGGAATCCTCAGAATGAAGAACAGGCAGAAGGGAGATTCATTAGAATCGGTCAGACTGCTAACGTAGTGAGTGGCACATACGTTGAGGCAGAGGGAACTATTGATGAGGACTTGGATAGTATTGTAGAGCGTAAGCGTAGAGCATTCCACGCAGTTATGAATAAGGGTGAGATGCCTCGCTGGAATGCATCAGAGATTGGTAAGGAACTGGCCTCGAAGATTGCAGATAGGTTCAACAAGAATCAGCGTAAGAATCAGAAAGCGAGCTAACTAATGGGAACTACTGAAGGACTCAAGAGTATCTATGATAGGGTCAGAAGGATGAAGTATCTTGAGGCTGAAGAAGCAGGTTTAATTGCTGAAATTCTGAATCTTGAGGTTGATAAGAGCAGGATGGAAACTAAGATTGAAGCCCTTACAATCAAACTAAAGAAGGTTGGAGATGAAATCGACAATCTGAGAGGTAAATAGTCATGATTACTATTGAAGGTAGAACTGGACTAAAGTTCGTATTGTATTCAAGTGGTTACAATACGAACATCTACTTGGTAGTAAAGGGTCAGATAACTGATAAGGGTATCACAGTCCCTGAGAGTGCAGAGAAGATTCAGGATAGGTTCTACAGGTGGATTCACGGGGGAGAGTATATTCAGGATGCATTCAGGGATTGGACTCCATATCAGCGTGAGTTCTTGCAGACTGGATATACTGAACAAGAGTGGAATCAACTATTTGGGGGTGA
>Ga0316630_10000008_pt1 | contig 49755 bp, 64 predicted proteins | sample OWC_May_M1_C1_D6_FD_207658 | JGI IMG/M metagenome (GOLD analysis project Ga0316630, IMG submission 207658) | Wetland soil microbial communities from Old Woman Creek delta, Ohio, United States - OWC_May_M1_C1_D6_A | ecosystem: Environmental > Terrestrial > Soil > Wetlands | place: USA: Ohio...
TCAAATCCCTCTTTGGGATTAAGCTTGGCTCCAAGATACTCCGACATCTCCTCAGCCCTGATTCGTGAGGATACGTTTCTGGTAACAAGCTCCTTCTGATGTTTGGAGTAACTATGACCGACGTAGCTTTCTGCAGCAAAGAAACTTATCATACTTTAATGTCTAACCTTTCTCCGAACTCCTCATTCAAAGCGTTTACAAGCTGGGAGCGGTAACTGTTTAGGTCCTGAATCTTTTTAGCATCCGCAAGGGTGTGCGCCCCCTTCTGAACTGTCTCTACCAGATAGAATATCTTAATGTTCGTTATGCTCAGTTCGTCAATAAGTTGTGCTTTTGTTTTTTTCATTTCACCACCCCCCAGACTGAATTAGGTGCTGTAAAGAAAGTCTTGATATCGTTATTCCTAACAAACTCATCCACGGCTTGAGCAACACCAAACCTAAGATACCCAGCCGCCAACTTCTTGGTTTTGTTAACATAGTCGTGACCACAGAAAACCCCACCAGCCTTCATCTTGGGATACCAGTCCTTCAAGTCTCTTTTAACCCCCTCGTAAGTATGGTCTGCATCTATATAAATGAAATCAAAGAACTCGTCCGGATACTCCTTAGCTACGTCAAATGAGTAACCCCTGTGAATCTTGACAAACGGCTTATCTGACATCTCTGCTTTGAAATTTTCGTACTGGGCATCCAACTCCCCTTGCGTATAGAGCATGTCGTTGTGGGCGATAATCTTATCATCCAACCAACAATCTATAGCCACCGCTAATTTAGGTCCATGCTTTATCAATTCCTTGAAATTCCCACCATCCCGTACTCCTATTTCGCAGATAGTGTCCAAGCGGTACTTAGACATAAATGGCTCCCAAATCCTATAACGGGGTCTGCTTTGTGAGATTTCGGTGCTATGCAAATCTTCAACTAATTGCTTTAATTCCATATTTTTCTAATATCCGTAGAAACCTTTCCGGCACTAAAGGTGTGTACAAAGCCAAGTGCCGTGGCTTTTGTGGCTGGAAATGAGCTACCATTAAAGGCTTATCTACTTTGGGGTAAGTCTTAACGTGGTAGTAGATAGTGAAGTTGTAGGTTATGTTTATCTTCCTGCATCTTTTCTCTATGCTTGGGTCTTCTCTTAGAAGTTCAATAAAGGCTGTCTGCTCATTAAGATGGCGACTGTACATAATCTCATTTGTTCTCTCAAAGATATCCCTAGCACTTTTCTTAAAGAAAAAACTCCCAGCGTTCCACATAGAAGTCCAGCCGTGGTTTGTCCACAGCATGTCCTCGTCAAAGTCTAAATTGAAAGGCTGAAGCTGAAAAGCATCGTGGTCGTGAAACCAGTAGGTGTCGTCCCCTATAACGCCGTCCTCAAACAACCTAAGAATCATAGGAAGTTTGCTTGACCTGTTCCCATCATGAACGTCATACTTCCCTTCTCCCACTACATAGGCTTTAACCCCGCTGTACTCATAAGGGAAGTTCATAGCCAGCATCAAATCTTCTTTCTTCCACCCAAGGTCCAAACTGTTATCAATCTGCACCTTGGTCAACACTTCGTACTCCGTAGGTTTTACGGGTACAAACTTCTCTGCTTGATTGTAGTAAACTAATAAATTCTTCACTTCTTATTCGTAACAACATATAGCCTATCGTGCATCTTAGGATCTCCATTTGCAAGTAATGCCGGTATAAAGAAATCGTACTCAGAAAGCTGTGCACGCATGGCTCTGGTATGCCTGCAATCCTCAATGATGTAGATAACATCTTTCTTTAGAAGAGGCATGAGAGTCTTGCATAGAAAAATCTGGTCGTTCACATGGTGTGACGCATCATCTATAACAAGGTCTATATCAGACCCAATCTTCTCTATCAACTTCTCCACCTGACTTTTATCCCGCTCATCACAACGGAACGTCTCTAACCTCTCATCCTTAAATACAGCCTCCTTAGCTATATCCGCCCCGTATACCTGAGCATTGGGAAAGAAATCCCTCCACATCCTAAGGCTCGCCCCTATAAAGTAATTAGGAATAGCCTTGAAGTACCGCCTGTTCCCTACGCCAAATTCAAATACTTTCTTAAAGGACTGGCGTTTGTCCTTTAGAAATTCGTAATAGAACGGGGTGTACGTGTGTCCTATCTGTGGACACTTGTCAGCCCCATACTTGAAAGCTAATTCACATAGCTCTGTTGGTTTAAAGTCTTTTGGCGACATACAAACTCCTTTACATCCAGAAAATTACTAAGAACTGTTGTGGCTGGTTCCACTTCTGTAAAATCAAATCTATACTTAAAAAGAGGATAGATGGTGGAATAATGATACTCCTTGTCCTTGTTAGCGTCCGAGTCGTGAATGACAATAAGCTTGGCTAGGTTGGCAAGTTTCTTTATTTCCACTACCCGTCTCTCTGAGGGAGAGTGGTCGACTAAAACCACATCCCATTCCTTCTCTATGTAAGGCCAACACTGATCCCAATCTTTAACACACACATGCTTGTGCAAGTCTGTTCTATAATACTGACGGCAGATATAATGCCATTTGTAGTTATTCTCTATTGTTAAAAGGTTTCTGCCCTGAATCTCACACAGCCAATGAAGTACAGGAGTGCTGGCAAATCCCGGACCTAGTTCCAGTACATCCCCAGTTGTCCTTTTCATAGCCTCAAACAACACAGGTAGGTGGGTGCTATATCTTATTGAAATGTTTACTTTGTAAGCCATAAGGGTTCGATATCCTTTCTGAAATAATCCTCCCATTGACTGAGGGAGTAAACCCAGCAAGCTTCGTTATTAGATGGGTTCTCGGGGGTGCCGTTGTTGTGGGTTCTGGGAAAACTCCTCTCCTTGTGGGCATGCCACGTGTTCTTGTTGACCATCAGTTTCCCCCCAGCCTTCCATGTTTTAAAAACCATTTCGTGGCTATCCTGATAATGGGGACCGTAGCCTTCGTTTTGCAGTTCTCCAATAACGTCATCCCACCACTTGTGGGGCATGAACCAGCAGGAGCCTTGCATAGCCATGGATTCCTGAATAGGCTGACTGTCGTCCCCGGGGGCTTCAACACCCGAGAATTTCCGCACCCCCTCGCTCATATTTACAATCTTTAGTTTCATAAAATCCACAGGGGGAATGTCCATAACCTCCCACTTAACTGGGTCTAGGAAGTACCTACGAGGCGTTACAATCCAGTTTGGTTCGGTCTGTGAGGAAAGTATCAGGTCGTACCTATCTCCGAAGGTCTGGTGTTCATCTGCCCTTAAAAGGTACTCTCCACGGGCTATCCTTACCCCTGCGTTTATGGCACGCCTCATGCCTACGTTGGAACCCAGATAGACAGGGCGCACTCTGTCATCTCTTATAATAGGAGTTTCTGGAACGTATCCGTCGCAAACTGGGATAATTTCAAGCTGGTCGCCAAGCCCAGACTGGGTCAAAAGGGAGTCTATGGTCTTGTGCAGCAAAGGGTCTTTATAGCTTGGGATAACTACAGAGACCTTCACAGTGCCTCACTTACTTTGTGTAAAAGGGCAGAGTGAGCACTCTCCATATCTTCATAGGAACCCTCTCCACCGAAAATTTCTATAAACTCAAGTTTCATTCCTCTAGCTTTAACGATATTAGGCGAGGTTCCGCTACAGGATATGAGAACAACCAAATCCCCGGGTCGTGCATAGGTGGAAAGCTGAAGACTGAAAGTATTTTCATATCCGTAGTCGTTGGCAATCATGGTGAGTATTGACGAGTTGCTGCTAAGACAGTGGGCTTTAACCCCCTTCTTAAAAAGGTCTGTTGCGAAGTGTTCTGCGTTGGCTGCGCTGCCTCCGTTGCCACAAATAAAGACCATCTTTCCTAAGTCCCTCTTGGATTTTATTATTTCTACTATTTCTTCTTTAGTCACTGTATATAACCCTTGAACCCGAGGGTTCGAAACTAAACGGAAGTTCCCTAAGCTTTAAGGCTTTCCTTATCGCATCTTTTCTTTCAGGGGAACTGAAGGTGAGAAGAAAACCGCCACCACCAGCACCTGTTATTTTACCACCTACTGCCCCTGCTTTAATAGCAGTTTTGTAGAAACCGTCAATCTTTTCGTTTGTTACCCCGGAGGAAAGGCTCTTTTTCATCTTCCAACTCTTGTCTAAAAGCTCTCCCAGCGCCATATAATCACCTCTTAGCAGTCTACCTCTGGCAGTGCTAGTTATCTCCTGAATTTTACCTAGCATCTCGGTATTTTTAACTACCTTGCGTTCCTGCTCTCCCAAAACGTCCTCAGCCTTTCTTGTAGTACCTGTAAAAAAGAGCATCATCCAATCATCCAAGCCCGAGCCTGTCACCTTACCTCCCAAGTCCACGCCCCTTGAGCTAAACCATAAAAATCTAAACCCCCCTAAAGCTGTTATGTACTGGTCTTGCACCCCTATTGGCCTTTTTAGTATCTCCCTTTCTACCTTGCAGGCCTCCTCAGCCAACTGAATAGCGGAAACCTCTTCTCCCTTGTAGGTGTGAAGAGCCTTCAAAAGCCCCACTGTAATGGAGCTGGAAGAAGCCAGTCCTGTTCCTGCGGGCACATCTCCGATGGTGTAAACCTCTAAGCTTTTATCTATCCCGACAAGTTTCATAGATTCTCTAATAAGGTCGTGCTTAAGGTTATGCGTGTGGCTTACAGTCTGAATGTGGCTACAGGAAACCCTGACCCTTCTGTCCTGACGGGATTTTAGAATAACGTAAGTGTATTTATTTATGGCCGCAGTAATCACACAACCGCCATGTTTCTCATAGTAAGCGGGAAAGTCTGTACCCCCGCCAAACAGACTGATACGAAGAGGTGTTTTAACTATGAGCATTTAATCCTTTCTCTAAGTTCTGTGGTAGAAAAGTGATGATCTCTGGTATTGTAAATTATCTTTATCCCACGTTTCTCGCATATTTCCTTGCCAGTAATAAACCCATCTTTATGATCTGCTCCCATTATCCTGACATCAATATCCAAAAGACTAAGCAATTCCTCCAGGTCTTTCTCTGTTTCATATATCCTGATTGCATCCACATATCTGCACGCTCTCAACATAACCTGTCTCTCCACTATAGATTGAATGGGCTTGTTTTTATCGGGCCTGTCTTTGGATGGGTCAGTTTGTAAACCAACGGTTAAAAAGTCACAAAACTTCTTGCACTCTCTTAACATAGAAACATGTCCTGCGTGGAACAAGTCGAAAGCTCCACAAGTAAAACCTTTTATCATTTTCCCCAATTCTCCGGCCAACTTGGCACGGGACTAAATTTTTCTATCAACCAAGAAAGGGGTTTCTTCATCCCAGGCTCCTCGTTATTCATCCAGTGCCTTGCTGTATAAGCCCACTGCTTGGGAGAGAGCCTGTTTGTCTTGTAGGACTTACTGTACATCTTGGAGATGTAATGTCTTTTGGTTTTTTGAAGGTGGGCATACCAAGTTCTTTTGTTTACCTTTATCTCTCCGTCGTTTAGCCAGTATTTCAAACCTATCTCTGCCTGATCCCCTATAAAGGTTCCGTAGGTCTCCAGCCTGTCATCTAACATTCCAACATGTTCCATAAAGTACCGTCTGTTTGCAAGCCAGCAACTTCCCTGAAAAGCCATTGTATCGTCTATCTCGGTACCCCCCTTTTTACCCCAAGCGTGAACGAACAGCCCACACCCATTCTCCGCAGGGTACTCAAAGTAGTGGTAGTCTCTTATAGGTCTGCCCTCATTTCTTTGCCAAAGGGTGTCCTCAAGTGAGTAACGCCTCGGTATCATAAGCCAATTCTTGGCACAGCTTTCGGTAAGTTCCTTGTCAAAGTCGGGGGCGAGAAGGCAATGGGAATCCAGTTTCATTACAAACTCTCCCTCTGCGATAGCAAGTCCTGCGTTTATAGCTCCACGCATGCCTAAATTTGTAGGGGATTTTACTATGAACACTCTTGGGTCGCTGGGGATGTCATCGGTTTCGTAACCGTCTAAAACAGGAATAACTTCAACGTCGCCTACAGCATTGTCCAAAACGGACTGGATAGTCTTGCAGAGTAACGGGTCTTTGTAGCTCGGTATGATTACCGAAAGCACGGATGCTCTCAATGTCATGACATCAGTTTAACACCTAATCACAAAGATGTCTACTTAATTGTCGTAATACAAATAAACCGTGCAGGATACATCAGCGTTGTTCTGTGCTTTGTCTGCTGTAATAGTTACGTCCACTGGCCCTACCATCGGAATCTCAAGCGGATGTACTGCAGTTGAGCCCCCGTACAAGTCCGCCCAGTTGGTCGTAGTCTGGCTGGGAGACAGTGAGCCTTTGCTGTACACCGTCATCCCGTTCTTGTCAGCAACGGCAATAGTATAGGTACTTCCATCCTGCATATCGCCAGCCGTAACTGACACGCCCTTCAAATAGCCCGACACTGAAACATCACTACCAGTGACAGATGTATCCCCCCTGTCTATGGTTAATGGAACTGCGTAAGTTCTTAACATAAACTAATTATACTACTTATTCCCCAAAAAGAACATTTTCCTGCCCTGAATGTTGGCTAGGAATTTAGATATCTCGGTTATTTCCCTCTCGGCATGTTGATTTAATTTATCTTCTCTTTGCTGGTTTAGAAAATCCAGCATCTGCGTTATCTCAGTAACATTCCTAAAGTGCCTCATGTCAATCTTTTTGTGTTTCTCTATATATTCTTTTTGTTCTTTGAATGTCATTTTACGCTTATCTCCGCCTTTCCTGTTGCAGCAGCACGCTGTATCAACTCAAGACATTGTAGCAGGGAAGTCTCTTTCATGTGATCACATATCACATTCCAATCGGCGTGAACAGGGATTCCAAGCTCCCTGCACTTAAGACAAAAGGCCATATCGTCGGAGTGTTTCATAATCCCATACTCGTCAAATGTGTCCTCAAAGGGAGCCCATTTCTTCTCGTACATCTTTTCTATGACGTGCCTTTTAACAAAAATACATCCTGTTCCTAGAGCGTCTACTTTCTGCACTCCTTCTCTTTTCTCGGGGGCGACGAACTTAAAGACTGTTTCTTTGGGGTACTTTTCCATATCTAAGTCGAAAACGTGAAAGTTAAATCCCCGGGGGTTCCGACCCGGATAAACCCCCCCGCATACATCTAGGTTACGGTCTAGGATGGAAAAGGGATTTGTGATGGGAAAGGTATCCTCATCAAACATTACAAGCCAGTCCCAATCCCCTTCTATGAATTTCTTGGCTATCTTGTTTCTGTTGTTTGGGATGGGTCTTGCTACAGGCACGAAAAACTTAAACTCGTACTTATCCTTGTACTCCGCCATCCAGTTAATAAGCTGGGTCTCAAACCCTGTGTGAACTGTTCCAATGTTAAGAAGGTTGACCATTACACGAGGTCGTGTCATGGCACGATTATACCCCAATCGGGGGAGAAATCAATCTCCCCCGAAATGAGATTACTCCTCGCTAGGACTAAGTGAGGGGCTTGCGCTCGGAGATACCGACGCACTTGGAGACACACTAGGCGATGCAGACGCACTAGGTGAAACGCTAGGCGAAGCACTCGGAGACTTACTCGGAGACATACTCGGTGACGCACTAGGTGACACAGACACACTGGGTGAAGTGCTTGGTGAAGCACTCGGCGATACACTAGGCGACTTACTAGGCGACGCACTAGGTGACACTGAAACGCTAGGCGAAGCAGATGGGCTTGCACTGGGTGATACGCTAGGCGACGCACTTGGAGATGCGCTGGGAGATACACTAGGTGATGCGCTAGGCGATACGCTAACGCTAGGCGAAGTGCTTGGAGACGCACTTGGCGATACACTAGGCGAAACGCTAGGCGACTTGCTCGGTGAGGCGCTCGGAGAACCCGATGGGCTCACACTAGGCGATGCACTTGGTGAAACGCTAACGCTTGGACTAACCGAAGCACTCGGTGATGCCGAAGCACTTGGAGACGCAGAAGAGCTCACAGAATGGCTTATGGGAGCCATTCCAAGGTCTTTCGGTCTGAAAGTACATATAACTGTCATTCCAGCCAAAGTTCCGGTAGTTCCTGTAATGTCCATCCCTATCCTATCTCCAGCCAAAAAATCTGTTACAAACGGCTGGGTAGTTCTCCAGTTTTGTGTTGCAGAAACCAAAGTTCCTGTCTGCACCGTAGCGGCAGTTCCTTTCAAGTTAATCGTACTTGAAAGCAAATCGTTACCATTCCCTGCAGTTTCCGTATGCCGAAGCTTTTCCAGCATCAGGGTAACAGCTCCTGCATCAGCACTTGCCGTGGTGTGCACTTCCTGCACCTTAATGAGTTCGCAATCACAGGGAACAATTCCTATTGTCCTGTCAGTAAAGGTTGTTGCACCATAATACTGAATAGTAAAGATATCCCTGTGGTCAAACTTGATATTTTTCCTTTGAATCATATTACACCTCCTCTCGAATTAAATAACTTTCTTAATCGTCTACAGGTCTAAACTGCAGACACACTACCATGTTGGCACAAGAAGCAGCAGAGCCAGTGTTGATGTGTGTTCCAACCCTGTTTCCTGCTTCCCAGATGTGCATGTCGCTGGTTGTACCGATGGTTCCTTCCTGCACGGTATTTATCGCAGCCGTAAGGTCTATCCCGGTAACAACGTGGTCTCCATTACCCGAGGTCTCCGTGCTTTGCAGTCTCTCGATTGCCAGCGTTCCCGCTTGTCCTGCAACAGTTCCGTGAACCTCATAGACTTTTACAAGCTGTGAACGCACAGGGCAAATTCCCACTACCCTGTCGGTAATACCAGCTGTCTGGATACTTGTTATCACATAAGTATCCCTTGCATTTACATCAAGATTTCTTCTATATAGAGCCATTTTTACACCTCCCTTCAAAACAGGGCTCCTCGTAAAAGGAGCCCTAAGTAAATAGTTTTACCCTCTTTCGAGATACTAGTTTATAGGTCTTTCAGACCCCTTAGATTTATTGTACGTCTCTAAGGAAAGCGTGAGCTTTAGGAGCATCTGTCGTAAGGTCGGCATACCAATAAAGGACTGCCTCGTACGCATCGTATCCTGAAACTCTCGACAAGACTGCACCATCCCTATCCATCCAATTCCAGTCACTCATCTGCATTATTTCTAAGTGATTTGTGTCCACGAAAAAGACAGTGTTGGGAGGACAATCCGCATCTGCTACCCAAGGAATACCGTTGTACTCAAGGGCTAGCCAGCCTCCATCAAGCGTCATGGTATTGACATACCTCTTATCTGCCACCACAAGGGCTGCATAAGCATCTCTTAGTGAGTGGTCGGATAGAATAAGGTTTGTTTTACCAAGACCATTTTTCTCAACGGAAGTAAGACCTGCCTGAATGAGATCCAAGGTTATATCCCTCTTTGTTCCACCGTTTGAATCTGTGGAACATGTAGAACACTTCCAGTACGCATATGTGGTTCTTGAGATATTATGAAGAGTATCCACGTAAGTGTTGTCGTCTATAATACCTTTAAGCCCCATCATTTCGTATGACCCTACTGTGGAACCAGCATCGTATCCTGCACCAGATCGTACAATGTAGTCATTGTCGTCAATAGCGGTATCCAACGCCTCACCCATAGTACACTGTGTTGAGGAATCTACGGTAGTGATTGCTACTGCCGTATCGTTTAAGGCCCCATCAGCATCCTCACTACCATATATATCAATTTTCATTCCGTCCCAAAGATACATTGTTCCGGGGGTGTCGACAGTAAGGGTTGTTCCCGTACCAGGATCCCCGTTAACAAGACAGCGTACTGCTGTCCCGTCATTGAAGAACTGGTAGTTAACCTCTTTCTTAAGGTCTGCGGTTATTCCTTTCATTTCAGACTCTAATGCTCTAATCATAGCACCACGGTCATCACGGCTGGCTGCGATAGTAGGACCAGAAACCTGAATCCTGCCTCTTATGTATTTCACATTACCATAAGGATTAGCATAGTCCTGATATCCTGCTGTCGGAAGAGCACCTTCCTCAGCACCTGATCCAAGACCTGAGTTCCTGCCGATATGAGTCGTGATCTGCCAGCGTTTACCTGAAACATCCCTCTCGTTTCTGCGGATCTTATTCATAAGAATAGTTCCGTTGTCGAGTTGGTCACGAATGACTGGCAAATAGTCAATCTTTAGAGCCTCGTCAAAATGATCTAGATTTTGAGCCGAAGTATAAGCCATATTTTTCTCACCTCCTTCTACAATTATTAAATTGTCGTTATTAGGAATTAAGAACGGTTAACAGCGTTTCTTGAGGCTTCTTCCCAAGTAGTAGGGGGTTTAGTTTCCCCCGGCTTTCTTGGTGCTTCGGTGGAGGTTCTTTCTGTTTGAACCCCACCGGACTTGCCTTTTATAGCTCTTTTTATCTGAGCGTCTACGTAACTATCCCAGTTCATTTTCTGATACAGCACCTCGGGATCATAGATCTCGTTAGTAGGCGACTGCATCTCTTTTAGAATCTTCAGTTTATCGAATTTCGGCAGCCCGTCACCCCCAGGATATTTCGTTTCAAGTTCAGTAAGCCGCTTGTCAAAGGCCTCCTGCGAGGCTTTGGCCGCTGCTTCTTTCTCTTTGGCATTTAATGCCTCCTGTATTACTGGGGATACTATTTGGACGATAGCATCCCGAACATTCGGATCAACGTCTTCTAAGAGCTTGTTCTGAGACACTGCCTGCTCAGCTGCGTTCTTATTCCGTTCCTGCGCCTCAGTTTGTTGCCGTTTTAACTCAGCCAACTCCTGAGACCTTCTAGTGAATTCGGGATGGAGTTTGTTGTACTCCTCATAGATTTCGTCTGGCGACAGTTCCCTGCCATCAGGGGTCTTGTACGTCTTAGGCGAACCTGTGACCTCTTCACTTTTTTCCGACTGTTCCGTGGGAGCTTGGTCCTTCTCTAACTTAGCAGGCTTCTTAGATTCTACTTTCGGATAACCTTCCTGCTTTTGTGGACTGTCCTTCTGGACTTGGTCTGCTTCTAAATTTTCTTCCATAGTTTGACTGCTTTCGCTTGGTCGGGATAATTATATCATGTCATGACCTGTGTCAACAATTATTTCTTTTTTTTCTTTACGATTTTGCTGCCGTATTTTGCGGTCCAGCGCTTGGCTATTTCGGGATGTTTTGCATACATGTATCTGCGTTGTTTAGCACTACGAAAAGGCATATACCTCCTATACTTTACCGTTCATTTCAAGCTCCCCGTTTATGTGAGCTTTGAATATCATGGCTGCCTCGGGGGTGGCTTGCTTGAAGGTTCCTGTTTTTACAAAGTCAATATGCCCCTGAGTATGCTGCATGTCTGCACCCTCTGTGGGTGGAAGTTGCTGTCCGTTCATCATCTGCATGTTTTCTTGGTCTGCGAGTTCCAACATGCTTGACTGAGGAGGCTGTCCGCCCTGTTCACCAGCATGCCCCGCCACCGCTATCTGAGCGTTGGTTTCTTCCATTCTTTGCTCTCTGGCTTTTTGGGAAAGTTCTTCTACATTAGGAAATTCAAACTGTCTTAGAATTTCCTCCGCTGGCAAAACCCCCATCTCGCCAAGTTTCATCATAGTCTCTCTTTTTGCTTCTAAGGTGTGGCCTAGCCAGCTTCCTATCTTCACAATGACCTCGTTATCCCCTGTGACAATAGTAGCTCCCTCCGGCTTTCGCTTTGCGCCCTCTCCTATTACCTTAAGATATTCCTGACCGTCTTCTGGCTCGGCTATTTTCGCAATCCGTGAAACCTGATACTTCTCTGCCACAATGTCCAAAATCTTCTCGCCCACAACTGATAAGAAAGATTCAAGGGAGGCGGTAAGCCCGGTCAAATTATTGGAATCCGCAGCCTGAATTGCTTCCAAAGTATCTCCGCTCCTTGCCCCTGTTGGCATCCTGCCCAAAGCTGCATCATGTGCCCCGAGGGTGTCTTCCAGATAGGCATTAAGCTCGTTTGTCACTTGGTCAAACCCTGCAGGCAGGGGATTCATGGTCATTTGCTGAAAAGTCCGCCCTTTGTTGATTTCAAGAACATCCCCCATTTCGTTTGTCACCACACCCGCTCCGTGACCCTTTTCTGCGATAAGACGGTAAACCAAAGCCTGATTCATGTAAGCGATCTTTTGGGAAAGCGCCCTGTCGATGGCTTTGTTTACGGGAATGGCATCTGACACCCATGCTCTTTGATAAACCTTAAGCGGGTTCATTTGTATCTGATAAACGTAAATCGGGTACTCTGTTTCTTCCAAATCTTCCTCTCTTAGCACTTGCGAGCCGGCATAAGTGAAAAGTTTGATTTTTCCGCCCTTTTTGTTCTTTTCATCGTCCCAAAGCAGAAATTCCTTAACTGTAATGGTAGGAATGACCTTTTCCTCGTTTATCCCGATTTCTTTGCGTAAAATCTTGGTTTTTAGCCTTGAAACCGCCAATTCGTCATCGGATTGAAGCTCTTTCCTCGCTTTTTCGTCATATCTTGTATCCGCCTTTACTTCCGCAAGACTTCTTACTGGAGTTTTCGCTACAAAGCGTGAAATGAGTCTTCCTGCATATAAATAGGAGCGTCTGTCCCACCAAACGTCAAAAGGGTCGTGTTGTCTGATACGAACCTGCCCAATTCCCCCTTCAGCCTCCTCATCCCAGTCAACTTCCACGATTCCTACTGAGGTGGAAAGCCCCGTATCCACAACCCCCGTCACCATCTGCTCCAAATGAAGCCTCCTGTACAAATAATCAAGAACCTTCCCCAGCTTTCTTGCGTTTTTGACCGTTTCCTCGTCGATATCCCCGGGGATTATCTCCCATTTGGGCTGGGTTCTTGTGACGTAGTTTTGAATTGCCCGTTTAGTAGAGCGGATTTTGTTTACCACCATCCTAACCTCGCCTCTTTTTTTAGGCGGGTTCACTTCCAGCGAGCCTGTGACGGTGTTTACTACAATGTAATGGTTTCCGATTTCAAATTGGTAGTTTTGATACCACTCAAGGTCGTAGTTTTCTCTGGATTTTTTGACATCCTCTAAAAGAGAGTCGCAATAAGCGATTCTTTGCTTGTCATCAAGCTTATCCCAGGGCTTTTCGTCTACGATTATGCTCATATCTCCTTAGCTCTCACTACCCTTTCTACCCCTGCCTCATCTAAAGTCATATAAGGGTCTTCTTCTATGCTAGGTGCTGGCTCGGGGGTTTCTTCCGGCACGGATTTGTACTCCTCAAGGGTCTTAGCCATGAGTTTCAGCTCTAATTCTCCACGTTCTTTTCTGTTTTGGTGGTCCTGATAGACAAGATATGCGAATTGAAGAAGAATTACCGCAAATAACACAAGTTCCATGTGATAATTATACCCCATTTCTAATCCAAGCCATAGGGGTCCATAAATTCATCAAACTTTGCGACCCCACGGGACACAATGTCTTGAAGTTTTGAACCTGATTCCTTAAAAGGCTCCGTTTCTACCTCCGCAGGAAAGGAAATATCCTCTATATCGGTGAGAGCGTCAATCATATCGTCCCTTTTTCCACGTGGAAACTTGAGGATTTGCTCTTCTAGGTCGAACATGTCGCTTCTTATGTAGACTTTTCCCCTCTCAAAGCGGGGTTGAAGAACCGACCTTATCCGCACCTCCTTTTTTATCTGAGGTCTTACTGTGATTTCTATTAAAGGAAGGAAAACGTTTCGTCTGTTTTCCTCAGTGTGAATGGGTGACATAATCCCTTGGGCTTGTCCGATGACTTCTATCGTCATGGTTTGGGGGTGCCACTGGGCATTTACAGAAAAAAGCTGTTCAATGAGTTCCCCCGTGGTCCACTTTCCGCTCCTTGTCTCCATAATCCACCAGTTATTTTCTATGTCCACTCCTACTATTATAATAGAAGACTCGTCGGCGTACTCGGATTGAGAGACTGCGGGGTCACAAACCGCAAACATATTCATTCCTCCGGGCGGACTGGCAATCCTTTCCCCGGGTCCGTAGTATTTGAGCATGCTCCTTTTAATAAGTGCGGATTCCTCATCAACTGGGTCGTTTAAATAAAACGCACTAAACACGTAAGAGCCTTGCAGGGATTTTAATTCTTTCAATTTCTCTTCGTTTAAAAGTTCAGGGAAATATAACTTGCCTTTTTCAAGATACGCCCCTCTTATATAGGAGTCGATTTCCTTTCCGTACTTTTCCATTATCCATGAATAAAGTTCGTAGTAGCTCCAGCGAGTACCTATTATAATCATCTCTCCGTCATAATCTAATAACGAGAAGGCTCTCTTCCACCAGTCGATAACTTTTTCTGCCTGATAGCGGGTGGAAGAATTCTCAAGGTTCACAAGGTCATCACAGATAATCATGCTGTAGTGCTGACTCACAAGGTTGCCCCCCACCCCCACTGCAGTAACGGTTGCTTCTTTTGTTCCAAGCCCCTTTCCTGTTACATCAAACTCATCTTCATTCCAACGAAGCTTAGGGTCATAAAACTCTCCATATAATTGAATTAAAAGTTTGTTTCTTCGCAGGTGGTCTTTAATTTCAGTTAAGAATTTTTGTGAATTGTTAAGTGTTGCGTTAGCGATTAAAATTCTTGCGTTCCTATCCTGACATATAGATTGTATCGATTTTCCTACGGTAAAAAAAGTAGATTTGAAACACGCTCTTGGGACAAGAATCATTTTAATTCTTCTTTCAGAATTCTTATACCAGCGAGTCCACTCACCGTGAACGTGATCTACTAATAAATCTTGTCTCTTTTTTTCTGATTCTAAAATGTACTTATTAAAAAAGAAAAGATCCCTAAGACCCTTCTCCTTCTTTTTTATCAGAAGACTTCTGTACAATTCCTCTTTGGGTGTCATAGTCAATCATAGCTTTCTCTAAATCAGCCCTTACCATTCCGGGAACAAATATCTTTCTCGTAGAGGCTAGAGTCACAAGTTTCCTCCAAGGCAAAGTAGTATAATCCATATCCGTCTTAAGCATCTTGTTATCGTAGGCAGGGTGGTATTCCACAAGACCCACACGGGATCTGGTAAGAGCATGTTTAGCAACCTCGTTTGGGAACTCTCTGGATTCTCTTGCGTCCATGATGTACCGCACCCCCCCGATAAGAAACTCTACTTTTTCATCTGAAGGATTATATAATCTCATAGGCTATGCCTTTATCCTTTCAACCTTAAAAAGGTCCTTTCTAGCTCTCTTATTGTAAACCACAATAGGAAGCTTCTTTAAATAGAAATACATGTTTCTGCTAAACTCTCGAATGTTAACTCTTTCCACCCTACCATTATATCCCAAGTCACGACATCACTCAAGTTTCCTTTCGACAGTAACGATAGTATCGTTGTGCAACCTGCCATGACAAACCAGCAGAACCTCTAAAAGCTCAAAACCCCGTTTCTTTCCCATGCCAATACTATTCCAACCAAAACTTATTACAAGCCCTCCGGGTTTTATCTTTTGTGAAAGCAGTGTTTTGGTGTTGCTGTAAAACTTCGTGGTAACCCACTTCTTATCCAACCTGCACCCCACCCCCTCGTAACATTCCATTATCTGCCTTAAAGAATAGGGCGGGTCATACAGACCCCCATCATAATTATTGTCGGGCTGTTGTTTCAGAAACTCTATCGCTTCCATGTGATATGTAGTAGGAGCTTTTGGATTAAGGTCGTTGGTAACTTGTGCGGGGCTGTGATAACCGGCAAAGGGATCAATCCACATTCCTTTAACAAACATTCCTTGACCGACATACCTACTTAACAGCTTCCTTATGGGCTTAATGGTAAAAGTCCACTTATTCGGCATAGCCCACACTCTCTCAATTTTCATTCAAGTTGGTCTTTCAATTCCTTAATATGTTTATCCAACTCTTCCTCTGTCATCTCAAGGTTAAGGTTTAGCTGTTGCTTGCGTTCTGGCGCATAGACACCCCCGATTTTATTAACTTCCTGAATGTACTTTAAGCGGGTGTCGTAATTCACGGTACCGTCCTTATCTACAGCATCCAAACCCTCAATTAACTTGCCCTCCGTGACGCTATCCGCCCCCAGGATACGTTTTTCCACTAAAGAGGCAACTAATGCTTCCCTAAAGTTAGGGTTAGCTAACTGCTTTGAAGTAAGAGACCTGGCCGTGTTAGCGTTTTTCACAGGGTAGAACTTTCCTACTGACCCAACTATATCCATCTTCTTGCCACGCTCCACCTTAGCTACAACATCCCTAATCACAAGATCCTGCTTATAACTTAACCCATGTGGGTTTTTAGGAGTTTTTCTAATTTTCATAGATTTAAAACCGTCCAGCTTACAGACAGGGCGCAAAACGCCAAAATTACTAAAACAACTATAACAGGAACAACTAAAACATTAAACCGATCAATTACGAACCCCCAAGCCAAGCAAAGCAAAACAATCCCTAAAGGTAAAAGAGCTATTACAATCATTTATGTTCCTTAACAACCGGATTATACACCGGAACCTGGTTGTGGTACTTACCTACATTACACTCGTAACAGAGGACTTGGAGGTTATCATCTCTATTATCACTGGGAATGGAGTTAATGTGGTCGATTTCCAGCAAGACCCCGCCCCCCGCTTTGGAACCACACAATCGGCAGGTGAAATTATCTCTCTCCATTATCTTGTATCTCCTCTTGGGGTTTAACACCCTCCTTGTTAGCTTCCTATGATTTCTCCACTTCTCCCTTATAGTTCTTATCCTGCGTTCCTCCGAGAGACTAAGAGCCTCTTTAAGGGTTCTTATCTTCCCCTGCCTTCTTAGGTACCTTTGAATACTCCTTTCTGTGATATTAAGATTTAAAATTTTTTTAATTTCCGGAGTCCCGTTTCCTTTTTCATAGAGAGAAAAAATATCTTCTTTAATTTTATCTAATTTAGAAATCACAAGTAAATAGTAACATTAAGGTCGCTAATTGTCAATATACGAAGTATACACTGTAAAAATTTGATAGACGATCCATAGTGTTGGGATATAAATTTTAATTATTCAATTGGACATCGCACTACCACCCCCCCCCTCAATGTCGTTATTTGATATAAAATACGACATCTCTGATGCTGTTATAGAGCCTTAAACTGTATGTAGCTAGTATGTTATATGATTATAGGTTACACACATACAATAGCACATATGACAAACAGACAACAAGCAAGCATAGATCACAATATATAAATACACCACACTATAAAACACAACACACCGGCATACATATTACATACCTATATATCATCTCTTATATGCTCTTCTACTGCTGGGGGTGTCAAGTTTTACCACTAGGCAACAGCTACAAGGTTTACCTTTGGATATTATTTCCGTATTATTTACTCTATACCCCTTGACAAGTTATCAATAGTATGGTACACTTTCTCTGTTATGTTAGTTTAGGCTGATATAACAAGCTCCTTAATAATTTAAAACTAGCAGAATAGGATAGCATGACTACATTCATTAGTCCCGATATTCACGGAAAAGATTATCAAGTCAGAGTTACCTTTATCGGCGAGCCTGATATTGAAATAATCACTAGAGAAAATGCAATTGCAAGGTTGGAAGCATTCTACAACCACACTGCGGAAACGCTGGACAGTTTAGGAATAGGCGAGAAACTGCGAACTAACTTTTCTATCTATGAAAAGATAAGGAAATAACCTTTAGGGTTTTGCTAGTTTTACCATTTATAGGTTACCGTACATGGCATGACTAAGGTCGTGCCGTGCGGGTAGCTTAGAAACTACAGCACATTAACAAGTTAAAAGCGGGTAGATTGGATTATATTATGAACAAGATCAAATATATTATAAGTACACCATATAGGAATTATTATGAGATAGCAGAAAATGGTGGTGTAGTTAAGTACAGCAACGGATTGGATAAAACCAATGCAACAGAAAAAGAATTATTGACATGGCAAGTGTTAGGAATAGCAGAATTATTACCCTTTGGCAATTTAGGTAGAACTATCCCATTAAGCAAGGCTGTAAAGATTAAAAACTTTAGCTTTAAGAATGGTAAACCTAAATATACCGGAGTTGATAAAGACCACGGAACTGTAAGGGTATGGGGCAACACTAAATATCATGGTATTGATAAAGTTTATTTAGCCTAGAGTTATTTTCACCCGCTTTGTAATTATAGGTTGATACTGCAAGTTAAACCTAGCTTGCAGTAATGAGCCTAAAATTGACAATAGAAGAGAGTAAGACAGGCTTTACGTTAAAGCTTTAGCTTAATGACTGGCGGTTGTGTACTAGCGAGCAGACTATTACACAACATTTGGTTATTAAATTTCAAAGGGGGTGAGTAACTTGAAAATAACAAGGTCAACATTTAAAAGCTTCATAAACAAGAACACCGGTAAGCTGTGGATAGATTGCAAGTCGGACTTCGATGGAATGGTGGACATGGTAACAACACACGAGGGACACAGTTTCCATCCGGTGCAAGCAACCGACAGAAACAACGATCATACGTTAGGAATTGGGGGGCTGTGGTTGGTTGGACAGTCAAGAGATTGGTTTACAGCGTATGAGAACGAGGTATTTACAGGCATTGAGGTAAGTAACTGCTGTGGTAACCAGGTGATAGCAGTTAAAAAGTAGGCTGGCGGGCGTGTCTTTGTGCTCGCCAGTTGGCAAGGGCACGCCGTAGACTTTAGTCAATAAGTTTTAACTGGCAAAGACGTAAGTCTTAGAAAGGAATACCTATGCTTAGTAGAAAAGAATTGATTGACTTATTAAGAGCGTGGGAGAACATATCAAAAGATGAGGGTGTGGACTTTCTCGCTAGGGGGGTGGCATTGGATATGGAAAAGGAAATCAAATCGATCCTGGGGCATTCTGGGGGCTTAAAATGCCATTCCTGCGGTCATGTAATGGAGAATGCAGACCAAATAGAATTCTTTGAAGAAGCAGGAGAGTGCGGAACATGTGAGCATGTCCGGGGAGAAATATACAGCGATTGGATAGCAATGGGTCGCCCGGAAAGTGAGGAAGAATGACAGTAATTATAGCGGTAGCGTGGTTTGTACTTTTAGTTTACCTGGGGAGCAGAAGCTAATGAAACACTCTAAAGCAAAGCTAAAGCTGTGGTACAAGTATCAGTTTTATTGCCCGTCTGATAAAAGGTCAGACGGGTTTGGGTTTGTACATTTCCCCGGCAAAAAGGAAATGGACAAGTTTATACTTGACAACAGGTTGACAAGGTGATAACATGCCAATAATGAACAAAGCTAAAGCTAAACCAGAATACTACAATCACAAAAAGTGGTACGAGAAAAGGAACAGGGAAATGTATTTAGATAGACAAAGTGGAATGAATGGAGTTGATTTAGTTTCAAAGTATAAAATTTCAGCTACGAGATTGTATGCAATCTTAAGAAGGGAGGAAAATGCCAACAAACAAAGAGATATGGGCAAATAAAGTTAAAGAGGTGGTGCCGAGTGAAGAGATAGAACTGCCTGAGGCGGGAGCGTCAATCACTTTCAAAGTGTTAAGTCCATTGGGGTATCCGGCTTTACTTACAGCCAGGGACTCTCACATTGCCTCATTGTTTGACACTATAGAACAGGTTGAGGCGCATTTGAAAGAGAAAGGCTGGTTGCCGGATAAACAGATCGTTGCAAAACAAATGCCCTTGCCTACAGGTGAGAAATGTCCCAAATGTGGATCTGATTTAGTTAGGTTTGCGTCAAAGGATGGTACTAAGTCGGGGGTGAAATGCTCTACGGGCAAGTTTGACTGGGCAACCAAAAAGACAATCGGGTGTGATTATGTGAAATGGGATGACTCCGACACGTCTGTAGCAGGTGGAGCGACACCGGCACAAAAAGCCCTATTAGAAGCTAAAGGACTGTGGAAAGATGGAATGACTAAATCGCAAGCGTCTGAACTTATAAGTAATTTGTTAGGGAAATGAGGTGATTACCTTGGCAAAGAAAAAGAAAGTGGTAAAGAAAAAGGTAAAGAAAACGAAGAAAGGGAAAAAGTAGTGAGCATACTTAGCAGTCAGTCGAGAGGACTGCTAAGATATGAATATTACTAAAATACGCAAAGAGTCAAATGTTAACGGAGCCGACGAATTTAGAAAGTTTCTTATAGACCAACTAAGGGATTTGAAAAACCCGGACGGATCGTGGGGCACGATAGCCAGAACATTCAAGGACTTTATAAACGTGCATTACCAGCTGTTTGTCAACAGGCCAGCGTACCCAAGTGGACAAAAGGAGCTGTCCGTAAAACAGTTGCCGCAAGGCTTCGGAGGTTCGAATCCTTCCGCTGGCACCACCAAGGAGAAGAAATGACAGATAAAGGGATTGAGGAAAAGATACAAAATACAGTAAACAAAGCATTTGAGAATTGCTGGATAGATGAGAGGTCTAATATTGCCCATGTGCATAAATTAAGGATAGAGGAATTAGTCCAAGCCCTCACAAAGTTAGTGGAGGGGGAAGTACGAGGGTTCGTGAAGTATATGGCAGACCACCAGCGTACAGATTTCTATATTGACGAGTTACTGGAGAGATACCTATCCACCCTATCCCCAGAGCAGGAAGGAAACAATGCCACACAGAAATAGAAAGATAGAGGAGAAGGAACTAATAACAATAAACCCTAGAGAGATGACAGCTTTCGTAGAAGAAGGAGGGAAGTTTCTTTTCAAACCCAGTGCTGAAGAAGCCATCATTAAACTACATGAAACCATTGTCATGCTACAAGCACTTGAAGATCAGATAAAAGAAAGAATTGCAGATATGGGGGTGGCGTTAAACCCGAACTTTAAAGGAGTTAAAGGGGATAAAGTAAGTTGCATTTACAGGAAGTACGGAGCCAAGTACAAATACGACTGGAAGCTGAAAGAACAAGCAAAACCCTACCTTATTGAGAAAGTAAGTTACACAGTGGACACAGAAAAGGTAGATAAATACCTTGAAGCTGTAAAAGAACTGCCTGGTGGCATCCTAGAGGCTCCCAGAGAGTCTGTACTGAGCATTGTATACGAAGAATCATAAGTATATCCCCCAATATCGGACAGGCCTGCAGTCTGCCTGGTGTTAGGGAACGTACTTATGAGTGAACTGGAGAATCTATACAAACTAATTTATCAATGCCGGGAGGCTAATCTTTTCTCCGCAGTAGAGCGGTTGCAAAAGAAACTGGAACATGAATTACATAGACGTTAAAATAGACAAGCCCCTGTACGGTACGTTTGTATACATAAGGGAGAAGTATTTGAATCAAGCTAAAAATAGCGGCTGGCCGTTAAGAATAACTACACCACATGGCGTGGGTGTCATGTCTTACGAATCGTTCATGCGTGGGGCTAAGAGAATGGAGAAAGTGTTTCTAATCCCTGAAAAGCCAATGATTTTGTATGGCAATTTTGTAAAGCTTAAAAGCTCAAGAATGGAGGAAAATGAGGGAGATTAAATTTAGAGCGTGGATAAAAAACGACACTACAGAGGGGGTTGGGATCTTAATGCCTTGGGATTCCTTACAGGAAAGAGATGGTTTTTGGACGGAAGAGGGTTTGTATCTTATGCAATTTACAGGGTTACTAGACAAGCAAGGAAAAGACATTTATGAAGGGGATATTATTAAGGGGACTGTCAACTCAATTAGGAAAAAGGGGAGTTATTTGATTCCTGTTAAACCAATGGAAGTAACATGGGATTATGACTTATTAGCGTTCATCAAAAACTCTATATGGTACGAGCTGGAGGTAATAGGTAATATTTACGAGAATCCAGAGTTATTAGACAACAAAATTAAATTAAAGGAGGAACATGAGAATACTTCCGGGAAATAAAATTACAACAATAAAACCTGATGAGGTTAAACCCGTTATGGATTATGGTGATGAGACGTATGACCACGTTTTGTGGCTAGCCAAGCTGGACAGTAAACAGCTAAAGATCGTGGATGAGCTGTTAAAAGATTTGTGGGATGTAAGATGTTGGGAGGGTGTCAACAAACACGAAGTAAGAGGAATTTTGGAGGCATGGGCTACGAAGATAAACGACGCAGCCGAATACTGCTTTGGATAATGTACCCAGAATACGAAACAAATGAACCGGGTTGCTGTGGGTGTATCATATATGCGTTCGTGTTTTGGATGCTGTATAAATTTATAACTTGGATATTATGAAAAAGATAAGAATGTCCTATTCACTCATGAGCCTGTGGGAGCGTGGAGATACACAAGGCGTGATAGATACGTACTTCCATGTGGACAAAAAGACCACAAAGCAAATGGAGGCAGGCAAAGAGCTTCATAAGGAAATCTCAGATCACATTGTAAAGTTTAATGTGCTCCCGGACTATTTGAATTTCAGCGGGAAGCTAAGCGTACCCAAGCCCGAACAGGAAATCATTGTAGACTACAGTGAGATAGCTACCATTAAAGGAATAATAGATTGTTTGGATGAGCCTAACTTGTACGAGTTTAAGACGGGGGTGTCGGACTCCTTGGAATGGACAAGAACGTTTCAGATTCCGCTTTACTTTTTAATATGCGAGATAGCTAAAATCCCCATAGATACAGCTTACCTGATAAGATATAATCAATATAAAAAGGAATCGGATTACACTGTGGTGCATAACAGCAAAAGACTGAGAGATCAGGCAAGGAATGTGGTGGATACAGTTTCACCTGAAATTCATAAGTTTTTTACTGAGCAGGGACTTATTTGACAATTAAATGCACAGCGTGAGGGCTGGGGGGATAGTAGGCCAGGTATCGTGGATCACGAGGCTGTTGTGCCGTACACGGAATACCCCTGATAAGATTCGTGTGTCTTGCCGAATATACGGGAAACTAGGGCTTTCCTGGGTTCCCGTTTCAAATTCTCGCTCTGTGCGCTTAGTTATGAAAAAGACAGATAAGAAGAGGTTGGTATCTAAAATGGACACTCTGTTTTCGGAGATCATAAGATCCCAGGGGGTTTGTGATAGGTGTGGCAGCACCAAAAACCTTCAATGTGCACATGTGCTAAGCAGGAGGCATTTGCAAACCCGCTGGGATTTTGAGAATGGGCTGTGCCTTTGCACCAAGTGCCATTTATTCTGGGCACACAAAGAGCCTCATGAGTTTGTACGCTGGTTTGACGATAAGTTCGGTGGAAGGCTGTACGATGAACTGAAGAAACGTGCCAATAAAACCAAGAATTTCAATTACGAAGAAAAATACGCAGAGTTAGTTGCAATACGCAAGCAAAGTGTATAATCGCTTCGGTACTTATGGATTCCAAAAAGCCGAAGTACCTGCTCTTACTCCGGCCTAACATCAAGTATACCAGAGTCGCCACTAACATCAAGTGTCTGGACTAAATGGGAACCTGTGAGTACCGCTTTGTTATAAAACAATAGCCCGTCAGATTACTCCAACGGGCATTGTTTGCTTACTTTTTACAGAAGTAATAAACTGTATTCCGTAAATGAAAACATTACTATCATACAACTTATTAGCAAGGAAGTCAAGCGAGTGCCAAAGGGCTCGCTATTTTTGTGCTTGAAAACTAAGTCTCGCCTAAGATAAGTTTGGCAAAAAACTATCAACGCTTCTGAAAAAGGAAGGGAGAAAGAGATATAGTTTCAAATTCCGTAAGACAGTAAAACCACCGTAATCGGGTCGGGGGAGGACTTAACGTAGCTGTTTTACAAGACCAAGCTTGGTTTTTTAGATAGCGGCAGGGGGATTTTTTCTTATAAGAGGTGATGGAGAAACGTTTGTTAATAGAAAAGTTAATACGAATAGACAGGCTTCTCTTTTTGGGTGATAAAGATGGAGCTCATAATTTAATTCAATCACTTATTAAGGAGTTGTATGACCAGAGATCAATCAAAGATGGAAACATTGAAAAAAATTAAGGCGGCCAGCTGTGGAAAAGAAATCACTGAAGCAATACTGTATCACTTCAGAATGTATACAATCCCAGAGATGGGGGTGTCGATTGAGAAGAATCCCAGTCCTGTGGAAGTCTTTGGCTCTCCTTTATTAGAATCTAACCAGTCCGTAGGCCTTTCCTTTGGGAGCCAGGTTGTGTAAATACTTATCTATAAATCTAAGTACAAACACAATCACAATGGCCCACTGTTCATTTATTGCACCGAAGTAGACCAATGCGAAAGGAATAATTGCCAGGACTAAAAGTCTTAAAGGTTCTTTAATTGCTTCTTTAACTGCGTTCCAGTTCATGTAATCACCTCCTAGATAATTTTACTTAAACTATTTATTGCTTTTCTTATAGCTTCATCTTTAAGTAATGATTTCTTTTGTTCTGATTTAAGTTCAGTCTCTGTCTGTTCAAGTAGCATTTCAAGGTTTCTTATTCTTTCTTCTAAGCCCGGAGTAGGAGTTACTTCGTATCCGAAGGCTTTGCCTATTCCGTCTACTATAGCCTGAACTACGGTATCTTTTTTAAGAAAGAGGGTGTCATGATCCTCGGGAAATCTGTTGCCTATACCGCACTCTATAAGAACACAGGGCGTGTTAGCGGAAAGGTACTGCCACATGTAATAGAACTTGGTGTTAGCGTTAGACCTTTGAGGTTTTTCCGGTATTTTTGTAGCTGTAAAATAGATTGATTTTAGGGCGGCGGCTATCCTTGTGCTTTCTGCTGTAACGTAATCTACCGAATGATCCGGAGTGTCAATGAACCCCCCTCTGTCGTTGTAGATATCAGCATCATAATGGATAGCAAGAAACAGATTCCAATCCGTATTTACCACACGTGGATCCCTTTGTGCTAAAGCGTCTGTTTCGTAGACCTCAAACCCTAGGGTTTTTAATTTGGCGGATATGAGCGGAACTATCTCTGTTGTCCAGTCTCTTTCTCCCGGTGCTCCCGTTGCTCCCGTTACTACATCCTTATGCCCGCTTTGCAAACAAATGCGTCGTGACATGGATAAATTATAGCACCTGGTGGTCTGAAATCAACTTGATAAGACCGCCTACGATAGCAAGCAAAACGGCACCCCCCACCATGTTAAGACCGATAGCGTAAGGCCTGAAGGTTTCCATTTTAACATAGGTATTAGGAAGACAATCAAGGGTTTTTAATATCTCGTCCAGCTTTGTTTCCAATGTGTCAAATCTTTCGTAAAGTATTGCCATTTGTTTGTCTAGGAAGTTTATGCTTACCTCTTCGCTTGACATACTTTCCCCCTTTCTTCGCATAGTAGGCATAAATTTCCTTTAATGCACCCTCCAAGTAAGCAACCTTGTTACTATAATCAATAGCTGCTCTTTTAAGGAGGATGATTTCGTATTTAATGTCTTCAACTTGTTTTTTAACCTCTTCATACACATATATATTATCCTCTAAAAATTACTATGAAACAACCCGTGAGTGCCAACCTGCGTTAGCTTCCTCACGGGTCTTTGCCCCAAGGCCTACGGCCTATTAGAAATCGTTCATCTTTCTGACGTAGTACGGAATCCACTCGTAAGAGATAGCTGACAGACCGCCTTGGTCAGTCTGAATCTCCACGATAAGACCCGCTACCCACGGCATAAGACCACGTGTAGCCATGTAGGGCGTTTGGCTTTGGAAACACGACATCTGGACCGCCTCAATGTTGCGGTATCCGGGTGTGATGTTCGGGATGTGGTAGTGGCCGAGGAACAGCATGTTGGGCTTGTTCTCAGGCGATAGCTGTTCGCAGACCTTTTGGATCTTGTAGCTTCTGGCGTAGGCGACACCCCCGACACCGTGCATCAGAGCCAACCTGATGTTTTCTACGTCCACGAAAGCCAGAAAGTCACCCAAATAGGTCATGTCGTCCCGTTGCCTGCAGACCGCAGATACGACGTTGTAGCCGCTTGTTGCAAGGAACGAACAGTCGTGATTTCCCGAGATGACGTGGGTGTGAATCCCGCTTACCCTGGGATAATGCTCCGTAGCGTAGTCGGTCTGGGCATCGGCTCCGTGAATGAACAGCTCGTACTCGTGACCTCTGTAAATCTTTTCCCCGTCAACGAGGTCACCACAGTGAAAGATTGTCTCAATCTTCCTGCGCTTGCAGAGGCGGTAGAAGTCCCACAGGGCAGTGAGCTGCTGGTAGCGGCTGCAAATGTGCGTGTCAGATACAACTCCGAACCGAAACTTGCCTCCACGCCACCTGGTCAGATCTCCTTTGAATATCTGGCCTGATTTGGTGAGTGGAACCTTTGCGATGTAGTAGCCACGTCCCTGCACCTCTTTGAGCAGTTCCGAAAGCTCCGCATCAGCTAGAGTGAGCTCCTTTGGCTTCACGTTTGTGCCCGCCTTTCATTCGGCTCACCTCAGTGAGTATGGACCCGTCCATTCCGAGATCTTTCATATTCTCCTCGAGCATGGAAAGAACAGAGTCCACATCGTGTCCCTCATTCTGTAGGGACCTCATGGCACGCATAAAGTCCCAGCATGCCTGCCGCACGTGAGTTCTCGTCACTTCGTTCATTTTGCCCTCCTAGGCACAAAAAAATACTACCAACTATTCAATTGTCAAGGTAAACCACACACTTTATTTCTTAGGCTCATACATACGGGTAAATTCCTTTACCGCACCTTTCTTTTTAAGGAACTCTCCCAGCTTTTCCAGCTGGTCTTTGGTTGCGTAGTATTCCATCTCTTTGGGGTCAAAGTCCGTACCCTTAACGCCAAGAAAAGCATATAGGGATTTAATGACATCGGTAGTCTTCGGGTCTGCCAGTTTATCGGCTGTGAACACGTACCTTCCGAGTGCTGTAGTAAGGAAGTGGTATTTGTATGGGTCTATCTCTGCTACCGTCTGGCCTTTAGCCCCCTTCCTTTCGGTGTATCCGTAGAAATCTTTAATAGGTTTGGGCATGTGCTTAAACCAGGACGGGGCTTTCTTATAATCCTCAATCGGCTGGTCGAAGAAAAAGTTCTTGCCTGTGTACTTTTCTATCGGGTACTTAACCATTGGTGCTGTTGAGGACATCAGACCTTTAAGATTAAGCCTGTTTATATCTTCAATCGGAAGATTGGCTCCATAGAATATCTGCTCCCCAAGTTTTACCGGGAAACTTTCTTTCATATACTGGGGCATGTTAGCCCTTTCCTCGGGGGTTACATTGGAGATGTCTCTTGCTGCCTTGCCTACAGCTGATATCTTGCCTGGTTGCTTGACTGAAGCTTCCAGCATAAGTGGAATGTTATTCCTTGACCATGTATAAAAAGGAATCAGTCTTCTCATTACATTTCTTTCAAAAGGAGTGAAAGCCTCAGGCATGTAGTCAAACTGGTATTTAAATATCTTTTTCACAGCATCGTCTATCGTTCCGCCCTTCCGCAGTACATCCAGCGCAAGGGAACCTCTGTTTATAGTTTCAATCTGGTTCATTACTTTCATGGAACCACCGCTCAACGCACCTTTCAACCTGCCTCCACGCTGGGCAGCACGCTGTGTAGCTCTAGTTACTTCACCGAATACATCTACGTACCCACCGGCATTGATAGCCCCACGCTTACTTAAAGTATCCACCAGATATTTGTATGTCCCGGAGAAATTCTTGGTCTTTAATACATCCTCAGATCCCCCGCCAAGAAGTTTTCTGGCTTCAACGTACCTTTCAGGATTGTTTACTCCGGCCAGCCAGTTGTTAAAGATACCTCCCTTAAAGTTATTCAGGTGGAATGAGGGAAACAGTGCCGTAACAGAGCCTTTAAACTTGGTAAGAACCTTGTCATACAATTTTAAAACGGCTGCGGTAGCATCATCATTTACAAATACTTTGTTTATTTCCTGAAGGTCTCTGACCATGCCCTCCGGCACCCACGACTTGCTATCTTTAGACAGCTTTATTATCTCTCCGCCCACCTCTGTCGGAAGATTGGCTGTCATGGGAACGTACCTTACGCCATCTATCACGTTTACTCTGTCAGAGAAAAACCCAGGGCCTACAGTTTCTTTCATAAGATCGTCAGGCAGTCCAAACCTGTCTGCTACTGTGTCCCTCAATTGTTTAGCGGTTAGTGCCTTGTTTCCTGCTTTCATTCTGGTTCCAAAGGCTTTGAAAGCATCTTCTTCAAATAGGTTAAAGGGTTCCATTCCCTTTTGGGTAAGCCATGCCCTAAACTCTTTGTTTGATTCAGCCATGGTCTTTTCCATCTTTCTGCCTTTAGCAAAGCCCGGATTACTATTCAGACCGGGTACGTTATATCCTGTCTTTCCTAGAAACTCCCTGGCTTTGTCTGTAAGAGTGCGGGGTAGGTAGTTAGACCTTTGCCCAACTTCTATCCCTCTTGCTGTTTCCTTTGCTAACTGGTCTGCCAACGTACCTTGCATAAACGCTTTCGCTTTAGTGGCCTCGGGACCTAAGGATGTATTTTTAGAGAGAAATAATCTCTTATTTAGTTCTTTAATAGTTAAACCTTCTCCGCTTAATTTGCCTAGCGGGGTAACTGCCTCCTCCGCAATTTCTCCTTCATGAACTAGAGAACCTCCGTCGACAGAGGGTCTTACCTTAACCTTGGAAGGGTCTACTGCATAAAGATAGCCATCTGTGTTTAGCTGTGGTTGGCCCTTCTGTAACCAAACAACAGGTTTCGTTTCTTTTCCATAAGGTCTCGCTTTTAATTTTCCTACCTGTTCGGTTGGAGAAACATGGAAAAGAATGTTGTCTGAAGGAAGTGTTCCAGTTATATCTCTTTCCTCTAAAGCCTTTCTCCAGAAATCGTCTACATTGCTCGGCTCCTCTATAGCCTCCCCTATCGCTTTTCCTACCCCTTTCCCCTCTTTCTTCACCGTACCTGTAACAAGTTTATTTAGCATCTCCCCCATCTGGCCTTCAGTGTACCGCCCCTCCTTAAGTAGTTCGTTTCTTAGTTTTAAGTATGCCTCTGCTTCTTTCTTGGAGGTTCCACCCTTCATGACACGACGTGTCTTGCTAAACAGTCCGGCCAGCTCATCTGCCGATTTACCCAATCCCTCTGCTACGGGACCGACTACAGGAAGTTTAGTGGCAACCTTTCCTACCTTAGCTCCTGCTTTTCCTAGGACTTTCTTAGCTCCCTTAGCAAGAAACCCTCCGAAATATGTGGTAGGATCAAGCAAAACATCCCCTGCAAACCCAGCTACCTTGGATCCGATACCCTCTTTCATGCCCAACCTTTCTGTTAAGACATCCTCGTAGGTTTTCTTTTCTCCGTATCCTTGTAGTGTTAAACCCTCAGCTGTAGCTTTACCCTGTGCCTGTGCTGCTTTACCTACATCCCCTGAACCTAGGTACTCGTATACTGCGGGTGCCGTCTCTGCAGCACTTAAAAACCCGAACACTTTGTCCAATAGGGAAATCTTTTCTTTTGTTGAGGGAACGTTTAATCCTTTTTTCTTGGCTATATCAGAGAGTTTTTTTAACTCGGCCTTGTTAGATTTTATTCCTATATCGTAGTTCCATGCGGCCTCGCTTGTTTTACTTGTCTTGTATCTTCCGGCCATTTCATTTAATCTTTCCTTTTCCAAACAAGTTATACAAAGGAGCTAAGATCCTATCCATTCCGCTACTGTAGGCTGTTGCCAGCCCTCCCTGCCCCATGTTTTTAAATGGCTCCCATATATTTTTACCTTGCATAATCTGCTGTTGCGGAGGTTCGTATCCAGGTCCTGCCATAACCCGTATCTCTGTGCCGGACAGTTCCGGGTACAGTTCCATGAGTTTTTGTATGACTGCCTCCTTCTCTGTGATACCATCTGCCGCTAGGTTGGCTATGTCTGTTTTAATATCTACAGCGGTAGCAGCAGCAGTGCCTTTGCCTCCGCCCCCTCCTCCACCAGCTCCACCACCTCCGCCTTTTCCTGCTTGGCTGGCAGCAAACTTCTTCTCCTCCATCATCCTGTCCCACTCTCCCTGTACTGATGCTGCTCTTGCCATCTCCTCCTCTGCCTTAGCGTATAGGGCTTGTGCTCTTGCCTTGAGTTGGTTGGCACCCGCCTGAATTACTTCGTCTATAGTACCTTGATTCTGTGCTTCCTGAGTTGCTACAGTGCCGAGGGTGCGAAGGTTCTGGGCTCTGGCACCTGAGGTTAAAGCGTTTACTGAAAAGGGGTCTACCATTCCAGAGGTAGCGGCACGAATCTGGTTTGGGTCTGTTACCATCTGTCCCATTACATTTCCTACGTCAGTCGCCAGCTTTGACACCCCCCGTGTAGCTCTGTCTGCACGCACGGCTTCCATTACCTTGTCTCCGAGGGTAAACGCAGCCGACTCAAGCCCCGAGCCTTCCTTTTTGCTGGCTATTGCAGCCTCTTGGTATTCTTTAATTTTTGAATAATCTTGACTAGTCGCAGGCATTTCAATATCCTCTCAATGAGGACAAAGAAGCAGCCTTTTTGGCTCTCTCTGCCTCAATTTTTCTAATTTGTGCTCCGTATTCTGCTTCACGCCTTGCCAGTTCATCCGCTTGCAGTTCCTGTCCTGTGGCTTGTTGAGCCCTTATCCTCTCTGATTCTAAATCGGTGAGGGTGGTCTGGTCTGTTATGGGACTAATTCCCCTCTCTGTCCGCTGCCTTGCCAGTTCCTCTGGAGACTTCAAACCCTCGTATCCTGTTATTCCAAGAGTTCCGAAAGCCTGTTTCTTGGTGGCTTCAGCTTCCTCGGGACTTCCTATACGCCTTATTCTCTCATCTTCTGCAGCTTTTCTTGCAAGCTGAACCTGTTCAAGGTTGTATTTCTTGGTCGTTTCAAGTCCTGTGATTTCTGTTTGAGCCCGACGTTCAATCTCCTGTTCTTCCAAAGTCTTAAGTTGCTGTTGCTCCATTATCTTCTTCTTTCCTATGCCTGAGGTAAGGATTCCTGTCTGTATCTGGTTGGCTTCAAGGTTTTCAAGCCGCATCTGGTAGTCTAGTTTCTTTTCCTCCAGAGTCTCTGCTTTCGTTGTCGTGACATCAGCTAATTTGTTAAGAAAATCCTCTTGGGTCTCCGCAGTGCTTAAATCGTACTTTTGCAGGACTGCTTTCGTTTCCTCCTCAACTGTGCGGATTTCTGTAAGGATATCTTCTGCCGTTCTTACCTTGCCCTCTTTTATCCCAGCCTCTATCTCTTTCTTTTTTCTTTCGTAGTAGGGAGTTACTTCCTCAAGTGCTTTATCTAGGAAGGCCTGTTTCTCCTCATCAGTCAGTGAAAGATACGGGGTCAGTTCATCTATCTGACGGTCCAGTGCTACCATCTCATTTTGAATTGACTTTATTAGCGGATAAGAATACCCGCCCATAGCATAGAAGTAGGGCTCTGTGTCTTTGTAACCCGCAGCCTTCGCTCTTTTTTTAAGTTCGTCTCCTGATATTCCCCAACTTGCAGCTGCCTTTGATTTACTGTATGCCATATATGTTAATTATACTTGTTTTTTTAAGCAGATGAAACCTCCTCCCATGCTGCTGCTCCTCCAATATACATCTTATGTTCTGTAGTGTTGTAGTATATCCCTCCCTCAACATAGTCCGGGGCTGCTGCCGTAGTAGCTTGAAAGGGAATTAGCACTCCCTGACTGTTAATGCTAACTTTTATGCGGCTCTTGCTGTCATGCCCCTGAGTGTAGAAGTAAATTCCATACTCTCCGGCTGTTCCAAGAAAGAGGTCGCACCCTACATCCACGTAACCCCCACTTGCTGATTGAACCCCGTACTCTGCGTTATCCCACCCGCTGGAGTTAACTCCTATATCTAAGTACCCATCCCCTCCTGCTAGGGGTTCATCGTAGTTTTCTGTTGTGGTCTGGTCGTTTAGAAAAATAAAGTCTGTGGAAGCAGACGTTCCGCTGCTAATGTTTTGCATGTTGACAGCAAAGTAATCATCCGTGTCCTTAGTAAGATACAAAGATACCTGAGGGTCATTGTTTGTGGGAGGTATGTTATCGCCTATCTCCACCCATCCGTAGGTCGTGTCTATTACAAATACTTGAGTACCGTCTGCTTTAAATACTTTAACTACATCTCCGGCATCAGCACCCGATCCTACCCTTAGTGTCCTTGCTGTTACCTCATTAAATTGTGTCCGCTGTGATTGAAAAGTGGTAGCATCCCCCACAGGTAACATTCTTATCCCATACTCATCAAAGCCAAAGTCTTTAAATGTAGGCACTACTGTACTCCTTCCCTGTTCTCAGCAAACTTTGAGAGGTATCCTATGCTAAGGGAGTGCAGTTCGAACAGGTTATTCTTGGATGTTTCTGTAAGCAAAAACTTAATTCTTTTTCCTGACGCAGAGAACCTTATTATATCCGTAAACCCGTTCACTTCCCCCACTGGTATCCAGTCGTAGTCATCCACACGGTACAAGACTTTAAGTCCTGACAGGTCGTTGCCATGCACCCAAAGCTCCCTCCAGTCGTCTACTGTCGTAGCCCCCGAGCCATAGTACCATGGGGTTTCAACGTAAGAGCCGAAGGCCGCTGTGTTTTGTGCCAGAGAAGAGAAGAGTTCAAACACCTCTCCGTCATCGTTTCCAAAGAACAACTCTTTGCCCGAGGTTCCTATGAAAGTGTGCATGTTAAGTACGTTTTCTCCAAGCGATAGCTTTGTCCAGCTGTTTTGCAAGATATTGTAATCTAGAATCACGTTAGTAAGGCTTCTTCCTTCCAGAGTTATGTCTCCGATGTAAACGTACAGGTGATCGCCTAACACTTTAGATTTGATTGAGCTTAGGTTTGCGCTTGGTATCACATCCCAGTAGTCCTGAACGGCAAGCGAACACTTAGTGTCCTGACCTCCGTCGTACACGTACATCCCATCCCTTGAAGGAAAGAAAGTCCACGTTCCGTAGTCATCGATACCCTCATGAGATACACACCCGTGCCTTGATATCTGATATCTCTGGTCTGAAAGCGTGTGAATCCAGCAGGAGTTCTGACAACCTACGAACATATTCTCTCCGTTTCTTCCTACCCCTGATATCTCGTCATCAAAGAATATCCAATCGTTTGTAGTGTCCCATGTAATCGGGCTGGTAGACACCACCGAAGACCTGTAAGCTCTGCTTATGTAGGTAACATCATCCACAACACAGTTAAGAAGATAGATTCTTTCTCCGAAGGCTATGACGTACTTCGCTTTGGGGGCGCTGGTTACGTTGGTAGTAGTAGACCACGTAGTCCCGTCATAAGAGCGGGTAGCGTCAGCGTAGTTACAGGCAAAAGCTACATCCAGTGCAGGCGAGTGTGTGAACCTTACAGGATAGGTTGCGGTAAGCGCTTGGGATTGAGCTGTCCAAGTACCCGCTACATCTATGTATATGTCTGCAGTAGCAGCACCATCCACGGCTATAAGATGTTTGTGAGTTCCGTCTGCTCTTTGGAAATCGTACCCTCCCAGTATGTCCTGTGATGTCGTGACCTGAGCATTTTTTATCTCGTAATCCCCGGTCTTTTTTAAGACACCTATTTTAGATGTAGTGAAATTGTTGACTTCTAAAAGCTCCCCCTCAGTATGAAGGAAGGGGGATATGTTTCTATTTATTCCTCCTACCAAGAATATATCTTTGTATTCCATGTTTTAATCCCATTCATATAAATCACTGCCGGACTTGACCTCTGTATACGGCTTTGAAATTTGCTGCCTTTGCTGGGCTACAAACTCTTCGTACTCAGCCAAACCTTCCTTGAATAAAGTTTTATAAGAGTTGGCCTTGTCCTGATCTTTAGCAAGCCACGCCCTGTAAAGAGCATAGGATATAAGAACATCCCGTGCGCCATAGGGCAACCCGTGTTCGTCGTTGTCCTCTGTCATGGATGTAGGGTATGCCCAGTACCACATAAAAGCGTAACCTGAAGAAGATGTCGGTGTGGGTCTTAGTATAAAATTACTTCCCCTTATGGCTATGTAGGGGGTGGTTTCATAGTAGTTGGTGTCGGGGTCTCCGAACGCCTCGTTTATAAATGTAGCCTTGTAGGCATCAGTAGCTGTACTGCTACTGTAGTTCACGTCTACCCTGATAAACCCCATGAATCCTGTGGGCAGGGCGTAATCATAGTCGCTTGCTGTTAGTGCCTGTGTAGTGTAGGTTCTAAAATACTCAGGGTAGAACTTGATAAGCTCTGTCGTAATCTTTCGCACCCCCCCTCTTAGATAGTTGCAGACTTGGTCTCTTGTTAAGTCCTTGCCTGTGGGGTCTCCGAAATCTTCCATTACCTCATCAGCCATAGACCTAAGAGAATCCTCAGTATATCCCGTACCCTGAACAGGAACGGAGAAGGAAGACAGCCCCCCAGTTCCGGCATTGTAGTACTTTATCTTGTACCAGGTAGATGAGGTTCCCGTGGTGTCGTTGTATACCGTTTCATCCTGGTCTAGTGTCAGGTCAACGGTAGATAAAAGAGTGTACGTTCCAGTCTCTGACGTAGCGGAATAAATCTTAGCCTGGTTGTATTTTATCTGCGCTACCGGGGTTCTTGCGGAGTGTGCAAACACAGGACCTGTGGAGTGACTAAGAGTAACGTTTGCTGTTACGCCTGTAAGAAGAACAATCTCTGTCAGCTCTTCCCCGGGCTTTCCAAACACAACGTAATCACTTGTAGCAAAACCTTTTGTGTTTTCTACTGTGGAAGAGGTTGCAGAGGCTGCTACATCAGCGGATAGTCTGGTCTCCTGATCCTCTAACTCGGGGTGGTTAATGTAAATCTGCATAGGATAATTATATCACCTGCTTTCCATGTAAGACACTTTAATTTTAGGTGGGTTGTCCTTTACCTTTGATATAGCCCTTCCTAAAATAGGTGGGCTGGGCGAGGGAGACTCTGATGGGCTTACTGATTCTGACGGGCTGTAGCTTGCACTATAGCTTGGAGAAAGGCTTGCGCTTGGGCTTACTGACGGGCTGGCGGAAGGTGAGGCTGAGGCTGATGGAGACACACTGGGACTGGCAGAAGGAGATATCGAGGGACTGGCTGAGGGCGACACAGATGCCGACGGAGAGACAGATGCTGAAGGAGAAACGCTGGGGGATACCGACGGAGAGGCAGAAGGACTTGCAGAGGGAGAAGCGCTTGGGCTTGCAGAAACACTGGCAGACACCCCAGCTGATGGGCTGGTTGAAGGACTAGCACTTGGACTCACCGATGGCGATGTAGAAGGACTTGCGCTGACGGAGGGGGATATGGATGCTGAAGGGGACACTGACGGGCTAGTGCTGGCTCCTACGCTGTCTACCTCTATTGCTATAATCCCCATAGGTCCTGTGCCCGACACTCTTGAAGCATCTACAGTGGTATCGTTAGTAGATTTGAACTCAAACATTCCATTGACCTCTGAGTACAGCCCCGTCTCACCGACCTCGACAAACCCAGCCCCAGGGTTCATCATTATACTGCCACTGCTTTCGTTACCTGCCCAGCCTATCGTTGCGTTACTAGTACTAGCAAACGCATTCAGTGTAGCTGTTACTACAGAGGGGTTTCCTGAAATCGTGGAGCTCTTTGCACTCTGTACCTTCGGGGTTGCGGTGTCTGTTCCTGTAAGCTCTACCACTACCCACATACAACAGCCCTGAGTCTGGCCTGCAAACCCGATCGTTAGTGCTCCCGCTGTTGGAGAAGCGCCGACACCCCAATGTAGGGTCAGTTTGTATGCTCCGCCAAAAGCCTGAGAGTCTATCTTAGTCCAAGAGAGATTGCATCCTGTAACCGTGGAATCGTTTGGGGTAGTGGAATACCTGCTTAGAGTTCCTACCATTACTACTTTGTTCGCTGTGGGTGTGATGGAGGCTGTGTTGTAACTGGAGGCATCGCTGGCCGTGCCCCCCATTGCAAGCCGTGAATAAGTTATAGCCATACTAATAAGTATACCCCCTTTTCACATAAGGAACATCCAACGTTGGTAGTTTCTCTTTAGCTTTAAGTCTTGACTTCTGCTCTCCTACCTTTCTTATAGCGTGTTTCATTGTAGGCGGTCCTGAAGGAGATACGCTGGGACTTTCAGACGGACTGACTGAAGGACTTTCCGAAGGAGACGCAGAAGGAGACACACTAACTGAAGGACTTATGGATGGGAAAATCTCACTTGTGCCGACTACCCACCAGTCTGCATACAACACATGCCCACCAGATGGAGGGTATACCGACGGGCTTGCTGACGGAGAAGCTGATGGAGACACCGAAGCACTGGGCGACAGGGAGGGACTTGCAGACGGAGAAACAGAAGGAGATGCCGATGGCGATGCCGACGGACTTATAGATGGACTGGCCGAGGGACTTGCCGAGGGAGACATCGACACAGATGGGCTAATTGAAGGGCTGGCAGAAGTATCTCCAGACGGACTTGCCGAGGGGCTTGCAGATGGCGAGGAAGACGGGCTAGTCGAACCCTCCTCTCCATATAGGATTACTTCTATACTGGTTTGATTCCATCGGGCACCATAGGACAGGCTTGCACTCATTGTCTGGCTTCCGGCAGTAGCCTTTAATATGTGCTGTCCAGAACCGTGTTGATAGGATTGTCCCGCCTGTGACCAGTCAAGGGTTCCACCTGATGTAGTCATGGTGGGGGTGGGTTCGCTCTCTATTGATGTAATTACCCAGCTGTTGGCATGTGTGGTTGTCAGGGCTAAAGACGCACTTGCACTACTTCCACCCGCACTTGATATATTGGTAGGCAAAATTTGAGCTACGTTATATAAACTGTAAATTCCATATGCATAGAAAGTTGATGCTCCGCTAAGAATTACATCGTAGGTCCCCACTGAGGGTGCCAAAAGCCCCCATATAGAAGACTTCTCATTATAACTTCCTACCTTCTCAACCAGTTTAGTAAATGATGCCCCGTTATAAGTTATACCCGATGGTCCTCCTCCCTGATACGTAGTGTAGGAAACTATCATCATTCTGTTATCGTTATCTCCCACTGTTATGGAGGTGCTGGAGTCGTTTTTAGTTGCTACCACAGACCCATCCAAACATATCTCCGAAGGCGGCGGGGTGGGACTGGCAGAGGGAGAGGCCGAAGGGCTGGCAGAAGGAGACTTGCTGGGGCTTGCAGAAAGGCTGGCGCTATAAGGTGCCGATAAAGATGGGCTGGCACTGTGGCTTGGAGACACGCTGGCGGAAGGACTTGTGCTTATAGAAGCAGATGTGCCCGTTTCATACCAAGTCTGTAAAACAGTTCCGTTATACTTCAGTTGATAGTTTGGAGAGCTGCTCGTACCTTGATTTCCTGCTATGTTTTCATATGACCCGTTTGCATAGTGCCAGTAGTTAAAGCCTACCAGTATTCCATCGTCTATCAGTCTTTGTAAAGCATCATATATTGTAGTAAGGTACGCCTCATGTTCCGCCTGACTTAAAATGGGAGAGGTTTTGGATGAATCCTTTGACCAATAGTCGCCCCACTCCTGTAGGAACACGGGTTGTCCTATCTTATTGTAGATATGTCTTATGTCAAGTTCTAAAGCGTCTGCATTAGCCCAACACTTATACGACTTAAAAGAACATTTATTTAGATTTCCAGAGTACCCGGACTTAACTCTTATAGTTCCGTTTGCAGCAGTTGATGTAAGGTGAAAATGATACCAAACGTCTGGGGTGGGATTGTGCCACGGTATAGTAAAAGTATTCCATGCGTTATTTACTAAACCGGAGTTAGATATTGTGTCTGTGCCAGTACTCCACTTAACTGAGTAGTCGGTGTGGTCATACATTTTAACAAGGTTATTCGAAGAGTCGTGGATAGTCATTGTCCAATCTCCACTGCCCTTGTCTACTACGTAAACATCTACAGTTTCGTTGTAAGCCATTTTTTCTGGAACATAATCTCTCCTTGTAGTAGAACTCTCAGTGATAGAAGTAGGAACGGTATACGTATCTGTACCGCTTATGTCGGTCATAAACCCATATCCGTCTCCACCATTTAAGAATCTTTTGCCTCTACCTATACAGTATCCGTAATGGTCTATGGGAACAATCCCCGGAGCATTAAACATGGCACCCGACCAACTACCCTGTACTATTCCACCTACTTGCTGAGCTGAAAAACCTGTATAACAAGTTATTCCTGCATTAGTACACATTGTGTCTAAGGCGGTTTTTAAAGCTGGCCAGAAGGTGGTATAAGTACCCCCCACCTCTAGCTGTCGGTGTTCAGGAGAGGTTTCTGGATATGGGGCCAGAATATCTCCGCTTTGGAACAAGGAGACATTTGTAGTCATCCAATTAACGCATCTATTTATCCACTGAGTGTTAGTCCATGTTGAGTCGTAAGGAAATCCATATAAACCGCCCTTCTCATAATAACAATCCGTTCCTCTCCATAAGACATTTTTTCCTACTGCGTGGATTTTATCGCACCATCTATGAGCATAAGCAGACGGCTCCAACCCAAAACTACTTCCTGTCTCAGCAATTCTTTCAGCGTTTGTATTCATGACTGTAGAAACGCCTATGTGAGTAACTGATGGGAAGTCTCTTACGATGGAGTCAATAACATTGTCTACTATGGTCTGACTATATGGATTAAGCATGTAGTCTTTAGTAAACTTCATCACGTCAATACATTTAAATGTAAAGCCACTGTATGCCATTACGATACCTCCTGATAAACCCTACAACTAATCTTGCTATCTAAAGCCTTGTAATTTGACAACCCCGATTTGTATCCAGTCAAAATGAAATCAGTGTTTTCTTCGGAGGTGTTGTCACTGTCCAAGGTTTCCCATAGTCCGGTGGTTCTATTGTATATTTGTAAATATACTGTTGAGGTAGAGGGTGCCAAGGTACTCATTCCCTCCCATTTAAGGTAACAATAATCAATAAGTACCACATCCTTGTATTGATGAATCATATATTTTAAAGAAGAACCTTCTTGCCCCACTCTGTAATCATCGCTTGAAAGTATGTAATAGTAATTCTGTTCCGTATACACCGTAGATAAAGGATCATCATTGGCAGGCAGAGCATCATAGGAACCTTTGCTGTAGTCGGTGTATGCCCAGCTGGGACTTATACTAGGGCTTACACTTACTGATGGAGACTCGCTTGGGCTCGCTGAAGGGCTAGCACTAGGGCTAGCGGAAGGGCTTGCAGATGGGCTGGCGCTAGGAGATACGGAGGGGCTAGCCGATACTGACGGAGATATGCTGGGGCTAGCGCTTGGAGACGCACTAGGAGACTCCGATACGGAAGGACTTATACTAGGTGAAGCACTGGGGGAAGCGCTAGGGGAGACGCTAGGTGATGCACTAACTGATGGACTTATTGAAGGCGAGGCCGAAGGACTCTCAGAAACCGAGGGGCTTATAGATGGAGATGCAGAAACTGTCGTGGCAGCTTTTATAGAGAATTGATGTAATCCGAAAAGATTATAGGTGGCGTTAGCGGCTGTATTTGTAACATTCCCTGTAGCCCCAGCAGATTCCTGCAGAAGATAGGATACCTTGACCGGCTCCTGTGCGTTTAGAGTTGCAATCTCAACCCAAGACCCACCGGGACTTCCTGCGTTCCATTCTCCTGAAGCATTGTCTATGTTTGCTACTGCAATAGCCCAAGCGCCGTCTGTTCCGGTTGTTATAGTATCGCAGACAACGGTAGCAGAGGGCGTTGCAGCATTTAAAGACTCTGTTGGAACAACGTCCCAAACATCTGCGTGTGCTCCCCTGACTAAAAATGCAACAATCGCCCAGCGGTCTGCACCGGACAAAGTATAAGTGTAGGTGTCTGGCTCAGAAGCACCAATCACACGGTAGTAAACACAAAAACCCAGCCCCCCAGCTCCGCCATATCCGTAGTCTAAACTCTCTGTTGTAGCATTAGCCCCGTTATTATCAACACAGGTCTTATCCCCTGCATTGTGGGATATGATAACAACAAGCAAATCCCCCGCAGAACCAGTAGGCTTAGTAACAGTCGGAGAAGCGTCACTTCCCGACGCTGTTTCTGTGTCAATTAAGCTGATGCCAGACGGGGCAGACGGTGACACTGATGGAGATTCCGAAGGGCTTGCACTCGGACTGGCAGAGGGACTAGCACTGGGGCTGGCTGAGGGTGAGGCGGATGGACTAGCACTGGGACTAGCACTTATAGAGGGCGAGATGGAAGGAGAAGCCGAAGGCGACGCTGAAGGACTCTCAGATACTGAAGGAGATATAGATGGACTTGCGGACGGACTAGCACTTGGTGATGCACTAGCACTCGGAGATATTGATGGTGAAGCTGAAGGAGACTCTGACGGACTAGCCGAAACCGAAGGACTTATGGAAGGCGACGCACTTGGACTAGCGGAGGGGCTTTCGGAAGCACTAGGAGAAACGGAGGGCGACGCAGATGGACTGGCTGAGGGACTTGCGCTGGGGCTAACCGACGGGGATGCCGACTCCGACGGACTAATGGACGGTGAGGCCGATGGGCTTTCCGAAGGAGACACACTCACAGACGGGCTTATCGAAGGAGATGCGGATGGGCTGGCACTTGGTGATACCGAGGGACTCTCAGATGGGGACTCGGATGGGGATGCGGAGGGACTTGCACTAGGACTGGCGGAGGGAGAGGCCGATACACTAGGGCTTATTGAGGGAGATGCAGACACACCTATTAAGACATTCCAGTAATCGGTATAGAGCGTCTGTTCCACGGAGCTCGGAGATACAGAAGGAGACTCTGATACTGATGGACTAACTGATGGACTGGCACTGGGACTGGCACTAGGGCTTGCCGAGGGAGATGCGGATGGACTGGCTGAAGGTGATACCGATATAGACGGACTTATAGATGGAGACTCACTAGGCGACTCACTTGGACTAGCTGATGGACTAGCACTGGGACTAACGCTTGGCGACGCACTAACAGATGGTGAGATGGAAGGACTCTCAGACGGAGAGGCGGACGGACTAGCACTGGGGCTTGCGGAAGGACTAGCACTAGGAGAAGCGCTAACACTAGGTGATATCGAGGGCGAGGCCGACGGTGACTCTGAAGGACTGGCCGAAGGTGATGCACTGGGAGATTCGGAAACCGACGGACTAATACTTGGTGAAGCGCTTGGACTGGCAGAAGGGCTCTCAGAAATGCTGGGAGATATGGAAGGAGAGGCGCTTGGACTGACCGACGGACTTTCACTAGGACTCGCAGATGGCGAGGCAGACACCGAGGGACTTATTGATGGGCTAGCGCTAGGACTGGCTGATGGAGAGACACTTGGAGAGGCCGAAGGACTAGCTGAAACTGATGGAGAGGTGCTAGGACTGGCACTTGGTGAGGCCGACGGAGAGGCACTCGGGGAAGCCGAAGGGGATGCACTGGGAGAGGCGCTGGGACTAACCGACGGAGATGCTGAGGGGCTTGCCGATGGACTGGCACTTACCGAAGGACTGATAGACGGGCTGGCACTGGGAGAGGCAGAGATAGAAACACTTGCACTTGGGGATGGCGACTCGCTCGGAGATGCCGAGGCACTAGGAGAGATACTAGGACTAGCACTGGGTGACTTGCTCGGTGAAACAGATGGAGATACTGACGGAAGTTCTTGCCTATAACTTACCATCGCCCAAACCGCACTGATGTAAGTATATTTGGAAGAAGAGGCCGCAGTTGCCTTAAATCCAATGTTCAAATCATCTAATGCCGTAACTGTCCATGCAGTAGAATCGTCTGGCTGGACATAGCATTGGATAGGATAAGGTCTTGAGTCGTGATAAACTCTCCAGTCATATACCTGAACTGCATTGGTACACCAAGTCGTAGATATAGGTGTTAGTTCCGCACCTTGCTTGACCGTTCCTCCAGAACCCACTTTAGCTTCAAGTTTTGTTCCTATCGGAGTAGCTGCACCAGAGGAAGCAAATCTCCAACCGACCTCAACCACTTTGATAGTATCGCTCGAAGAAAGCCCAGACGCTCCACAGGTATAAAAATCCTCTTCATTCTGTGTCTTGCTTTCCAAATAATCTGTTGCATCGTTTGGAGTGGTTTCATCCTCAACCGTATAGTTATTTGCATCCCCCGCAGACCCTGTGCTTTTAAGCCATGTATTCACACTTCCAGCACCGTCGGGTCGTATGGCAATTACTGTCTGAACGCCCGGCCAAGTATTTTCATAAGACCCCGTATTGTCGTTTGCTATTACGTTATCGAAATACCAGTCTCCCGATGCAGTTGCAGCGGATTCTATACACAAACCCATTTCGATTTCACCTGTTGCAGTTGCAGTATTTCCAGTTAAGGAAAGTGCTGTTCCTGTGGATACTGTGGTATAGGTATAGTCTGAATACGACTTAATTCTAAATTCTGTATCAATAGAACTTGCAGAGTTCCACTTTACATACATTCCAATTCGATACCACTGGCCTAAAGTTAAAGCAGCACTTGGGGAACCTATATTTGTATACGTTGTAGCACTCGTAGATGTGTAGTACGCCTGTATAGTTCTATTAGTATTAAAGATAAGTCCAAGTGGCGTGTAGTAGTTTGCATCTGAATCTTCTAGCAGAGCGACAGCATGAGTTGCATTGTTTGGAGCAACATCCATTCTCATATCAAACTCTACATAAACCGTACCTGCCTGAGTACCAAAACAAGCATATTCGGAAGAATATCTAGCGGTTGTGTCGTAACATCTTAGGGAGGCAGCACCACCGTTTTTAACTGCCGTACTGATAGACAAAGATACATTGGTTGCGGGGTTTTGATACCATGTCCAATGCTCGACACCTTGACTTCTTGCTGCTGTTGGTATGCTTTGTAATTCAAACCCTGATGTAAAAATACGAGCCATTAGGTAGCCTCCTGCCAAACTCTACAACTTATTACGTTGCTTGGATTTCTGTAATGCGCCGATATATCTACTACATTAGTTAAAATAAAGTCTGTATTAGCATCAGATACGTTGTCAGTATCCACATCATCCCACGTGGTAGTGTCTAGGTTATATATCTGCAATTTAACTATGGACGAGGAGGGTGCCAAGGTTGTCTGACCTTCCCACTCCAAAGTACAAGATGAGACGTTTCCCACATAGTTCTTAAACTCATGAACTATAAACTGTGAAAGCCCCGTCTGTCCCACTCTTACCTCGTTGTTACTGGATACGTTGGTGTACTCTTCCGCTGAGTAGGTATTTTCCAAGTCATCATTATTTGCTGGTAAGTCTTCGTAGTTTCCTTTTGTATAGTCTTGCCAGCCAGGACTTGGAGATGGGGACGCTGATGGAGATGCAGAGGCCGACGGACTAACGCTCGGAGAAGCACTGGGAGATTCTGAAGGGCTGACGGACGGTGATGCGGAGGGACTCGCCGACGGACTAGCTGAAGGAGAGACACTGGGGCTGGCACTGGCCGAAGGCGAGATGCTTGGTGATTCTGAGGGACTGGCAGATGGGGAAACACTTGGAGAAGCAGATGGGCTGGCAGAAGGAGACTCGCTTACTGAAGGACTGACACTTGGAGACTCTGAAGGACTGGCCGAAGGTGATGCACTAACACTAGGGCTTATAGATGGCGATACGGACGGACTAGCTGAAGGCGATGCACTCACGGAGGGACTAATAGAAGGTGAGGCAGAGGGCGAGGCGCTAGGAGATACACTTGGACTAGCACTAACGGAAGGAGATACTGAAGGACTGGCACTAGGAGATTCGCTGGGGCTAGCACTGGCTGAGGGACTGATAGAGGGACTGGCAGAGGGAGAAGCCGATGGGCTAGCTGATGCACTAGGACTAACCGAGGGACTGGCACTAGGACTTGCCGACGGACTGGCACTCACCGAGGGACTTATGGAGGGAGAGGCAGACGGAGAAGCGGATGGACTTTCTGAAACAGAAGGGCTTATAGATGGACTGGCAGATGGAGAGGCAGAAGGGGACGCACTGGGAGAAGCCGAAGCAGAGAACGACGGAGAAGCGGAATATCCTACCAGGTAGGTAGCATAACAGTCTATGGGGCCATTGGCATCACCCGGGACAAAAGTAGTCGGAGGCCCGTCCGAATAAGTATCCAACATTCTTTTTTGTGCTGCTGCCGTATCAGCCCTGCTTTGATACCAGTTTCCTGTTCCCGGATCTTCGTGGTGTACCCCAATCCAGTAGGGCGTATCTGCAATAACATATATTTGATTGGCTCCTGAAAAGGCAAAGTCTATCGCATCCTCCGAAGTGTTGGATACTGTAACCTCATCACCTGTAGCCAGAAGTGTATTAGGACTTCCGCCCGAATCAGAATAAACGACACCCCTTGCTTTTGAAGTAGAACCAGCATCCACCCAGCACCTCATGGTTAGTTTCACAAGCCTTCCGTTTGAGGAGGGCGTAGCTGAGCTTACTTCAAGCCTGTCAGCAGAGTTGGAGGAACTGGATGCCCCATCGGTAGTCTTTCCAAAGGTATCTGTTGACCCTTCTGAAGGGCTGACAGAGGGAGATGCAGAAGGACTGACGCTGGGACTGGCACTAGGACTCTCGCTCACCGACGGAGATATTGAAGGCGACTCTGATGGTGAAGCACTAGGAGATGCACTTGGGGATGCGGAGACTGACGGAGAGATGCTGGGACTGGCTGAAGGGCTTTCTGATGGACTGGCCGAAACAGAAGGGCTGATAGATGGGCTAGCGCTAGGACTGGCAGAAGGACTGGCACTGGCAGATGGGCTAATTGATGGACTTGCCGAGGGACTCTCGCTGGGACTGGCGCTTGCTGAAGGGCTGATGGACGGTGAGATGGATGGGGAGGCAGAGGGAGACTCACTTGCCGACGGACTAACTGAAGGCGACGCACTGGGGCTGGCACTAGGTGATTCAGAAGGCGAGACTGAAGGACTCTCACTTACAGATGGGCTTATGCTTGAAGATTCCGAAGGACTAGCGCTGGGACTTGCGCTAGGAGACTCACTAGGGCTAGCACTTACCGAGGGGCTGATACTGGGAGAAGCGCTTGGACTGGCGGAAGGGCTGACAGAAGGAGATACAGATGGAGAAGCCGATACAGATGGACTGATAGATGGCGAAGCGGAGGGAGACGCCGATGGTGAAACAGATACCGAGGGGCTTACAGATGGTGACGCACTAGGACTAGCGCTAGGACTTGCTGATACGCTGGGAGATGTAGAAGGAGAAGCCGAAGGACTGGCAGAGGGACTTCTACTTGGAGATGCCGAGGGCGAGGCTGAAACTGAAGGGCTGATACTAGGAGAAGCCGATGGAGAAACAGAGGGCGAAGCTGACCCGGGCGTTGTGTATTCCACATATAACTTGGGGCGGTATCCTGCAGTAGAAGCACCACTACTATGTATACTCATGACATCTCCGCCCGTACTACCTTTCAAAACTATTCCATAGTTGGCACTTACCATCTCAGAAAACTCGGTTGTATCTAATGTAAAAGTCTTAGCTGCGTTTGCTGACCACGAAGTATTGAATGTAGCGGAACCCATTGAGGTAGAATCAAAGTCTGTTCCGCTAACACTACATCCTGCATTTGTTCCACCATTATTATCTGTATCCCCTGCCCAGCGTACTGTTGAGGGATTAGCATAGTTCCAAGTAGCTCCCTCAACCCACCCACTGTTGGCAGATAAGATTCGATAAGCGTTCCAAGTACCGCTTCCCCAGCTTAGGGCGGTTTGACAATAAAGAGTAAGAGTTGCTGAAGTAATAGTTTTTCCTACAAGCTCAGATAAATCAAACTTAAGAAGTATTTGATAACCACTGGTAATTTCAAAGATAGCTTCTTCTCCGTAAACAGTATTGGCAGAATAAGAGTTGGTATAGGTATCTACCGCTGTTGCCTCGGCTGGTTGTAATGTTAGTGGTGATGCCATTTAGGTTATTTTCTTTCCAGAAAGCCCGCTGGCTTTGTAATTAACATGTGTTAATTATACGATTTTAGGACTTATTTAGCGAGGATTCATGGGCCTTTAGAGCATCTAAATCTTCCTGTTTCCAACCCTTAATAGGCCAGAAACGCTCTACAAGCCAGCTAATGGGGTATATTTGCTTGTCGAATTTTCTGTTAAGGAAAAGATTCCATACATTATCTTTAGTCCTCTTGGTGTCACGACCTCCCAGTTGATAGGGAAAACCGAAGTCTCCGCCCTGAGTTCTGAACATGTGGGCGTACCAAGTCTTACGGTTAACAAGAACTCTGCCTCCCGAGAGCCAAGTCTTACAGGCTATCTCAATTCCCTGGTTTCCCCAGTTGCCAAGTTCCTCCCCGCAGATGTTAAGCTCCCAGTATTTTTCTCTGGTAAGCATAAAGCAGGAACCTTGCAGACTCATGGTCTCGTTGAAACCTTCCTCTATCATCTTTTGTACCTCGGGCCTTTTAAGGTATTCGTTCCAGTATTGAAAGTGTGGCTCTGCATCAAAGCAGTAGGAGTTACTCTGTGGGCGTTCCTTGCCTATCCACATAAGTTTTCTTTCAAACTTGGTTCCTTCGCAGGGAGTCTCTGTTCCCTTGTAGTTTTCCTCTTTGCACTTGGTGGGGGTGGGACCCTGATACCACTTCTTTCCGCAGGTCTTGCACTTCCAATCAAACGCCCACAGGTTTCTCATGGTGGGAACCATAGTCACGTTGTCTCCCGTTACGGTAAACGCCTCTAACATCTTCCTATCAAAGCCCTTGTCAAATGAGCAGTGGGCGTCGACCTTCATGATGTATTTGGCTCTGCTGAGTTTAGCGGCTAGGTTCGCACCCGCCCTTTGACCTATGGATTTGTTCACATAAATGAGGTTTACATTGGGTAGCTGTGGGACGGGAGGGTCGTCTGGCACTCCATCAAGGAGAGCGATAACTTCTGTCTCTGCTTCCCGGTTTTTGACTATATCCAGCACGGTTTCCCTGAGGAACATCTCGTTACGGCTGGGGATTATTATTGATAGTTGCATCTATGGTTCTCCTTAGGCCTTCTTCAAGGCTAATTTTAGGCTTCAGACCCAGCACCCTTTTGACTTTGGACATGTCTGCCAGAGTCTGCGGGGGTTCGAATACTTTCGGAACGTACTCTGGAAGCACGCTCTTTCCCATTATAGAACAAATCGTAGCGTAGAGTTCGTTTATGGAAACACTCTTGCCTGAGCCTGCATTAAACGCCTCTCCGTATTCCTTGCAGGTAGAAGCCGCCAAGATAATATCTATCACGTCATCCACATAAACAAAGTCCCTCTCCTGTCTGCCGTCTCCTGTTATCCACGGGGTTTCTCCACTGCTTAGGTACTTTATAAAGTTAGGAACTGCAGCAGCGTAGGGTCCACCGGGAGCCTGTCTTGCACCAAAGACATTGAAGGGTCTTATTGAGTTTACCTCAAGACCGTAGAGCTTTCCGAAGAGTTTTGCGTACTGTTCCCCTACCCACTTTTGTAGGGCATAGGGAGACATAGGGTTAGGCTCGGCACTCTCAGGGGTCGGACACACGTTTTCTCCGTATAAGGAAGAGCTGGAGACAAACACAACTCTCTTAACTGCATGATCCATAGCGTGTAGGAATACCTTTATGGTTCCCTCCACGTTTATTCTGTTAGATTCCTCAGGGTGTTTGATAGACCACTGAGGTCGTGTCAAGGCAGCCAGATGAAACACCACGTCAACCCCGTCAAACAACTCTCCTATTCCCTCGTCCATTATGGAGGCACCACAGACGTTATCTATTATCACTACCTCTCCTTCTCTGCTAAGTCTTTCAACCAGATGGCTTCCGAGAAACCCCGAACCCCCGGTACATAAATACTTCATAAATACCTCCTTCGCACTTCCTCCGCTGAACCCCACAGCGGTAAATTTCTAACTTTAATCTTTTGTTCATATCCTGTTTTAAATCCAATCCCAGCTCTGGTCTTGAAGTAAAGAACAGGCTCCTTGCTTGTCCAGAAGTTCTCATCCTTTTCTTCAAAGATAAACTGAAATGGCTCTGGCTCCCAGCTATTGGGATTAACAATAATCTTCTCTATGCTCTTGATCCAGTGTTCCCGCCCGCACATCTGTGCACCCTCCACCCACTTCTTTTTCCAGAACCAATCTCTGCCGTCAAAGTGCACCCACAGGTTAGTGTAGCGGTACACTCTATCCTTATGTGGTGGAGTGAAAGTAAAGTATTCTCTCGGGTAGAGTACGTCGGATTCCGCAGCTACGCAAAAGTCGGTGGTGGCTTCCCTTAAGCCTATCAGGATTTGCTTAAAAGAGTTTGAGTAACAGACGGGCTGTTCCCCTATGCAGATATTTTTCCCAAGGTCTACGGGCTTTCTGGTAACGGAAATGATGGGAAGATCCCAAGCCTTTTCCTTTATGTTATCTATAATCTTTTGCTCAAACTCAGGCTCCTCTGTGCAGGCTGAGTAGTAAATTACGGTATTCATTTGAATTGTTTCCTGAACCTTTCTGAAACTAAATCTAATCCGACAGGGTTCTTGCCCCCTACGAATATGTCCATCATGTCTGGGGTCAGGTGAAAGTGTACTACCTTAAGGGGTTTGTCTGCCTGCTTCCAGTTGCTTCTCATGTTACAGGTATTGAAGTTGTAAGTGATGTTTAAAAGCTTTACCCTCTTTCCCATCTCGGTACGTCGTGACAAGTCGAAACTATCTCCCATCACGGAAGCCATGGCCTTCTGTTCTGTGGCCTTGTGCTTGTAGCTGTACTCTTTCAGGGCTTGAAATATATCCTGCGACTCTTTCTTAAAAAAAATTGTCCCCGCAGCCCACATAGGCATCCTGCCGTAGTTACACACTCCCATGTCATAGCCCCTCATATCCAACCCTGCAAATTGGTTGACCTGAAAAGCGTCTAGGTCATGCACCCAGTAAACATCACTACCGATTAGCCCCATCTCAAAAAGTTTCAGAACAGCGTTTATCTTGGATACAGTAGGGCTGGGAGGAAAAGACACGCCATCTACAACCGCTGCCTCTACTCCATTGTACTCAAAGGAGAAGTCTGTCAGAAGCCAGACATCCTCTCTTTTCCATCCAAGCTCAAGGGAGTTATCTATCTGAATCTTTACGGCTCTCTCAGCCCACTCGTTAAAGTTTCTTTTTATGTAGACTAATATATTTTTCATAGATTCCTGTAAAGCTCTGCAATCCTTTCAATGTGATAGTTCTCGGAAAACTTAGCTACCTTGTCTGCCCATGCCTTGTGGTACTCCCTGTCCTTAAAAGCTACTGCTTTAAAAAGCATGTCCTCAACGTCGAAAGCTCTTACGTAGTAGTCCTCTATCTCCTTGTTACCCTGAAGGGCAGTGGAAGATATGGAGATAGCCGGAACCCCAAATGAGCCGGCGTTTATCATCTTGGTAGGAATCTTAAACGGGCTGTCCCCGCCTACCCACTCGGCATAGATGAAAAGGTCTATGCTCTTGTAAAAGTCCATAGCATCCTGTCTGGTCTTGTAGTTCCAGCAGGTCTTGAAATCAAATCCAATCTCTTTCATCCTTCCTGCAATGTCCTCGTAAAGCTTAAAGCCCGCAGGAGACGGCACCCCCGTAAACCCTCCTATAGATATCTCTGTCCGTGTCCTTCTTATCCTCTCCTGGTTTATGTGGTGTGAGGGAATCAAGACCAGCTCGTTAGGTAGAATTTTCTTAAAGTATTCAAAGCCACACTTAGACGCTGCTATACCCTTAACCTTCGGGCGTGCCTTCAGCTTTGATATAAGATCAGTTCCGTCTAAGATATCAACCCAATCTCCATCCCGCACCTTACTGAAATCCTTAGGCTTAACGTGAATACACACGTCGTTCTCAAATCCCTCTTTGGGATTAAGCTTGGCTCCAAGATACTCCGACATCTCCTCAGCCCTGATTCGTGAGGATACGTTTCTGGTAACAAGCTCCTTCTGATGTTTGGAGTAACTATGACCGACGTAGTTTTCTGCA
>Ga0316630_10000009_pt1 | contig 48382 bp, 91 predicted proteins | sample OWC_May_M1_C1_D6_FD_207658 | JGI IMG/M metagenome (GOLD analysis project Ga0316630, IMG submission 207658) | Wetland soil microbial communities from Old Woman Creek delta, Ohio, United States - OWC_May_M1_C1_D6_A | ecosystem: Environmental > Terrestrial > Soil > Wetlands | place: USA: Ohio...
TTTTTCAAAAGACGTTGCTGTGCCTCGTAGATTTCCTGATCCATTTAATGGGAATACCCCCTTCCAATTATTTTCGATGGATTGTTCCAGAATTTTATTAGGGTCCTGACCATCTTCACGAAAATGTTTTAGCTTTAGTAGTAAAAGTTCGATAGCTTTTTGAGTCGGCTTCGATCTCATGATTTTTCTCATTTCTAAAAATGAATCCCATATGTTTTTATCAATCCATTCGGGTATTGTATTATTATATATATTCTTATCTATTCTTATCTTATCTAATCTGTTGTGAGAATTCTCTTTGATTTCCTTATGGACATCATCGCTAAGTACCCGTTTTTTCTTCTTATGGTCCCTCCAATAACGTTTTTGATTGAGCGTGTATTGAACGTCTATTAAGACCTTATTGAGCACGTATTGAATGTCTATTGACCTCTTATTGAGCTTTTCTTGGAGGCTATCAAGTGTTTTATAATGGACGTGTTTGAGCATTTGATCGCGGGTTGGTTCGTGCTCCAACTCTGCCGCTAAAGCCATAATTTTGATCCATGCACGGAATTCAGAATCTCTTAAATCCGAATACTCGTGAAGAATGTGATTAGGTTTGATCTTAATCCAGTCCATAGGCCCCTATACAATCTTTCCATTAGGAAGTATTCTTCGGTTAGAAACATCAAAATCGCCATTCTTCTCGATGTTGATTATGCTCACGCCCCAACACCAATCATTGCCAAATGGATTATAATCCGGCGATAAATTACATAGACATCCGACGGACCATGTAGTGAGATATGTCCCCATGATGTTCGTCGCTGAGTTCTCTGATGTTCTGTGACAATGAGCGCATAAGGCCCAGGATTTCGTTTTCAGGAACAATCCGCGAGCTGGATTTACCGTTAAATGCAGGTTCCGAAATTCATGACCGTGAAAAACGGGTAATTTGCCCGCCAGGATCATTTGTTTCTCGTCAACGACATCGTACCCACGTTCATCCAATCCAAGGGCACCACGGGCAGCCTCAAGCGGAATTCCGGTAAGTTCCGGGGCATGTACCTGATAATATCTGTCCAGACGCGCTTCATGGTTCCCCATTTTGTATACTTTTTGCTTTTTGGGGAAGGCTTGAGAAATGAAATCCAAGAAATCAATAGACGCTTCCATTTCCTTGTCGAAGTCACGTTTAACTCTTGTGGGCCAGAATCCGATAGCAGCGCAATCCTGCGTGTCTCCACATAACAGAACACCGTCCACATTATTGTCCTGTCCGTGTCGGATTGCCACTTCTATCGGCATGATTTCATGAAACGGTATATGAACGTCGGCCAATAGTAACCATTTGCCCGGTTTTAGTTTATATGGAGTTCTTGTCTCTCGTAATGTCTTAGGGATAACGACCTTGTGTTCAATTAATTCTTTAACGTCTACACGATTCTTATCACCATAGGTTCCGGTGTAGTATCGTAGGTTACTTCTTATTTTTTCCAGATCGCCATCGAACAACGCCCCATAGTTGTTGAGTATGTATCGCGCTATGGTCCTCTTGGGTTGATGTGGGAAACGCCTCAGTGCATCTTTTATAATTTCTGATCTATTCATTTTTTACCTCATAAGTATCGACATCGCATACCTTACGGCAGTTTTTACATTCATACCATTCTTTTATTCCCCGATCACGGCATGAAGAGCATGCAATTACCGGTCTTCGACAACACTTTGAAATGTATGGTTGTCTGAATAGTTCTTCGTTAGGAGACCCTGTTTTTAAGTCAATAATCTTTACCTTTGTAGACCTGGACTTATAAACACGGTTTCCTTTCTTGAACCGATCATTCTTGCTCGACTTGCTGAATTTTCGCATCGTTAGGCTCACTCATAATATATTTTGTAACGGTTACAGAATACTTATCATCAAATAAGCGCAGCAATTCCGGATTGTCTGTCAAAACGGCGGTTATGCCTTGACTGAGGCCCTCAATCAGCATTTCCTCTTTGGCCGATCCCAACTTGGCAAGCATCCCGGCACAATGAATCGTGTCGATCACATGGAGGATTTCATGCCATAGGACTTGTTTGATGTGACTGTCTGAATAAGCAAACCCGCTATCCGTTGATCCAGAAATATATATTTTACCGGTAGATAACCATACACTTCCACTGCAATCATTCCGCTCCTTGTATTGATACGGGAATTGAACGGTTAATTCATGTGATCCGATCTTGAGAGTCTCTGGCATTTTCATAAGAAATCCTTTCGGGTGTCCATTATTTTGTCCGTCTCTTCCGTTCCCACATTTTCGTATATGTGAAATCCTTCCTGTTGAATTTATAGGCAATGTCCTTTTCTGGTGTAGAGATAATGACATCCGCCCCATCCCGTTTTATGTCCAGCATATTGTCCAATGAAACAGAAGCTCGTTCAGGAGGCAGATCGGCATAATACCGGCACAGGAGAACAGAGAACACGATCATAACGATCAGGAGGATTATCAGGATGATGAGATTAGCAATGTATTCTTTCATAAGTCATCCCAAAATATCCAGAAAATACATATAATAACCGACATTGCCATCATGGTGTATAATAAAATAGTCATTTTTATTCCTCCTCCTCGTCGTCTGGCAAGTCCTCTTTCGGCGGAACAATCTCAATCTCTGTTTCACCCACAAAGCCGATTTTAGGTTTCAGGTTGATCATGGTCGCCATATCGTACATTGACTTCAATGACAAGCTGCCACGTTGTTCAAACCACGAACAATCAAGAATAGGATCGTTACCATGAAGGACTTTCGTCTCGCCCCATTGAGAGATACAGAAAACATTCAGCCGGTCATATTGTTTCAACTGCCATTGAAAGTGGATACATTTTTCACATATACCAAATCCTTTAGGCACATTCTTCCCGCCGTCTATCTTTATGGTCTTATTCTCTAACCGCTTGACTTCACGCCAACTCATAAGAGCTATATCTCATTTTAAAGGCCGAAATTTCGTTCATTCACTAATCGCTTTAGGTCTTTTTGAAAATATTCAACCATTGTAGATTCACCCTCAATTTCATATCTAACCGTTTCACGTAAGAGATGAGTTTCCCTTTCAATTTTATATTTCAAATTATATAGCCAACATAAATTTTTAATCAAGCAATCCATCCTTTCCCATCTTGGGCCAAATGTAAAAGATTTTATTCGTACTAATTCTTTCATAATCCTACCTCCTCCGCAATCTTGCAAGCCGTTTCCGTGGCTTTACAATCCGGACGATAACGCGCTCTCCCTGTCGTCAAGAAGTCAAACCACCAATCCTTGAATTCTTGATTGTTTTTCGTGATGGTCTCTTTTTTATATCTGAGAAAATCAAAATCCACTCTTGTCCGCACCCCGCCGGCAATGATCTTCTCCTTGAAGTCGGGGTCATGATGTGCCGACTCCGAACCTAACGTATGATGATGGGCGCACAGACACATCCCATTATCCGGATCGTATCGTGTGGCAGCATGTCTCCTCGAATAGATATGGTGGGGATGAAGTTGTGAAGTCCTTACCGTGCAGCAGGGATATTCGCACCTATATCCGGAGCGTTCCTTGACCTTCTCGGCCCATAACTTCAATAGATGCCGGTCAGATACTTTTTTCCTTTTTTCTTTTTTTGGCTTCAACACATTTTTGCGAATCATATTCCCTCCATCCGTCTCCTTCCCATTCATAGCAGCGGTGACACAGAAACTTATTCCCCTCAGCTATTGGGTTTTCATGGCAGCATGTGCAGCGTGGTCTTGCTTTATATTTCTCTTGGCGTTGTTTATAAAGAGATTTATTACGTTGATACTCTTCCTTTTTCTTCTTTTTTTCAGCTATGAACGTACATCTTTTGCAGTATTTTTGATTGCCGGTAACAGGTCGGAAAGGTTCATTACAGAATGAGCATATCATAACATCACTCAGGTCCACATCATCGTTTTCAATGCCAAATTTGCGGCAGAGGTCTTCAAGGTCGTTTAAGAGGTCGTTATAGATCATGATTGATAAACCATTTCGGGACGACATGATACATCATCCAGAAAATAAGTCAACATAAAAAAGGTTATAATAACTATAACTATATTTATCTTGACAATTATGGGGGGATAAAATAGTATGGCACAAAACGAGGAAAGGATGATTAGTTATGTATGAACAAAGATGTCATGCTTGTAGGTTGGAATTGCCCCTTGAGTGTAAATATCGTGTGGAGTGTCACATAAACGGCACATTGACAACCATTGCGCTTTGTAGCGGAGGTTATACACTGAACATTATACAGAATTGCAAATACAGGATCGCCGTAACTGTAAAGGAAGAAACATCTGACGAGGACAAGGAGGAATAAATGGTGACCAAGCATAAAATCAGAAATATTTATCTTACATTGGTTATTTTTATACTGGATATTCTTATCTGGATTAGTAGGAAATTAAATATTTAGGAGGATGAAATGAGAACTTTGGGTGATGATTTACCGAAAGAACAAGCAAGGGTTCGAGAAGTCTTGGGGGTATATAAGGCATTAGGTCCTGCGGGAAGATTCGGAGCGATCATGATTGAGCAGTCACTACAAAAGGCCGATAAAGCTGTAATGAGCGGCGATCTTGCCGAAATGATTCGTGCCTATCAGGATTTGAAAGGTATTGAATAATGAGGAACATAACGGTATCTGAGGCATGGGCTTTGTTCGGCTTAATTCTAAGTATTATTGGGTTATGTTTGAGTATTTGCGCAATCGTTCATTCTTATTTTTATTAGGAGGAGAAACCATGAGAACTTTTATACTTGTAGCATTTTGGATTTATGTTGTCACGTTTATCATAACAGTATTCCAGATGGCACTTAGTGAATATCCCCGCATTGAACCACCAAGGGGCTTGGGATATGACGCTGCAAAGTGTTTTATCGCCTTAGCTTTCGGCTTATGGGCGGCATTTGTACTCTGGATGGGTTAGATGATGATCCTTCATGATGAACAACCCGACGACCGTGACGATATAGAGGAAGAAAAGGATACTTACGAGAAACCATATCGCAGAGATATGTGGGCATTTTATGACTGGCCCTCAGATGAACAGATGGAACATTTCAAAAGAGGCGGAAGATAGGAGGAGGGGATAATGCAGTTTTTTCGTAGGTTATGGAATTCACCCGATAGATGGTTAGATATTCTATCAATAATTTTCTTGGGACCCATGATTATTTATTTGATATTATACATATTTGCTTATACAATGTGTAAGATAGAAGGAGGAATATGTTGAAGGAAAAAATGGTGGCATTGGTAGGAGCGATAACTTTCATCATCTTGTGGGCTGCATTTTGGATTTGCTTAATCGGAGTTGTCGTTCATTTCGTGACTAAGTACTGGTAAACTTGAGGCGGCAATAATAAATCGAAAGGAGAATAAGATGAATCAGCAACAAAGAAGTTATGCAATGGAACGAATTAACATGATGGAAAAAGAGAAACTATGGAAAATTCAAACAAAATTCACCACTCCCGAAGTGGCGATTAGCGAACGGGAAAAAATCGCCTTGATCCAAAAAGGTACCGTTAAGCTCGTCAAGGAAGATATTTATCGTTATACAAAACTGTTTGATGCCTTTGATTTCTCAAAACACGAACGTCCATCCCAGTTTAATGTAGACAAGGCAAAATCGGCAATGGACCTCGTAAAAAAGGCAGCCACGGAAACAAAGGACAAATTGATGCTTGCCAATGAAACGGAAGCATTGGAAGCCATTCAAAATTTCGAGAAGATCATCAAAGCAATTTAATGAAAGGAGAATAAAATGTCAGAAGGAACATTGGTAGCAGCGGGAAGAGAAAAAAATTACGGGGAATTGATCAAGCTTGGAGATTACGTTCTGGAATTGTCTCAATTAATATCCAATCAAATAGAGGCCAAACTTTCGGGCGTTACAAAACCTTCCACTCCGAATGTAAGTGGAAAACCAGAAGAGCAAGGGACTTGGCCTGTTCAACTCCAACAGATTAAGGATAGATTCAAAGGAATCGAGGCTAACATGAAATTGGTTCAAGACACCCTTGACCGGCTGGAGATTTGAAAGGAGAGATCAATGCGTCCTGTGAATGAAAACAAGGTATATAATTTCTGGATTAAAAATGACAAGAATTTCTTAGAAGCCTGTCGGGCCGCTACTGTTGAACCCACAAGAAGGCAAGCATCGAAATGGTTAAACAAAAAGGGGAGAGCGTATAAACACAGGCTGCATTAAATAAGGTGGTCATGGCGGCGTGTCAGCGTCGGGTTGAAATACGTTCTGACAGACGTATCGGACAACGGGGGCAATTACCGCAACCCCGGTGCCGGGTGGGGAATCCGGTCCATGACCACCACAAATAGGCGGGGTAGCAAAAAAGCAGAGCGAATGTGCTCATAGCCAATCCTGCCCCGCCAAGGTTGCCCGGCTCTGGCAGTAACCAAGAATATCGGCTCGAAAGAGTGAGGGAAGAAAGCAGGAATAAGTACATGACCAATCCTGTCCGGGCAACTACTTTATGAATGGTGGGTGGCGGAAGAGTAGAGACGCATTAGTATCCATGATGGAAAGCCGAAGCATGGACGGCAACGCAGAGCGGATGCAATTAAGGAATAGACGCAGTAGAAGCTACGAAGCAATGTCGTTAGATTAGGCTTGAGGGTATCGAATCCCTCCCCACCACTTTAGGATTAGGAGGCAACATGATTCACATAATACCGGCACTGCTTATTTTGATCCTTGTTATCGGACTTACCTTGATGATTGTTTACGGCAAGGAGATAGATGCCTTTTTTGATGAGATAGAGAAAGAGATAGAGGAGAAGGAAATCATGGGAACACATCGTTTGATTGCCCATCAGTGGAATATATCTGTGGAGGAGGAACCATGAGAAGCAGAAAGGTAACACTGAGGTATTTTATTAACAGGTCGGATGGGTTTTTTCTTCCTGTTCTTATTATACAGATTGAACAGAATTATAAACCAGAGATAAATCTCCGAATAATCCGTTGGTATAAGCGTAAATCCTCCGCTCGTCGTGCAGCCCATAAACTCGCTAAAGACCTGGGCCTTGAAATCATAAAGGAGGAATCATGAAACCACATTACTTTCATGAGGACAAAGTAGACGACGATGATGTATGTCTTCAAATGGCAATCGGACAGGGTTACGTTCCTAAAACATGCCTATTAGGAGGATTTGTTGTAATGGGACTTGTGAACAAAGGGGAGGATGTCTGTAAGGGATGTAATGGGCCGAGGGAGAAATGTCATGGAAGACCTGGGCCTGATTATCACAAAGGAGGAGGATTAAAGTGATGGATAGAAATAAACGACAGGTTGCGAGAGCGAGTAAATGCATACTCTGTAAATACCATCATTCTTTTGAAAAAGTTCCAGATGGCTGGTATTGCGGAAAGCATGTACGTTATGCATGTAGAAAATCAATGGAAAGGAAAGACTATTCCGTACTACGAAAGTCTGGGAAGTAAATGGACCAGAATAAACGTTTCCATACTTTAGCAGGACTTTGCTGGCATGAACAGATGGATAGCCAGACGCTTCAATGTAAGCATTGTGGAAAATCAATGATATTCGTGTGGGAAGATAATCCTGACTATAAGGCCGATCCTCGCGAAGTGTTGAAGGTGATGATAGCAAGGGAGGACTATTTTGTATTTTATAGTGAATGTTTACATGATGCTGACATTATAGAACTAATCCTTGACACAACCGGCCTCCTTAGGGATGCTGCTATTAAGTGGATGGAGGGACGGAAGGAGAAGCACGATGAGATATAATAGAAATGAAGCAGGATATTCACCGGAACAACGATCTTCAATTCTTACAGGAGAACCAAGAACTGACGGAAGTGGTCTATCTACCCCACTCAGAAAGTGCAAAAAGTGTGGAAAGAAATTTATTGATTACCGCAACAACTGTCAAAAATGTAGTGGGATGACTAACTTTTGCGATGAGTGTATTGAGAAACAGAAAGGAGAAAGCAATGGACAAGGCAACTAAGAAGGAAATACAAAAGAAAATTGACGATTGCATTGATGATCTTGCCTTCACTAAAGGAAGGTTAGGGGACATCAGTGATATAATCAGGTATGAACCTACCGACGAAACTCCTCAACCAGAACAACAGCCTGTAGAGAAACCTGCCGAACCTGCGATTGTGGTGCCGACGGAATATAAGGTGTCGGACTACGTGGGTACAGACTCAGCTCCGATCTTTATTAACTCGGATATATTTGCCTATTTCAACTTCATTCCTACGGAAGGATATGGATGGTTGTCCAGTCAATTCGCTCAGGCCTTAAGTATGATTTCCAAGATCATATGTGACAAATACTCAAACCGTGCAGCTCGTATGATGGAGATCATTCAAGCCTGTCCGATGCAGGGCAGAGAGTTCCCCAACAACCCCGCTCATACTTGGGATGGCCTATGCGCTGACCTTCATTACTATACGAGAGGCGAGACGAACCACACACAGTATAGCCCAGACGGAAAGCCACTTGTCAAGATATGGGATGACAATGGGAAACTTACGCCCCTATTCGACATCGAGCGAAACCGTGAACTCGTAAAACTCTTCAGGATCATTTGCCCCTATGGTGAGATCGTCATGGACGAAAGGATCATCGAACAGGCCGGGTATCAAGACTTGGGAATCACAGGCGACAAGCCTAAGTATCGTAACCACGATACGCATATCCACATGCAGTGGAAACTCTATCGGATCAACCTTGGTGCGGTGATTAAGGTTTAAGGAGGAGACATGAAAGGCTTGGCATTTTCAGACCCAATGATGATCGCGTGGCTGGCTGGGAGAAAGACTGTCATGCGAGAGTTGATGAAGCATCAGCCGGGAGATATTCATCCTTATCTTCTTCGTCTTAATTCTAAGCCCCGCTACCTTCCTGGCGAGACGGTCTATATAAAAGAGGCGTGGAGTGTTGAATCAGGCCATTTGAGCGAAAGTGCTTACTCATTGGGATACTATATAGAATATAAAGTTGGAGGACAAAAGGATTTATTTGCACATTCATGTCCTATTTCCAAAGAAGAATTATTGAGATTTTATGATTCCCAACGTGGAGTTTGGAGGCCGTCCCGCTTCATGCCTGAATGGGCCAGTAGGTCTCATGCTCTGATTGTCTCAAACAGGCGAGAAAGGATTATGGCGATAACGGAAGATGAAGCAATAAAGGAGGGCGTGGAACCATTTATATTAAATGGTATTCCTGATTACGAGGAAGGTTTCGTGCTTTTGTGGGAACAAATTCACGGTCATGAATCTTGGGATCGCAACGATTGGGTATTTAGATACGAATTGGAGAAAATATCATGAGCGAGAAACTGACTGAGGATAGAAAGACAATACATCTATTTATGAAAGATTGCGACTATGGGCGAAAATTGTATACTTATGATCCTCCTGTATGTGATGGTTGTGAAGGTTGCAAGCGTGAATTTGATGCAGACGACATGATGGCGGTCAAGGAGGCAATAGATAAGGCGGGAAAGTGGACTTCATTCTTTAATTACACCCATTCACATTACTATCCTGAAGACTTAGACCCGATAAGGGATAATGTATTTGCCTGTATAACAGGCTGGCTTATCAACCCTCCCCGTTTCTGCAAACTTGCGGCTGAGTGGTTGAGGAAGGAGAAAGTATGCTGACACTCGAAGTACATAACCTGGACGGATTGCCGAACTCAACTTATCATTATACCGTAAAAGTAAATAATACCGTAATCGCTCAAGGAGAGATACAACATTTTCGTGATAATGGATGGATGATGTTAATTTCTAAAATCCTGGATCACGAAAAAGATAAGTATGAGAGGAAACCATAATGGAACAAGGCATTTATCCAAACATTTCGCATAGTGAATATCATGCCATGAAGGATATTGTGTCAAATTCCTATCTTCAGAGACTGAATGAATGCCCGGCAAGCGCACGATTGCCTATGGAGGAGACACCGGCATTGATCTTCGGAAGGGCATTTCATTCCTTCCTTCTGGACCCCAAGGAATCATTTGACAGAGACTTTGCGGTGTGTCATTCCAACGATCAACGAACGAAGATATGGAAAGAATTTGCAGAACAAAACAAAGGGAAAACAATCATAGGCCACGATGATTACATAAAAATTGGTGAAATGTATGGCGCGATTGCCACTCATCCTCTGGCCGCTCCGTTACTTATGAAGGGTCGATCCGAAATGTCCGTATTCTGGACGGATGAAGAAACGGGCCTTCCCTGTAAATGCCGACCGGATAGAATACCGGATGGGGATCACGGGGTCATTCTTGACCTGAAAACAGTAAGAAATGCGGATGTCCATGCTTTCACAAGGGCTTGCATGACTTACGGATATGCAAGAGAGGCCGGGATGTATATTGCTGGATTCAATGCCGTTTCCTCTGCCAAAGTGGATTCCTTCATGTTTATTGTTATCGAAAAGGACCCTCCTTACAGAACGGAAGTTTATGTTATGGAGGATTTATTTGTTGAACATGGTCAATCAGAATTCCACAGATTATTGAGAATAGAGAAGGAATGTCGGGAAAAGAACTTATGGCCCCATTGGAAAAATGAAGCAATCCGTGGTCTATTTTTACCTTATTATGCCGGAATAGGAGATGAATGAAAATGCAAAAAATAGTTATCAATGTTCAATATGGTGGATTTGGTTTGTCGCCGTTGGCACTCAAACGTCTTGCCGAATTACAGGGGAGGGAATGCTATTTTTTTAAGAAAGAAAATTTGCTCAAGGGACCCTATATTCCAATAACGATAGAAGAAGCCACAGCGGAATTAATGTTTGACGCTTTTGATATTCCTAATCCAAACGATGTATTACCGAAACAAGATAATTGGTGGGAATTATCTGACGAGGAAAGAAGGATATCAAACCAAAAATACAAGGAACATGAAATTAATGACCGTAACCTTAATCGAACCGATAAGCATCTCGTGCAGGTCGTAAAGGAATTAAAGGAGAAGGCCAACGGACAATGTGCCACTCTGAAAATTGTTGATGTTCCCGATAATGTGGAATGGGAGATTGAAGAATATGATGGGAATGAATGGGTTGCGGAAAAACATAGGAGGTGGGATTAATGTCTGAACAAACAAGGCCACAATGGGAAGTAGCGATATACGATCCGAAAGTAAAGGAAAGATTCCTTGAGGTAGTTACTGAACCGGAATATTTCAAGGAAGTTATTTTTGCACGGCAAATCGTAGCGGGAAGTGAAGCCCTACAAAAGTGTTCTGCTGATAGTATCCGAGCAGCCATTGTAAATATAGCCCTGACCGGAACAACCCTGAATCCCGCATTACAGCAAGCATTTCTTGTGCCTCGTAAGTGCAAGGCAGTTTTGGATTTCTCATATAGGGGGTTGATAGGCATCGCATGCAGTACGGGAAATGTGAAAAGCATGAACGCTCAAGTCGTTTATGAATGGGATTCCTTCTCGTTTGAAATGGGGTCAAGCCCGTTCATTCATTACGCTATGAATCTGAATCCGCCCGTTGATGTTGAGGAAATAGCAAAAAACCCCAAAAAGATATGGGATCATGTCACTTGTGCATTCTCAACAGCAACCCTACTTGACGGATCAATCGACTTTGTTGTACTACCAAAATATAAGTTATGGAAAATATATCAGACGTCTGAAGGGAAAGACAACGCGAAAATGCCGTGGTCAACGTGGCCGGAGGAACAGATACGCAAGACTGTCATTAAATACCACTCCAAGACGCTTCCCAAGCAGGGTAACGATAGACTTGCTACCGCCGTTTCAATCTTGAATCAACATGAAGGTCTTTCGCTCAAGGATGAATCCAAGGCAAAAGAAGTGATGAAAAGGTTCTCCTTGAATAAAGAGGATGTTCCTCAAGATAAGGACATTCCGTTAGTGCATTGCCATGAAAAGAACGCAGAGATACCGGAAAACGAATGTCTGTCATTCAGAGACAAGAAAGAAGCGGAAGGGAATAAATGTCTGGGTTGGAAAACATAAATTTTCCATTTTCAGGTTTCCGGCCACCGCCTTGTGAAAGGCCGGATTATGAGGAGGCCAAAATGCTTCATGAAGGAATCAAAATGGACCGATATAGTGAAATGAGGCCATGCCCGAAGTGTGGGGGACACGCAAGTACACATCATTATTATGGAGATTTTTTGCAAAGGTATTGTACGAGATGTGGATATGAGTGGAGGGAGAAATCTCTGGATAGTTATGATGAGTATCTGCCGATAAAAGAATGAAAACACTTGAATCCCTTGTAAAAGCTCAGAATGAATATATAAACCTTTTGGTTGACGAGCAACGGGAATGTATTGGACTTGCAACCGTTCATGGATGGAAATCCGAGCGATTTGAGCAAGGGAAAAAACTTCGTGATAAGATCGCAGAACTTCGGATAGCGATTGGAATTTAGGAGGAGCTATGAGTGACGATCAATATCATAAAATTTCTCAGGAAAACATGGAGAGGATCATTAAAACAATAACGGATATTGTTCCAATGTGCTTTGCCGGAATCGACAGGACAGATAAGAATCTTGATTCATGCAAAATATCGTTCTATTGGGTTGGTAATGTGTTAAGAATTGATATCAAATGGATATCTTAAAGATCATTTGCCTCCTTATTTCAGGTCTATGTGGTTCTTCCGCCATGTGAAAAGAACCACAATAAAAAGGAGTTGCGAACAATGGGAACATTAGAAATCCTAATCATCGTAATCACCGTAGGTATAAGTTATGGCTTTGGTTGTTTGTGTGGATATCAATCCGCAAAAAGATACTACTCAAAAAATATTGACCTGAGGGGCTACCGGGTCAGTGAAGCCTTTGCCTTCTTCCTTAAACGGGAAATCTACCGGCATGAAGGTGATATCGCAAGGGCAAAAGATGAATTGGAATTTCTCAAGACTAAGGGGATCGTAGCCCCGGATTTACCTTTGGACAGATGGATTAAGGTGAAATAATAGGAGGTTAAAATGTGTAATGCATTTTCTTGTTTGGTAACACGAGGAGGAAAGGTTTACTGGAAGGCTGGCATAGATTCCCATGAGGCATTGATTTATATGTTTAAGGGACTTGATAACAATCTGTCAGATGATAAGACACCACCCCTTAATACGTTTGCCCGAATTGAAATTGTGCCTCCAAGGCAAGACTATCTAAACACGGACTTCAAAAAATGGAAATACAAGATTGATGAAAAAATTAAGCCCGAATTTCTGTCGGACGAACACAAAGGATTGTGCAGGACGGAACTCGATAAATGGGCTGAAGAGATTTATAGTAAAATCAATCTTGAAGAGGCGCGTAATCCCATTAATCCGTTTCATATGAAACCACCTAAAAAGATAACCGAAAAACACATTAAACTATTAAGGCAATGGAGAAATGTGTGGAATTACGTTGAGGACAGTGTATGGAATAGCATATTATACGAAACTGGAGAAGACGTTGGAAGAGATGTATGGTTGAATGGTTTTGATGAAACAGGTATATTGGACAATACATTGAAGGGAATAGGGGGTGTTGTGAATGAAGGAGTATGGTCTATATGGGGTTCCGTAAAATCCAGTATTAGGGCTTATTATGGATCGTTATTTCCGGGCATAAAAGAGTGGAAGGGCGTAACCTCAAAAGATGGAAGCTACCCATTTCAGTCCGCTGTTGACCTATGGAAACAGGGTCTTGTGCCAAGTTACGATGGTAAAGTATGGAGATTGCACGGTTGTAAGGATGCGAAAATACTGTGGGAAGGTGAAATAAATCATGAATAAGATCGGAAGACTTATCAAGGATGTCTATTATCTTGGATTACGACTTGGATGGAGATACTGGAAGGTGGAAAACGATGTAATCAAGTATCCGCAATATTATCAAGGTATTAACATTATTCCATGTAAAATTAGGGGGCGTATGATTTTAGTCATAGCCCCCTCAAGAATTGAATGACGAGTTACTTATCACTTCCCTTGATTTTTCCGTACTGTCGGGCAGCCGTATAACCGAGATAACCAGTCGTAAACGTCCACCAAAGAGCTTCAGGAACGGCCTTGAATCCTTCCGCTACATTGACGTAAAACTGAGCCGTTTGTAGAGGAAAGAAGATGCCAATAAACGGGGCGAATAAAACCAGCGAAAGAAGCAACAAATAGAACACATACATGAAGGCTGGTCTGGCGCGAGACGTCCAGCGATCCGTGCTGGATGCCTCGGCCACCATGATACTAACCCGCGCCTGTTCTATGTTGGTTTCTAATTCCTGGACCTTCAGGGCCAATTCTGCGGCTTTGTTGGCATCTAAAGGTTCCTTCCCGGTGAAGGCCGTTCTTAAATCTTTTGCTAATTGACCAATTCCACTGAAAAGGCCGCCGACATCTAAATTGGCAAGGCTGATACTCATACCATATCCTATTTCTTCAGATTATCAACAACGGATTCCAGATATGCAGCCTTTGCATTGGCATCCGCCAAGGCTTTGTCAAATTTATCCTTGTTGTTTCTAATGATCAAAAGACACGCCACTGCCACAATAATCGCCGTTACTACTACCGCAATCAAGATATCCATTTCTTTCTCCTTACTTCCAGTTAGGGAAGTATTTGTCAAGGGCCGCTGTCAAGGCCGGGTTTACGGAATCAGAGGCAAGGTAAGCCTCCCTTGTAGCATACTGATCAAGGAACTTCTTCGCTTCGTCCTTATCATATTCTCCGTCGAATGAAGAAGGCGTATAGGAAATACCCGTACCAGCATCGGGCGGTAGAGGATCGGTACTACCGAACACAGGTTGTTTAGGTTCCAATATTAATGCCAGTAATTTATCCAATTTTTTATCTAATTGATCCAAAGCAATTTTCAAATCGTATTCCATGATTTCTCCTTTCAAATAGGCCAATAATACCTTATTACACTAAAACTCCCAACTTAACCCGCCGTATATCTTCATGGCGGAAAAGTCGTCTGTACGGGTCATGATCCAATAAGGATTACCCATCTTGTCCAGACCATCATAATCGGCCTTTATTTGAAGATACCGATAACCTATGGATAAATCAGCCGACAATCCCTTCCAGATTGGGTATTTCGCGCCAACCCCCACTTCAGCCCCGAAACTGTCAGCCAAGGTCAAACGGTAATGATCCGACATCGGCATGGTGTAAACACCTGAGCCAAGATCATATCCGTAGGTTTTGCACTGTTCGATATAGATAGCTTCCCATGCGAACGTATTAGGGTCATAATCTGGCTTGTAGTAGCCGAATTGACCATAGACCCATACATGGTCAAAGGTTTGCTTATAACCCACTGAGAGGCTATTCAGGGCCATTTCCTGACCATAGAGGTTGAAGTCCTCACGTTCGATTGAACTATAAAATCCCTTATGGCCCAATAAAATCTTTAACGAGTTTCCAGATTTTATGCCATCCAGTGAGTAAATGGATCGACCATAAGAGGCTGATAAATCAAAGGCGTAGACGGGTTGGCAAATACAGGAAGTTAACAAAAGTGTTAATAAGATGATCTTCTTCATCATTTCTTCCCCATGTAAGTTATCGAGTAGTGGTTTCCATCTCCAAATCTGCCTCCCCATCGACAAGATACATCCAACGATTCCCAAAATTCTCCGAACGGTTTGTGATCACTCGTACCCGTTAAGTAGGCATCCCCTTTGAATAAATCAATATCCACGGCAAGTCCATCATAATGGAGGGAATTGGTCATATGTTTCAGGCCGTCTTTACCGAGAAGGGGAGAATACCCATCGTCGATCATCTTTTTGATCAACAACGGGATGAGGCTGGTAAACAATGCGCGCTTTTCTCTGAGTTCGCTCATATTACTTAGCTTTCTTTATACTCGCTGGTCTGGATTCGGTCAAGTATCTGTGTTTGTCAAATTCCTTGACTAAAGTAGTCACGGCACCCACCATCGTATCAATTTTTTCAGTAAGTGCTTTGTGGGATTCCTCATGTATCTGCATCCTCTTGTCCCATTGCTCAATTTGTACAGCCATGTTCTTGTCCAATTCCTGAACCTGTGCATTGACATTTTTATCAACTTTTTGAATTCGTTCAGTATTGGCTGCCTGAGCATTAAAAAGGATGAGAGCAACTACCCCAAAGACACCCATCACGCTCCATAACAATATCCAAGGGGAAACAGGAAAGGCTTTTGATGGTGAGTCCTTCATAACTACTCCTTCGGAGGTTCTGCAGGTTTAGGTGTTTCCGCTTCCGGAAGTTTCTGCAATTGATTTACAAAATCAGCCACTTCCATTACTTCATTATAAGCCTTTGCGATAAAATGATTCAATAGTCTTTGCGCCAATTCCTGTGAAATAACATATTGTTTAGACATCTTCGATTTCAACCTCCGCTTCTGCCGTTTCCTCGGCATCATCTTTAGCGTCTTTACCCTCATGCTGGACAACATGGGACTTTATATTCGCTTTCAAAATCCGTTTTACAAACTCAAATTGGGATTCCGGATTTGGAAGAGTAGCGGGTGGAGGATATGGATTAGTTATCGTATCCTGATAACCATAAAATCCCGCCACTCCATCCTTGATCCGATCCGTTAAATTAATCTTAAATTGATCTGTTGCCATTATCTTTTCCCCCGATTGATAATGTGTTTATGCCGCTACGGCAATACCATTATTTATTAAAGCTGTTCTTATGTTATTGACCAATGTAATTAAAGAATCCCTATGCGCAGCCGTATCATAAGCCCCCGCAGTAGCACCCGTGCCACCAGCCGGAGCAGCCGCACCCACCACATACGAAGTTTGTGGCGTTGCCGCATTACATCCAAATGCTCCACCAAAACGCACCAATCCCGTACCTGTATAAATAGCATAATTGGTGGTAGCCCCGGATATATTTCCTATTTCAAGTCCATAATTTGTTGTGGAAGCACCAGTCATGGCCCCGATACAAATTCCATGTTTAGTGGTATCCGTACCAGACATTGCACCAATATCAATACCCTTACTCAAGGTTCCGGAACCACCCGTTGCCATAATCCTAATGCCATATCGATTGGTCATGGTCCCTGTTGTGCCAATATTACTTACAATTAAACCAATTCCGGTGCCTATCGTTCCGTCTGCATCATTATTGTAAACAAGAATCTGTTGCCCATAACATGCGGTTACAGTTCCACCAGCACCACATGATAATATCCCCGTACTCATTTCAAGGCCGGTTTGAGAACCCAAGGTTCCTTGATAATTCGCCTGATTTATATAATTTCGGTAAGAGGCGGCATTGAAATAACCACTATTGGTTTTCCCTGAAGGAATGGTATAATCAGTAAAGGTGACAAAATCGCAAATTATATTGACTGTTGAAGTATCGGGTATATTTGCTGTTCCAGTGAAATAAGCTACATAACCAGCAGTGGTCATTCCAGTCTTGGTGACATGAAGAGGATACGCAGGAGTTACTCCAATTCCAACCCGATCATTTGTTGTATCTACTGTCAGAACCGCGTTTCCATCCTGATCTGCTAATTGAATAGCCGTTGTGGCATCCGCAGTTGGTTTCAGAACAAGAGATGCCGCAGGAGCGGTAATAGTCGCCGTATGAAGATGATCAAAGGTAGGTCCGGCATCCGTCGTCAAATCCTGATTTACATGCGTGGCCGCTTCGACATGCAATTCTGCGGAAATGGTCATATCGTCGTCGATATTTACATCCGCACCAGCAGCCAAGTCAATTTTCGCTGTACCATTGGTGATATTAAAAGTGTTGCTTCCACCGGTCAAAATGAGTTTGGTGGCCGCTCCACTGTCAATCGTGAATGTAGTCTGAGTTGTTCCGGTATCGGTATTTTGGGTATGTTTTAGATCGGTTGCGCTTTCAAGCAATGCCTCTGTAATCTTGGCCGTCTGACGTATTGCCTCACCCGAAGCGTCCGGTACAGACAAGGAAGTGAGCTGGTGGGTATTCATGTTGATATCGGTCGCTAAAGCACCAAGACTCGTAATAAGAGAATCCTGGAACATGGACCGGCCAATGACCTGCAAGGCCCCTGCTCCAACACTATCTACCAATACAGTGGCAATTTCCTGACGGATATTCGGGTATAAGGGAGCAGTAGCAGTCAAGGCCCCTGCGGTATCTTTAGACACATAAAGGACATTCCCTATGTCAAAAGCACTGGTATTAAAATTTTCCAATAGGCCGACTTGCATGATACGGCCATACCCATTGGCGGTAATATTTTCTACGGCCAACCCAATGCAGGGCATGGTCGTAGAGGAATCAGATTTTGCAAGTCCCACATTCGGACAATCTCCCGTTGCGGTATAGGCATAAACCGCCTGTCCTTTGGTTATATTGACTTCTGCGCGAGCTACAAAGACAGAATCCCTGACAATCTTACGGACCATCCCTGTTGAATCTACGAAAGAATATAGGGTGATCCCATGAAAGTCTTCCGTATAGAGACGTAAATAATTGGCCGCAGGAGCGGCAGGAGGAGTAATTTCGAGTAAATCTATGTAATCTGTTTCAACAGGAAGGCCGTTAGCATCCGCCTTGAGAACCTTTCCCGCTGTGGCCGTAGAAGTATGATCGGAGGCAGAAGTTATGGCGTGTTGGCGAGAATGCAATCCCCATCCAATAGCCGTGTCCATTGAATAGCCCGGACTGTAAAGATACAATTTTATGTCGTAATAATAAATTATTGCAATAGGATAGGCGGAGGGTGTTCCGGATAACGACCACGCCCCGGTAGAACTCATCGTAACGGTGATATCAACACCACCGGCAGTCTGAGGAGCGGTGCCTGTAGGAATCTCGCCAGCCGTAATGGTAGAAGCCTTTGCAGAGATATTCCCCGGCCATTGATTCATGACCAAAGTCCCGCCTGTAGGTGGAACGATTACCCCGGTAGTCCCGGCGGCAATCGTTTCATACCAAGTGGTTCTTATTAATCGGTCTTCTAACCGAGTTATGCGATAGGTATCCAACATGAGTTAGGATTGATCTCCATTTTCACACAGAAACTAAATTGGGATTTCCTTCCATGTCAACGAATAACCAACCAACATCGATGTCCCTGCTGCCGCCCATTGAGGAACATAAAACGTATTGGGCGGTAGAACAATATCACCGTCAATGTTGTCATACAGTAATGTTCCGGCCAAACTTGCGTATGTTCCTGCGCTCATGGAAAGACCAAAAGGCCGAACGACTCTGGCTGCGGCGGCTCCGGTAGCAGCACCACCACTGGTATGCGTATAATACCCGGCCTTCCCGGTGTAAGTTGCGATTGCTGCGTTATGGTTAGTTATGGTAGCCTCTGACGCCAATGTACCACTTGCTATCGTAGGAGCTACAGAACCGACTGCATGAGCAAGCCCCGAAATAGGCGTGGTTCCAGAGGTAATGTTGAGTCCGAAGCGCAGTAACGACAAATTGACGCCGGAACCAATCGGATTCCAAACGATAAACTGGACATTAGCGGCTGCGGCTGCGGCTTTCAGATGTCCCGCTGCGATTGCCGTTGTAGTCAGCAAATGTGAAAGAGAATAAATATCCCCATCCAATGCAGACCGATAATACTTTCCCTCACCATCATTGGCGACCCTTAACGCCCCCGTGGGGGTCGATGTGAGGGGATTAACTGAGGTAGCTTGTGTGAGTTTTCCCACTTTTGCATACATAATTTTTACTCCTTTTAGGTTAGATGCGACAACGCATAAATTAACGAAAGGTCTTCAACCCACCCATTGCCATCATGAATCCATCTTTCGCCCGTATCAAGTGTCAATGCCCTTGCTCCACGGTTATTGGGCGCAATAGTTTGTGGGGTATCCGAGGATAACCATATAAATTCACGATGATCATTAACCAATTCTACCGACATTAGTAGCCTCCTTTCCTAACGTTCCCCTTTCCATACTCTTGTCCTCCTTTCTTGTTCTTTTGGGAATTACTTGGAAATCTGACTGCGTATTTTCATCAATTTGCCTGATTTCTCAAACATATCTTTTATGATTCTATTGGGATCATTAAGATGCTTCAGGTAGTTTTTCATTCCTCTCATGGTCACGGCTGCTACCATAGAAGCCGGGTCCATCTTCGCCAACCCATAGGCAAATTCACCCGCAGAGGCAATATCCGAAATATCAAAAAATCCCTTTAGATTTTTCCTTGCATCTATTGTGGCCCGGTCAGTAACTTCCTTTTCGATATTCTTCAAAGCCCCATATCTATTTTTCAATTCTTGATAACCTGGGCCTTGATAGGCATTGATAGCATCATCCGTGGCCGATCTTAACTGTTTCGTAATCCCTTCCGTCATGGCAACCTTGCCGGTGTCATTGTAATTCGGATTTTTCCAAAATGATTTCGTGGAAGAATTGAGCGAGGCAATGATATCCTCTGCTTCCGTTGGATCAATCGTAGTAGGTAACTTCTTCCATTCATTCGCTTTTCCCAACAGCCAATCCGCAGTCTCAGAATTTACCCGTCTTAATTTCGGACTTCCGCCTAATTCCTCCATTTTGGATATGATCGGAGTCAGATCGACGACCGCCCCATTTTCCCCAGCGGTTTGGGCCATAGTGGAATATTGGGAGTAAACACCCTTGCGAGTATCCAGAACCGCTTTCGAGAAATCCTCCAAACTACTCGGCAGATTCTCCGGTGAATTTTGAATGATATCCCTTACGGCCATCTTGGCATTGTCGTAGTATTTCTGTACCTGAGAGGCGTTTTGTTTTCCAATAACGGATGGACGGATTCCCTTTTTTATTCCGGTTTCAATGGCAGAATCAATCATGGAATCTAATTTCTCCACGGTTTTCAGTGGAGTCACTGCCCCCTTGAGAACACCCGCTGCTTTTACAGCCGGACCCGAAACCGCTTTTGCTGCCATTCCGACAGGTACGATCCCCGCATAATTACCGACGGCTTCTACATTCGCAGCCGCTTCCGGCATAGCACCCTTAAATTTAGCATAGGCATCCTGCACGGTTTTAATACCCTGAATTGCGGATTGACCAGCACCAGATTTAGCTAATGAATTAACCGTATCACGAAACGCTTTCTGTGCCTCCTCTGGGACTGTTGCGTCATAAATAGCCTTTACTCCACTACTTACAAGATTTCCTACAACATCATTCGCCATTCCAGCAATTTGACCGCCGGTCTGGAATACCCTTGGAGCGGATTGAGCAAAGGATTCCGATACGGATTCATCCGTTTTCGGGGTCCAGATTTGACCGATATTATCGAGACGTTTTCCGAACGCAGAGGGTTCGGTCACATTTTCAATAGACAAGGATTCCGATGTTCCATCGTCCCACTGTACTTGAGAACCACCAGAATTGATTGGTTCCGTCGTTCCGTCATCCCATTTTATATCAGCCATTGTATTGTCCTATTGAACCGGAGTCCCGTCTTGATATACAACCGAACCGTTCTTCAATTTATAAACCGTTTTCCCGTTCAATTTACCTGTCTTTACGATATCGCCTTTTGATAAGGAGGGTGCTTCAGTCGGTGAGGATACAGCAGGTTCTTTCCCGAAGTTTTTATATGCCTCAGCCATACGAGCAAATGTTTTCGTATGAGACTGTAAAATTCTTGAAAATGCCTTTGTGTCGTAGGTAGGATCAAGAATATCCGCCGCCACTTCAAAAGCCCATTGACCGCCCTGAGTTCCACCAATGGTACGCTGTAAGGTATCTGCCAATAGTTTTGTTTTCTTTTGTAACTCCGCCACATCTGGATCGTTGATTTTCTTTCCAACCCACTGATTCAATGCACCAATATCCTTTATGCCTTCAGGCAACAATCCCTTGGCTTGCACCTTGGCCCTAAGCGAAGCCAATTCAGGGGCTTCCTTTGCGAATACATCATATGCCGTCTGAACATTAGCCGATCTCATTCCTCCCCTTTGGGCAGCCGCAGCCATCATTTCTTTCTGTTCCGGACTTTGGCTGGATTGAACATATCGGTCTGGAAATTGTGAATTGAGGTCATTAAACTGATTCACGCTCATCGTTTTTAGTCGAGTATCTGGATTGGGGTCTTTTGTATCCACTACGGTAGTAAGACGAATATCTCCATATGCTTCAGCACGGCCCTTTCCAACGGCCATAGATTCCTCAATCTTCAGTCTGTGCCATTCCTTTGAAATCTCCGAATCTGTCTTCCCAAGTTCTTTCTGAGAATTGTAGAAAGTCTTGTAATCGGTCGGCGTAGCACCCTCTTGCAGAGGTTGCTGTAAGGTCCAACCCTGCGGAGGTTCGTATTCCTGCCCTTTTATGGGAGAAACCCGTTTGGTTTGACCATTGGGTCCGTAGATGGTAATCTGTTCGGTTTCTGGTTCGGTAGGTGCCGCCCCCATAACCTCCTCCGGCTTATTGCTTTTAATGCCCTTTTCCCTAAGAATTCTTTGGCTTGCCGCCGCATCACGCAGTTTGGGTTCGAAGGATTTCATTAAGGCATCTTTGTGCTGGCCTATGAAATCTCTCTGATCCGGCGGTAGGGATTCCATGAACTTTGCCTCTTCTTGAACAGTAGGCATTTCGCCGTTCTTCACTTTGGAAATCCAGAAATTCATGTAATTCCGACCGGCATCTTTTGAGGCTTGTGCTTTTTGCTGTGTCGCCACCTGACCGGCGATTTCAAGTATTTCCTGCGGATTCCGGTTAGGATAATGGGTCATGAATTGCTTGATCTTATCAGCATTGACTTCTCCATTCATAAACCATTCGATAGCGTTACGCTTGAACTCGGAATCGCTTTTCTGGATCATGACATCCGCCAGTGAACTTACAGCGCGAGCTGGTGCGTCCAGATCAGAAAGTTGCTGACCTTGCGTCATTCTCAATAAGGTATCCAATCCGGCCATATGCCCTCCTTATAGTCCGGAAGATGCTAATTTCTTATAAATATCGGCACCTTGTGAAATAGAATTTAAGATGGTCGCCCAATCGGATTGACCTGGGGTTGTCGCGCTTTCGGTTGTTTTCGAGGTTCCGCCAGTGACATATTTCATTAATTCTTTTAATTTCTCGCTGTAGGCATCGGCTGCACTTGTCGAGAGATTGGATTTTGCCAAAGTGTTTTTCAATTCGGCCAGTCCCGCTCCAACGGTCGACGCTTCCTTTCCGGTAGAAAGATATTCCTGAGCGGTTGCCTTGTTCATCTTTGGAACAAAACTTGTCATTTTCTTACCGCCAAACCCGAAACTAACCGGCGTGTAATATCCCGTTCCGGTTTCCTGTTGTTTGGTGATTTCGGCCAATTTCGATTGATAGGGCGACCATGCCGAAGTGGCCTCTTTCAGATAGGCATCGTCAGCCGCCTTTTTCTCTGCGGCTGTGGTTTCTTCCCTGCTTTTCAATCCATAAAAATCATTGACATATTGATTCCATATGTCCTCTGAGGATTGCTGGACATAGGAGGGCAGTGTCGATGTAGTGGTATTGGTGGCAACCGTCTTTCCTTCATTCTCTCCCGAAACAACCTGACCAACGCCAGCCGCTACGGTTGCCAATGAGGGTATGAGTTTGATCAGCGAGGAAACCGATAGGCCGGTCGCCTTTGTCAACCAATCCAAGAGTCCGGCGTTGGAAGATGTATCTGATGTCCCCGTGGAACCTGTATCCCCGGTATATACAGACCAATCTCCGGATTCATCCGTATATCCATTATCTGTGGATGAGGTATCGCCGTATCCTCCGCCTACTTCACCGGTTTCATCAATCCAATAGGGCATATCCTCATAGTCTTCCGATAATGATACTCCCGACATATCCGTTCCTCCCTGATCCTCCGTGTACCCTTCATTAATCGTATCCAAATAAATATCGTATGGGTCTTGTTCCGGCGTTGCGTAACCTTCTCCTATCGTGTCCAAAGCCGTATCGAAACCCGTGCTGGTGGAATCGCTTGAAATGTCATTCGACAATAAGTCATTGCCAGTATTCTTGGCGTAATAGGATGCCCCGGCAATGATTCCGTTTTTCAGGGCCGAATTGAAATCTCCGCCCTGGGCGTATGAAGCCCCGGCTTTGATCGCCATATTGGCCGCAGATTTTACAATAGCATCCGTGGAAGAAACCGGTTTACCTAAGTATGAAGTCAGATAAGAGGCCAGTGCGCTTGCAAGGGTATCCTCCCATGACCCGCCATTCATTTTAGTGCTTATTCCAGACGTAATCGCGCTGGTAATACCTGAACTGACCGCCTGACTTAGACCCAAGGATGTCAGATATGGGCTGAGTGCGCCACCGGCGGCTCCGAGAAGACCTGCACCCACTATCTCCTCACCTGTCGCACCCTTCATCGAAGCAGAAGCCATTCCACCAGCCGCAGCAGAGGCATAAGCCCCCAAACCAGCAGCGGAAGTTCCACCTGTAGCAGCAGCGGCCCCGGCTGCAATAATGGCAGGAACGCCCACATCGCCTACCTTCTGCCACCAGCTCTTGGTATCCTTAATACGCTGGTCCTGTATAGTCCCATTAGGAAGAATGACAATACCGTTGAAATTCGGTATGCCTTCCTGTGAATCAGCGAATGCGACAGATTCCTTTGCGCCCGTGAAACCAAAACCGGTCAATCCCTTGGTGCTGTTGATCAGTTTCTTGTAGGATGCGCTTTGAGTGGCATTAGGCGAATAACCGGATATCGGTTGCGCCAGGGTCCATTCCAAGTCTTGCTGTTTTTCGTAATCGCTCATATTACATCATTTGCTGTAAGATATTCGCCATAATCTGATACATGGCCGTTGGATCGGATTGATAAGAGTAACTCGTTCCCGTTGAACTTCCCGTCGATGATTGACCTAATTGTGCAATGGAAGCCAGAGTAGATGGCACTTTCGCCTTTTCCTGTGCGGCTGTCATCATGGCCTCATAACCCTTTGTTGCGAAGTCAGTGGCAGCGGTCGAGGCAACATTGGCAAGAATCTTCTGGCCTTCCGTGGAATTTATGATCCCGCGAGTGGATAAATTTGCCAATGCTTTCGGAACATTCTCTTTTAACATCTGTTGCATTTCCTGGTAATATGTTCCAATGGCCGCCTGAGTATTTGCGTCTATGTTCCCTTCAAGATTCGCTGCGGATTTGGTCAATGCTGGAATGATACCAGACAATAACTGTTCAGAATAATTAGTCGGCAACCCGGAAAAACTTTGTGAACCTGATGTGCTTGTGCTTGTACTGCTCGGCATGATGTCCGTCGGGAAATTAAAAAAATCATCAGTGCTTCCGGTTGTTTCTGCCGTAGTACCTTGATTAGTAGCCGCAGTGCCTCCATATGCCTTGTCCCATTCGGCTTTTATTCCAGGAATACTGTAAAGATCACTCAATGACGAGTTGGCAGATAAAGTATGTGGAACACCCGAAGCATCCATATAGGTCGCCGTTCCGTCTGCATTTTTAGTGATCTTCCCCCCGGCCCAATCCATTGTTTGTCCGGCGGGAACATTGGCAAAATAACCTGCATAATCGCTCGCTAAAGTACTATTTGCATACGGATTAGCTGTAGCAGTCACTTGATTTCCGGTGGTAGTCGCCGGAGTGGTCGCTGTTGTTTGCGTTCCCGTCGTAACCCCTGTAGTTACAGGTGTGGTGGCGGTAGTTTGCTGTCCAGTGGTCGATTGCTGAGTAGCGGTCGTACTTTTAGTCGGCGTAGTAGCGGAAGCGGGAATATAATTAGTGTTCGGGTTGGTAATTTGAGTCGTTCCCGCATTGGTCGTCGTCGGCATTCCGCTTGTAGTCGTTGTCGCAGGGGTCGTTGTTTTCATTCCACTGATCTTCGCCTGTGCATTGCTTGTATTCCAATTCGCCGCCTGTGTGGGATTCTGATTCTTATACAAATATTCCTTGACGGCCCATGTATCTGGGGCCATACCTCCGCCAGCAGCCACCAGATCAGCCAATTGCTTCCCCTGAGTAGCTACTCTATTTACCCCGGCAGCCGAAGTTCCGGGACTTAGGTAAATGGGTGATCCTCCACCGCTGGCCTTGTAAACAAGTCCACCATCACCGGCTGTGACTGTTCCACTGCCCCATGATTGAGACCCACCAGAAGTTTTTAACTGACTGTAAATATTGTTGAGTTCATCTCCCCAATAGTTATTCTGCTTTGCCAGCCTTTCCTCTTCCGTCTCCGTGTAGATTCCTGTCTTGGGATCGGTATAGTATTGCCTCAAACCGGTAAGGGGGTTTCTGGTTCCCACACCTCCGGCCATTTGAAGCAATTTCTTTTCCCATGGATTGACATGAGCCAATTCCGTGTCTCCACGTTGACCCTGAGAGGCTAATCCAGATTTATTACTCGGACTATCATGTTGCACTTCATAGATGAGTTTTGTTCCGTCCGGTTTGATAAGAGTCTTTTTCTGCTTCATGGTTTCACCTATATTATCTTATTGCACTCCATCCTGACATCCAGTCCGATGAATACTCATAACTTGGCACCGTAAAATTGCTTGTCCACATGGCCGTATTGCATATCCTGAATTCATCAATCCACAACTTTTGATTTCCACTAATCTTTTTTCTGATGATCATATCCGAGGTTAATGTAGGCCATTGAACGGTAGGGTTATTCGATACCACAGTTTTTGTTTGGCTTGTTCCATTGATGCAAATCTGCCATCCGGTTTGAGCTGTGGTCGATCCACCCCAACCTCGTATGATCGCCATATGATACCATGTGTCATTGGCTAAACTGGCCCCGCTGATACTAAATTCATTCTCTGTACCGCTTTTTTCCACGTGAAACACGATGGTCGCAAAGTTTGGATTCAAATAACAAGAGATATTATTATTCGCATCATCGGTTTGATATAAAAAGTTACACGATACACCTTGCGTCACGTTATCCGTCCTGAACCAGAAATCAATGGTAAACGCTCCACCTGCAAAATTGAAATCGGTATGCGCAGCGGTGGAGATATACCCATCTCCTGTGCTTGGGAACAATCCGGACGCCGTTCCGAATTTATATTGGGCCGTATCCAAGGCGGCGGTCCCACTCGGAGTCCATGCCTTTCCGCTTTCATCCGTGAAAACTGTTGAAGCATCGGCCCCGTTGAAATGCAATAGCGATTTTATGTTGTTACCAACCCACATATTACGTCCAGAATTGGAGTTCGATTATAAATCCTTTTGCCGGGGTTGTATGTACCGCATCGACATCAACCCTTAACATGTCTCCCGTAGCAACGTCGTCATGAGTCGTATCGATCACCGCAGGAGTAGCCGCCGTTTTTGAGTCCGTCTCCCCACTATCAAGAGTCAATTTCGTGGAAAGCATGTCGCAGGAATCGGTGACATTGTAAATCTGGATATCCATCGTTCCGGTTGTACCTGCGGTGACTACAGCCGCAGCAACGGCCACAAGATTCATTCCATTCAGGGCGGAAGGAATACGAAAATAGGCTTGACCGTCTCCTGTGGCGCAATTCACCGTTCCGGCAATGATTTGATTTGAATAGGTCCGCCGATCCGTTTCCATGATGGCCCAATTCGCGGCATCCTTGACCATGCCCTGATAGAACGTATCCTGCTGGCTTGCGGTATTTATTACACTGAATCTCGCTGTCATATTGTCACCTTATCGTCCCAACATCGCTCCATTGAAATCAATGCCGTAAAATTCAAATCCCAAAGCACCATAAATATTGGTCAATTCAAACATCACTTCCTGATAATTGAATTTCTTGCTTATTTTCTCGCTTCTTTCGGATGTGGGGGCCGCTGAGATATACATATTCATGTCATAAATATAGATATCCTGCCCGTCGTCGAAGATGAATGCGTGTCCACTTGTGGTCGTAATATCCTTTGTATAGACAACGTTGTCGTAATCCTGATTCGTGTAGATATTCAAGGTACAGGATGTTCCCGCAGCCCCATAGAGATGTGGATACAGATACTTATTATGCTTTCTATTGTTTCCCGCACCCCAATCCGTCATTACACCACGCACATAAGTATCCGCAGCATACGAAGTTCCAGCATCCGTATAATGCGTATTGTCTCCCAATAGACGGTATAGATATCCATCCGACCCTCCAATCAGCATTTCGTTATTGATAAACTTGTAACAGGTATGCCCGAAGGCGAATTTATATACTCCGACCTGACCGCCGCTTTCCATATTGATAACGTAAATAATGCTTAATTGGGTCGTGCTTTGGAACAGGGTCAACCATAATTGCTTATCTATTTGATTATATTCCGAATACGCATATGTATTCCCGAAACCCGTGATTTGAGATTGAAAGTTTTTGCTGAAATTATAGGTCTTGCTTATATCCCCGTATTCACTGACGGATGTTAAACCAAGCCAGCCTTGCTTTGAAAGAAATGAAATGACATTTCCGTCGTTTAGACAGGTTTGATAGGCAACTCCTCCGATTTCCTTTAAGAGGGGTACAACCTCGAACGTGTTGTCTCCCGGAAAATTGTCCAATCTATGTAATGAGTTACCTTTAAGCAAGACAACGGACGAGAAGAAATTCACCGCCCCGATCAACTGATAACCATCTAACGGATCGACATCCAAATATCCGCCTGAGCTTGTGGTATCCCATGCATCTTCGTCGTTCGGGCCTGAATACCAGAACCGGGATGTGTTGTCGGAATCTCCCCACATATACAATCTGGATGCCCTGACGAAACCTGCTTTCGATTTAGGCGCGCCGCTGACCTTCTCGTATTCTGCATAGACTGGCGTTGTATTGTCTGGTGCGCCTGAGCAGGTGAATTGATAGACCCCCGTGGTGTAATTTACTGCGTTACCTGACAAGGTGAAGTTGTCGAAATCTCCGCTTGAAGTCGCTCCTACCGCAACAATCCGGTATCCTCCGGTAGTCGTCGCAGTCCATACGAAAGATTGCGCTCCGGTAGCAGAAACCGTTCCTATGGTCTGTGTTCCGTCATAACTTTTGATGGTCCATGTGGACACAAGGTTCGCCACAGAGAACGTCATGCGGTACACTTTTCCAACAGTGGTAGGCGCGCTTGCAACCGGGCAGGTGCAATACTGACCTGCGGCATTGGCGGTAATCGTTAGGTCTGCTGTTTCGTTATAGGCGTTCAAATCTACATTGGCCCAGGCCGAAGCTCCGGAGAAATCGCGATCTACCTGATTAGGCATTAATTCACTTGCGGCTACGTCCCCTACCAAAGCCCCGGAAGCCTCGGATGTGATGGTTTTTGAAGACGCCCCGCTGGTATAGGTAATAGTCAAAGTCGTTGATTTGATTGCAGGATGTGATACGGTTCCGTTATATGCCGTAATAACACCGTTTCCTGTACCTAACGATTCATCCTTATAGAGACAAGTTAAAGTCTCAAAGGTCGTTCCATCCCATGCTTTCGTTATTCCGCTGTCATGGATAATCAGTTTACTGTGGAATTCGGTAAACGTCGGACGGCCTGAGATTGATCCGATCTCCACCGGATCAAAAGAACCATCCAGGTAGTAGAGTTTCGATTCCGTGGCAATGATATAACATGCGCCAGCTACAAAATAGTAACAGGCCAGGATGGATGACCCGATATTGGTGTTGCTTATTTTCTCCGTCCCCTGCCTGGACTTCAGGATCACGACCTTGCTTGAATTGCCGTCCTCGTCCGTTACTACCTGATTGACGATGTACTTCATGTTCATGCAACGGGTAAGCGAAGAGACGGAAAGATTGATAGGCGCAACCTCTTGATTCAAACCGTCATTGAACGATTTGACGAAGAAATCCTGAGTTCTTTTGGGATGTTTCGTTGAAAACTGCCCCATTACAATCCTATGCTTACTGTGGTCTGTTTCCTCATTTCGATCACCTTACGAGTTCGATCATTGAGGAAACTCATCCATTTCAATTCTCCGCTTACATCGTATTCGTCTCTCGTTTCAGCTCGGATCGAAAGGGCTTCTATAAACACGTTGTCCATGATCCCCAAGAACGGAACCGTGTCAGTCGTGGCGGTGAGGGCCGTTGGAAGAGTATAGTATGGTATCTTTATCACATAGGCATCGTCCGGATACGACGGAAAACAAATATTGTTCGATCCGTCAACGTAATATTCGGACGGCTGCGTTGCGTCCACGGGATCGTATTCACTTAGGCATCCCTCGGTCCTGAGATATAATTTATCCCGACCATGACTATCCACAATCCATCCTTCAAACTGATTTCCGTGTTTGTCCATCAAGTGTGCGGGGCAATACATATACGAGGCCAAGTCGCTGAATTTCCGTTTCATGACATGGCCCCCGCTCGAATAAGCAGTATAAGCCGTGGAAGCCACCCCCAGGGTTCCAGCATTAGCACTGACATAGGTGAACGTAAATTCCGTATCGTTCAATTCCGTCATCCCGACGACATCCTTGATCAATACCTCGCATGTCCCGGATGAAATCAATCCATGAGAAGTAGCGGTTATCTGGCAATTCGCTGCCTGGGTTGCGGCGGTAATATCCGCATGGATCGTGGTGATCGTTCCCAAGGTTCTTCCAAGGTCAGAATCGTATTCAGCGCATAACCCGGTGATCCACAACGCAGTTTCATTAATCCATGCGATAAACGTTGCCTCGGTAGGATCGGACGTGGACGAAATGGTGATTCCCCCTCCTATCCTGTAACCTACACGGGTCAAAATGTCGGAGACTAAAGACATGGTTTAGTCCTTTTGTAGAAATTTCGTATTACTGTCCTCATCCGCCAAATGGCTTAACACCTGATATTCAAGTTTGACCTTGCCGAAACCGCCCTGTTTTTCCTCCCTGGCAACCCTGTGAGGATTAACACGATGCCGTTCAACATCCTTGTATGTGGGAAGGCGATTTGCTATTTCCTCGGCCAATTCCTGCCGCCTTTTCATACAGGCATCCTTGTTTTCCTTGAATAATTGGTGCGCATCGGCCTCCTGTGCATTGATCTTATCCAGGCGTTCCTTCTTCTGTTTGATTTCGATCTGAGTGGTCAGCCGTCTTGTCTCTGCGATAAGGCCCGACTTCATGGCCGATTCAAGGTGTTTGATATCTTCCTTCAGTTCCTCTTTCAGTTTCGGATAACAGAACGAGGGTTTGGCCGATCCCTTGTCCTCCGATCCATAGAAGGCCCTGAATCCCTGTTTCTTTACTTTATCTCCATCCCCTTTGATTATGATATAACTCGCGTTCGACATATGTTTCCTTTCTTTGAGGCGTACAATGACGTATCCCAAGTGGGGGGATTTATCCGTCCCCCCGTCGGAGTTTAATGGTTATGCGTTTACTCCAATTCCGCCTACAAGATTAGGCTGTGCCGTGCTGGAACTCAAGAATGTAGCTGCATCGGTCCAATTCGTTATGCCCTTATTCGCCCAACAATTTTGAAGTATAATCTGATGTGTCGTTGTGCAAGCATCCCGAATAGCGTAGGTCAATGCACTTGCAAAATTCTCCCAGAAATTGTAGAATCCGCTGTTTTCAAACAGCAACTCCCGGTCTGCCGATGAACCGGCACTGTAAAGCTGGACAAGTCCAACGCTGTTATTGGCAGCCGTTTCGATCCTCGTTGACAGGGTACAGTTTTTGAAATGCATCCCAAAACCGGTTGATGTGGTCCCGCCCTTGAACTGGATGCAACCGGGACCTTTGGTTCGCGCGCTGTTGCCGGAACTACCGAGTATGGAATTCTCGACCAGAAGGCCATTGCCCGCGCCCGAAACACTGGTATCCACAATCAGTGGAACACCGGCCCCAATCGTGGCAAGTTGGGTTGTTCCGTTTCCGCCTCTCATCGACATTTCGTTTAAGTGTGCATTTTTACCGGAAACCCGAATATCACAATAACTCGTTGCAGAATCCGCGCTGTTATAGGTTCCGAATCCCTTTGTGGTGACATAATGTCCCGTAATGTTTACGATTTCTGACACACCTGCCGTGGTGCAAGTCAATCGTGTCCCGCCATTGGTCAATGTACCCGGCTGATAAGCCTGATACCGTGGACCCGCACCAATGATATAGGTTACATCCTTGTCCCAGGTAGTCGATGAGGTCACTACATGATCTCCTGGGAATAGTACCAGAACGTCTCCGCTATCCGTGGTCATAAGATTTTCGGCGGCCTGAAAATCGGTCTGAATAGAACTTCCCGAAAATCCCTGTTTACTGAGATTCTTGTAATAATTATCGGCCCGGTCCTTAATGAGACAGAACACATCCCCGACATACGGCACCCCTAAATAGGTGCATATTCTATCCTTGAAACTTCTCGGAACGCCCATTTTAAGCTCCTTTTCTCCGAAACCTGAATAGGACAGGCCATAGAGGTTAAGATATCTCCCTCCCTCATCCCTATAGCGAAGGAGGGAGACGGTTTGATTAGTTACGCAGGGTCATTCCAGATAATCCATCTCCAATCCGTGAATCCCCATGCAACGGCAAAGTAATCCTGATATTTCCTCATTTGATGATCGTAATCCAGCGGAGGCGTATTGAATTCCAGGGGAATAGCGTCGATCCATTTCAAGGAATCCTTCATGGCCTGGGAATCAATCAATCCCCATCCCGTGGTGCTGTAATCATCAAGCATCGGAAGTTCCAGGAATTTCCAACGGCCTTTCTGAAAGTTGACATCATTCAGATTGTCACCGGGTTTCCCTGGGCTGTTTGCAGCCACATAAACCGCTTCCGCCAATGACGGACCATATGCAATTGTATCGAAATTGGTCGCCATTCGCTCTCCGATATCATCCCTTAATCCGAGTGAGATGATCCTGACCGCTTCGAGGTTCACAGCGTCGAAAGAATAAGTGGTCAGGTTGTCAAACCCGACTGAAGTGGACACATCGGGAGTTTTGGTGGTATGGGAATTGGATGCCAGGGCAACACCCTCCTCGGAGGTCATGAAGGTGAAAGACGCAGAATCCGGATAAATAAAAGGCTCGTGGGCGATTTTATTCTGTTTCCGGTTTGCGGCAACGGCAAGTTGTTTCGGTAATTGTTTCACAATGCCCGACTTGTCCGTATCAGCGATTCTCCGTTCGAGGATGAATCCACCTGCGTATTCTTGGGGAACGATTTTGGTATGGTATCCCATACTGAAATTCTGATACTGGATCACGCCATTGAATCTCTGAGGATCGGGCAATGACCCTACACGCTGGAATTCCATCCAGGCATCCTTGGTGTTTTTGATCCGGTCATAAACCCGGTCAATAATCAAAGGAAGTGCCTTATAGGTATTCCAGTAGTACTCGTTGATATTAGCGTCAAGTAGTTTGACTGCTTGTGCGCTTGTGAAAGGACTCTCGCTCATTAGGCACCTCCTTTAAGCGAAGTGGCTGGGAGCAAGAGTAAACACCGCGTACTCTTTACCAGCTTCTTCTAAGTTAAGCTCATGCACATAGGCGTTGAAGTAGTAATTCAAGTCATTGGCAGAGTCGATTCCCTGAAACTGTGATTCCCAATCAATATGAGCATACCCGCGTCTGATGTTGGCGATAACAAACGTATCGCCAGTCGCAATGGTATAAGTGAAAGGGATAACATGGGTCTGAGTCGTGGTCGCGCCAGTCGTAATGACACGATATTGCCCCCGATTTGCACCAATGGAACAATATGAAGTCGAGAAAAGACTTACAGTCGTGTCAATCGCGCCGACAACATAAGTCAACCCGGAACTTCCGGTCGTACATGCCTTACGTTCCGGAGCCGTGCCATAGGTCGCATGACAAAGCGGGGCCTGGATCAGAGAATTTGGGGTCAGAAGTTGTACCTGAGTGATGGCAGGTCCGACCGGATCATTCGCCTGAAGCGTGGCATTAGTGGTATCGTAGGTAACCTTATTCCCCTTATAGGTACTGTCGTAATAGGATGTTCCTGGGCTGGTATTCCTACCAGGGCCTAAGCAGATACCGGCGATTTTCTGCGTGACGTCCGGCCCTGCTACGGCAACCGCCGACGGGATCACCACACCACTGACGGTATAATCCCATATGAGCATTTGCCCCTGGTAGCAATCTGCGCCTACCTGAGCATCGGCAATCACGGGAGCCAACCCACCGGTAATTTCTCCCAAATATTGGAAAGCCATATTTAATCTCCTCTTCGTGTGTTGAGGCTGCCGCATGAAGGGCAACCTCGCGTGATATTGGGTTTGTAAGCAATCTTGTCTATGGTAACTGTTCCGGCGGTGGATGCACTTTCTGTGGTGAGGCTATAGGATGATCCTAATCGTATCTCCCCCCTTGAAACGCCCCGTGCGGCTATCGCATAGTTACCGTCATTCGTCCCGCTGGTCGTCGAAATGCGGATCGGCATTTCCGATTGAAGCAGTTTGTCTGCGAATAGAGATTGGCTGTCCGCAATTTTCGCGGGTTCATCTCCACTGGCAGCGGTGAAGGAAATCGTCGTCCCTTCGTACAGCTCATCGTAAAACACTTCTCCGGTCGGCGAGCCTTTTGTTCCATAATCCCCAATTTGCGTTACGGGAACGCTACTGTCGGGGATTTTATTCTTTACGCACATAAACCCGCAAATCGGGCATCGGTACGTGTAGTAACTTCTGTTTTTGATGTCATTGCTCATCTATTTTACTTTTCTCAAAATTTCCTGCACCTTATCCGGTGTATTCCCGAACATATTTGCGATTCTCTGTGTCACTTCATCCACGGGGATGGGTTTGGTCTGCTGTATATTCTGTTTGTTACCGGGACTCATGACCGTCCCTTTGACCTGCCCTGTGGTATGTCCGGCCATCGGATTCTTTCTTTCAGCTGCTTTGTTACGGATATAATTGGCAATTCCTTCACTGACCAGAAGTCTTCCCGCAACTTCCGGGGGCAATGAACGATCCGCGGATTGTATGTTCTCTACAACGTATTTTGCCACCGTAGAACCAAATTCCGTTCCGGCCTGATTGGTAAACAGGGGGTCCCGTTCCATTGTGTTGGCAGCATGTCGAACCAAGTCCTGACTGAAAGTTTGTTCGGCCTGGGTCATGTTCTTTATTTTGGCCTCCAAACGCTTATCGACCGCCTTTTCGAGATAAGCATCCGGATTCGCCAAAAAGTCTGCCGGATCGACTTTGGGAGTAGGTTCGGCTGAAATATGAGGCAAACGAGTCTCCAATAACTGAGATACGTTCCTCAAGATATCATCCGATAGTTGTTTTTGTCTCCTTCCATCCCATGAGGCTATCCGCTGGAATAACCGTTCCTCGATTACTTCAGGAGTAATCTGTTGCGTTGTCTGCTGGTCCTGAGAAGTTTGATCCTGCGTTTGCTGTGTCTGGTCCTGGGTCTGATCTTGTGTTTGATCTTGTACGTTCGCCGTCTCTTGCTGTGTCCCGGCATCCGAGGCAGCTTGAGTTGCATTCTGTTCCATATCATCCTCCAAAGTTTAATAAAAAAGGCGCGTCCATTATGGAATCGCGCCTCGGTTTTTCCGATAGCAATATATAACTTTAAGTTATAGTTTTATGTTCTCCGCTACATTTACTGTCGTAATAGTCCCGGATTCAAACGATATGGTAATCTTGCCCCATCCCTTCCGCGAAATGAAATTCTGTATCAGTAGAATAAGTTTCTGAAGTCTTTCCATGACTTATTGTCCTTTCATGCTCTTTTCTCGTTCCTCACCGACCGTTAATTTCTGCGCTATGCCCTTCATGAAATTAAAACAAACATTGATATTCAATGCCTCTTCACGCAGTTTCATGAGATGATTCTCAAATCCGCTGGACGTGCATATGTTGACCATATTCATCACATTGGCCGCAATGGATTCCACAGTGGAATCAAGAATCAATTTGCCTTCAGGCCGATCCAGAAATTCCCTGAGAATCTTCCCGCTCATCAATTCCCTTAAAATATAATCACGCACATTCTCTGGAAATTGACTAACATAATCAGAGATTTGTTGGGTTGTCCATCCCCATCCTGATGTTTGCATTTTATTACCACCTATTCATTATTGACCTGGGGCCATAGCCCTGGTCTGTTGTTCTGCCGGAGGCTGCGACATACCCTGTTGATTTTGCTCCGGAGTCATTGGGTTTGTCATGGGAGGGGTTCCCATACCCTTCGCCCCGGTCGCTAATTGATACAACAGCATGGTTGATGGGTCTTCTTCCAACATGAATTTCTTATAGACCTTGAAATCCCCTCCCATAAGTTCCAATATCTGGCCCATGATGTAATTCATGGTCATGGCCGTTTTCGGGTTTGGAACCTGTGCTGCGATCTGATACAAACTTTGAAACGTTTTAATCTTAAACTGTTTTGAATGTTCCGTCTCCAAGGCTTGTGAAACAGGCCGGAATTTATCTTTCCGTTTCGGATTGTACGCCAGGGCCATTTCTTTTCCGAGAAGATTTTCGAGAGTCTGCGGAAGCATGAAATCATTGCATAAGGTCAAAAGCATCCTATAGAATTCATCAAACCCGATAAACTCAAGGTTCATGGACTTCATGCCAAGTCTTACCGTGGTCCTTGACTCCATAATGGACCCGATAGTGGCAGTCTCTGCCCTCTCAGGCGAAGAACCCATCGTCTGTGGAGACGTCGCCATTGCATAATCCATCCGGGACCCTAAGAGATTGTGATGGAAAATACCCCCTTGAATGTTGTCATTGATAACCCACTGTTCCAAATCACCCATATTTTCAAGAAGGGTGACGTTTTCGGGAGATATCCTCACTTTATTCGGAAGCCCGTACTGGCGTTTACCCTTGAAAGCGGGTGTAACGGCAAGACGTGTTCTGTAATTCATCAAATTGTAGTTATCATCCGTGGCGACCTGAAGTTCCCTATTGACCGCCCCATCGCCAAAACCATTGTCATTGACCAGATCGACATAACAAAGGAATCTTACCATCGGTCTGCGGCTATGCTCAGATTCACGGAATCCAATGATATGAATCGGGGCATCGTGGTATCCTTCCTGGGCGTAATGGATGATACATTCCTTCAGTTCCGCGCCTTTCTCAAACTTTCCCTGATCGTCAATGGCCGGGACAACTCCAAGTTCTCCTGATCTGACCGGATACTTTCCCCATCGTTCATAAAGAACGAATGTCTTGTCCACGGGTTGGGGTTGTTCCTCATTCTGTCCGTCTTTATTGTAGGTCTTTTCACCCAATTTGCCGGAGGGGTCTATTTTATCCAACAGGTCCAGATTGAAATAACCCATTGACTCGGCTTCCGCCTTCAGATCGGACAGTTTCCTTTCGGCCTCGAAAATGACGTATTCCTTTTCATTCAGGGAATAACAATACTCAGGCGACATATAGACGTTTTGATTCGGATATACATCGAATACGGGTTTGTCCACCTCGACATTTTCCGTATAAAATGGTTCGTCAATGGTCTTATAGGCCGGTCTTTGCGTGAATGGATCGCTCCATATGGTTCCATCATCCGCCAGTGGACGGCCCTCAAGCGGATCGATCACCATTTCGGATTTCTTGTTATAATGGGAAAGGACCTTTTTAGTAGACTGTTGATAACCTCCCTTGATTACACCGTAACCACACAATAATACAAACATTATTAGTCTTATGACTTTGTGGTAATAATAGGCGTCCGGGTCCTTTAGGAGAGTATTCAAGAGATTTTTGGCCGCCTTTGCTTCCGCCACATCTTTTGGATCGTCAGAACTGATATCCGTTTCGACATAATCTGTGGATGAAAAATACTGTGCGCTGAAATTCCCAAGTAATGTCAATACTCTGGAAGAAAACTCTGGAAGGGAAATATCAGGTTCCCACTCGTTCGGTTTCTTGTTACGAATGCAGTGGAGCATTTTGTAATAAACGTCAAAATCCTCTTCCACATTCTTATGGTTTCGTTTGGCCGTCTGAAGTTCCGTATCTAAATGCGAAAGTACAGCCTTTTGGTCCTTCTCGGAGAATGGGGCATCCGATTCGGTATCTTCTATAGATTCATCCTGTGGATAACTTGCCGCCTCTGTTTCAGATATCGCAATAATATCAAGTTCTTCTGCCATCGTAGTCCTTATTGTGAATCAAGCACTTTTTGTATTTCTGCATCCCGGCGGTTTTTGATATTCTGGCCGAACAATTTACTCAATATCTCATTAATTACATCCGATGGATCGGTTTGTTTCTGGGCCACAGTCTGTTGACTTTCTGTAGTCGAGGGTTGCAATTTCGGAATTTCGGATTCTTTGATCGGAGGAGAAATTTCATTCAATAGTTTAAGGTCTTTGGTGTAATCAACCCGCTTTTCTGGAACAGCTTGTTTTTGAGGCGTATATAGTTTGGCCGCAGCATCCGGGGTCAAAACCCCTAATTGCACAAGACGGTCGATCAACATCTTCTTGTATGGGTCCATCTATGCCCTCGCCTCCCGATGACCGTTAAACCACTGTTTTTCTCTCTGTTCCCAAAACGGGACTTCGTTTGGCATGTCGTACCATGCCGGATTCAATGCGCCCAAAAATTCAAGATTCCTGCAAAAATCCGAATACTTCTCTATTCTCGGTTTGATCGTTTTCGTTTCTTTAAGATGTTCCGCCTTGTATTCCCTCTCGCGCCAGTTCATGAAATGGTCGATGTGGCGTTCGCAACGATCCAGAAACCATAGCGTAGGCTTGTAGAGGCCATATCGAGGGTCCTCGGCCTCACCCCTGCCGATTAAATTATTTTCCGGCTTGCCGCATTCTAAGGCGTTTTTCAGGCGCATTTTGATGTTCAACTGTCCGCCAGTGTTTTTGGTATCCGCCGGAGTCAAGCGTCGCAATCCGGCATCTCCCATCGCCAAGTCGTCGAAAGGCGAATAACCCGTATTAGGTTGCTTGACCGTCGCCAATGGATCAATCGGGGTCGCCCTGTTATATTCGTGATCCTCTTCCAGTAAGGATTCTCGTTTGATCTCATCCCGCAATTCCGTTGTCGTCCGGTTATCATGACTCTGGTGAAGTTCATTCCACACGATCCATTCATTCCGTGGGGTGCATACGACAAAGGATACATCCCAGGGTTTTGAGGGATGGTAGTCTATGATTCTATAATTCCAATAACTTCTAAACACGTCCGCATTAAAATAATCCTCGGACTTTAGTACATGGACCTGTTTATTGAACGACTTGTAAATCCTTCCGGATACCTGTTTGAATATCCCATAACGTCTCATGGCGATAACGTCTGGATCGTCGATGTTTTCAAATAATCTCTCTATGGCCTCTTTACTCAAGATCGGATTGTCATCCGTAGCCCAACAGAACACTTCAATATTTGACTTGTGTCCCGTATCTTCGATAGCTGGGAAACCATATTTCTTGCAAATCGTATCCGACCTGTAGATGGTGCTGGCCCGTCTCCATATTGAATCGTAAACCCAATCCAACCCCTTTGCCGGGGTCAAGGTTATGGTGGCATCCCCATCTTCCTTGAGAAGACGGATCAAACTTTCATCCCACTTGACACGCTCTATTTCTTCATCCTGATAAAGAGCCGATCTCTGGACCGAAAAGAAGGCGTCCAATTCCTGTGACGAGGACATGAATTCGGCCTTGTTATCCGATCCTCCCAATGGGTCCCTGATCGTCATTGTTGCGCAACGGGCCGTCACATCCTTTTTAATCAGATAGGCAGGGACTAATTTAAGCAATTCAACATATTGCTGGTTTTCTTCGTCGCCTTCCTGCTTGGGTTTTACCTTTGAAACGAACCTTACAGGTTTATTGAGGATATTTCGTTTCGCTACCGGGTGAATCCTCAAGAACCGCATAGCGGCATCCAATGCACTTGCCGCCGTTCCTCCCGCCTGATTTGCCTTGAAATTGGCCCTTATCGGAGCAGGAGAAAAGATATACCTCCACTGGATAGGATTTAACGTCGTGACAAGGGACGCAAATCCCGCGTATTTCTCGTATGCTCCTAATGCTGGAAGGGCCACATTGTTCATCTAACAAATCGTCTCATAGGGAGTAGGTATTGGATCGCCCGTCGAATCCAATGGATGCGTTGGGGACAACGTTGCCGGAGTATTATACCATTCAACCTTTTGCATTCCCGGTATCGTGGTTGTCACATCGCCTTTCCAGAATTTTTGGGCTTTCTCCTCTTCCTTCTCCTTCATTCTGTGTTCGATCTGGCGTTCCAACTCGCGCTCAAGGAAGGCAACCTTCTCTTGCAAGGCCAGATATTTCTTCACGATTGGATCAACGGGCCTATTCCTTCTCTCCTCACAGTCGAGACATCTATGTTTATCCAGCCTGGGAAATGGTTCTTCACGATCCCACCAAGACTCTTTCTTCACGTCTGGACTCATATTACTTCCCTTTCTTCTTCACTTAAATCAATCTCCTATCCACCCACCTGACTCCCTTGATTTCAGAAGTCTTTATAGCCGCCACCAAGTCGCAGTCCTTATCGAAAAACACATGATAGGCAATGCCCTCATATGTACTCAACACAAACCCGACCGCATAATTCAACTGTAAATTCCTACCATCCTGCAACGTCACTATGAACGCAAGGATAACCATCCACTTCCAGAAGCGGGACATGCCACATCACCTTTCTAAACGCCCCCCTCGCGTCCACAAAAGATAATTAACCCTTACTTTCCCTTGCCGCCTTTTTTCTTCTTCCCCTTGCCACTGCACCCCATAGGTTTCTTCTCCTCGCTCGAAGTGGTTTTAGTCCATGTAAACATTCCCGTTCCCGATACCGGAACCCAACCTTCGGGACATTTGAATCTCAACTCCATAACCTTCAGGCGATTGTCCAATTCACCCATACTCTTGTTCAAGCCACCATAGTTACTTTTAAGATCATTGATTTCTTTATTAAACCGGCCAAACGCACTGCTAAGTTGTTGTTTTGTTACATTGTTGACTCTGTCTATTTCCTCAAACAACAACCTAAGGCCATCGGGAAGCGTCGTCACTTTGGGGTCATAACCCCTAACGCTCAAAAAATCCTCAAACCTTTTCCATATCGCGTCTCGAAATTTCTCTTGTTTCTTTTTCTTCCAAAACATTTCACACCTCACTTTTGTTAAGTTAAGGAACTAAAATCTATCACCCCAAATTCATCCACGCTCCATTCACCAGACTCATATTTACTTCGTATTTCCTTATGGATTCCGCGTAATGCCTCCAAATCTTCGGGACTACCATATTTCCCCCTTCCGGGTGCTTTATCCGGCCTGTTCCAACAAAGCCCCAATCCCCTCACCGGAGAACCAGAAGAATCCGATCCCCTTCCAATAACCCTCTTCACTCTCCTACACATATCCCTATATCCCCGAAAGCAACTGCGCTATACCAAAGCACAACGCCAACACCACTCCTATAACCACCACCACAGCCAATAAAATCAAAAAGATCGTCCATGCCTCGTAAAGGATGTACCAACAGACTTCCATGAATCGCTTAAAGAGGTCAATCACAAAAGCCATATCCTAACCCCAACAAAGATAAAGGCGATCCACAACACTATACCCAACCCGAAAATAGCCCGATCTAACCGTCTTAATCCAGAATCCATATCCTTCAATAAATCCACTACCTTAGAAGGCAACATTTTAACCCCCTGTGTTACAGGATTACATCTATCTATATGAAAGAAGCAATCGCCGGTCTCCTCCCTCCGGCACCCCCTGCCTGGATATGACACATAAGAAGTATTATGTTAACTAAGTGTAATATCAATGAGTTACCCATCCACATTCTCGCAATTAGGTTGACAACCTGAGTTATCCACAGCTTCATCCACATCTATGATCTCTCCATCGTTTGATGGATGTGGCGTGTCTGTGTGTTCGGGTGCAACATCTATCATATCCATGCTTGCATCCGTGATTGTATTGTCTGTGTTATTCTTAATCATTGCACCTGCCTGTTGGCTTATAAACTGTATGAGGGTATTTAGTTCGGCATGTTGTTGAGGTGCCTCGTTGACCTGGATCAATGCGGTTATGATGGTGGATGGTGTTGTGCCGCTTAGACCAGCCATAGATGTGATGTGCTTGCTGGCATCTAAGGCCAGCTTGAGATGATCCTTATCGGCCGTTTTAGTTGTTCCCATAGCCGCGAGGCGGGTTAGGGTTTTTCGGGCTGGTTTAAGGCCTCGGTTGATGATCTCTGCGGCCTCTCGCTCGATCAAAGCCCTAATCTCTGGCTTGGCAAGGCCTCGCTGGACACATGATTTCGGGATACCTGTTTGGGCTGCTATGTCCCTGACAGACCCCCCTTGAAGAGCGAGGTTAGCGGCTTGTGCGAGTTGTGCGGGAGTCATGGTTATATCAGTCTCCAGCAGTATGGGCATCTATTGTAGTCGCGGACATCGCCGTCGCGATAGGCGGTTCGACAATGCGGGCAGGTATGGGATATGTTGTAGGTATTGAGTATGTCAGGCAGGCGGCGGGAGGCGTGCTGGTTTATGGTGCCTCGTCCAATGGCGGGTGGTAGGTCGTCATACACTGTCAGATTATCTCCTGGATGATCTCCGCCGCCCATGTAACCGAAACCCTCTGTATTGTTGCTTAATTGGGTGTTAGGTGGTTAAGCCGCTCGGTGCGTGGTACCTCTCCAACCTAACTTTTTTGTCAATAGGGTATTTTTCATTAATCATTATGATCATTTATTGATCGTGTCGGCGATCTTATAACATGGATACTGTTTACGGTCAAGGGGAATTTGTAAAAAAAGTTATGTTCTGCTCATGAACACGTAATTTATTTATGTGTTGTGGTGTGGAGGGTCAAATGGTATGGTCTCATGGATGGCCTGTTTTGTGGTCATGGTTAGCCAAATGGTTAGATGCAACCAAGTCATTGATTCTATTGTGCGTATCCTGTGGATAACTTTGAACATGGTTGTATGTGACCAGGGACGATGCAATGGCGTGTAATGAAATCAATGAGTTACGGTTGGCATGATGTCTGCATATATATAGGAAAAGGGGAAATAATAGGTATAATGATTAAATAATCAAAGGAGGAAATAGCTCATGTGTAAAATCAAATTAGATCAAGACCAAGTGGCAAAGGTGGCTCGGCAGCAATGGAAGAAATCGACGATCCCTAATATGCAGATCGCCATTTATGTGATGTGTGGCGGGGGCGTACTGGGAACATTGGCGGCAGAACAACCAGCCGATTTTTACATTGATGGCCGTACAGGGAGACTGCCCTATAAGAAAGCGCAAATAAGACAAGCCGTCGAAACATTGAAGACCTTTGCAATAATACATGGGCTCGATCCCCATCGTCTCCCATACGTTCCTCAGTTTCATAACATGGGAATATTCTGAGCTGCATATAAATAGGCAAGGGAATAAATAAAAATAGGAGGACAATATCATGAAATCTTTTAATCTGGGATACATGGAAAACAAGGATGCGCTGAAGATCATCCGGGCACTTGATGGAAAAACATTTATGAATTTTCGGGTTCATACGGGTGTCGGCCCCAGCGGTACGCGAGTTGATGTTGCGACCGATTATGAAGAGACGGACACAGAAATTTTAACCTTTGCCCTTCATGTTATGGCAACAACAAAAACAAATGACTAATCCCTTGACCCTGCTCTGGCTGAGGCCCAGGGTAGGAATGAGGGGATTAAAAGGAGGGGAAAATGAAACCGACATTTCGATACAACAAATATGGGATCAAAGACTCCTTCGATCAATATCGCAATATCGGAGGGGTATTTTTTGAATTTTACTCAGCCGACCAAAGCACGTTTGCGGCCATTATCGAAGAAGCGAAAAGACTTGGGCTGAAAACTCGAATAATCAAGCATGAGTTATATCGTGAGAAGAAACTAAAATAAGGGGATCACTAAACAAAGGAGGCAGATCATGGAAAACGTAAATCAAGAGGCAGTGACAGCGGAGAAGGAATACAGATTGAAATTGGTCCGTGTGGACATTGACGACGACGAAATGGTCAATGTCTATGAGATCACAGAATCCACCACCACGAAACATTAGGTCCTTTGATCCGGGATGCGCATGGTACACGCATAAGGAGGTAATGATGACAAATGACACTTTGAAAGCGCAATGTCGAAAGATATTCGACAATTATAAGAGAAAACTCGATGCGACAACGGATTGGTATTCAATCACATTAAACACTTTATTCCTCAACTATCGTGACGGCTATCTGTCCAATGATGAATATGAGAATGAATGCGCTATGTTGGTTGCACGTTATCATGATAAACAAGACCGTCTTATCTTGGATTGCTCGTCTTATATCACCAATTTGATTAACGAGTCCAAGGAAACCACGAAGGAATAATATGTTCCGCCTAATCCTAATCGTCTGCTGGTATTACGCAATCTCTGTTGTTCTGGATGTCATTACATCCGTATGGGGGAATTGAAATGAACAGACTACTCGGTTACAACCATATGTGCGATGTGTGGTCCTATGAAGACAAGGGAAAGGTGCGTTACTGGATAACCGTGGGAGAAACCACTTATATCTGTGACACATTCAAGAGAATGCTCAGGTTGTTTGTTATTCTTGCCAGCCTTATTAACGATGGGCTGATTAAGGAGTTGTAGGATGATGAAACGTGCTTTGAGAGACATTGACACCGGAAAGGTCTACACAATCGAAGAAGGGGAGTTCATCCATTCCGACATGCTTGAAAGACTAAAAGGTCTTGGGGTTAAGCATGTGGAAAGAGGCTTTGTTGATGATGATGGGGTTTTCTATAAAGTTTAAGGGAGGGAATAAGAGATGAAGATCGCATTACAGGACAAGAAATCTGGTATGATTTTTAAGGCGTGGCCTAAAGAGATCAGACACACAGACATGATAAACAGGTTGTTTGCCAATGGAATCCGTGACATTATACAGGGTTATATCCGTCCGGATGGATCATTCATAACAGCAGACGATTACATGAAATTGTTGTGCCAACAGGAGGAGGAAGAAAATGAACAAAAAACAGTTCAAGAAGATGAATAAAGCGTGTAAGGATGCGTGGATGGAAATCGCAGAAAAGGATCTCCACCAAAAACCAAAATACCTATCCGCCTTCACTGACTACTGCCCAGCGTGTTCGATAGCACGATTGGCAAATCGAGAGGCCGGGGGACCTCAATGTAATTTCTGTCCGGCTGATAGATGGAGGGAAGGGATACGATGCTTTGGGAACTTGTATGGGGAGTGGGTCGATATATTGAGGATTGGCTGTTTAGATGAGATGAGACGATGTTTAGCTACGCAAATAGCAAAACTAAAATGGACATATCTCCCCATTTATAAGAAAATCCCAAAGGAAAACATAGATAAAATTCTGTGTCAATATGAGGAATTAAGAAAACTCACAACAGGAGGCTAAAAATGGCAATCATGAAACTTGACATATCGAAAAAAGATGATCCGGGATATCATTCCTTCGTCATGGTGTCCTTTGATGGAGGTAAAGGCACGATAGCTCGTGGAGATAGCCGGATACATTCTGCAAATGTAATCTTGACGGATCGGGATGGAAACCGGTACAAAGCCATCAGCGATTCCACTGTTTATCCCATGAACGGAAAGGAGGAATTTTAATGCCTATCGACTATAAAGACACGGATCGGGATTTGATCAATGCCCTGACGGACGTAAAGGATTGTTATCTGAAAATGATCCATGACCTGCAACGTGATAACCAGAATCTCCGGGAAGAGAACGACAATAACCGGCTTGAGGTCATCCGTTTGACGGAGGATCTGGCAAAGGTTCAGGCATGGACGGAGAATAGGGAACGGAATCAATCCACAAGACGAACATAACCCGTATGTATTATTGAGGGGGAGTTTTGGTCCGTTGTCGGCCCTTGAAAAATAAGAGGATTTTCTAATTTTTCTCTCAATTCTGGTCCTATGTGCGGAGAAATAATTAATCTATTGTAATAATTACTATTTGAAATAGTCCTTAAAACTGTGATCTAATATATCTTTTATAAAATCTACCGCCTCTCCTCGTTGCTCCATATTTAATGGTATAGCGATATCATTCCGCATCCGTTGTGTTTTTAATAAATAATTCATCGTACATGGTTCTTGGCAATACGCCCGCATATTCTTCAAAACATCTTCATCCCATCTTTGCAGGGGCAATATATTATTAGGAACATTCTCTATTTTCCCCCCTTCTCTCCATAAATTGTAAAATATTCTGAACACCTTATCCATTTTCGCTTCTGGTAAACATTCATACAGTTCGTCAAATTTAGACATTCTAAGTTTATGAAATTCCATAAAACATCCAACTATAAAAAAGAACAAAAATATTATAATAAATAATAATATTGAAATCATATCATTCCCCCTTCCATTTTCCTAAAATAGGCCATGGTGCCGAATTGAGGTGTTTTTAGACCTAAATAACTATTATGTTGTATCTTAACCATTACTTATCCATGGTGCCTTTTATGTGCTCAACATAACCAAGTTTTCTTGATGGAAAAACCGATAACTCTTTATTAACGAGGACTTATATGGCGAGCTCTTCTTCCGGCTGTCTGATGTTTGCGTAGCATCTCTATTGGTTAAAATTTTCCGGTTAATCTACGTCTGACAATATATCGCCAATGCCTCGTATAAACCATTACCCTAAAATGGCACATCGTCCGATTGAACGGGTTCCTTTTTACCGGATTGCAAACCCTGAAGGATTTGCGATAACACAGAAATGGCCGTCTGAGTATTGCCTAATTTGACGCTGACGGGAGCTGTCTTTTCAACCTGCGCTTTGCCGAATTTACGGGTACAAAACGATGGCTTAAAGTTTCCTTCCTTGTCCATCCGGCCTTGAATAAGGTCAACCCCGTATTGTTCGCTAATCTGAAGTTGCACGGATACATATTCATCAATCTTGAATACTTTCATTATTTTCCTCCTTTTGTTTTTCAAACCATTCTATCGCTGCATCCCTAAGTTTTCCAGTGGTGTCGAGAATTAGTTCTATAATGTCAGCATCATGTAAACATTCACTATAAAATACAAAATAGTCCTCCCTTGCTATCATCACCTTCAACACTTCGCGAGGATCGGCCTTATAGTCGGGAATAGGAGGATGTACCATTCTTTCTGTAGTCCAATATTCATCAACTCCTGCCAACTCTGCAAAACGTTTATTTTTATCCATTTCACCGATCCTTTCCTTGACCACCATCTTTGGTGATGGCGTCTTTCACCAAATACATATCAATCTGCCACTTAAGAGATTCTATTTCCCATTCCATCAATTCAATACTACGTTCCTTTAACTCAATCCTGCGCTTCAGTTCATCAACCCCTGTATGTGTTGTTTCCATTATTCAAACTCCAATTTATGTTGTTTTTGATGACGTTCAAGTCGTTCTTTCCCGGCCCTAAAGTAATCTTCATCAATTTCGTAAAGGTCAAGATCAAATCCTAAAATGTCACAAGCTATGGCAATGCTCATTGAGCCTCCATGCGTATCCAGAATCGTATCTCCAAACTTGGCGTAATGCGTAAGTAACCATTCATAAAGGGAAACAGGCTTTTGTGTGGGGTGGATTCTTGAATCAATCCCTATATTTTTAATATTCATTTTTCCGTTTTGAACATTCCCGCTCCACTGATAATTAAAAATCGAAATCCGTTTTTGCATAGAACAATAAGCAATTTCGCATTGAGAGAAGGTCTTTTCATAAATTGGAGTTAAGAGTTTATTCCATACAATCCTCCCACCATTGGGGATGAACGGATTTAAATAGTTTTCCCCCCATATAATTTGATTTCGGGAAACTCTAAAAAGTTGCGTAAAGTATTCTTTCTCCGGTATTTCTTCATTCCATTCAATCAAGCCAAACAAATTATTTTTAATGTGGCCTATCCCATACGGCGGATCACAGATTGCAATGTCATATTGCTTATCCTTCATCCGTCGCATTGCTGGCAAACAGTCTTCGTTAAAAAGATTAATCATGTTATTTAACTTCCTTTGCCATTCCGATGTCAATCATTTCCTGTGCAATATCTTTACGATACCAAAACGTTCTTCCCTTAGCAAATCCTTGAATAAAATGTATTCTCATGCTATTCTTATGTCTTTCCGATGAGTTCCTGGATTCTGGATAGGTTTCTTGCTCGTTCCTCTTCGGAAATAATGGGTACAGGTTCGGGATTGTATTCTTTTGATATCCGAGGTCCTCCATAACCGACATTTCTTCCCTCTCTTCCCGTTTTTTCAAAAGACGTTGCTGTGCCTCGTAGATTTCCTGATCCATTTAATGGGAATACCCCCTTCCAATTATTTTCGATGGATTGTTCCAGAATTTTATTAGGGTCCTGACCATCTTCACGAAAATGATTGGAAGGGGG
>Ga0316630_10000010_pt1 | contig 48199 bp, 89 predicted proteins | sample OWC_May_M1_C1_D6_FD_207658 | JGI IMG/M metagenome (GOLD analysis project Ga0316630, IMG submission 207658) | Wetland soil microbial communities from Old Woman Creek delta, Ohio, United States - OWC_May_M1_C1_D6_A | ecosystem: Environmental > Terrestrial > Soil > Wetlands | place: USA: Ohio...
GCCGGCCGGCCGCACGCGCAGAGGAGAGTCACGGCGCCTTTCCGTCAAGGTACGCGTCGACGGCTTCCTTGCCTTCTTTGAGCGTCAGACCTGTTCGGTTCCTGTAAGCGCAGATCGCTGCGATGAGCGGACTTCGTCCGCGCAGGTCTTTGCGCTTCCCGGTAGCCAAGTCCTTTTCGTATTGGTTCAGCGTGCTTGGTTCTCCGAGCTTTCGGATCACCTCTTCCAGACTCATCACGGCAGCACCTCCTTAGCTACGTCGACGATCCCCATGCGCAGCACCTGGGGCCACGTCGGCTCTTGGTGCATGGCTCGCAAGTCGGTGCGCGTGACTTCGAGATCATCGAACTCCTGCGCATCCGTGCGCCGTCGCGCGAACTCGGGGAATGGAGGAGCCGAGGCGTCGTGCTCGTCCACGAGCTCGGCAAGGCGCGCGTCCATAGACGTGATGTTCACGCGGGACGTGTCGGCGTCCTCGATGTGCTGGGCGATCGCGCCGATGTCTCGCGGGTCGTCGCCCAGCTCGTTGGCGATGTTCGTTGCCTCCCGGTCGCGTTCGGCCTGGTCTTCCTCGTGCCGGATCTGGCACGCATCACAGTTGCACGGGCGGCTGTCGCGCAGGTCGCGGTACGTCTGCTCTCGTCTGCTGTGGCTCATCGTACGACTCCTTGATTTACGGCCATGTTCTCGGGCGAGAAGCGAGCAACGAATCCTGGGTAGTAGTCCGAGATGGCCTCGGTTCCGGCTTCAAGGATTACCGCGCCAGTCTTCACGTCGACTAGTTCGAGCACATCGTCATCTTCGCCGTAGCTCCCCTTGGTCCTGTGCCTGGCAATAACATTCACCGGCGCGAAGACGTTCTTCATCGAAGATGCGTCAGCCGTCTTTAGCTTGCGCATGCTGCTGCGATACCCGTCGTCCGGATCCTCGATAGCAACATAGACGATGCCATCGAGCCGGAAGCGCATCACTTCACAGTCTTCCAGATCATCGCTCCAATTTTTGATCTTCTCGTTCTCGAAGTCGACAGCGTCGAGCACGTGTTCGCCTACCAAGTCCTTTAGTTCCATGTCATCTCCTTCGGGCGTCGCGCCCAGCAGGCCGCCGACTGTCGGCGAACTGACGCGCGCGAGGCGCAGGCGTGCTAGTCGAAACGGCGCTCACAGGCCAAATCGAAATCGTCTGGTCGTTCTGACGAACGGGTCGGGTATACCTTGACTTCGCGCGGATCCACCGCTTCGCACTGCTCGCGTGTGCCGTACCAACGGCCAGAGCGAGCGTGGTCACCATAGCCGGTGTCACCGTCGTCGTCGGTGTAGATTTCCGCGAACCACCCGCCAGCGTCGATCCCGAGTGTCTTTGTCATCGTCGTATCCTCCTGAGTGGGTGCTACTGCATGAGCAGTGCCAGTCGTCGCCAAGCTCGCAAGTCGGCATTCTGCTTGGCTTTTGCGCTGGCACTGTTCTTGGCGCTGACGAATATTGTCACGTGGTTAGCCCGTCGTCTTGCAAGTGCGCGGAATCATTGGCGCGAGAATTGTCACCTGAGCGGCGCGTAGCGACTGGACTTGTCACCGTCCGAACCTTGTCAGCCAGGTCTGCGGTGTCAGCACCGCTACTGGCCGACATGCGAGCGGAGCATCGTCGCGATCGTCGTCTGGCTCTCTGCGCCGCTCATCGATCGCTCTCTCCAGCTCCAGCACGTCGGCGTTCGTGTAGGTGACGCCGCAAGCGCTGCGTGCCTGGCGCAGGATCATCTCCGCGTGCCCACCGGTGAGCCCGAGCCGGACGGCCTCGGCTGCCGTCGTGCTGATCTCCTTGGCGTCGAGAGTGTGCAGGTCAAGAGCGGCGCACCGGATGCAGGTAGCCTCGTCGAAGGTGATGGTGCAGCAGGTCATGATGACTCCTTCTGCCCGAATCCGTATTTCTCATGGGCCAAGTCGTCGCGCTGTTTTCGAGTGTCTGCGAGCGATGAGCGTAGCGCGAGCACCTCAGCGAACCACTGGTTGGACGCGTCCCTGGCGTAACCGACGTCCGTCGTCATCACCGCCAGCTTCTCGCGCAGATCCCAGATCTCTCGAATCAACTCGTCCTTGGTGCAGTCGTCGAGCTTCTTGGCCAGCATTACAGCACCTCGAAGAGCAGGCCGTCGCACGACGTGGCGGCCATGTGCCGCGATTGCGCCTCAGCTCGCGCCAGGCGGGCGATTGCCTCAACCTCGGCCTGCTGATAGCTACCGTGCTCTGTGGTGCGGTAGATGCCCAGCACCTGGTGCAGGCGGCCCATCTGGCGCACACGGACGGTGCGGCCGAATGCGCGGAACTCGGTGACTCCGGCTTGGATGATGACGGTGGGCTGCATGGCTAGCGAGCCTCCGAGGAGATGCGCTCAGACGCCTGGATGCAGGTCACAACGTTGCGGCCATCGACCGTGCCGATCTCGAAGGACTCGGGGCCGTACTTGGTGACCACTGAGCCGAAAAGAACCATCGTGCCCTTACCCATGCTGTCAAAGGCCATCTCAACCTTGCGCGCCGTCGTCGTGTTGTTCGTCGTCATGAGATTCATTCTAGCCCACCCTTCCCGTGATTCAAGATAAATCAACATGACAACGAAAATAGTTCACGCCGAGTCAACGGCTAGGTTGCAGGTGCGTCAAGTCAACAGGAATCCTCTTGACACGTTACGTTTCCTATGCCCACACTTTGTCTATGGGTCGCACAACGTCAACAGTCCGAGCCTGGGCGCAACCGCCCGGGGACGGGTGCGCGTGCTGCTCTTGCGACATTTGTCACGCCGACGACGAGCAGGCGCCCACTGTCCAGCCGACGGCCGAACGCGTGCCAGATCGCAAGCCCGTGCGCCAGGCGGTGAGCCTAATGGAGCTGCAAGACTCCGTGTTCGACGCGCTCTGGTGCTACTGATCATCCGCCTACTCGCGCCCGAAAGTGCAACGCGCGGCGCGTAGAAGGCGACTCACGGTACACCCATCGCGGCCATGAACTCGTCCACCGTATCGTAGCAGGTGATCGCCGGCAGGTAGTGGAACACGTTGATGCGCGGTCAGACGAGCCGCAGGTGCAGCCCGTGGTGGAGCGCCCATCCCATCTCGGAATCTTTTGCGCCACGTCCCATCACGGCGTCAGTGAAAAGCGCAAACCATCCGGATACGGACATGTCCTCTAGGCACATCTGCGCAGCCTCTGCCGGGTTCTCGCCGACTGCCGGCCCTGGAGCGTCCAGCCACCGCGACGTCACGACGTGCCCGGCGGCGCGCAGACGGGCAGCGTAGCCGCGCAACTCGTCCTGGCGCTCGAAGCGGGCGGCGAGGTAGATGGTGGACATCAGAGTTCACCAACTTCGTCGGCGAATTCTGCCATGAGCCGAATCAGGCCTCGGCATTCCTTGTCGAGCTCACTCGCCGTGTATCCGCGCGACAGCAGGAACGTCTTCGCCTTTTCGAGGAGAACCCCGTACCTCGTTGGAGTCACGCACACGTCAACTAGCGTTTCGATTGGACTTCGGGCCATCAGAACAGCATCCCTTGCTTGCTCTCCGCCGCCGCGACAGCCTCCCGAAGCTGCCGGGTAGCCTCGGCCTCAGCCATCGGTTGCGTGAGCCTGCAGCCGTCGGCGATGAGGGCGGCGCGTTCCTCCCATTCTGCCAGGCAGATGCAGCACGACTCGGCCGTTAGCTCGGGAAACCCGTTGAGGTACTTCATCGGACACGGCTCGCTCATCTTGCGCCCGATCGGGCACGTCGCGCGGTATGGGTGCAAGGTCATCGTTCATTCCTCGGCGTCTCGTTGAGCACGCGGATCCTGGAATTGTGGATTGGACCTCCAACGTGGAGCCATCTTCGTCCTCTGACTATATCGTTTATGGCTTGTTTTGATATCCCAAATTGAAAACTCAAATCCTTTTGCCGCTCTCCATTTGAACACCTCACCCTTATTTCAAGCACCTGACTCTCGATCAAATGTGACGCCGGGTGAGTGCTACCAGGGAACGAATGAGCTTTACCACGCGATTGGCGAAGTTTTCTTACCTTGTCTGCATTGTTGTCAGATATGGTTCCAGCAAATAGATGGTCAGGTCGTACGCACGAAGGATTGTCGCACTTGTGAAGAACACATGGTTTTTCTTTTGTTAGTTCCCCGTTGACAATCTCATATGCCAACCTGTGTGCCAACGTCTTCTTCCCGCCAATCCTAACCCTACAGTACCCGAGCTTCCCAGGTTTTGTCTTTGTCCAAATCCAGCACCTTGTTTTCCCTGTATCCGTACATGGACCATTTTTGTTCACTGTAGAGAAAAACGTTTCAATGTCCATCTATCGTTCCGCTTGTGGAGTTTCTGCTAGTATCTTGACTATTCCAGCATCCCTATATTCTCTTCTAAAGATAAACCACGCATACTCGCACGAATCCGTCTTTCCTCCGGTGAAGCTCGGGCGGTTCGGCAGGACGAAGACGTCCGGTGTCCCAACGTCGCGCCAGAGCTTCAAACGGCCAGCGCTGCCGAGGAAGTTGAGCCTCAGCAGGAACACCAGATCGGCCGTACGGAACAGTTCGTCGCAATGCCGGATGAACTCCTCGGCCAGTGAGAACGGCGGGTTGGTGATGACGGCCGCGATCCTATCCGCACCGATGACACCTCGACAATCAAGGAAGTCCTCGGTTACGTGATGGGTGGCTACCGGAACAACTAGCCGAACATCGTAGGTGTGCCAGAACCTGTCTGGCAAGCAGCGCACGATCTGCCCACTCCCGCAGCACGGCTCGACGAGTTCACCTTCGCGCGGCTGCCACACCTCAAGCAGTCGGCGCACGCACCATGCCGGCGTTTCGTACGCGTCGTCAACCCGTCGCTCAGAACCACGATTTGTGCTGCTCACGGCTTCACCCTACGCAAGCTTGTCCTCGGCCGGCAAGAGCACCTTGCGCGCCGACGACACCGCATAGAGAGCGATCCACGTGGCTGTACGCTCCTTTGCGCGACGGGCGGCCTTGCGCACCATGGCGTCTTCGGTTGGCGTGAACCGCACAGAATGGGTGCGCGAAACAACCATTGATGCTGGCTTGCGGGGACGGCCTATTTTCTTGGTCATGCGCGGACGGTAGCACGCCGAGATTAGAGTTTCAAGAAACTTTTTATGGTGAGACGAATCTCACCGGCCCGTGGTTCTTCGCTTCGTCGAACCTTGCTTTCGCACGTTTCCATGCTTTCCCGTGCCGATTTCTTGGATCGTCGAATCTGCCACCGATCGAAATATTGAGCAGGTTCTCGTTAGGAGACAGAGCCGCAATCCAGAATTCTTCGCTGAGCTTCCACCGGTACTTCAGGCAGATCTCAAGCACCGTCATCTCAGCCTTGACCCCATCCTTGCGCAGGCCTTTCAGCCAGGCCTCTACGCGGACGTTCGACGGATTGAATTCGTGCTCCCAAAGGCGCTGCTCAAGTTCCTTGTGTGTCTTCCCGACGTAGCGGATGACATGATCTCTCGGATCCGAGATGCCATAGATGTACGCTTCCCCGGCGCACTTCTCGCGAGACTTCGGGTAGGACGTGGACAAGTCGATGTCTCCTACTGGCCGAGGAGACGGATCGCCTCGCCATGGCTTGTATTCTCGCTCCACCCGTTCGGAGAACACGGTGCCACTCATGGCCGCATCCATGGAGGCAACCTCTGCTTGCATGCGATCCATGCGGATGAGCGCGGCTCGTCTCTCCTCTTTCCGTCGAGCCTTCTTCCTGGCTTTTGAGTTTCCCTTGTGGTGCTGCTGAACTCTTCCTTGTCGTGGAGGAAGAGGAGGAAGTCCATCGCGCTCTCGGCGCATGGCTCGAAGTTCGGCAGCAACGTTACCCGTCGAGTAGTTGCTCCAGGCAGGAATGCGTGGTAAACGTATTTTCACAGGTCCCATCAACCCGTAGTCTAGAGGAGCCGGCACCTTAATGCAAGGGTGTCCGGCTCTTCGGCTTTCTGGGCCTTGACTCAGACGGTGCACGGTTGCACAATGTTCGTGCCCCAAGTGGTGCGTTTTGCAATCTTGGAGGCGGAGCCCGCTCCTAGGTAAGCGGGCTTTCGTCTTTCTGGCCCATCCGTGCTACCATGAGCGCATGAGCATCCTGCTTGTCCACGAAAGCGACGCAGAACGCGTTCTAGCCATAACCGGCGACGAGAAAAGCGAGCACTATCTGTGCACCGTCGAGGTGGATCGGTTCGGCGTCTGCAAGCCTGGGATAGTGTTCAAGCTAGATCTGCCAGTTCCTCCGTCAGATGATTCGCCGGTGCATCAATTTCGTTACCAGACTCTATCGTTGAGTCCAAGGCTTACGTCATGGACGATCTGACGAAGGCCCGTGCCACGAAGGCAGCCACCCGGCAGGCCGAACTCGACGCGAAGGTGATGGCCAGGGCGGCGCACCTCGTGGTACCTACGGAACCGCGCGAACCGCTCCCGCCCGACAGCCCGGGCAACCGCTGGGCGCGAGACTGGCGCTGGACGCCGACGAACCTGTGGGGCTTGCGCAAGGGCGAGGACGGCCGGTGATCTGGTCCGTCCGCATCGGCAACATGTTCGGCGAAACGTCCACGTTGGTTTCCGCCGACATGGACGGACTCACCTGCACCGAATGCGGACGCGTAGCTAGAGCGTGCCTTGGGCTCTCCGAGGCGCTGTGTGATCGGTGCTGCGAGCGTCACCTGAAGATCGGGCATGTGCGCGCCGAGGTCTACTCGCTGCCGACCGTCAAAGAATAGCCGTTGACAGCGCTAGAAAGCGTGGCCACGATTACGGTGCAGTGCTGACAACAAAAGACGCGCCCATCCCGGGCGAAAGGCGCTGCGGAGGAGTGTCCGCATGTTCCGAGCAGTTGCATTCGCGATCGTTCTTCTGAGCGCAGGTACCGCTTTCGCTCGCCCGCCGATCCTGGGTGTCTACCGCATGCCCGAGACGGTGATCGAGTGCGGGAAGGACTGCCGCGATCGCGTGCGGCTGGCTCGAACAATGGATGACATCGCCGCCGGCAAGCTCAAGGTGTGCCGCTACAGCGAAGAGCGGGCCATCTGGGTGCGTCTCCGCCGAGGCACTGGCGACGAGTGCTGGCGGGTGGTCATCCCGCAAGGTCGGCTGACGGGATGGCGACGGTAGCCACCTGCCAGGCCTGCGGACATCCTGCGCACGCCGGGAAGTGCCCGCACCTGACACGATTCGGACGCGGATGGATGATCTGCCAGTGCGGAGCTCGCGCACCGGTGAGCCGAGTCGACCAGCAGGCCATCGCCAACGCGTTCGACGTCTTGCGGAGGTGCCTGCTCTCGCCGGCCCGTGAGCGCGAGTCGCGCGCCTACGGTGACAGAGTCCAGCTCGCCGTCTGCGGGCGTGTCTGCAAGCCTACGGTGTGCTAGGATGGTTGGTGATGAAGCGCGTTCTTGAACAAATGATCGAGTTGCTCAATCTGAAACATGACTGGGACAGCTACGGAAGTTGTCCTCCGACAGAAGAAGCAGCCGTGTCGGCGCTGCAACTGATCTTCAACATCAGGCACATCCCAACTGATGAATTTCGGTTGGTCCCGGTTAGCGGTGGTGGAATTCAGGTTGAGGGAACCATCTCAGGCGATGAGTTCGAAGTCCTCATATCTGCCGACGGAATTGTTGTGAAGGACTAAGGCAACCGCGCCCCGCACCGAGCGCACCACGTATCGCCGTCTTCGTTGTGCTTGTGGGCGCCTTCGTGGTCGCAGGCGAGCAGCGCCTGTCGGTGTTCCTCAACGAGCTTGCGCCAGCCACGATCGACGTCCGCTGGCTTGGGAGTATCGGGCGGAGCCTGGGTGAGCACCCGCGCGAACTTCTTGCGTAGCTTGTCCTGCCAGTAGTCAACCTCGCTCATGCTACCTCCATCGTGGCGATCTCGGCCACCTTGAGCCGTCGAACCATGTCGGCAGTCCCACGGCCGCCAGGGAAGGCCACCGCGACGTCCGGGCGGAACTCGTCGATCATCTGCTGGTTTCTGACAACGCCCGCGCGCTTGCCAAGTCGATTCCAGTCAGCCGGGAACCTGCGAACCGTCCACCCGCGAGATCGGGCGTACCGCTCGCAGAGCGAATCAGCCCCACGCGCGCAACCGTGGGCGAGTTCGATGGAACCGCTGAACACGCCGAGAGCGTCTGAAACCTTGGCGTAGTCGTCGAAATCTCGGCCGCCGGTGACGACGATGCGCAGGGAAGTCATGCTACCCCCGATGGGATCGCGGCTCGCACCGACTCCCGGCTTCGCGCTGCACGCGTCCGTCGCGCCCACTCCTCGGCCTGCGCTCGGTTTTCCAGTCGCACGATCGGAGAGCCGCGCCAGCCCTTGCGGAACTCGATTTGTGCCGGCGTGTACGTCGCGTCCGCGGTGCTCTTCACCTCGACTAGATCGGTGACGTTCCACAGGCCGACGAGTAGATCGGACATCCCTCTTCCGGATGCAGAAAGATCGCGCACCGAGAACCCGAACGCTTCGAGCGTCTTGGCCACCTCGCCGTGGGTGGCATCTCTCTTGTGCTTGCGGGAGAAGCTGGCGTGATTCATCGTCCCAACAGCGCCCCAGCGACGAACATGGACAAGGCGACGATGGGGAGGATGTGCAGCTTCCACACCTCGCACTCGACGGACGCGCGTCTCCCAGCACCTTGGAGAAACAGGATGCGCCACACTAGTTCGCGGCGATCCCATCCAGCGTAGTGGCCATCATCCCATGCTGGCTTTTTCCTTGACTCAATCCATGCAGCCAGCGCATCGAATGGCACCGACCATGGAAGAGTAAGCCACCGCCATCGACGATACCGATCGACTTCTTGCTTCAACTCTGGCGGCCAAGATGACTCCGGGTATTCGCCTGGAAGATTCATATCCCCATGTACCTCGTGGCCTTCTTGTCCGGCAGGCACGCGCGCAACCACTTGGCCCCGACGGCGCGAACCTGGTTACACTTCGGGCAGTGCTCCCACCGTCCCGCGACGGGCACCGGCTTGGCGTGCTTGGCGGTGGTCATCCGTGCCCCCGGAGCAACCATGCGATGAGCACTCCCACCACGGACGACGTGATCACCCCGGTCAAGATCGGCACTGCCCAGCGCTGTAGTTTCTGCGCCCCAACGAATTCTGCCAACAGCTCCCCGTGCGCTCTTTGTGTCTTCTCCATCTCGGTCATCCTCTCTTCTAGTTTTTCGGCACGTCTGCAGTTCAGTTCATGCTCTGCCGTCGATAGCCCGCTCACGGGAGTGCGGTCAGCTCTGGAGGCAAGCATTCTCTCGACGTGATCTCTCACGTCGTCCTCGAGGTAATCGCGCTCTCGGTGGGTGCCCATGTTGTCAGAACTCCTCGGCCTCGCGGCCGTGCTACAGGTGAATCACATCCATGCCATCAATGCTACCGCCAAGGCGAGCATGAGCAAGACGATCCATCGCGCTCGCGCCTCTGTCACTGTCGCCTTTCTTCCAGGGCCGCTGCGAACCATGCCAGCGCCGCGCCGAGCGGCACTGCCACCGCCATGACGGCTATGACGACGAAGAGGCGCTTCACGGATTCGCCCTCCCTGAACCTCCGCACGCCCTACATGTGTCCATCCAAACGTCTCCCTTGAGGTAAGTGCTGTGCTCGCGTCCAGAGCCACCGCACTGGTAGCACAGCAGGATCGGTGCCGTGGGATCCATCGGGAATAGCACGGTGAACGATGAATGGCGCCAGCACTTGAACGTCGAACGATCGCAATCCTCGCAACCTGTCATCATGGCGTTCTCTCCAGCTCGGCCAGCCGCTTCCTCAGCTCGGCGATCTCGATCTTCAGCCCATCGATGACCGACACCTCATCGCGCAGCCGCAGGATCTCGGCCACGAGTAGCTCACGCGCCCGGTCCCCGAGCCGCTTCGTGTACGGCGGGTTGCGCAGTTCGGCGATTGCCTCGTCGATCTCCCTGAGCAGGTTCACTTTCCCGCATCCTTCGGCGGATCGGTGGGCGTCGCCAGGTTGAGCGCCGCGAGGGCCGGCCGTAGCCGTCCGATGATTCGCGGGAGCGACGACAGCAGCAGTGCCGCAGCCCCGAGCACGCGCGAGACTGGCACGAGCCAGCCTACGCCGGCATTCGCGAGAGCGGCCGACAGCCCTGCGACGTCGGGGCCGAATTCGGCGAGAAGTCCAAGGACCAGCAAGACCGTGTTCAGGTTTATCCGTTTCATGTGCTTCCTTTCATGGTGCGACCTGCCCGGTGGCGCGTGCGAAGCCGAACTTGTAGGTCATCGTTCCGTAGTTGCTGTTGCACGTCGGCCACAGGTCGACGGTCCCTGCCGCCTCGTCGTAGACAACACCAGGGTTCTCCACCGTGTCGGAGTCCCACTCCCCAGCAGCGCCGAGCGAGTAGACTGGCGACGGCCACACCGTGAATGTGACGAAGTCCGCAGTCTGAAACACGCCGATGCGCCAGGCGGTTCCGTCGAACCCCTGGAAGAAAAAGTAGAAGATACCGTTTGCCTTGATCCAGCCACCGACGGGATGGAAGCTGGTGCGATACCAGGACCACGCCGGACCAAGCGGAAGCACTGGATTCGCCGCGTCCCTGCTCCACGTCAGCCCATCGTCGGTTGCCGTCGCGTGCCCTCCCTGGAAGCCAGCGTCTTGCACTGCCGAGTTGCCGGCGTAGATCATGTGGTCTTTGCCATCTGGCGCGAGTCGAGAAGGAACGATGATCTCACCTCGCACGTCTGCGGATTCCCACCCGCTGCCAACGTCAAATACCGGGTTGCTCGCATACTTGGTGAGAGTGTCTGGGAACTGAGCAGCAGTGGCGGACGCGCAGCATGTAAACTCTTTCGGTGTTCCATTGTGAGCGTGGTAATAGACGCGGTACAGGTCCGGGTTGAACATCACCGGGACTGGAGCGCTTATCAGAGTATCGTCAATGCCCTCCTGAGTGTTTCTCGAAATGACTGGTGTTGCGTGCTTCGTGAACCCAGAAGGATAGGATGCGATCGGAGTCGAGACGTAGCCGATGTTTCTATACAGCTCGCCTTCCTCCTCGGCAGCAGCGTAGAACCCATATCGGGTTGTGCCTACGTCAATGAACTTGAGATCCTCCATGCTGTTGCCGGCCTCCCACGCCAGCGACGGGAGAAGCTCAGGAACCGGGTTGATTCCCGTGCGTGCGAACCCATACAGCCATGGAGGAGTTGTAGATCTCGGCGCCGCGATATTTCTGCGACTTGCTTGCATCTAGATTCTCTGGAAAATCCACTGTGATGTGGCTGCCATGTTGCTCGTCTTGTTCGAGGCAACTCCGATCGATGTGATTTCGTCTCCCGTGTATCTATCGATGATTCCTGTGTATACTAGGTAACGGCTGGCGGTCGGATTGTACAACGAGTAAGCAATGAACTCAAGATGCTGGACGAGGCATGCCGAGTTAGGGTCCTGACAGGAAATGATGATCTCCCATTTGGCACCGGCAACCGCTCCTTCTCCGTTCTGAACAACAATTACAGAATCGGTCCCGACAGAACCGGCGGAGATCGTCCCGGGAGAAGTGCCGAGCGTTCCATCTGTCGGGAACGTGATCGCCTTGGCTAGTCCGACAGTCGTGCCATTCACGCGGACTGAGATATACTCGCCAGCCTCAGCGCCCACCGACGATCCTCGAACGATAGCCTTGAACCCGCCCTTGGTGTCCCCGGCGATCGAGACTGGGAGATCGAACGTGGTTTTATTGCTTCCAAAGGTTCCTGATACGCTGTCCTCTTGCACCAATGCCAGTGCAGAGAGCGCCTGCTGTTTCGTCGAGCTGCTGAGTTCGCCGTCTATAGTTGGGGTGGTAAGCACCGCGCTGTTGAGATTTGCCCAACCGGCTGTAAGCGCTGGAATGATGATGTCACTTGGCATTTGATTTCTCCCTATCCTGTGTACGCAAAGTCTGCGGCGATCAGGCCAGCGGCTATTGCGGCTGCTAGCACTGCGTCCCTCTTGGCGCTTCGGTTCCCGACGGTAGATTCCTCTGCCGTCTTAAGGGTCGTGTATGCGTTGGTCACGACGCTGGTAGTAAGTGAGATTTTACCAGTGATACTCGTTGGCGATGCTGTTTTGATGATCTTGACGCTTGGAATCGTATCGTAGGCTACAACTGAGAACACGCCATAGACGATGTCGTCGTTGTCTGAGAAAGCAACCGACAGCTCCCCATATGGGATCATGTCGTCGTCGTGGGACTGCCACCTCACCGGCTCGATCTTGGTGACGTTCTTTAGTTGCAGCGCCGTCGTCATTGTGTGCTTTGACATTAGAAGGACTCCAAGATGCAGACGAACCCATCACCACCGGCTGCTCCCGCCTGGCTGGTAGCAACTGAGCATGCTCCGCCGCCACCACCACCACCGTCGAGTTTGTAGCCAGCGTTGCTCACGTTCACCAGGAACCGCCCGCCGCCACACCAGTGGCTTGCCCCTCCAGCACCGGCAACAGCGACAGTCCCGCTAAGACGAATGCCAGGATTGCCGGGGAGTCCGACGTAGTTGATCGTCCCGTTGGTTCCAGCGCCTGCATAGATGCCGCCGGCCACGGCATTGACAGCCGTCCCAGCCGTCATACCGACGCCACCCGTCCCGCCCTTCGCTGTGTACGTCGTCCCGTTGTGGGTAATCGTCGTGTCGTTCCCGGTGCCACCGGTGCCTCCGCCGCTCGTTCCGGCGGTCCCGCCAGTGCCAACGGTATAGGTGCACGTCGTCGCTGCGATCGTGATGAACGCGATGAAGTATCCGCCGCTGCCCCCACCACCGCCTGCAGCAGAGTTGCCCGCCGATCCTGAGACGCCGCCGCCTCCACCTCCGCCACCCTGGCCGATCAGTAGCGCAGTCTTGGCGGTAGTCGTGAAGGTGTGCGTTGCCCCGGTTCCAGACGTGTACACCGTCGCCGAGGCGAGCCCAGTCCCTCCAGCGATTGCCATGGCGGCTAGCAAGGCATTCTCTGCCGAGGTTGCATGGTAGTACTCGCCGGTATTCCCACCTTGCAGACCGGTTAGCGAATTGTGCACCGACGAAATGGCAGTCGATGTGAAACTACCGCGACCTCCGGTGAGCCTGGTAACCGATGCGAGTTGCGCCTTTGCGGTTCCTCCATACGTGCTTCGAGCTCGGAATACAAGCTGGGCGATCGGGACGAATTCGGCGAAAGGAATCGTGCCAAGCGAAAGCGCCGTCGCCGTCTCTCCCTGAGCAGCCGCCAGGGTGGTGTGCTGCGTTTGTCCAGGTATGATGATGAACCGATGATCGCTATGTAGAGCCGTGGTCGCTATCACGTAGGCGGTAACATAGGTTCCAAGCCCCAGCCCGCTGATGTCGCCAAGCGTCCAGCCAGTAGCGCCTCCGGCATCGTAGTTGAGCTGAGGGTATGTCCCGTATAGGAACGGCAACGCGTTCCCGGTGCTCCATGTCCAATAGCCAGAGGTCCCAGATCTGTACCAGATCGTGTAGTCCGTCCCATCCGACTTCTCCGCGAGCGTCCTTCGGATATCCTCGTCCGCGATCACCGCCTCCGAGATGGAGAACTGAATTGCGACGTCGGTGTCGGTGTCAGGTGTGTAGTCGGCTAGGACTCCACCGCTGATTAGCTTTGTTCCCTCAGTTAGGTGGGTTTCAATGTGCCATCCGAGGTCACGATTCCAACCGTGAAGCTCGTAGAACCCAACCGAGGTGCTGCCCTCGCTCGAATAGTAGACGTAAGCCGTGGGCGCGACCTCGTGCAGATTCCAGAAATCAGCCGACCATGCGAACTCGGTGTCATCGTGGGCGAGGTACCAGGGTCCTTCGGTGGCATCGTGCGCGTCCGAAACGTACGGGGAATCATAGGTGAACTTCACCCCCTGCACCCAGACGTCGAATGTCGGCGCGCCACCATTCGCGAGGACTGTGATCTTTTGTGTCGCTGCGCTGTAGGAGATGCTAACCAGCCTATTCCCGCTGGCGTCCAACGGCCAGCCGTGCGGGATGCGGTAATTGGGGAGGTGGTAGAACTCGTCCGCTGTGGCGTCGCCGCCCTGCTTGCCAGTCGTGTCGTTGTGTGGTTGTGCGACTTCTTTCGTCGTGCGATTCCAATATTGCGTGGTGGTGTCGACGATGACGTTGTAAGAGTCAAGATACCAAGTGGTGCCACCCCATTCCGTTCCGCCGAGAACGGTTACACTCATCCCAAATTGGAATTCGTCGCTTGTGTCCATGTCGTCAGCTCTGGTAATGACGGCATGTTCTGATGGAGTGCCAACATTGACAATCCTATAGACCCCAGCTTGGACGTCATATACGGTTGTCATCCCTGGCACTCGATCGCACAGGAAAATCCTGTCATCATTGAGCAGCGTTGCGTCGTCTGCCCACGATGTTCCGCTTCGTGTGCCGACAGCGTCGCATGTCCATGTCCCTGTCGGTCCTTCGGTCCATCCCGATAGCGCCACCTCAGCTCCACAGAATGCCTTGACTGGCCCATGGATGGATGATGGGTGTACGTGATTCCCATGCGCCGCCGTTGCGCTGTCACCAGGATCGGCCAGGCCATCAGGCTCAGGATCGCTCTCGTAGAAACCAGGGAACGGCGTCGACGCGGGCGGGGAGTAGATCTTGAGTTTGCGCACGCCGCCAACAACGTCAGTCCCGAGCACCGTCCCGCCGTCGGCTACGGTCTTTTCGAGCAGCCCACCTACCGCCGTCGTGTCGTCGTTCTTCGCCTTGACGAGGTGGTCGCCCACCGCCGAAATCGTGAGCTGCCGATTCCCTGAGCCGCCTGTCTTGGTTACTGTCGCGGTTCCGTCCCCGACGATCTTCTCCTCGGCCGTCCCTGCCGTATCCGTCGCATCGACAATGACTTTGTGATCGCCCGTCCCGCTGGACGTCAACCCGAGTCGCCGAAAGGCCTCGGCGATGGCGTCTAGGTTCCGGTCAATCACGGGATTGCCGGTGCGGAAGACGGGAGGGACGATCGGCTGGGTCATTCGCGCTCAACGAAGTAGAGAGTCGTCGCGATGGCGCTTGGAGGAGTGGCGCCCGCCAGGAAGCCGATCAGGACGTCAGCCGCCAAGATGCTCCACTCAACATACTGCGGGACGGCGGCGGCGGTGATCGTGATCTCGCCGCCAGATGGCGTGTAGAGCTTCCACACCCCTGCGCCGTCAAGCGTGTAGAGTTTGAGCGTGACGTTCTGGGTTGCGCACGACGCCCCGATATGTGCCCGCACGTTCATGGCTCCGCCGCGGACAGGCCCGACGGTGGGGAGAGCCGCAGTCTTGGCGTACTGGTGGCCGCCGCTCCATGCCCGAGAATCGGTGCTGTCGAAGATCCAGGTGTAGCCGTTGGCGTCCGGCAGCACCGGCTGGGTCGTGATTTGCCGAGGTGGTTTGAATCGAAGCATGATGGTCTCCTTACTTGTCCGCTAGCTTTTCCGAAGTTGTCTGGCCTGTCTGCGACAGCTTGAGGGCGCTTGCCCTCGTCTTGGTTTCCGCCTGGCTCTGCTGGACGGCTGCATCGATGTCCGCTACCAGCGTGGTGCTCACCGGCGAGATTCCCAGGATCGTGCAGAGCTGCTTTTGAAGCCACCAGGGAGCCATCCAATCCTTGTCAGCCGAGGCCTTATCCGTCAGCGCATCGTAGATGTCACCGCAAATCTCCGCGTAGATCGATGGGTAGAGCGCCTTGAGATGGCCAACCTCAGCACCGATCAGCATTCCGTCCATTGCCAGGTCAAGCACGTAGAGCGGCGTCTGAGCCACGCGCCACGCCCAGCCGAACTCCGCCCACTCACCTGGCGATGGGTCATGCATGTACGGCCCGGTCAGGCGCTGCTCCACCCTGCGCGGGAACAGGCCAGCCAGGTATTCAACCCCGCGCGTCCACGTCAACGCGCAAGCCGGCGTCATCTCTGGCCCTACCGGGAGCAGCACATCCGTCAGCAAGTCGAGGTCGATGCCTTCCACTATGTCGTCGTTCGTCTCGCGGTAGTCGGGAAGCTCGGGAGGATCGGACTGCTTGCCCTGTGAGGTGGCCCCCACGAGCTCGCCAACGCGCTTTTTGATCGTCTCTGGCAGCTTGGCTGCTCGCTTGGTCTCGGCGTCACTCGGAGCGTCCAACGACTTGCCCAACGCGTGGGGAATGCCAAGCACGGCAACCAGGCATTCGGCACGCAGTAGCAGCTGCTCATCCATTCCGTATCGCCTCGCAAGTGAACCCGATGGCCAACCCGATGACAACACAGAGCACAATTTGGATCATCGTTGATTCTCTCCTGCGAACATGTCGGCAATCGTCCGTGGCCGTTCTAGCCTCTGTTGGTTTAGCATGCTCGGCGCGATGATGCCTGGGTTGAATGCTTGCGGTGACGCTGAGATTTGGGATGGGGTCATGCCAAGCCCGCTCCGAAGTGCCATGGGAGCCTCAGAGATTGCTCCTGACATCCCTCGACCTGCGCTCAAAGTCCGCGGATAAGCCGCAATGGCCGTGGGGACTCCGAGCATAGCCGCGATGGATCCAGGAACCCCAGCAATCTGGTGACCAAGGTACATCGCACCGAGCCCTGCCGTGCTACCCGCTGCGATCTTTCTGAGAGAAACCTTTTGCTCGGCAAACCGTTCCGCTGCATCCCGGACAACCGGCGAGAGCTTGGCATAGTCGCTATAGCGCTTGTTTCCATCCGCCAGCCTGCGCGGCACGTCCTCGACGTAGTCTTGTAGATTTTCGTATCGCTGCGCCCATCGGTTTGGGTAGTCTTGAAGATTGGCAAGCTTCGGCGTGCTCGGCTGGTCTCGCATGGTGAGGCCCATCGGCGTCCACTGCTGCCCAGCCGCTAGCGTGTAGGCGTGCTGAGGATTGCGCCGATAAATAGACGCGATTTCATCATTCACCGTCCGACGAAGCTCGCCGCCAACCATCCTCGCCAATTCCTTGCTCTCCGGTGGAGAATCGAAATTCACGACTCCAGCCCACCCCTTGTTTTGGATTTCCCTTGCATTTTCCAACAGGTTCTGAAGTGGCATCCTGTCGCCGAATCCAGCGCGATCAGCTCTGTTCTTGAGGAGATCGATGTATTTGTTTATGATTTCTTCGTGCCCAGTGCCTCTCTGTGTGCTCTTTACCAGCCCCTTGAGGCGAGACTCGATGGCAGACAGACTAACTGCAGAATTCGGCTCAGCCGCCAACGCGTGCTCATAGATCGGTGCTAGCTCCTTGTCCCAGACCTGCTGCTGACGTGAGTCTATCCGCGCCTCCATGTTCTTCCGGTCGAGCAAGTCTGGCTGCAACTCCTCGCGCTCGATGAAATCGCGCATCTCGCGTTCCCCTTCTACCTTCCCTCCACCCTTGGAAAACTGCGAAAGCGCCTTGCCCTGCAGCTTCTTTGCAGTCTCCTTGAGCGGCTTCATGGCCAGCGACGTCGTTAGCTTGTCGAACCCTTTCTTCGCGGATCCGGCAACGGCTGGGACTTGCCCCAGCGCCAGGTTGACGGTGGCGCCCTCAGCGGCAGACGCGGCGATTTCCTCTGGGGTTCCACCTCGAAGCGCCGTGTCGGTTGCGCTGTATAGAGCGCCCGTAGACGATGCCTCTGCCGCCTTCTGTAGCGCTGGCCTGACAGCGGTCTGCGCTTGCTTCGCGCCAAACATCGTGGCCAGCTTGGCAGGCCCCTGCGCGATGGTTTGTCCTGCCCTGGACAGTGGCCCGCCGATGGTAGCGCCCTCGACGCCCATGGACGCTACAGACGCCAACGCAGCTGGTGACGGTGCGATATCCTCTGGCCTTCTGAACTTCCCAGGCTCTGGAATTGGCTGCGCATACGGTTCATTCGGCAGTCCAGCCGCCTGAATCGCGCGGTTAGGCAATCCAGCGAACGCGCCTCGGCTGAACCTGCTGCTTAGCTCGCTGTATGCCTCTGGCACGGCCTCGCCGAAGAACGTCTTTAGCCCACCAGGAGCGGGCAACATGCCGGCTTCTATCTTACGCTTCACCTCCGGTGGAGCCGCAGCTAGGTTGGCTTCCTGTTGGCGCGCGAGTTCCTGCGAGCTAAGCGGTTGGGGCGCCTGTGCCTGCTGCTTGGCGAGTAGCTGACGGTTGTATTCCGCGGCTTGATGTGCCTTCTCCAGCACATCGAAGTCGAGATCGTCCGCGACGACGGGAGTCTTGCCACCCTTCGAACGCCTTGCATATTCCTTCTCCAAAGCGTCGAAATCAAGGTCGCTCACTGGCCACCCCCCATCAGCTTCTTGACCTGCTCATGGATTCTCGCCGCCTCTTTCAAGTTGCCGGCAGCCTTGGCCGCCTTCCCCTTGGCGATGAGATCTGGCACGGTCTCAATCTGCGTGCGAGCCTGTGCTGTGGTTGGCCCCCTGGTCGATGGCTGAGCGCCTCCCATGCTGGCCCGCCTAGCTTCGTTGCTTGCCGCTGTTGATCCAGGTGTCTTTGACGTCGACTCGATGGCGGCTGCCTTATTCTTGAATTGGTCGGAGAACCATTGAGCCGATGCGGACATCTCGTCCGGCGTCGACGTGAGCAGATTGCTATGCGCGACGGCGGCCTTCTGCGACGATTCGCCGAGTGGTCCAACTGGATCGAAAAATCGCGCGATGCCGGTTCTTACGATTGGCTGTAAAGTGTTCATTCTGCGAGCGGCGGTCGCTAGAGCCTTGTCATCTCCGGCCATCTTAGCGATTCTCTGGTCTAGTGTGGACGGCTGGACTCCAGCCCACTGGAGCAGCTTCTGTGCCTTGGCAAGACCGGTTCCTTCCAATTTTTCGGACTCGATCTGCTCCTTGTTCGCGTCGCGCAGAATCTCGGCAGCCTTCGGGTTCTTCTTGATCAAGTCTCGATATTCATCGAGGAATCCAGCTTGCTGTCGGTAGGACTCGGCGCCCTCGGCAGCGCTAGGGGAAAGCCCAGACTGCTGCCCAGACTGGTTGATCGCCTGAGTCGTCGAGGTGTGCCCGCCCTGCACATCGACCTTTGCGGCAACAGCCTCGGACGACTTAATCCCAGCCTGCGCGGCGGCCTGCTGGATTGTCGCCACCTTGGCGGCCATCTCGGCAGTGAGCTTTCCGGCCATGCCGCTTTTAGCGGCTAGCTCGGTGCGCTTGGCGACGATGTTCCACAGAGCCGCACGGTTTGTGTCCAGGTCGGAGAGTTCCTCGGCGCGATTCCTCAGAGCATCGGACATGTACCCGCGGGCAAGTTCGGCCTGCTTGAAGAGACGCTCGGATCGCTGCTGTTTGCTCTTCAGGTCCTTCTCGATCTCGTCGTTGACCATGGCGAGGACTCTGTTGTCTCCGGCACCAAGCGAGCCAAGCCCGATCAGGATTCGAGTCATCGTCTTGTCGAGCGACGTCTTATTGTCCCAGAATCCACCCGGATCTTTCATCGCCTCGTTGATGCGCTGCCGTTGCATGTCCTGAGCCTCAGCGATCCTCGTCGAATGCTCCTGGCGAATTCGCTCACGCTCGACGGCATACTGCTCGTCTTGCATCGCCTGGCCGCGCATGATGTCGGCTTGCTGGCGTGCGATGTCAGCTTCTCGAACGGCTAGCGCCTTCTCGGCGTCTGCCTGCTGCTGGAAGGCCGCTTGCTCGGCATTGACGAACCCCTGGCGCTCCGGCGTGTTCTGGACTTGGCTGGTGTTGACTTGCGGGCTGTATGTCGTCGTGCTGTCCGAGAAGGGCAGCCCGGTGGCCCGGTTCAAGGCGCCTTGCTGTTGTTCGTCACCGGGTGGCATGATGACCTCCTAGAACAAGCCGCCAAGTCCGCCGAGGCCCATGGAGCCAACCATGCTCCCCATGTTGGAAATTAGCCCCTTGTTATTCTTGCGCATGTAGTCTTCGTATTCCTTCTGGCCTCCATAAAGCGTGCTATACACGTCGGTCTGCCCCTGCATGGCTCTGCTGGTTATATCATACGATGCCTGTTTGCGCTGCAAATCTAGTGCATTAGCTTGCTGTTGAGCATTCAGGTTAGCCAATGACAGCGCCTGATTACCGGCGTTGGACTGAGCCGCGTAGTTGAGAGCAGCTTGGTTTGCGGCTCCTGCATTGGTAAGTCCCGCTTGCTGCAGAGCCTGCATGTTCGCAAGGCCCATCTGGTTGCCGAACCCAAGGTTGGCAAGCGCCATCTGCTGCTGATTGCCAGCGTTGAACTGGCCAGCCTGCTGTGCGAGCTGGGCATTCTGCGCGGCGGCTCCGATGTCCTGCGCCCTTGCACCTGACAGCACGTTGCCGAGCGCGCCCTGCGCCTGCGCAATTTCCTGCGCTCGGAGGCCGGCCGCTTGGCTTCCCGCCTGCTGCTGGATTTGAGCTTGATTGTTCTGCGCGTTCCGCATGGCCGCGAGCCTAGCTGCACCATGGGCCGCCTGAGCGGCGCTCGCCTGGCCGGCGATGTTGGCGGCCGTCGACTGACGAAGCTGCTCCTGTGCAACCGAAGGACCTTGACCAGCCGCCGTGCCCTGCAGGCTGCTGATAAGCTGGCCTTGGTTTTGTCGCATCTGGTTGGCTTGGGCCATGTCGAGTTGCGAGCCGAATGCCGTAGACGCTTGCCCCCCCATCGCCTGCCCTTGCGCGGCTTGCATCTGTGTGACGGGCGCCTGCCTCCAGTTGAGGGCCGCCGCCTGAGGTGTGTCATAGGGATTCGCTAGACTCCAGTTTCTGGCAGATTCGCGCGGATCAGTAACAGACATCATCTGCGCGTTGTACATCATAGCTTGGTCGCGAAGTTCTCTCGCTTCACGCGTATTGTTAGGACCGAACTCGGTGCCACCACCGAAAAGCATTGATGTAAAGCCAGAACCTTGACCGGTTCCAAAAATATCGCTACTTGAGCCCATGTCACGTACTCCTTGCCGCGCGGTTCGCGCTGCCAAGTCTTCCGAGTCCGCCCTTGGACGCAACCGAAATCCCGATCGCGTCCAGGGTGATGCCAGCCGTTGCCGTTGCCGCGTTCTCTCCGATCCAAATGGTCATGCGGGCGCATTGCCCGTACTGCGGCTTGGCGATGACGTGCTTCTTGGGGCCAGCCATCAAGGTCGCATTTTCTGTCAGGCCAAAGTCGTCATTGGTGAACGCAAGCTTTAGGGTGGTCCCGCTAACTACGTCGCAAGTCAGCTCGGTTGCCCAGATACGAGACCAGCCGTTAGGGCCAGTCGGAGAGATGAGCGACAGCTTTACCCATTCCTGATAGGACGTCCCGTAATCGGTCAAGCCGCTGTCCGACTGGTAGACGTTCCCGTTGCTCTGCAGCTGATACATCACCCCAACCGCCGTAGCCCATGCCCAGACGTTCGTGGGATGCGCCCAGCGGAACCATTGCCCTGCACGATTCGGTGGCGCTGGCAAGGTGAGGTCATGCACGAGGACGAGACTCGTCGTCGAGAATCTGATCTGGTCGCCGCCTGGCGTATACGTAGCGGCCGTCCATGCGTAGGAGCCTGGGACATCGTCAGTAACCTGAGCGCCGGTCCACGAAAAGGCCAGGCCGCGATCGAGCATGTAGACACCGTGACTCGTCGGCAGCGCGATCCCAGTCGGGACACGCGCGCAGGCTCGCTGGCAGAGCGGCCCGAACTGGGTACCGATCACCATAGGGGAATCGTAGACGGGCGTTCCGGTTAGCTCAGGGCCAACACCGACCAGCGGAGCGATGGCAACAGCACTGCAGATCGCCAGCTTGTCGTCCAGGCTGAGCAGCGCCGTTAGCAAGCCTGGGATGTGGCCCGTGTCGACGGTAAACTCTGCCGCGAACGCAAGCCCCTCACCCTCGGTGGCAAACGCCGTGAAAAACACGCGGTTGTCGATGGTGCCGACGAACGCCCTGCCCTGGTGTACCTGCACAAGGTTGCACCCGATCGGCGGCCACATCTCGACGGTGTTCCCCGTCGTGTAGAGCTGAGCGTTTGCCACGAGATCGACATCCGTCAGACGATCGTACAGAACGGCATCTGCTGCGTTGGGCACGTTCGCGATATGCCCAACCTTGTAGAATGTCGTGCCAGCCACCTCGGTTCGATATACCTCGATGACGGCCGGGTGAATGAGCGCGTCCAGGTTCGTCACCGGAGAACGCTCGGTGACGGTTGTCATCGGGATGGTGACGGCGTTTGTCCTGCCGGACGCGTTCGTGTGGCTGACCGACGGGCAGATCTGCGACCGTTGCGTTCTCCCCTTGCTATCGGTCCATGCGAGGCAAGCTCGGTAAAGGCGCGTTCCAGTCTCGATGACGGCGAAGGGAGCCGAGATTGCCACCGGCGTAGTCCCACCGATTGCCAGTTGGAAAGCCGCCGTTTCCCCGGCGGTTGGGTCATCGCTGCCAGCATCGATCAGAACCTCAAGCCTGTCCGCTGCAGTCGCACCGGAAAGCGATTTTACCGCCACGGACCACGTCACCTGCTGCCAGTTTTCATCAAGGGCGACGTCGGCCACATCGCCATTTTGCCAAGCTAGATTTGTGTCCGATGTGCGAAGCTTGTAGTCTGCCGAGCTAGATCCGCGCTCAAGCACATAAGAATGCCCACCCACGGGATTCAAAATGCGCACCCAAACGTTGATAGTGACGGTCCCAGCGGGCCACGGCGTATACCCTGGATATCCTATGGCCGTAGTGAGGGGGATGGTAGCTTCTCCAGCAGAAAACGGCACTGAGATGAGACTCGATGCGAGCACTGGATTTCCTGTGTTGTCTCCAATCACTGTGGCGAATGGAACCAGATCACCGATAATTATAGAGTCTGCGTTGACGGTCGCGCCGAATGTATTCCCAATCGACGATTCGGATGGTGACACCGTCTCAGGGCCAAGTGGAAATGCAGCCTCTGTGACGTGCTGGCCGTCGTAACTCTTGAGGCAACCGCCTGGGAGCAGCAGCGACCCGGCAATCTCAGCCGGCTGGGAGCACGCCGTCGACGTGTCTGCATACCCGATCTTAGCAACCTTGAGCAAGACGGTGCCAGGGCCGCCTGGGCTGATAGGCTCGTTGAGGATGCCGAGCGCCAGTGCGTTGTAGTCGAGTCTCGGCAGGAGCGTGCTGCATCCGTTCCCGGCGTAGTCGCCCGCGCAGAGATGGGCACCGATGGAAGTCCACACCGGCAGCCCGGCGGCGACGCCAAGCCGCAAGATGAACGCGCTTGCCTGCCAATCCGAAACGTGAGCGATGCCAACCGCGACCTCGCCCGTCTCTGCCGTGCTCAACTGGGTGGCGTGGCATAGCAACCCGGCATTCTTTGCAACCAGGGTGGGACCAGCGCTAAATCCCCAAAGCCAAACAGCCCTAGACCAGCTTCCCGTGTACACACTGACATCAAAGAAAAACTCCGGGGTGGTACCCACAACGGTTGCGGTGATTCCTCGGCAATATGGCTTGTCGAGCGGCGCGGAACCAGTGCACGTCCATTGCGATGGCTCGACGCTCCCGGTGGCGCTTACGGCCATCGTGCTCAGCGTTAGAGTACCGTAGTAGATGGTGCCGTAGTACATGCCAACGATAGATGCCGTCGTCGCGCTAGCCTTGTAGGCAATCGCAGGTACAATGGCAACCGACGGCAACGACGCCTCAACCGTCGATGCAACCGACAGCGTGAATGCATTAGGTCCGCCACGCTCAAGCTTTCGGACAACGAAATTCCCGCCGCCCGTCTGCTGGTAGGCGATGAGCCACGTGTTGGCCGCGGTCCTACGCACAGCGTACGGGGCAGCCTGCACGCCTGCCGCCTGCAGGCCATAGATCGGACGCTCCCCGATGATGTAGAGATCATCGATCATTGCCGACCATGTGACTCCTCGGTGGTCAGCGTCCCACTCGCCGACGCGAAGGTTGTTGGTCCCGCGTTCGGCGGCGAACGCGATGAATCTCGGCGTTGCTTCGCCAGTGTCGCTTGCGATTACTCCGTAGTATCCAGCTGGCAATGTTGTCTTAGCTTGCAGGCACGATCCGCTAGTCCCGTCGACAAGCATCCACCCTGACTCAGAATCGTCGTTAGCTTCGACGCCGCCGCTTGTCAGGATGAGCACATAGCGCCCGATGACGGCAGAGTCTACCTGCAAGAGCGAATCCGTCCCGTCACAAACGGCGTTGGTGGCCGATGCCGACCAGATGCGCGCCGATTCGTACGCCCTGCGACCGCGCGCCGCCCAGGCTGCAGACGTAGCGTCGCGTCCGTACACCTTGTCGCGAGTCGCGAGCACGAGTTCGTCGCCAAGGGCGGAAAGCTCCCGCCCGCCCGTCACAGTCGCGCCATCAGCATCGAGCATGGCCAAGGCGGTCAGGCCAGGCCGTTTCTTGATCCGCCCGTCCTTGTCCATCGACCAGTTACTACCGTCGATGATCGTTCCAGCCACGGCTGTGCGCGGATTAGCCTTTTCGTCGAGGCCTAGGAGCCTGACATCGAGGTTCGTGGGCTGGCCGGCCGCCATCTACCAAAGCTCCGGGCCGACTTCTTCCATGACGTCGGCGATGATGATCTGATCTCCGTGTGCAGATGTCAGGGTTGCCGTCACCTCAGATCGTGCTTGCTTCTGAAGCGCGTAGTGCAGATCGGGCGAATCGTCAAGCTTTTGCCGCATCTTGGCGGCCACGCCCTGCTTGATGTATTCGTCGCTGCCCTCTGGGATGCTGATAGCCGTCGCCAGCGTCGCCGTGGTGACGACTGGAGCCGAGTACAGATACCAGACGCGAAACTGGTAGGTGCCAGCCTGGTCAATCGGCTGGAGCCAGAGCGTGTCTCCGATGAACCGATACGACAGCAAGCCGACGTGATCGCGCGTGACGAAGTTGTAGAGCTTGAGCTTGCGCCAGTTGTTGGTACTGGTCGCTACGTCAACGCCACGCGGGCTAGCCCAGTCCGTGAGCGCTGCCCCGGCCGGTGCGGCTGCCGTCATCGACATGGTGTAGGCGCCCGCTGGCATCGTGAGCGCGGGGGTAACCTTGGTGAACGCGTCGCGGTTCACTCGCTTTCCCCACTGCCAGAGCGTGGTCAGCTCGTTGTTGATCCAAGCGACGAGCGTCGGGTATCCATCGCCGGAGCTTCCGAACAGCCCATAGCCTTCCTGGTCGGTCAGCTTGAGACAATCATCGATGATGGCTTGTGGGGTTACGCTTTGAAACATGGGGAAAGGCCGGGCGATTTGTTGGACCGCCCGGCCCCTTGGTTACTTCTTTGCGGGACCTCCGATCAGGATGGCGGCAAGTGGTTTCTTCTCCTTGCCTTCGTCCTTCTCTTCGCCTTCCTCACCCTCTTCGCCTTCGAGTTCCTGATCGACGAGGATGTGCAGGTCCTTGTATGCGTCTGCGGCTTCTCCGTACTTGCCCGACTTGCAGGCATCCCAGAATCGCTCGCAGGCGTCCGCCTTCGCGGCAGAGTCTGCTTCGTCCATCATGGCGTCACCGAGCTGGTCTTCACCGAGAATGCGATGAAGAACTTCCCGCCGCTTTCGATGTCCGTGTCCGTGTGGGTCTCGTCCGTGGTGCTGGTGACATCACGGAAGAACTGGATCTCGAAGTACCCAGTCTCCGGGGTGTAGTTTCGGATCGCCCAGTGGATCGCGGAACTCGTGGTCAATGCGTTGTCAGCCTGCGCGCTGACCACAGCCACGTTGATGTCTTGGAAGCCAAACGGCGCAATCACCGTCGAGCTTGAATAGACGAGGGTTGGGATCGCATACGTCACCCCGTCTTCGGCAATGAGCTGGATGCGATAGCGCCCAGTCTTGCCCGCCACTTGGACGATCTTGGCCCCAGGGCAATCGTAGGACGAAACAGCTCCAGACGATCCGATCGTCGCAGAACCGCTCACCCTGACCATCCCACTGCGGGTCATTCCCTTGAGGTGTCTCCACCACCGATTGAAAGGTACGCTCATGATGTTCCCTTCTTTTTTGTGCTGTTACTTCTGTTGGTTAGAGGTCGGTGACAACGCCAGCGTGGCCGGGAGCATCGACGTGGAATTGGAAACTGGACACCACACGGGCGCCCCAGTCATCCGTGCCAGCGATCTCACGGACCATCAGGCCGTCGGTCTGATCGATGAAGCACAGGTCGTCACCGGTGTGCTGGATACCCACGTCCTCGACGTCGAACAGACGCGCGCGGCCTTCCGCGAAAGCGCTGTCGCTGTAGCAGACGAAGTCACCAGACGGGCCCTGGATGACGATACCCTTGAAGCCGAGCTTCACGCCGTCCATGTCCTCGATGTCGAAGTAGGTTTTGTTGAGGATCGACTTCGCCAGCTTGGCGTAGGTGTTCGCCCCGAGCACGCAGTGGGTAGTGGTCCCGCCGGCCGCGTCGATGTCAGCGCTCATGTCCAACAGCGCCTCTTCCAGGTTCCCCGAGAGAGTCGCCGAACGACGGAGACCGCCGAGACGCTCGCTCAAGGTCTGGTCGACGTTGAAGAACGAAGCAGAACGCGCGCCGTCGGTGTCCGGGAGGAATCCCTCGAACCCGCACGGTACGATTCGGCTCGGGCTTGCGCTGTCCTGCCGATCGCCTCGGCGAAACAGGTAGTCATTCGCGGCCCACGCATCTCCGACGGTCATGTCGGTATCCATGGTCAGCGTCCCGGCGGCAGCGTTGCGCGCGGTAACCTTCGCATACTGAACCGTGGGGGACGTGGTCGGGTCTCTCAGGTCTGCGCCCGAGACGGACTCGGAAGCGACGAGAGCGGTCCCGATCTCGAACATGCGGGTCATCCACGGATACTTGAGCGTGATCGTCACCGTCGAGATGCTGCCGATCTGTCCAAGAGCGCCGAAACCGTTTCCGTCGAGGTACATTTCGACATAGCGGGTGATGGCCGTCTTGGTGTTCTCGATCTCGCTGACGATCGCCTTCACGAAGCTGCCGACGCCCTGAGAACGACGGATGAGAGCACCGGACACGCGCGCGAACTGGAAAAGCTCGCCCGGAGTCAGGAACCAGTTGGTGTATCGGCTGTATTCGGTGGCGGCTTCCGCGTAGCCAGTGGCGTACGTCGCCGAGCCGGCTTGCGGGTTGCTGTACTTGATCGGAATCTTGAAACCGTAGCCGAATGGCGCCTCAACCAGCGTTCCCTTTTCCTTGCGGAGCAGGGCCAGCGTCTTGGCCTTCTTGTAATCGATTTCAACGATGCCGTTCGGGTAGGTTTCCCGGAGGATTGATTGTGCAGAACTGACGTCGAGAGACATGGTGTTTTCTCCAAAGTGTTGCGGTCATGGGTCCTCACTTCGGCATGTCGCTCGGCCGTACTTCCTGACTATGTGCTCACCGACTAACGGTCAATTCCGCGGCTTCGCAAGGCCGCAGCAGCGCGATCCATCGGCGTGATGCGCTTTTCGTACTTCCTGCGTGGTTGCTCTGCAGGCTTCTTTGCTTCTTGCTTCGGTTGCTCCTTGGGCTTCTCGGCCTCGGCAGGCTTGGCAGCCGCGGGAACGGGTGGGGGAGGGGGTGGGGGAGGCGGCTCAAAAGCTGGAGCGTAGCGATCCCTTAGCTCTTTCTCGCAGGCGTCTAGCACCTCAAGTGGAGACATTTTGTGGCCATTCTTCTGCTCAAGCAACTTGGCGACGTTCCACAGCTGCTGGCCGTTGAATTCAGTTCGAGATAGCATCGGCCGCTTAGCAAGATCGGCATTGTGGATCGCCATGGCTTGCGTGACGAAGTCGAACCCTTTGGCGTAATCTTCTGCGGCGTCCTTCTCTTCCTTCTGCTTCTTTTCGGCTGCGGCTGCTTCCTCGGCAGCCTTAGCGACGCGCGCGCGTTCGGCCTCGGCTTCCTGGTAGATGCGGCGGGCTTCCTGCTCGGCGATGATCTTGGCGCTTGGCTCGACTTCGTGGCTCTTCGCCTCTACGAGTTCCTCCATCGTGAAGCCGAAAAGGGCGGCTGCGGCATACCTGCCACGCGTCTGCGCCGTCTCGCGCACCTTGCGCACAAAGGCGAGATCTTCGCTGTCGCGTGACTTCTCAGACGAGAAGGCCTGGCGTTCGCTTTCCAGCTTCGCCCGCTCGGTTTCGATCTGCGCCTTGAAAGCGTTCTCTCGCTTGGCTACGGCGCGCTCACGCTCGGCTACGATGGCCATGGCGCGCGAAAGGCGCGTATCCTTCGCAGCGGCAGCTTCGTCTGCTTTCTTCTTGTCCTCGGCTGCCTTGGCTTCCGCCTCTGCCTTTGCCTTGTCGGCTGCTTCGTCTTTCTTGGCTTCGCCTGGCTTCTCAGCGTCGGCCTTGGCCGCTTCCGTAGCCTTCCTATCCTCGCTAGGCTTCGCGTTTTCGACGGCCGGCTTGTCACCTGCCAGCGCCTTCGCAATCGCCGCGTCTGCGCGAGCTGCGGCCCTCTGGTGCGTAGTCTGCTTGCGGTCGGCTTCCGCGATCAGGGGGGAGCTATTCGCTGGATCGCTCGACGTGGTAACGGCCTGTGCCGGTGCGGGGGTGGACGTGGTAACGGTAGCGGTGGGGGCTTGTGTCGCTTCAGCCATTTTGCTCCTGGGTCTGCTCGCCGGGTTCCGCCCGGTCGGTCTTCTGGTCGTCTGACCAGTCGATCAAATCGTAGTTTGCGCGGAAGGCATCCGACGGGGGCCGCGAGTCGACGGTGCTGGACTTGCGCCCGCGCTTGTAGCCGATCTGCGAAGGCTTCGCCTTGCGCGCGTAGGTCATTGCGGCAGCCCTCCTACATCCTTCATGTGGGAAAACCGGCCAAGTTCCATAGCCGAGCTTCCCTCCTCGGATTTTCTTGCGCAGGCAGGGTGCCAGACGACTCGTCGAAGGACGGAGTTCCGCTCCAACACATATCCGTCGACAACCGTTTCGTCGCAGATCTTGCCCCCACACTCATTGCAACGAGTAAGTGTCAACACGTCCAGGACGCTAAGTCTCATTGCGGAAGCCCTCCACCCGGCATGGGCATCTCGGGGATGGGAGGCGGCGCGATCGGCGACTGTTCAAGCGGCGTCGGAGCTGGCGGTGGGACCGCCGCCATCGGCTGCTGAATCGGCGCCTGCTTGGCCGCGAAGTTCTGCGTGAGGAAATCCGCCTCGCTCATGAGCCGTCGGAGCATGTCGAGGTTGCGCACCGGCACGCCGTCCATCTGCAGCGCGTGGAAGTAGCTCCGACATGCCATCGTCTTGAGCAGCGTGAGCCCCTGGGGGCCGAGGTACGGCTCTGGGGCGAAGTACTCGCCGTCATAGAGCGCGCCGTCTACCATCATCTCGATGAGTTCACGAATGGCCGTCTCCATCGTGACGACCTTTTCGAGATCGGGGAAGGCCAGCAGCTTGAGGCCAAGCCCGCCCTGCACTTCCTCCGGCGGCAACAGGCCGCCCTTGATGATGTCGACGACGTTCTGGATTCGCCCGCTGGTAGTCGAGCCAAGCATGCTCGTCGGCGTCGTCACCATGCGGATGTCGCGGATATCTCCCTCGACGTCCTTCCACTTGATCTTTTCGTAGCTGCGAGCACCGAGGGCGTTGACGGCAAAGTCCGGATCTTCCTCGGCCAGCTTGGCGGACAGGCGAAACCCCATCTCGCCAGCGGTGACGGTGTGCCGCTCGATGCGCTGTCCTTTGAGCACCTGCCTCGTGCTGCCCGTGTCGTTCATCTCGCGGAGGGCGCGGCCAGACGCGTCCTGCATACCCATCGGCAGCGTCCCTTGCGCCTGGAATTCGTTGAGCCCCGTGTCAGCCATCGCCCACGCGACGAGCTGGTTCAGATACTGGTAGAACTCAGGCGGAAAGGCTGGCGACGTCGTGAACTGCGGCATTGTGCCGGTGTAGTGTCCGACTCCACCGATCGCGTTGGTGATTTCGTCCTCGACGACGTCTGAGCCTTTTTCGAGCCACACGCGGGGGACGCACGCCAGCCGCTGCCCCTTCGAAATCGTGAGCATCATCTCGCCAACCTGCGTGTGGTAGCCGACGAGTTGCTCAGCCACCGGGCTGTTGCACGATCCGCGGTCAGCCTCAGCCCAGAATAGGCGCGCTATCGGGAAGAAGTCAAACTCCCATGGCTCATCTTCCAGCGTGACGTTGGCGAGAGTCATGATGTGCCGGCCGGGATTCGTGGCATCCTCGGAAAGGTGCCACATCTCGGACACCTCGACCTGATCGGCCATCAACTCGTTGCCGAACATGCGCCGGTAGATGTGCGTGAGCTGAGGGTTGGTCCCGTGGGGGCACTGGCGAATCTCGTCGGCCTTCTCGGGATAGCGATCCATCAGGACGCTTCGAGCTTCGAGGGTACGCATTCCTGCGTTGTGCAGCGGAGGCGCCTCGTAGTCGTTCCACAGGAAAGCCCCGGGGTGGACGCGGTCGCAGCGAATCCGCTTGTTTTTGCGATCTATCCACATCTTGGCGAGTCCACCGGAACGAGTCAGACAGCAATCCACAAACGCGCGCTGCTGGATCTCGTGGAAGCCGCACTCGCGCAGTAAACCGTTGATATACTTCGTCTGCTGCCTGGCGCGCTTCTGCAGCTTCCAGCTTGCTCCGTCGGTCTGGCAACGAATCTCCGCCGGGTTCTTGGCCAACATCGCAGCGGCGGTGTCCACACACCTGCGGATGATGTTCGCCCGCGCCTTGGTGTACGAATTCATGATCGACGCTGCTTGGACGATGGGCGCCCCGGCACGCATCTGAATCAGCCAGAAAGGCGGCTGAGCCTCGTAGAGGCCCGTGTAGAGGTCGTCGTAGAGCCGTCGCTGCCCGTGCAAGCTGTGGAGCGTGGACAGCAGAGCGCGAGCTTGAGCAACGCCGTCGTCGCCCTCGCCTTCCCACCATCGCCCGCTGTCTACGTTCGGATCGACAGCCTTCCCCATCGTCGAAATGCGATGGGGCAGACGCTGGACTGCTCGCTTGACGACGGAACTCTTAGCCATCGTTCACCCCAGCTGCGATGCCGACGTCGCGCAAAACCTCGTGCGCCTCGTCCGGGTTGATGCCCAGGTTCTCCAGCTGCTTGCGCAATTCGGAAGAGATCGGCGGGAAGGTTGTGGCGGCCTTCGCGGACACCTTCCGCGCCGAGGTGGAGGGGGACGACGCAGGGAACGGACCAGCGAGCTTGAGGGTGGTAGTCTCGCCGCGCTTCGTCGTGCTGTACTCTGACACGCCACCGGCCCGTAGCTCCTTGAGGAGGCTGCGTAGTTGGCCGATCCGCATGATGACAAAGTGGCACGGATGCGCCAGGTAGTCAAGGGAATCAGTAGCCTAGATGACGTTCTGTCTACTCGAATTGCCATCGTGACAACGGCAGTGACAGCTTGGCAAGCGATGTGCCAGAAAGTCACAAGGACGTAAGCTGGCTTACTCGAATCCCATGAGCATTTCTAGGGGGTCCCGTCCGGCGGCTCGCTTCTGCTCGGCAAGCGCGCGCTTCATCGTCTCGGTGGGCTCGCGCCAGTTTGGGTCTCTGTCCGGTGGCGGGTCCTCGAAGTACGCCCGGCACTCTCGCCAGCCGTACAGGACAGCGTCGGTCATGTTGCCGTGGAAGCCGCCCTTGCTGGCGGGTAGCTCCTGCAGCTTTCCACCGTTGGCGAGCGCCTCCGGGTCCTTCCGCACGAGGGCGCATTCCTCGGCGAAAACGGACTCTTCGAGCGCCATCAGTTCACCCTTGCGCAGCGCCGTGTTAATCAGCGCGATGTGCGCGCCCTTCTGGTTCTTGTCGGCCGGCTTGACGGGTAGCTGATGCCGGCGGCGCACCTCCTCGGCCACGAGCTTTCCCAAGGCGCCCTGGTCGATCACCATGCTCTGCGGGTGGTAGATCTCAACGAGGCGCTTGACCTCGTTGGCAGCGTCTGTGATGTCCACGTGGTTGGTGCTCCACTCGTCGACGACGTAGACGGTGCGCGAATACTGCGGCCATCCGAGCACGGCCACGGCCATGTTGTCGTCCCACCCCAAGTCCCACGCGAGAACGTAGCGCCAGCTTTCAGCCTTGGGCAACGTGGTGTAGATGTTGTTCGCGCCGAACTCGAAGAGCAGCGCCTCTCGATCTTCAACGTCCTCGCCGAGGTACTCACGACGGAACGTTGGATGCTGTGGCGTCCAGCCGAACTCTTTGCAGATGTCGGCTAGAATCTTGTCAACGCTCTGGCCGGCAAGGAAGGCCGGGAATCTCTCATTCTCCCGCACCGTCCAGTGATGCTGCTCGCGGCCCTCGGCAAGCTTTCCCTTCCAGCACTCGTAGAAGAACCCTCGGCGCAGGGCTGGCGGCGTGCCGGTGAGGGTAAGAGCTCCGTCGTAGTCGGTGAGCGCCGGGCGGATGACGTCCTGAATGAGCGGGCGAATCACCCGATCTGGGAAGCTGCCCGCCTCGTCGATGATCGCCTTCTTGAACTTCTTGCCGCGGTACTTCTCGATTTCCTGCGCGGTATGGGCGCCGCGAAGCTGGATCTTCACGCCGATAGGCGAGATCAGCTCTAGATCTCCGTCGCGCACCTTGAAGCCAAGCTGGTACTCCGCGTTCAACCGCACCAGGTCTGGCCAGATGATTTCCTTTGCGTTGCCTCGGGTAAGGGTGACGTAGAGTTCAGGGACGATCGGCGGTTCAAGCGCTCCCAGCATCAACTCGATGGCATCGCCCACGGTCTTGCCCGAGCGGCGCCCGCACACCTTCACCTTGCGCTTGTGCGGGCTCAGGATGGCCGCGCGTTGCGGCCCGAATGAGCAAGCCTCAGCGCTGAACTCGGCCGCGCGCCGGGATTGGGCGAGCTGGCGGAGGGTCCTGGCTAGGCGTGCTGCTTGCGTGTCCATCTGGCTCCTTCGTCGGAGATGCCGTCATCTTAGCGAGCGTGAACGTCTGCCCCGTCGTATCCGGCGCATCCACGCAGATCACCGTTCCCGGGTGAATCTGCACGAGCTGGCTGCTTCCATCGTCGAGCAGGAAGAGTAGCGCCATGTCGTGATACGTGCGGATTTCCTTCACGCCGCGCTTGCCTGGCGACCATTCGGTGTAGCACTCGCCTTTGATGACCGCCACGGCGTTGGGGAAGCGGACGGATTTGATGTTCATTGGATTTTCTCCACGGTGATTCTGATGCGGTCGCCAGGCTTGAACGCCGGAAAGTCGTCGGCGACCTCAACCATGGCATTGATGCCAACCCAACGATCTGGCTCTGGCTTGAACGCGCGAAGTGCCCACGCAGATTTCAGCTTAGGCGATTGCTCGCCATATCTCGCGACGTTTAGCGCATCACGATGGACCGCGATACCGTCGACGCTATCGATTTCTCCCTCGAAGATCATTCGGCATACTCCTTGAGAAGTTCTGGGTAAAAATGCCACTCTCCCAGGTCGCTTCCTGGCCAGTGGCTGATGATACGATGCAATCTTACTCCGGACAGCATCCCAGAACAGATGCCTAGCCCGCGAAATGCCTGCTTGACGTAAGCCCAGTGCAACGCCAATCCGTCGCCGTCAATGCCTCCCTTGAAACACGCGAACCCCAGCAGGGCGTCCGGCTCACCCTCGACGTGAGCAACGACCGTCACCGTGCGCTTGTCGGCCAGGATGCGCTCCACCACGCGATGCCACCGCTCCATGAACTCGGCCTCGCTCACGATGACTCGACCAGGGAAGTGCTCCCAGTAGCCACGAAGCCAGGCCTTGTAGATGAACGGCTCATCACTTGGGCTCATGGGGCGGATGGCGAAGTCGCTCATTTGGAAAACCTATTCTTTGCAACGTCTGCCAGCCATTGCCCATGGCGCCTATGCCCAGATTCTCGCCAAACCTCAGACAAGTATCTCCATAGTGCCTCGCAATCGCAAGCCCTTGAACTATCAAGCAAAACATCGACAGCCCAGCCAATGGGTCGTGTTGCTAGATGAGAGATGTCGCTCACGCTTCCCACCCCTTGAGCGTGAGGATGTCCTGCCGTCTCTGGCTCGCATGCGCTTCGGCTCGCTGCTCGTCGGTGAACGATTGCTGTGCTATCCAGCCTCCGTCACGATCTAGCTCGTCGACGATCCATTCCAGCTCGTTCGGGTGTCGCACATCGATGGATACCACCGGAGCACCCTGCTTGCCAGGCGGAGGCCCGTAGACTCGCCTTGCCTCTGCCATATCCTTGGGCATGCGCTCTGCCATCTTGAAGAACGGAAGGAGTCGCGCCGCCTTCGCCTTCTTGGGCACGATGTCCACGTGCCACATGCCGTGACAATTCGCGATCAACTCCGCGTGCCCCGGCACCTCCGCGCACTTCTTGCGCAGAATCTTCACCTTCCCGCCGCATGTCTTGCATTCGATACGATCGTCAAACTTCATGCTACCCGTCCTTGGTCTTGAACAGAAACGAGCGATCGAACAGCGCGCGCATTAGCCGCTGCCACGCGCAGGCTAGATCGAAGCGCAGGCACATCGCCCACCAGCTCAATGTTTCTCGAACCGTGCGCTTCACGGAAGCACCTCGACGGTAACGCGCAGTCGCTGGCCAACGCCGGCTTTGAGCCCGATCTCGCGCAGTCCTTCGCCGAACTCACGACCGAAGGTCAACCCCAAATGCTCGCGAGAACCATGTGGGCAACTGTCGAGCGCTGCCACGCTCCACCCGGGCCCGTGCGGGTCTTTCCGGATTGTCTGACCGTCCAGGTCGTCGATCTTCCCCTCGAAAACAACCCTCTTACTGTGAGTACAAATCATCCTACTTTCCTCCCTTCATCACAGCCACAGGCCTTCCAGTGCGGCCGGTCATCATCGTTGCAGCCGTCACCCACTGGCTCAGAGCATCTCCCATCGTGCTTGTGCCCACAGGATTCACACCGACCATCTAGCCAATGCTTCCCGATCATCCTGGTTTTCCCGGCTCGCCTAGACTGGGCGAATGTCCGCTCCCACCCCTCGCGGTATGCGTCGGTCGCTGGACGAGTCTTGATTTCATCGCTCATTTCGTCACCCCCGCTTTGATGATACCATCCTTTTCGGTGATTGAGTAGCCGCACGACTCCAAGATTGCGCGTGCCTCGTCGCATGCACCGATGATCTCAAGATCTGGCCTACGCGATACAAGCAGCGCCTGCCCGCTCATGAGCGTGCCTACCAGCCGGTCACCGACGTTGAGCCTGATTGCATCGGGCGCCTGGTAGCGTTCTGCCAGATCGTCGAGCGTCACGCCCTCCGCGCCAGCGTCCACCCTGGTGAGCTGCGTGTTACCCCGCGGGCCGAACTCACGCAGAGCTGTGGCCGACTCTATCGAGCCAACCGCGTAGTCAAGAAGGAACGACTTCTCGCCATCGTCGATGGCCACGCCCCGCTGCTCGACATACCACATCATCATGCCCAAGCCCTCGCCCAACCGCGCACGATCTCGGCTACTGAATCGTCCTTCACGCCGTGAACCCAAGCCGCCTCACGGGCCACGGCAGACAGACAGCCGGCCGTCCAGTCGCGCGTGCCGTACTCGTTGCGGATGACGTTGCACGGCCTGGCGAGCGGCATGAGCACCTGAGCGTGCAGGACGTCCCATGCTACCTGTGGCGTGCAGGTGTGCAGCGACGGGAAGTCTCCCCAGACGGAAAGCTCCATCACCATGTTGCCGTTGACGTGCGGAATCGGCTCGTCCATGACAGCTCCTGTGATGCGCAGGCCTCGCTCAAGCGTCCTGGCGTGAGCCGTCTTTAGCCTTGCGATCCAATCACGCCGAACCGGCCAGCCGTCAGCCTCGAAGGTAGCGACGGTGGCGAAGTCCCACGGCAAGACTCCATCGCGGTGAAGCTGGTAGAGCCTACCAACCGTGCCGGCCCAAAGTCCATAGCACCCGTCTGGGTGGCCCGAGCGTTCCACCCCGCTCTGCAGAAGAATCGTCCGCATCTTCTTGGCGCAATGCTCGCGAACCTTCACAGCCTCGGTGCTAAGCGGGCAGTTCCACGCCCGAGCCAAGATCAGGATGACGTCGTCTCGACGGTGCGGCTCGATGTCCGCCAAGAACCGCGCAAGAGACAGCGCCTGCTGCTCGTCTCCTCGCCAGTACTGCAGGGCAATCAGCATCGGTCCATCACCCTGCGCATGAGCTCGCTTCGCCGGATTTGCTCACCTGCTTCGATGGCCTTGCCCAAGCTGGCGTGGCTCACATGCACAAGCGGTTCGCCGCGGTCTGTCTCGTGGTACTCCCTGCACACGCGCCGCACAGGCCCGGGCGGGTTCCACGAGAAAATCCACATGTCTGAGATGTGATTGCGCCCTTCGATCAGCGCCACCTTGAGCGGCGAATGCTGCACAATCTGATTCGTGAGAATCTCGCATCCGATAGGCGTAGCCCAAACGACAGCCGGCAGCCACGACGAGCACAGAGTGCACACGTCGACGCCTGCCGTGAGCTTGGCGAGGCGCTGCGGGGTGAAGCCGACGTTTACCACGTCATAGTCGGTCATCAGGCCACCACCGCGAGCCTGAAGCGCCCACCAACGCAGGCTGGTAGCGGCCGTGTAGTCGGGCGGGTTGACGGTGGGTCGCGCCCTGATGATGACCTCCGCACCGTCAGCTTCTGGCCCGCAGTCCTTGCGCCCCAGCACAATCGGCGTCCAGCCCCATCTCTCCCAAGACTCGCGCCATACCTCGAGCTTGCGCTGCTGGCCAGCCTGGTCAAGCTCGAGCACTGGCTCATGGTAGGTGTAGACTTTCAAAGGCCAAGCTCCCTAAGCCACTCATCGACGTAGGGCAACTCGTCTCCAATCCACCACACTCCTGTAAGCTCGCGATAGGCAGCGCGCAGGTTGTCGGCCATGCTGGCATCTTCACTGACGACGGATCGCGCGGCATCGGTGACGACTTCTGCCATGCCGAGGTACAAAGGAACCTCGTCGCGGAAGTCTTCCATCAGGTCGTGCTGGTTGCGACGCTGAGTCACCACGGGCCCGCAGATGCCTACGCGATAACCCGCCGCCCACATGATCGGCTGGGCGACGTAGCCGCGCAGGATGTCGGCGATGCGCATGCCAACCGTGCGCGGAAGATACATGAGCGGGAAGCACTCGCGACGCCACGTGATCGCCTGGCTGTTGAGCGGAGCAAGCGTCCCGGCGGCGAGTGCGAACGGCTCAACGTACGGCGCGAACCTCGCTTGCGCTCCCTGGGTCAGGCGGTAGATGGCGTCCACGTCGGCGTCGCCTTGGGCAAGTCCCTGCCAGCACCCGATCGTAGCTAGACGTTCGTGGAATGAATGCGGCTCATTCTCAACCGACGTCAGCGGCAGCCCACGCGGCCACATCCTTGACTCACCGAATGCACGGTACACGTTGATCCAGCCTGGATCGATGCACTCGCATGCCATCTCCCATGAGCTTGGCCACGGTGAAAGCGGTTCGTTGTCGTCGTCGGTGTCGACGATCTCGGTCGCGCCGTCGCGAATGGCTTCGAGGTACCCCAGCATCTTGCGGCAGTAGGTGTGGCCGGCTATCCACTGCTCGAATCTCGGGACGCTGTCAAACTTGCGGTCGCCAGACGCCCAATCGAAGAGCGGTTTTGCGCTGGAGAACTTCACCCCGTCGCACTCCCACGGTTCTGGCGTCTTGCCGTCTCCGACGACGTGCACGCGTCCAGGGTATCGACGAGCCCATGCGCGCACCGAGTCGGTTGGCGGACAGATCGACGTGATGCAAACGTGGGTGCTCATGCCAGGCCTAGCCTAGTAAGCTCAGCACGAACCGCATCATCGGTCGGCCGCGCGTGGCTCCAGAACTGCCGCATGCACGAGGGTGGGTAGCCCTTCGTTACGTCGACGAGGCGGAACATGTCGGGATGCTTGACCATCGCCCACGCTCCCAGCACGTTGAACTGCGACAGCCCGCCCGTCTGCCTGAACACCAGACGCAAGCACGCCTCGCCGGGCCAGCAGTCCTCAAGCAGAGCGCGCGGGTACACGAACGGGTGGCAGCACATCGTCTCCGCCAGCGGGTCGAACCCGACGGCTTGCCTAGTCGACTCTCGCCACACCTGCGCGGGCCCGGCGGCATCCCATGATCGATAGAGCAAGTTAGGGCGAACTGCTGGCCACTGTGGGTCGCTAGCCACGTCGATCGGACGCACGAAAACCGTGTCGCTCTCAAGGAACCAGACGACGTCGGCATCCGTGTATTCGTGAGCCCGAAGTCCCTCGATGCACTGACCGTAGTACCCTGGCAGCAGCGTCCCGCGGTAGTTCCGGCAGCGCCTCACTGTCACGTAAGACGGGATGTCGTCCGGCAACGCGTCCTGCTCCTCGAGCACCATCACCACGCGACGCCAGCCGGTAGCGAATCGCTCGATGGACCGCCAAAGGTACGGCAGCCAGTCGTAGTCGCACGGGTAGGTGACCAGGAAGAAATCAACGGTCACGCGTTGACCTCAGACGGCCGCGGTGTCAGTTCACCACCCGCCCGAGACATCGCCTTCTCGATCAATCGCTGCAACTCAGGAATCGACATCGTGGACAAGTGATTCTCGATCGCCGCCTGAATGTCTGCAGGAGAAAGGCTCTCTTCCTTCTCAAATTCAAGCTGCTCGCGCTCTTCCTTCATCACGACAGCGGCGGCTTTCACGCAGTCTGCAATCTCGCGAACGTACTTAACGCGCATGGGCTTATCGTATCCCATAATCGTCTCCAGTACTCCGCGCAGAGCCTTGAGCCCGGTTTGGGCTACTTCGGTTGCTATGTCGTATTCGATGCTCATGGATCGTGCGCGCGCGGGTGAACCTACGACGAACGTGGCACACCACGCCCGCAAAGTCAACAACTTCAATCGCCCACGTACTGGAGGCTTAACTCGGGACGCAAGAAGGGCTCCGCTTCCCTTCCCCACTCAATAGCGGTTCAGAGAGCCTGACCCATCCGTTCGGTGCTGTCTTGGACGTGGTGGAGTTGAGCGCCTTCTTTTGCTTCCACGTGGCCGAGCCCATCGGAGCCGTTGCCCCTTCGCACGTGGCGTTGGCCTGCTTCACGGCGCCGCGAATGTTCGCGCGTCCGGGTACCTACCAGCGCGTCCCTTGACTGCCTGTGAGCGTACCGGTCGCGGTCTTGTCCCGACGTCCGGCTGCTCTCGATCTGCATGATGCCAACGTGGCACACCTGCCTTGGGATTGCAAGTCCGCTAGCCTCCACCGCCGCGCTCTCTGTCCTTCGTCCGATCGTAGTTTGGGCACACGGTTGTATTTTCCGGGTTTACTTCGCCGCTTCTGGGAGCCCCTAGCGAAAGCTGCCACGGCATCAGGAACGGCGCGACGCAAACCCCCGTCGCGCATCCAGCCGTGAGCCGACAACACACGCAATTACCGCACTTGTCACCTTGAGCCATCTCACTCCGACCTTTCCCCGCTCGAAACCGCTGGGCGGTGTGGATAGGCTAGCGCGTTGGGTGGATGGTGGCAAGCGTCATTAGGTCAAAGATGTTGTCTCGCTTGCCAGCAGCTTGGACACCAATCGTTTTGAACGCTCCATCGATCTCCCATGCGGTCAACCCCGCACGCGCCAGACTGCATCCATCCGCTTTCTGCTATGTTCTTGTTTGGACGGATTTCTTCTCCGCATCCGTCGCACTTCAGAGCGATCAGCCGTCCTTTTTCGTCTCGAACATCTGCCATGATTAGCGCTGGCCGTCGTCAGGATTGGATGCCGCGCCCGGAGTTGTACCGGCGGTTGCAGGCACGTTGGCGGCTTGGTTGTTTCCGCTCGCGCTTGGAGCCGTTGCCGGCCCACCTGCTACGGGTTCTGCCCCGCGGCCATAATTTCTGAGGACGACCTCGGCAAAGCCTATCAGGTGCCGGTGTACTTCTCCACGTGTCCACCGCTCGCCTGGACGGGTGTCGACTCTGTCTAGGTACTCGTCGGCGAGACGCTGAAGTCGTGGGCTATGCATGGCTCTCGTCCCTTCGTTTCGTGCGCACCACCTCACGCGTCGTCTTGACCAGGCGCCACTCGACGATGCTGCGATTCAGCTGCTGGTCTCGCTCCGGTGATGTCGTGGCCGCCAGGAACGCCTCCGTCGGCTCACGGGGGTAGCTGTAGTGTTTCCACGAGCTGTCATCGTCGGTGCGGTACTCGATGGCCCACGTGATCTCGATGTTCACGGCTTCACTCCTACCTTCGTCAGCGACTGATGCACAGGAATTCCTTAAGCCTCTTCGATACTCCTGACCAGTCTATCGGCACGTGCAAACAGTTCGAACCCTACTCTCTTGGCGCGTATGGCTTCCAGCAACTCCTTAGTGACGGCTAGTAGCTCACGCTCATGCAGCGCCAATGCCCAGCTGACAGCGCGTTCTTTGTCCCGGTTCGGTTCGTCGCTCACTTGGCACCGTCCTTCCCAGGCTTGCACGAGTACGTCACGGCGTCCTGCTCGTGGCCGGCGTTCGGGTCGGCTGGCTGGTCGATGTGCAGGAGCGTTTGCAACCGCCCGCACTTCCCGCAGGAGATGGGAGCCGGGCAGTTCATGCCAAGGTCGGTGATAGCAATCTTCCTAAGCTCCGCCAGTTCGCGCGCGGACTGGGCGTTCTCCTCTGCCTTCCTCCGCCACTCGTCGCGCTCTGCTTGCATGGTCCGCCATTCTTCCGTCGGAACACATGTTGCCCGCTCCAGCGTCACCGCGGCCAGCTGGTCGCTCAACTCGGCGATGCGCTTGGCGTTTGCGTTCAACTCATCCACGGCAGCGACGGTTTTGATGGGCAAACCTCTTCGCAGCGACCTGACCTCATCCTCTGCGCGCGCCACCTCCTTGATCACATGTTCCCTCGCGTTCTGCAACCACCGGTTGGATTCCTCCAGCTCATCGATGCGCTTTTTCAACTGCTCGATCGCCCACGCGTCATGCTTGCGTGCCTCGGCTAGGTCGGCGTGTCCTGCAGATAGAATCCTATCGAAGTGCAGTCCGCACGGCTCCAGGGCTCTTTGGTTTACCGCCTCCTCCAGCCTCGGCATGGGCGCCTCTGCGGGCGGCTCGATCTTCGGCCACCCGTATGACGGCTTGACGGCGTAAGGGCCGGCGGGCGGCGACTGCGGGGCGGGCTCGTCCGACGACTCAGCGATCATCAGATTCGTGGTCCGTTCTAGCTTGTCCCTCAGCCGCGCGATCTCCGCCGCCTGCTCGTCGAGCTTCGCCCGCTTCTCGCGGAGGATGCGCGCCGCCTTCTTCGTCACCGTCTCGTCTGGGAGAGATGGCCCACCGATCTCGTTCACGGCTTGGGCCAGCTCGAAGATCGCTGTCTGGTCCCTATCCGACCGTCTCTTCCATTCGTCGCGCTCGCTGGTCAGGCGCTCGACCTGCTGGCGCAAGTCTGCGTTTGCTACCGTGGCGTCGGCGACATCGTCTTGTAGGAACTTGATCTCAACCTTCAGGCGCTCGACCTCCGCCTGAAGCCGCTCAAGCTCGCGTCGAGCGTTTGTAAGGTCGTCCTTCGCCCATTCATCCTTCGCTTGTTCCGCCTTGGCAAACAGGTCTTCCGCCGGCTGCGCGCCGAGGTGGGCGAGGACGGCGCGGGCGAGCGCGACTCTAGTTGGCAGGCTCAAGCGGGTTGCACATCCAGGATCGTCGGGAGAATCGTCTCCCGGGAACTCCACGTCCATGACCTTCGCCAGCTCATCCACCGTCGGCAGCGTCGCTGGCTTCATCTTCGCGCGCTGAGCGGCGGCAACCATACGCGCTAGGTCCATGTCGGTCCCGCTTGTCATGTTGACCATCTCCCGCAGATCGAACTCGCTCAGCGGCTCGACGGCCAGCTGCACAGGCTTCACCTTCTTTCGCTGGGCATCGATCACGTCGATGGCCAGATTGTTCAGCGCCCACCATTCGTCGCTCTGAAGCGCTCCAGGGTGACGCCCAAGCCACCGACCAACCGCGAACTCTCGCTCATCGCGGCTCAGCGGCTCGACGGCCAGCGCGTGGGCGGGCCGCTCACTCATCGCCTCGGTGTGCCGGCGAACTTCATCCGCGGCCTTGCGCTCGACTGCCTGCATGGCAGGAGCTATCATCTGCTCGGCCGGCTTCGCTTCCGACTTCGCGCCTGGGACGCAGGCGTCGCGTTGCTGCTCGATCCACTGCCTGGCGCGTTCGCTGACGTTCCAGTCACGCAGATATGCCTCGCGCAGGAACGACTGGTACGCCTCGCGCCTCCCCTCCAGCTTGGCGGCGGGAACGATTAGCGTCTTGACTTTTGCCAAATGGTCCAGCCAATCCCTCTGTATCTCCACGTCCCAATCCTCCCAAGGCTGATCCTCTTCGGGAGAAATCTCATTCGTAAGCACGCACAGTCTGTGCGCCATCTCCGCGTCGCTCATCTGCTGTCCCTCGGGCTTCTCAGTGGTCACTTGCTTTCCTCCTTCGTCGGTTCCTGTCGCTTCTCGAATCCTTGGCACTCCTGGCACTCGGTGCACGCCGGCCACCCCTTTGTGATGTAGTGCACGCCTTCGACGTGGCCGCACGAGCAGGCGTCATTGGGATGCTTGATCCGTTCCCGCAACGCCTCAAGGTCAGGCTTCTCGGTGGTCATCGTGCTTGCTCCCTTCGCTGCTCTGCTTGCGCGCATGCCATGGCGAACTCGACAGAGCCGCCCTGCTTGATCGTTCGGTAGTATTCCCGCCTGGCTCGGATGCTCAAGTCTTCATAGTTGGCGGGGGCCAAAATTTCCCCGTCTCTCGGCTGTTCACCTTCGGTCAGCAGCCGTACATCTCCTCGCTCGTTCATCGTCGATCGCCGGATCAGGTGCTGACCATTCGTGCTCAGGCCCTGGCCCTATCTCATCCTCAGTCCAGTCGTCGGGCGCTCCCGAGTAGATCAGCGCGGCCAGGAAATCGAGTAGGTCACGCATCATGGTCACTGCCTGCCTGCTCTTCAAGCTCGTGCAGCGTCTTGTAGTCGATCTCCAGTGGCTCGCAGATTTGCAGCTTATGCCACACCTCACAGGCTGGGCAACACGCGCCAGACCCTCCACCGCCGCACGTACACGATTCGTTGACGGCTTCGTTCACGTGGTCGAGATTGATCAGCTTCACTTCGTCCCCTTCGGAAGCACGACGCGCGCGCGGTTGAGCAGCTTCGCCAGCAGGCCAAGCGTTGGCACCTCGTCGAATCCTTCGCCGGCCGAGTAGCGCAGTACCTCGCCGACAACTCTCCACCGCCTGAACGGCACCGGCTTGCGCGCGGGACGCTTGAGCATCTTGACCATCCTGGCCACTTCACTGTCTGGGCGCTCATAGCACGCGCGACACATGTCGAAGACACCGATGAGCGGAAGCCCAATCGGGTTAGGCTTCCCACCATGTCCATAGATTCGGCGAATTCCTGTCGCCGGCTTCCCGCACGCTCTGCACTTCGGCTTCGTCACTTGCTCACCTCGCCCTTTGTCGCAACAGGTTTCGCTCTGCAAGCTTGCACTGCAAACAGCGCATAGCACTTTGTCGTTCTATGAACAACTGCACCTTGAACAATTTGCAGAAGTTGAATCGAAGCTCACGTTGTGAGCACCTTCCGCATGTTTTCGGCTTCGCGTATATAGTGAAAACGATTTGAACAGGTTCGCCTTCTCCGTCTTTCTTGACGCCGGAACCTATTGGATTCAGATGTTCCGTGGCGATCACTTGCCAACCTTCCTTCGTCTCGATCGTTCCTTTGCATCCTGCGACGCCAACTTGCTGAGCACGCTGCGAAGTAGCTTCGTCCGAACCCTGAAGGTTGAGCACCTACGCGCGCCGTCGAACTCCTGCCAGTGCACCACGTACAGCGACTTGCGGTTGACGTAGAACAACGTGTCTTTGTCAACGTGAATGCTGTCACGTTCGATCTTCAGCACTGCTCACCTTCCTCTCCGTCAGCGTTTCCTTAAGTGTTGCCCTGACCGTGACGGTGTACATCGAATCTCCTGGAATACACATCTTCGGCCAAGATGACGACCTCCTGGCGTGGCCGTCTACGGTTCGTCCGGTAGCCTCGATCGCGTTCTGGGCAACAACGTACACCGTCCGCTGCGCCCCGCCCTGGGACTCGGCGAGCTGCCGGCGCAGGTCGGCGACTTCGGCTCGGAGCTTCTCGATCTCGAAGTGCATGGTCATGCTCACGGCTCACCTCCCAGCTTCTTCACGAGGGCGCGTAGACGAGACGCCTCCGACATAGCTGCGTCTCGTTCGATGGTTCGATCGTGCTCTGCTCTGGCCATGCATGCGGCGCTTTCACGCCATCTGTCTCTATCGGAGCGGAGCCGGTCCATCTCGTCGGCGATGGACTTGCAGTCTTCGTGGGTGAGATGGTTCAGCTCCGCACGAAGTCCGCATTTGTTTTTGCGAAGTGAACGCTCCGCCTCGGCCAGCCCAGGCGCTGGGTCGCGCGGTTGTCCTGCCACGCGTCCGCAACCCTCACACGGATGTGAGACGTGTGACAGGCATCCAGCATGTCCGCACGGGACTCCGCGTGCTGGACCCACTCCGGACACGCAAGAACTGTCAAACGCGTCGATGTCATCGCCGATTGTCATCAGCCAATCGCCTTTCTGAGCAGGTCAAGCGCACCGGTCACGCGTTCTGATGCTCCGCCTGCCTTCCGGAAGTCGCGCACCCATCCTTCAAGCAAGAGAATCGCCGGACCTACCGACTCCGCAACCGCCGCTCGCTCGAATGCGTCGATGGCCGGGAGCAGATACTTCCCTCCGTCTCTAAGTCGCTCGATCACGTCGTGAGATGCCCAGTTGGCAATCTCCACTACCAGCGCCTCCCGCGTCTCGGCCTTGGTCATGACCTACTGCCTTTCGCTTCGATGGCCGCCCATGCCTTCGCAACCATGGCCAGAACCTTTCTCACGTAGCGCTTGCTGCGCCCGCAGTGTCCCGAGTTGTACGCGCCTAGGCCGCTGACAAGGCCGCCGCACCAAACCTCACAGAGAGCGAGCCAGCGGGCCCCGGTGTCGATGCAGGTGGCCGGGTCTCGAAGCTGAGCGCGCGTCCGTCCATTCCGCGCAACACCATGCAGCTGGAAGGCACACGACTCACCGGCGGCACCGCGCACGTCCATGCGACAGTGGCTCTCAACGCGCATGATCGCTACCAGCCTGACAGGATGCTGCAGGTACCGCCTAGCAGACGAGTCCACGTGTGGCGCCAAGCTTTCACTCCCAGGGCATAGCGCCGACAGCGCACGCTCTGTCGTGGTGGCAGCGTTCCCTGGCCTCACCGGCAGCACCAACATCAGCGCGACCCAGAAGAGCGCGAGGATGATCAGGAAAAGCTTCATGGCCGGAAGCCCTTCTCGGCGGCGGCGTTGAATTTGTCCACTATCTCTCCAGTAGCAATCCCTACTTCACGTGTCGTCATCGCCGTTGAGTCAACTGTGCGTATCCACTCCCACGCCTTCGCCCGCGCCAGAAGCTCCAACGCAACTTCGTATCTCATGGAGAAATGGAAGCCGTTTTCTTGCTCGATCTCGCGCTCAACCGTCGCCTGCAGATTCTCGATGTCAGCCATGGTCATCATGCTAGTCGTCCCTCCCGTCGCCGTCGTGGCCGGCTGGACGGTACGCCTCGGATAGGAGCATGGAGGCTTCTTCATCTTCTCTGAGCACGCATGACGGCTCTAAATGGTCAAAACCCCAGTTGTACCTTGGGCTAGCAGAGTTGATCTCGTTCATCGGAACTTGCCACTTCTTGGCAGCCTTTCGATAGCAATCATATGGTGCCAGGCATGGAGCTTCCATCAGCGCCATCGCCGCGCGCTTCATCTCGGCCCGCGTGAGCACTTTCATGTCCGCTTGCCTTTCGCGATTTCATCGATCGCTTCCTCGATTCGAGCGCGGCTCACAGGCCTGATCGGCTGGCCAGTCTCCCACCGGCGGATCGTGTTCGGCGCCACCCGCGACTTCCCGGCGATCTCGTTGCGCTGCGCTGCTGTGAGTTGCTTTTTTCGCATGACGTCCATGATGAATCAAGTTGTGGCGGATGTCAAGCGCTTCTTTCGCGCGGCCTTGCGTGCAGCCTTTGCTTCCAGTCTGCCAAGGTGACGATCGACGATGCGAGCCGCCCTTGCATTCAGCGTCGCTGCTGCATCGGCAATTGCAAGCAGCTCGATCTGATCTCCGATACACAGGTCGCGCCTTGGAACGCGCATGACTCGAAGTCCAAAATCATCGACGGCGTTCCACTCGATCCATACGTCACCTCGGCTAGACACGAACGGACGCGCCGTCCACCATTCGTGTTTGACCTTCACGCGTTTTTCCTTTGCTTTCATGCACACTCCAGCTGCAGCGCCTGGAACGAGCACGTGATCTCGCACCCGAGCGACGCCGCAAGGAACGTCACTAGGCGCGCATCAGGGAAGGCCTCGAACACAAGCGTCAGCTCCTCGTGTTCCTTGTCGTCCTTTCCCTTGACGGCGGCCGTTGCCTGCACGCCCTCGCAGTCCAGAATCTCCGCATTGCCAGTGCCGGACAGCTCCGCCTTGGCGTGGTACGCGTCGATGGGTATGATGCATTTCTTGATGTCGCGCGCGTCCATCATCACACGCTGCTGCATCGCCACCGGCCCGAGCCACTCTGCCGAGTCCACCGAAAACGGCAGCACCAGCTCGAACCGCACGCGCCTGAGAATCGCGCTCGGATCGTCTGGACTCTTTCGAGCGCGTAGACTGGCCGACTTGAGCACCGCTGAGAATCCTGCGTCTTTCATGTCCACTCCAGATCGTGCTGGCAATCCTCGTTGATGCAGTCCTGGCACATGCCGCTGGCGCTAGCCTTCGGCACAAGCACTCCGCATGACGGATCGCACATGCACGCAGTTTCCTGGCCATGAAACCAAATGCGGCGAACCTGCCACATCAGCCACGCCCGCCAACGTAGGTGCCACGGACCCACTCCCTCGTAGTCGGGAATCCATATGTCCCACAATCTGCACCGAATCCAGTTCAACATGCTACCTCCACGTCTTCCAGGATTCCTTGGTGACCTTCGCCGCGCAGAGTGCCGCCACGATCGCCACCGGGAGCGTCAGTGTGGTGCCTGCGTGGGCGTCGATTCGGTTGGCCTGCAGCGCAATCCATATGGCTGCCGTCCACGCTGCGGTCGAGACGCCGAGGATGAGTGCTCCGGCACAGACGCCGGCCAGCTTGTCGAGGATTCGTTCTGTCGTGGTCATGGTTGGGTCCTTTCGTTGGTTGTTTCTTCGAGCGCTTTGATCTCCGTTGCCCTAGGCAGCGCCCAGTCTCTTCTCCATAGCCGAGCAGCTTTGTCGATTGCATCGTCAACGTCTTTGGCGGTGACGTCTACGTAGGTCTGATTAACCTGCGCGAACCAGACGCGATAGAGTTTGCCTTTCACGGGATGTGCCTTTCGTTGGTTGTCTGCTTCAGTTCCGTCTCGTCGTCGAACTCCCAGACGATCCGCCGCGTTCGCTCTGCTACCATTCTCGGGGTGGCGTCGGAGTTCACGATTTCTCGAATCAGATCGAACGCCTGCGCCTTCTCTCGGATCAAGCCAGCGTCGTCCATGGGCTCCTCATTCTCGTGGTTGAAATTCTGCTGTCAGTTTCGAGCCGAAGTCATGAGCGGCGCGGGCCCTAGAACGGGATGCTCGGATCTTCTTCGCTTGGTGGAGTTGATGCTTTGGTCGCATTCTTTCCGCCCACGATCTCGATCGTCTCTGCCACCGCCTCGCCGAATACCTTTCCGTTCCAGTCGCGTCCGCCGAGCCTCCCGGTGACTTCCACCATGTCGCCTTTCCCACATTCCTTCGCAGTATCAGACATGCGGCCGAAACACTTTATCGGGACAAGTTGCGGGTACTGCCCGTCCGTCCCGAGAATAAGCGTGACAATCTCCTTCCCGTTCTTCGTGACAAAGGTGTCGGTTCGCTCGTAGGTTCCTCGGATCGTGAATGTGTTCGCGTTGCTCATCGGTTCCCTTTCGTTTCGTTGGTGAGGCTGTCTGCCAGTCGTCGCGCAGCCAGGTTGTCGATCTCCGAAACCTTCCGAAGTCCGTAGAAGATCGCCTGCACCGTGATGCCGAACTCTCGGGCAAGCACCGCGCGTGGCACGATGCGGATCAGCACCGCCCACGCCAGGTAGCGAACCTTCGCCGACTCGTGGTTGCGATCGTAGAATTCGGTGTAGTCAACGTGGCGGCGAGTGCATGCCCAGGTTCTCACCTCGTGCAGAACCTCAACCCAGTTGGCCGGTGCCTTCCAAGCCCCACTGAACTGGTTCGGGCGCTTGCGGTATCGGTGAGTATGCGGCGCCTCTGGCTGCTCGCGCTCCTCCGTCTTGGCGAGCTCGTAGACGCGCGCCACGTG
>Ga0316630_10000012_pt1 | contig 46410 bp, 52 predicted proteins | sample OWC_May_M1_C1_D6_FD_207658 | JGI IMG/M metagenome (GOLD analysis project Ga0316630, IMG submission 207658) | Wetland soil microbial communities from Old Woman Creek delta, Ohio, United States - OWC_May_M1_C1_D6_A | ecosystem: Environmental > Terrestrial > Soil > Wetlands | place: USA: Ohio...
GCGGCCGAACAAGCGGCCATCCGGGAAGCGGCCGACCGCCGACAGGCCGAACGGGTCGAGGCCGTGAAAAAGGCCAAAGCCCTTCTCCACGCGTTGCTGGACGAACAACAGCGTGCGCAGCTGGAACGGGACCGGTTCTTTGAGTTCGTGTCCCAGACCGGTCGGCGGATGCGGATCAAGCATGGGCATAGCCGCAACGTCGATGAGTTGGGCGAAGACGGACGACGGCTTCGGACCCTGTGTGCCCATCCGTCGCGGATGGACCTGGTCGATGAGGACCACATGGTTGCGCAAGTTCTGGCCTTGAAATACGATGAGGCCAGTTTCATGCGTGTGGCGAACGTCAGTTAAGGAGGGCGTATGGACATCGGGCTGGTGGCCGGGTTCGGACATCCCCTGGGCGTGGAACGGCTAGCCGCGATCCGGCAGCATGGGTTCACCCTGATTCGACAAGATGTGCAAACCGTCATGGGCCGCACGCCCGATGTCCCTGGCGTCATGGGAGAAGACGGACTGTGGGCGGCGGTCGGGGGGCGTTTCCTCTACATCGTGGATCACAAGACCATTCACGAGGTGCCGGATGGCTCCTGGATCGAATACCTAAATGAACCCGAGTACATCCCGCCCCTGGCGTATGCCGGGGATCTGACCGCGCTTCGGCCCGTCATTGACGCCAAGCGATTGGTCCTGTGGGCCGGGGGCATCGGGAACCTGGACCGGGACTCGCTGCAGTGGTTATCGGAAGTAGTAAAGACCGCGCCCTGGGTGCTGGACATTTCGGTGCATCGGTATTGTCCGGACCCAGGGCAGACGCCCAGCAAGGCGCATCGGGGATTCCAGACCCGTGCGGACGAAGTCGCCGCCCTTCGCCAGATCATCGGCGCACGGCCTTTTCTCGTATCCGAGGTGGGGTATCATACCGCGTGGCGGCGGAAGTTTATTTTCTGGAAGACGCGCTTGTCCACCCGTGACCAGGCCACCCGGTTGACTATGGAACTGGACTTCTGGGCCGCGCAGCCGGGGTGCGTGGCCGTCTGTGTCTATCAGGAGAACGACGGACCCGGCGAGCATTCGGCAGATAAGTATGGCCTTCGGACCGAGGCCGGGGCGTGGAAGACCACGACGAACTACAACAGGGGGTGACGGGTGCGCGACGGGCGGCAGACGATTATCGAGGTGTATTGGGACCAGGACGGGTGGCGCTTTCGCACCGTGAACCAGTCACGCCAGCTGGGGGACACGAGCTCGTTGTACGCCAGCAAAACCAAGTGTATGCGGGACGCGAAGTTGTGGCATCCAGGGGTGCCGGTATCCCTGGTACCGAAGGAGAACGTATGAGCATAGGATGGCAATGCCCCCGGTGTGGACGGGTATACGCCCCGTACGTGGCCGAGTGTGAACGATGTAATAGTCAGACGTATCCGGCGACGACGGGAACCGGCACCTACTCGGATCTGTGCCCGAACTGTAATCAGCCGAGGCACCTGCCCGGTCTGACCAGTTGCCCGGTGGGGAGCCATTACGCCACCTACACGTTACCCTTTGGAAGCCACACCACCACATGAAGGCAAAAGTCATTCGGTTGGTTGCGCCCGGCAGCACCGCCCTCTGTTGTGCGTTCCGGGAGCCGTGGATGGGGCCGCACCCCTTGTGCGAGATGGAAACCATCCGGATTGTAGAGGAGTATCACGATGATCTCGCGAAGGGGATTCCTGACCGGGACGCTGGTCGCCGCGGGAGCCGCGGCCGGAACCGCGCTGTTGAAGGCCACGCCTGACGAAATCAAGGCCTTTGGCAAGCCGCTGGTGGGGCCGGTAACCCTCATGCAGCCCGAACCCGTCCGGATTGGTGACGTGGTGCGGCCCATAGGGGAGCCGGGGGAGTTTGTCTACAATCACAAGGGCGATATCATCGGCGTCGTGTCGGAGATGGTCATTGAACGGAAACCGTGGGATGTGACCACCTATGGCTCGGAATACCGAGCGTACCAGTCCGGTCTGTTGGAAGTCCACTACAAGGTGGTCGGCACCGGATTTGCCCAGGTAAAGGTTGGACGATGAAAATTGCCCTTCGTCGCGCCCAGGAAAAGCAAGCCCAGGCGATGGTCCCCCCGCGCAGCGGCCGGTGCAACGCCATCCTGGCCAGTGGGAAGCGGTGTGCGCGGCCCAGTGGTAGCGGGACCACGCACGCGGGACTGGGGCCGTGCCATTTGCACCAGACCGCCAAGAAACCCTATGACCCAGTGCGCCGGTACCGGGACGCCATCGAGGACGGCAGCATTCGCGCCCGGTTGTCGAAGCTGGGTAAGGTAGAGGATGACCTCCTGGATTTGATGCCCGAGGTCCAGATGGTCCGTGCCTTGGTCATCGACTACATCAACCGGTATGACGAGATCACCGGGGCCATCATCGAGTGGAACCGGGATAAGGTCGGCCGTCCGCAAGCCGTGCCCGACATCACCCAGGCCGCGTCCCTGCTCGAAATGGTCACGCGCATGGTCGAGCGCATCCACCGCATCCAGACGACCGGGGCGGTATCCCTGGATACCTTCCGCCGCGTGCTGGAGGAAATGGGCATCGTCGTGGCTCGCCATGTGCGGGACGGCGCGACGTTGGACAAGATCGAAGGCGATTGGGCGAAGATTTCGACCACCGACCGGGGTCAGGTCCAGGCGTTGCCCGAATCCCAGACCAACGCCAAGCACGCGTTGTCTCCGCCATCCGAGCGTGATGTATCTTAGTTGCCGCTTTCCCGTTGACTCAACCGCCGTCTGTCAGGGATAATCCGCGCCGATGAAACAGCCGCGCACCCTCGGGGATGTCTTGTTGCGACGACGGGCAGAGGCTACCTCCGCCTCGTCCCCGTTGATGCCAGCCATCTCGGGTCTTCGGGCCGCACGCGGCGACACCCCCAAGCAACAGCGCATCGCGGCGTGTGAAACCAGCATCGAGGCGTTTTGCAAGACCTATCTCCGTCACCACTTCAATAAGAAGTTTTGCGAGCTCCACCACGACATCTTCACGATTTGCGACGACACGACCCCCGGCAAACGCAAGGCCCGCATCGCGCCCAGAAAGTTCGGCAAGACCACCATCATCAGCTTGGCCAAACCCCTACAGGAACTTGCCTACAAGCGCAAGGAATTCATCCTGATGATTGGGGAGGCGGCAGCGGTCGCGGAATCCAACCTGGCCACCATCATTCAGGAGTTGGATACCAACGAACTCCTCCTCCAGGATTTCCCCCACCTTGCCCCCGCGAAAGACCCCAAAGGCCAGATGATCAAATGGACGGACCGCCAGCTGGTCTTTGTCAGCGGGGCGACCGTCGTGGCCAAGGGCATGGGCAGCCGGATGCGCGGCCTGAAACACCGGCACGCTCGGCCCGACATGGCGATTCTGGACGATCCGGAGTCTCCCGAGACGGCCGACACGTTCCTGAAACGGCGGCGGCACAAGCGGTGGTTCGGCGGCACGTTCCTGGGTCTGGGTGCGTCGGACTGGGATGTGTACGTCATCGGGAACTTACCGAATCACGATTGTCTGATAGCGGACTTGGTCAAGGATCCGGCATGGGATGGCCGGCTGTGGCGAGCGATCAACATCCCCACTCGGAGAGATGAACGATATCCCTTGGGGAATACCCGAGTGGATGGTTCCGCACTCTGGCCCGAGGAGTGGTCGCTCGCCAAACTCGAAGCGTATAGAAAAGAACCAGAGGTCGGATCACTCGGCTTTGCGCGGGAGATGATGAATGACCCGCGTGAAGAAGAAGATAAGTCGTTCGACCCCGGCACGTTCACCTATATCGAGTGGACGCCAGACATGCTGGCCACGTACGGAGCCATTCGGACCTACATCGACCCGGCCGGAGGCGAAAAGCCCGGTGAACTGAAACGGGGCAAACGGGACTGGTGCGTAGTGGTCACGGCTGGTCGGACCCAGAAAGAGGGATTCATCGACATCTTCGATGTAAAGATGAACCGCTTCCTTCCGAACAAGCAGATTCAGGTCATGTTGGACGCCTACGCCGTGTATGGGGCGCAGGAAATCGGCGTCGAGGAAAACATGTTCAAGAATCTGATTGCGCCCACCATCCAAGGCCTTGCGCGGAAACGCGGCCTCTACCCCAAGATTACCACCATCGTCAACACCAGTAACAAGATTAGCCGCATTCTAGGCATGCAGCCGTTGATTGAGAATGGGGTCGTGCGCTTTGCCCGGCACCTAGTGGATAAGGTGCCCGAGTACTTTGGACAATTCGACGAGTTCCCGGCGGACTTTGACGATGGACCTGACGCCACCGAAGGCGTCGTGCGGATGTTGGAATCGGGACGACGTTCCTTCGGTCGGCTATCGGGGCCAACCGCGGCAAAGTCCTACTGGAAGGGAGTGGCCTGATGGCAGTTCGGCGTGTGCGGAAATATCGGACCAGCGCGCAGACCCAAGCCAACTTCTCGGAAATCGGGCAGACCGGCCTGAACGAGATGTCGGGCACGCTACGGGAGGAATTCCTTACCGAGCTACGAGGCAAGAACGGCATCCGTATTTACAAGGAGATGCGCGACAACGATCCGATTGTGGGATCGATCCTGTTCGCGGTCAGCATGTTGATTCGTCAGGCCAGTTGGCGGTTGGTTCCCGCGACCGAGGACGCGGGGGCCGTCGAGGTGGCCGAGTTCGTCAACAGTTGTCGGACAGACATGTCGATGCCGTGGGGCGACCTGATGAGCGAGGTGCTCACCATGTTGCCGTTCGGCTGGGCCTGGATGGAAACAGTCTACAAGAAACGGATGGGACCAACCCAGGACGAGAATTCCAGCCGGTATACGGACGGCAAAATCGGCTGGAAGAAGATGGCCCCCCGGTCACAGGACACGATGAGCAAGTGGATCTTCGATCCCGTGGGCAATGTCGTGGCCATGGAACAGCGGACGCCACAAGGTCAGACGTTGACCATCCCGTACAGCAAATCCCTCCTCTTCCGCACCGAATCGAACAAGAACAGTCCCGAGGGACGCAGCGTCCTTCGCAACGCGTATCGCCCGTGGTACTTCAAGAAGCGCATTGAGGAGATTGAGGGCATCGGTGTGGAGCGCGACCTGGCCGGGTTGCCCGTGATTCAGCCCCCAGAAGGGCTGGACCTGTGGGATCCCAACAACACGGCCGCACCCGCCTACCGGACCGAAGCCGAGACGATGGTCCGCAACATCCGGCGGGACGAACAGGAAGGGGTGCTGTTGCCGTTTGGGTGGACCCTGACATTGTTATCCACCGGGGGCAAGCGGAACTTCGACACCTCGGCCATCATCGACCGCTACAACAACAGTATCGCCATGACCATCCTGGCGGACTTCATTATCCTGGGCCACAACAACCGGTATGGATCGTTCGCGCTCTCGAGCAGCAAGACGCACATGTTCGGTCTGGCGATTGGCGGATGGCTGGATGCAATCCAGGATGTGTTCAACCGCTACGCGATTCCGCGTCTGTTGGCCGTGAACGGGATCGCGCCCGAGATGCAACCGTTCCTGGAACACGGCGACGTGGAGGTACCCGACTTGGTTGAGCTGGGTGACTACCTAGTGAAACTGAAGAACACGGGGATGACCATGTTCCCCAGTGAACCGCTGGAACGGCACCTGTTGTCGTTGGCCAAGATTCCGTTGGAGGGCGTGGAACTGGGACGGGAAGCGCCGCAGCCGGAACCGACCGGTGCCTTTGGTCAGGCACCCGCAGGGGCCAAGCCCAACCGGGGACCGGAAAAACCACCGGAGCGGAAGGAAACGCGGAAAGAAGACGAAGACGACGATGACGATGAGGACGAATAATGTCTGCTGCCTTTGTCCCAGCGTACCCTTCTCGCCCTCGGACACGCACGACCAACGTCCAAGAAGCGGTGACCCTGCAACTGACCCAGATGCGCGAAATGCTCGACGCCGCACGGGACGTGAGGGCCGTGACCATCAGCGTCAAAATGAAGAACGGGACACCGACCGTTCGAGCGGTCGTGGTGCAGATTGATACCGAGATGGCAATAGAGTGAAAAAATCGTTGACACGCCCCCCGTGTAGTGGTAGTTTCTAGACAGGCCATACGCTCGTCCGTCAGAGGGGTGGAGACGGGACGCACACCGAGTATTCGGTTGCGCGTCCCGTTTTTTTGTAGGGGAGTGATGGTGCAAGTCATCAAAACCGACGCCAAACGCCAACAGGTCTTCGGATGGGCCAGTATCGCCATGTCCGCCGACGGAGAAGCCGTCGTGGATTCCTACCAGGACATCATCATTCCAGAAGACTTGGAAGACGCGGCCTATGACTTCGTGCTGAGGTTCCGCGACCTGAACGAACGGCATGAAGGACCAGTGCAGGGCCACCTGATTGAATCGCTGGTTGTGACCCCGGAAAAACTCGAGAAGATGGGCCTGGACAGTTCGGCCCTTCCCGTGGGATGGTGGGTCGGGTTCTGGGTGCCGGATCCGAGTGTGTTCGCCAAGATTGAATCCGGCGAATACACCATGTTCTCTATCGAAGGCCGCGCCGAGCGCGTCCCGGCATAAGGGAAGGTAGGAGGGGCGACATGCCGTATCGGTTGCGCGACCTGACCATATCCAAGGTTGCGCTCGTGCCAAAGGGTGCCAATCCTGGCGCTCACATCGTGTTGTTCAAGCACGATCCCTCGACACCGGGGCCGTCATCCGATCTTACGGTGGCGGGTGCCCCTGCCCCGGCAATCGCTGCCGTATCGGATGCGGCCCCGGTTTCGAGAGAGCTGGTCTCCTTCGCGGGGCCGGGGGCAACGTGGCCCATTACCACATCCCAGGACGTGACGGCTGTCGTTCGGGCGCTGTCCCGTCCGAACAAGCTTTCGCCGGTCGTGCGCGAAAGGATCAAACGTCGAACGATTGCCTTGGCCAAGGCGAAGGGGCCGACGTTCGAGGCGAGGCTACCCCCAGCATGGCGAGTGGCCAAAGTACAGTTCACCGATGTCCAGTCGGATTATGAACTGATGGAAAAGAAGGAAGAAGCGTGGGAGGCCATCTCAGCGTATATGGACTCGTTGAGATTGGCGATGGGCATGACTCTGTTCGCAGGGGACGGCCCGATGTCCGATATCGACAAGTCCATTGGTCAGTTCCGTGACGCGGTGGCCACTGCGCTTGCGGACGTTTCTTGAAGGAGAGAACGACATGAAGGTATCCATCGACCGAGCCAAGCTGAGCCCGGAAGAGACGGCTCGCCTGGACGAGCTCGAAGCTCTGGCCAAGCAGCACGAGCCCGAACCGGAGCCGGAACCGGAACTCCCGGACACGGTGCGGAAGGAGCTCGCGGACCAGAAGGAGGCGATTGCCAAGAAGGACGCCGAGAACGAGGCGCTCCGCCAGGAAATCGCCAAGCGCGACGAGGACATCGCGAAGGCCGCGTTCATCAAGGCCGAAGCGGGGACGATTCCGGCGCTGCCCGGTACGGCCGACGAGAAGGGAGCGGTGCTGTACACGTTGTCGAAGGCTCTGGCCAAGGAGGACTACGACAAGGTGGTCACGTTGCTCAAGGCCGGGGACGCGGCGGTGGCCGCTGCCGTGGCCGCGACAGCCGAGGTCGGGACGACCGTGGCCCTGACGGGCGAGACGCCTCTGGACCAGATCACGGAACTGGCCAAGGCCAAGGTCGAAAAGGGCGAGGCCAAGTCCCTGGCGCTGGCCATTGACCTGGTCACCCGCGAACACCCGGAACTGGCCTCCGCGCATCTGAGCAAGCGCGGCACGGTCGTCGAGTAACCCGTCAGACATCAGAGGAGACAACGACATGGCATTCGAGATTCCCGGCACTCAGTACTCGTTCGTCGCGCACGCGGACCTGCGCACGAAGCGGTACTACTTCGTGAAGATGGACACGGACGCGGAAGTGGACGTGTGCTCGGCCGTGACGGATCAGCCCATCGGCATCCTGCAGAACACCCCGAACGTGGGCGAGATGGCGACCGTCATGGTGAACGGCATCTCCAAGGTCGTCGCCGAAGTCAACCTGGCCAAGAACGACCCGGTCGGCACGCACGACAACGGCAAGGCCGATGTGTACGCCTACGGCACGGACACCACGAAGTACATCGTGGGCCGTGTGCTGCTCGACAACTCGACGGCGGATGGTCTGGCGACCATCATCTTCAACTGCATCGGCGTCGGCCGGGCGACCTAACGGGTAACTGGCCGTGCAACTACGGACGTTACAGCTTCACCTTGTATTTATCCGCCTCATCCGGGGTGGGTGTTCGGCATGGGAAGCGTGGGTCCGTGAGCAGTTGGCCGCGTTGAAACAGACTTCTGAACAGGAGCAGAAAACATGAGCGTTCTCGTCCACAAGGGCCAGCCGTCGCAGAGTGAAGTTCACACCGACGCCATGCTGGACAACATCAGCATCGCATACATCCAGTCGCAGGATGTATTCCTCTTTCCGAAGGTATTCCCCATCATCCCGGTCGGGAAGCAGTCGGACAAGTACTACACGTTCACGAAGAACGATTGGTTCCGCGACGAGGCCCAGAAGCGTGCGGATTCGACGGAGTCCGCAGGCAGCGGGTACGGCCTCTCGTCGGACAGCTACTTCTGCGACGTGTGGGCCTTCCACAAGGACGTGGGTTCGCAGACCCGCGCCAACGCCGACGCGCAGATCGACCTGGCCCGTGGCGCGGTGCAGTTCGTGACCCAGCGCCTGTTGCTCCGGCAGGAACTTCAGTGGGTGAACGACTATTTCTCGGCCTCGTCTGGCTGGGGGACCACGGCCACGCCGTCCAACCTGTGGAGCGACTACACGGCGTCGGACCCGATGGAGGACATCGAGACGGCGAAGGAGACCATCCTGTCCACGACCGGGTTCCTGCCGAACACGCTGGTCCTGGGCTACCAGGTCATGCGGAAACTGAAGAATCACCCGGACTTCCGTGACCGGATCAAGTACACGTCGGCGGAGAATATCACCCCGGCGCTGCTCGGTTCGCTGCTGGAAATCCCGACCGTGCTGGTGGCCAAGTCCATCAAGGCCACCAACCTGGAAGGGGAAACGGCCGGGTACGCGTTCGCGCACGGCAAGCACGCGTGGCTGGGCTACGTGAACCCGACCCCCGGCCTGATGATGCCGTCGGCGGGGTACACCTTCGCCTGGACCGGTGTCAGCAGCACTCCGTCGTCCACCATCGGCATCGACTCGTTCGACATGCGTTCGATCAAGTCCACCCGGTACGAGGGCGAAGTGGCCTTCGACAACAAGGTGGTGTCGGCGGACCTCGGCTATTTCTTCAACGGGGCGGTGGCCTAGACCACGCCCGAATAGGCAACCGGCTCCGGAGCGGCTGGGTGCTCCGGGGCCGTATGCCTCTTCTGATGCACGGCCCCCGGCGCATGAGGCGTCGGGGGATTACCAGGAGAAGCGTTCATGCCGCAGATCATTACCAAAGGCAAAGCAATCGCAGGTCAGTATTCGCTCCTCTCCGGAGTGATGTGGATCTCCGGGACCGGTGCGCCGTCCGATGGCGTCACGGGCGCGGGAGTCGCGGAGAAGGGGTCCATCTACGCTCGGACCAGCAACGGAGCACAGTACTACAACACGGGGACCAAGGCCTCGCCCACCTGGACACTACAGGGAACCGTGGCACCGGGCAGCGTGGGGGCTTCGGAGCTTGACGCGAGCGCCGTCGGCAGCGCCGCCATGGACGCGACCCTGTTGCAGTATGCCGAGGTCAGCATCAGTTCGGCGGACATCGTTTCGACTTCGGCCGGCAAGCTCAGCCATGCGCAGGGCCAGATTCTGGTGGCCGCGCCGGGGGCTGGGAAAGTGATGGAGCTGGTCAGCGCCACGCTCATCTACGACTACGCCGGGGCCGGGTACGGCGGGGGCGGCAACCTGACCATCAACTGGGAAGCTGGCGGGGCGGCGTTGACCGGCCTGGTCAGTGCCGCGAATTCCCTGGGGGCCGGGTCCGACAAAGTCGTGACCTTCTATCCGCTGGCGGTGACCGCGACTCCGATGGTCGTCAACGCGGGATTCAACCTGGTATCCTCGTCGGTGCCGTGGACGCTGGGATCGGCCACAGGCGTGGCTCGCGTGAAGGTCGTGTACCGCGTTCACACCACGGGCCTGTAAGGAGGTCTGAGTGGACATCCTATACCGTGGAGCCGTGGTTCTTGGCAGCCAGACGTTGAGCAAAACGACTACTGCGAATCCGATGGCGGATGTGGGCGTGCTCGCGGTGGATGTGCTTCGGACCAAGTATCTCACGTTCAGCGCCACCGACAATACCTTGTCTGTCCAGATTCTGGGCAGTCAGGATGGTGGACTGACCTACCCCACGACGGTCGAGGCCGCGTTCGATGTCACGACCGGCGCACAGGTGTTGAAGACGAACACCACGTTCTACACACACCTCAAGGTTCAGGTGGCTCCCAAGGTCGGGGGATCACATGGGACGTTGACGGTGCGGTTCAAGGGATCTTCGTACTAACACGGGAGGGGCAGCCATGTTGTGCGTTGTGCAGAAGAAGTTCGATGGGCCGGGTGACCGGCATTACACGGTCGGTGAACTGGTGGATGCGACGGACTGGCGACTTCGCGACAAACTGATTGAGGGCCGCTACATGCGTCCCGCGACGGAACGCGAAGTCGCCTCAGCCGAAGAAGTGGACGTGCCGGACAAGCCGGTGCGGAAACGGAGCAAACGGTGAGCTGGACGTACGACATCCTGTTGGCGACCAACCGGGACAAGGTCCGACTGTTGATCGGGGACACGCTGTCCACCGATCAACAGTTCTCGGACGAGGAACTGGATTGGTTGTTGCTCGAGAATGGGAACGGTCTGTACCGGACGGCGGCAGCGGCGTGTCGGGCGCTTGCGACTCGGTACAGCAGGTATGCGGACAAGTGGGTTGGGGATCTGAAGATTCTGGCCTCCCAGAAGTCCCGCAGTTACCTGGCGATGGCGCAGGAACTGGACAAGAAATCCAGTGCCTCGTCATGGGCCGTTCCCACCGCTGGCGGCGTGTACGTGGACGAGAAGGAAGCGGCGGCGGCAGACACGTCGCTGGTGCAGCCAGAATTCGTGCGCGGGATGATGACGAACACGGAGTCGTAGCATGTTCGAGTCCGAGTTCCTGACGATGATGCCGCATACGGTGACGATTTACCCCAGAACGGGGTACACCACCAATGGGATCCCGTCGCACTCGTCCACGGGCAAGGCATATCGGGCCAGAATCGTCGGAAAGAATCTGTCGTTGCGCCGGTCGTTGACCCAGGAACAGACGGTGGTGTTTGACATCTACCTGAACTCGGGCGGCGACGTGATCGGGATGGAGGACAAAGTCGAGTTGCCGAATGACGGGGCGTGGCTGGACCGGTATCCGATCCTGTTCGCGGTAGCCCGGTCCACGGATGAAGACGGACATCACCATACGAAGTTGCAGTGCGGGTGGATGTACCACCGGCAGGGACAGTAAGATGCCTACTTATCTTGGTGGAGCAGAACTCGAGGCTAGGCGACTGGCCAGCAAGATATCTAGGACTACCCTTTTCAACATCAGTGTCACGGCTGAACTTCAGGGGCTACAGCGTCAGTGGGGCAAATCCTCTCTGGCGGGGACCGCCGGGGGCATTGTTGTCGAGGGAGTTGAAGAAGTAAAAGAGAACGTTGAGGCCCTCAGGGACGGGATCATCTCGCAGTGTGCGATGCAAAGCAAAATCGGGGCGAAGGCCATCAAGGACTTTGCCTATCATATTTGTCCAGAGAAAAGCGGAGCGTTGAAGAGCACGGGTAAGGTTAGTGAGGTGGATGTGACCGAGTCGGCGGTCATGGACGAGATGATCTGGCCCACGGGGGTCGGTCCCGCAAACTTTACCTTTACGCAAAAGCAGCGAATGGTGTATGAAGTCTCATTCGGGGGAGAAGCAGCCAACGGGATCAACGTGGACTATGCGGCCTTTGTGCATGAGGCCGAGGGTATCACTATCCACACAGACGTGAATCCGGACGCCACGGACCACTATCTGTTCAAAGCCTATGAGGAGTACAAAGACTACATTCCACGACGGATTGTGGAGCGTGTGCAAGCTCAGATCATAAGGGCCGGGATGCGTGCGACCGCAGCAAGATCTAGTGTGGCATCAGGCCTAGTGCATGGGGACGACGACGAGGTGCCGTTCTAACATGAGTACTCTTACCGAACTGGGCGCGTATCTCGTGACGAAGAGCATCGGTACCCTGGGTACGACCATGTTCCTGGGACCGCTACCCATGGGGGTGACGGCAGGTGTCGCGGTCCAAATGGTCACCGGAGGGCGTGTTGTCCGAGCGATGGGTCCGGTCTTGGGTGCGCCCGTAGCGGATACTCCCTCGTTCCAGGTAGTGGTGCGGAATCCGGATCACACGGCGGGAGAGACAAAAGTCAAAGCCGTGATTGATGCGCTGGACCATTACTGGGGCACGTTGAGCGGTACAAGTTATCTGTACATGGAGTTAGAGTACGGCCCCATCTATTTGGGATTGGACGAGAACAACCGTCACCGCTGGTCTACTGTGTTTCGGGCAACGAAGAGGCGCTCATGATCGAAGACCTCATCATGAAGCAACTGGCGGCGACACGCGCTTCGGCGGAGGCGCTGATTCAGAGCATCGACATGTTTCAGTCGTTGGTCGCGGACAAACCTGCCCCTGGGAAGGCACCAGCGCCTCCGCCGCCTTCGCCGATGTCCTTGAATGCGGATGAGTGCGATCATCCAAAGGAACACAGGTTGCCGACGCCGACCATGGGCAATCTGCAGCGCCAGATGTGCGGCGTGTGCGGGAAGGAGATCTCCCGTGAGGGCGAGTAACGGATACGAGGCGGACAACGGGGCTGACGCCCCAGCAGGTCACGATAAGGAGGAGGGCTAATGTCCACGTTGGTTATCACAGACGCCAAGATTCTGGTTGGCGGGTACAACCTCAGCGCGTTCCACTCGTCCTGCGAGATGACGTACGAGGTCGAGATTCTGGACGACACGACCTTCGGCACCAGCGGCACCCGGTCGGCCAAGCCGGGGCTGAAGACGTTCTCGTTCACGGGCAACATGTTCTGGGACACCTCGGTGGACGAGATGCTGTTCAACCGCATCGGCGCGACACCCGAGGTCATGAGCATCGCGCCCGTGGGCAACGCCGAGGGTGACCGGTCCTACTGTTTGAAGGGTGTGGGCGCGACGTATTCTCCCGCCAGCGGTGAGGTCGGCGCACTGATGCGGACGAACCTGGACGCACGGGCGTCTGGCACGCCGCTGGTTCGGGGTCAGCTGATGGCGACCGGGGCCAAGGCCGCGACCGGGGCCGGCAGCGGGGGCCAGTACGGAGCCGTAGCCGCTGGGCACACCATCTACAGCGCGTTGCACGTCACGGCCATCTCGGGAACGGCGGTCCCGACCTTCACGGGGATCATCGAGTCGGACGACAACGGATCGTTCACCTCGGCCACGACGCGGCTGACGCACACAGCGATGACCGCGATTGGCGCGAACTGGCAGCAGTCGTTGAGCGTGGCCGGGATCACGGACGACTACTGGCGTGCCAGCTGGACCATCAGCGGCACGGACCCGTCGTTCACGGTGTTCTGGACTTTCGGGATTCTCTAAACTAGGGCTAGGAGGACATTGACATGGCAACGATGGTGTACACCGACGCGTTTGTGAGCATCAACAGCGTCGATCTGAGCGATCACGTGAAGTCCGTCACCCTGACGTACGAGGCGGAAGTGCTGGACGACACCACGATGGGCACGAGCGGCACGCGGTCCGCGAAGGCCGGTCTGAAGAACTGGACCCTCGAGGTGAATTTCCTCCAGGATTACGGGGCGGCCAGCGTCGATGCCACCCTGTTCCCGCTGGTGGGTGCCGCGCCGTTCCCGATCAAGGTGCGGCCCATCAAGACCGACGCCATCAGCGCGACGAACCCCGAGTATCAGGGCAATGCCATCCTGGCGTCGTACCCGCCGCTGACCGGTGAGGTCGGAGCGCTGGGTACGGCCACCGGGTCGTTCAGGGCCGGAGGCGGGTCGTCGTTGACCCGCGACGTGACGCCGTAACGAAAAGCGCCACCGGACGGGGGCTTAGCGCCCCTGTAGGCGCATTTCACGGGGCGGGGGGTATCCCGGTATCCCCCCGGCCCCAAAAACGGCCGTACGGCCACTATAGCGGTCCGCATGGGGTGGGCCGCTATACCCCGTTCCGGCCCGTGGAACCCTACCAAAGGAGGGTGTCGTCATGTTGATTGAGAAAACCCCGTTCACGTTGTTCGAGTCCTTCGAACGAGACAAGAACGGCGTCATCAAGCGCCGTGCTCTTCGTTTCGACCTCAACGCTCTGGCCGACTTCGAACAAGAAGTGGGCATGGGCATTGCCCAGCTGATGCAGACCAAGGCCATCTTCGCGACCACCCGCGCCCTGCTGTGGGCGGGGTTGAAGCACGAAGACCGTGGGCTGACGGTGGACCGCATGGGCGACCTCATCAGCACCTACATCCGCAATGGCGGCGACCTGACCATGGCGTTGCAGGCCGCATTCCAGGCAGCGGTGGAGCAGGGTGCCCTGGGATCTCCGGACCGTGAGGAGACTCCCCAGGGAAACGCGCCCGTCCCGACACCAGCGCCGGGTCCGGTGCCGGTCGAGGGCGGAAATCCCGAAAGTTAAGTATCCGGTGGCGGGAGTGGATCACCGAGAATGAGCCGTACGCATTTGGGCCGCTTCAACTAAAGCCCAAGGAGTTTCGCAAGATGACCCCTGCCGAGTACGCGGCGCTGTACAAGGGGTGGATCTGGCGGATGCGTGCAGCTGAAGACCGGGACTGCGTGTGGTCGTGCATGATCATCAACCACATGGGCACACTAAAGAATCCACTGAACCCGGTTCGTATCCTTGGCCGTCCGCTGACGAGAATGCCGAAGGTGGGTGACGACTCATGATTGGTGGAACTACCGTCGGAACGATCTTTGTCAGGGTTGGCGCGGATGCGTCCGGTCTGGTGACCGGATTCCAGAAGGCCACACGCGAAATCGAACGCTTCGGTTCGCGTGTGTTCTTCATGGGATCTCGTATGACGGCCGGGATCACGATGCCCATTATGGTCGCAGCCGGGGCCGTGGGCAAGTTCGGCGTCGAATTCGACAAGGCCATGACCGAGTCGTTAGCCATCATGGATGGCGTGACGCCGAAGATTCGGAAGGACATGGAGGAGGTAGCCCGGTCCATTTCCGAGTCGTCGAAGTATTCGGCCAAGGAAGCGGCTGAAGGATTCTATCACCTCGCGTCGGCCGGGTATTCCGCGACCGAGGCCATGCAGCTGTTGCCGGTCACCACGCGCTTTGCCCAGGCCGGGGTCATGGACCTGGCCAAAGCGACCGAGTATCTCGCTGGCGCCCAGCAGTCGCTGGGAATGCGGATGGAAGATCCGATTGAAAACGCCAAGGAGATGACGCGGATTTCCGATGTCCTGACGGAAGCCAACAACCGGGCGCTGGGCACCATCGAAGATTTCGCCCAAGCCATCACGAACAAAGCCGGCGCGCAGTTGCGTATCTACAACAAGACCGTGGAGGAGGGCACGGCCGCGTTGATGGCGCTCGCATCCCAGAACGTGAAGGGCCGGTTGGCCGGGCAGCAACTGTACATGGTCATGCGCGACTTGGCCCGATTCTCATTGGCCAATGCGGATGCCTGGAAGAAGTACGGTATCTCGGTCTACGACGCCGTGGGCAACATGCGGAACCTTGGCGACATCATTACTGATGTTGACAAGGCCATGAACAAGATGTCAGTCGTGGAACAGACCAAGATGTGGAAGGCCTTGGGGTTCACCGACCGCACCCGTGCCGCGATTCAGTACTTCCGTGGCATGGGCCAGGAGATGCACAATTATGAGAATGCCCTGAACAACGCGGCGGGGGCCACCGAACGCGTAGCCAACAACCAGATGAAGGCATTTGCGAACCAGATGCAAGTCGTCTGGAACAAGATCAAGAATGTCGCTATCGAATTGTTCAATGCTTTTGCCCCGACGCTCCTGAATATCGTCATCCCCGCTGTCGAACGGTTGATTGAGCGGTTTGCGAAGTTCGCCAAATGGGTCTCGACGTGGTCAGACCAGACCAAGGTATTGACGTTGATATTCCTTGGACTGGCCGCAGCCATGGGGCCAATCATCACCGTCATGGGGTCTCAGATTCTGTTCCTGAGCGCTATAGTCGGTGGGTTCACCGCCCTGGGCACATCCATCCGCTTTATCACGGGATTGGTGGTCACCGCGACCAAGGCCTGGAACGACTATGCCAAGGCCCAGGGCGCGGTCACATTGGCCCAATCATTCGCGTGGGCCTCGGGTGCGGTGCCGGGTGCGGCCACATCCAAAGCGGTATCCACGACAGGGGCGAAAGTCGCAACGGGGGCCGCAGCCGCCGCCGCCCTAGGGCCGGGCGCACGGCAGACCATTAGCGCGGGACTGTTGGCCTATCGTCAGGAGGAATTGGCCGCACGTCAAGCCGCTGCCGCGATTGCGGGATTGTCCGCCGCGCAGATCGCGTCGATGAAGATGATGGCCACGAACGCGCCCGAGGTCACCCGGAAGATGGGTGAACTGACCAGGGCCGCGGTTGCGTCATCTGCCGCCACCACGAATGCCGTAGCGAGTGGAGCAAAGAACGTCGGCGTCCTGAACAGCATCGTAACCCACTCCCTAAACCTACTGGGCAAAGTTCCCATGGGGATCGGGTTGTTTGTCCGGGGCATTCTGGGACCGTTTGCGGCGATTGCGACGGGTGTTCGCTTGTTCTCGGACAGCTGGTCCGAGGCGTTCATGGTGATCTGGAACGTCACCATGAAGATTCCGAATCAGGTCATTGGCATCCTACGTTCTCTCCAGAAGCAGATGGAGCCGGTCATCGACCTGCTGTTCGGAGATGACACGGTCTCCGATATGAAGCGTGCGGTCGGGACATGGGACGAATGGAAGACGGCCGCGTCAGACCTGGGCACGGTATCGTGGAACTGGATCAACGACCTCATCAAGCAGTTCAACAAGTTGGCGGAGGAGGAACGGAACGCCTACTACTACATCCCGCTGATTTCCGACGCGTTGAAAGCGTTAAGTAAACTGACGTTCGGGACCGACCTCAAGAATGAAATCAAGAATGCGTTGTTCCCCGGCGTCGGGTTCATGCAAGCGGCGTGGGAACTGATAAAGCATCAGACCGGGGCCAAATCCGTTCCGGACCTTCTGAGCCTGATGACCTATAGTGGCGAGGAAGGTCAGGCCCGTGTGGACGAGTCCGAACGTGCCGCCCGTGCCGCGTTTGAGAAGCAGATGGGCGAACTGTACGGCGCCAGTAGCGGGATGCCGTATGTCGGATTCCCTGGAACTAACTTACCCGGTCGTCCCTACACGCCCAGTGCTTCAGTAATCAGTGGGCCAGCCCCTGAGCGGATGTTCACGCCGGGATACCTTGGACCCGCGTACGAAGCGATGGGTGGAACCGGGGGGATGACGGGTCAGATATCCGGTTTGCCGCAGATGTTGTCCGGATTCGAGAAGGTAGGAAAGCTCCCCGAGTTCATGAAGGAGGTTCAGAAGGTATGGTACCGGTTGGCCAAAGCTCCTCCAGAAGAGCGGCAAAAGGCCACGATGGAAGTCATCGAGCGATATCAGGCCCAGATGAAGGAGGGGGCGTTCCCCGAGGGGCTGCAGAAACCCACCCGTCCCGAACCGGTGGACCGGAATCTTTCTTCCCAGAGAGACTACTTCTCCCGATACACCGAGGGTCAGTCCAACGATTTGAAGAACATGGCCGCTGCCGCGACGAATGCGGCCATCATGTTCTTTGACGCGTTCCCCGATGCGACGGAAATCCCCCTGCAATGGTCCGAGCGGATGTGGGAGGACTACAAGAAATTCAAGGATGAACTATCTCCGGGAGAGATCACGGGCAACATCAAAGTCCTAGACGACCTGACGGCCGTGTTTTGGAAACAAGAAGTTGCGGCCAAAGAAATGGCCGCAGCCCTACCGCACGGGTGGTGGGGAACGATGGCCGAGGACATCACGGGGGTCGATAAGAAAGTCAATGCCCTGGTCGCGTCCTTTGATGAATTGGGGCTGAATAGCCTAGCTCAGGTGCAGGCGCTCAACCCCGAATTCTTCCAGGATAACGCGGAAGCGATTTCCGAGCTTGCCGTCAAATGGCAGGATTACCCGGCCGCGTTCAAGGCCATGTATCCGGAAGTCGATGCTCTGATTGAACGGTTCTACGCCCTGAACAAATCGGGGGCTATTGTCTCCAACAAGATGAAAGAATACACGGACAGCTTGAGCACGGAAATTGCCCAGATGTCCGATGATGCGACCGCGAAACTTGCCGATTTGCAACAGCAACTGGAGACCCAGCTCGGGGGTCAGTTCAGCGGTAAGGAAATGCGGTTCTTGAAGGAGACGTGGAGTAAGCAACTGGAGGACATCGACAAGAAATACTGGCAGACAATGCGGAAGATTGCGGCCACGCCCATTGGCCCGACACGAGAAGCCCAGATCCAAGAATGGCTCTTCATCTTGAACGGGTGGCGGGACACGATGTTGAAGGTCGTGGAGACCAATATCAAAGTGTTCCGTGGCAACTGGGCCGAGGCCATGGGGTTCACACCGCGCCAGGTCCGCCGCATCGTCCAGATGGAGATCAAGATTGTCCCGAACATCCAGGGGGCCGTGAAGCTCAGCCCAGGAATCGAAGGGAACAAGATGCCGGATCTGTCCGGTATCTTTGGCAAGGTGTCACCGGGGATTGAGGGCGACAAGAACTTCTGGGAAGGGTACACCATCAAGGAGGAGGAGTTCGAGAAGCTCCAGAAGTTCGCCAACGAATGGAAGAAGATTACCGAGGCCATCAATGAGGCCTTGACGTTGATGTCTCGGCTCGGCGACCTGCTTCGCAATCTGGGGTTAGAGGTCGCGGCAGACATTATCTCCGCTGCCGTCACTGCTGCACAAGAGATGTGGCAGATGATGACGGAGTTTGCAAAGGCCCTCAAAACCCATGACTATGTCGGTATGATTTCTGCAGGCATTGGGGCTGCGGGCGCGTTTGCCAAAGCGTTACAAGCCCCCACCCGTGGACAGCGGGCAGCTGGTGGAGCCGCCAGTGGAGCCATGGCCGGGGCCGCGATTGGGACCATGATCATGCCGGGTATCGGCACAGCGATTGGCGCAGGCATCGGCGGATTCGCCGGATTCATTGCAGGAATAGCAAAGAAGGATCCGGGGTGGAAGCAGATCATGGGCCGGGTCGGGAACGACTACGGTATGGCGTTCAAGGCCGGGTTCGAAGGCATTAGTGAGGATTTGGCCAAGGCGATTGAGGCCGATGCCAAGAAGTTGTTCGGCGGGGATTGGCAAGCGGCTGAAATCTTCAACATGAGTAAGATCATGGAGGAGACCGGGGGCGTCGATACGACGAACCTGGATGCCTGGACCGATAAACTCAACGATGTCTTCGTGATGTTGAAGACCGGAAAGTTCACCGTTGAACAAGCGGGTCAGGCTTTCGATAGCGCATTTGCCCAGATTTCTCAAGCCGTGATTGATTCCGAACGGATCGCCTCTCCCGCGTTCCTACTGATGATTCAACGGGCGCGGGAATTCGGAATCGAGTCCAAGGCATTGGCCGACTTCATTTCGGGGCAGTTCACACGGGCCATGACCGCGTGGGCCGCGCTGGTGTCCCCGTTAGCCAAGTGGTCAACGGAAGCCGCCACCGCCCGTCAGGAGTTGACGGATTTCAATGCGGAGATGGAGAAGTCCGGAAAGTACGATCCGAAGACGGGCAAATATAAAGACCTTGGTGTTGAGGACCAGAAGACGCTAGACGAGATCAACAAGAAGTTGAAGGGCGTCAAATTCACGGTCGCGGACGTGACCAAGGAGTTCGAGGCGTTTAACGCGGAAATGGAGAAGTCGGGTAAGTACGATCCCAAAACGGGTACGTACACCGGCCTCGGTGTTGGGGACCAGAAGCGACTGGATGAGCTGAACGCCAAGATGAAGGAGGCCAAGGAGAGTACGGCCGATGCGTCGAAGGAGGCCGAGCGGTTGGGCCGACTGCTGATGGCGGCATTCAACGGGGCGGTGAAGTCCGGTATGGACTTCTTCGCAGTCATGGACGCGATGGGACCGAACCTGGACACGCTGATTCAACTGTACAAGGATCTGGGCATCACGTCAGACAACGCGGCCCTAAACTCGTTGATGCACTATCGAGAGCTGTACAACAAGAACAAGGAACTGGTTGACGGGGTGCGTGCGTTAAACGAGATGACGCTGGCGTTGTCGAACCTGGGCGCGTTGAGCGCGGAATCCTTGGCCGATTTGGAGGCCCAGGGATTGGCGATGTATGACCAGATGATCGAGGCCGGGTTCACGGAGCAAGAAACGCTGATGGCGATGCTGCCGTGGCTCCGGAACGTGTTTGACGCACATGTAAAGCTGGGCATCCCGATTGACGAGAACACACAGAAGTTGATTGACCAGGCGAACAAGTTGGGATTATTGGAGGACAACGACCCGACGAGTATCCTGAAACAAGGATTTAAGGATCTGATTCAGGCCGTCAAGGATTTGACGGACGCGTTACTGGGCATTCCGAAGCGCGTGGATTCGGATGTCAACGTCAACTATCACTACAACGATCCTGGTCGGCCGGGTGGTCCGGATGGCGGTGGCAAGGATGGAGAACCGGATCCGAATCCTCAAGCGTTCGGGGGCAGCTATTGGGTGACGCAGCCAACGATGTTCGTGGCCGGAGAAGCTGGTCCCGAGTACGCGATGTTCAGCGGGGCGAATCAGTCCTTTTCCGCGGCCGATATTCCGGGAGGGCGCGGCGGCGGGACGGTCGTGATCAACATCGACCGGCGGAAACTGGCCGAACTCCTGGTGCCGGAGATTCCTGGCATCGTGCGTGAGTACGGGTTGGGACGATGAGTATAGAAATCACCATCAACGGCACGCCGCGAGGGATGCAGACGCTCTCGATTTCTTCTGCCCAGAATAACCGGGACCGCTGTACGTTCAAGTACATGTTGCCGGTCGGCACCACCGGTCCCGCCATTGATGACGAGATCATCGTGACCGAAGACCAGGGCGGGGGGCCGATCCGGATCTTCGGCGGCACGGTCAAGGAACCGACGATTTCGGGATTGGCGCAGACGCCGACCGATGAAATCGAGTACAACGTCAACGCCCTGGACTTCAACGAACTGGGGGACCGGCAGATCGTCACGCTGACCATTCCGGCCGGGACCACGTTGAAGGCCGCAGCCACGATGCTGTTGCCCTACATGGACGGGGTGACGCTGAACATGTCGGTGAACGGACCGGCGCTACCCCAGCTCACCTATGAGGTGTTGAGCGTCACCAAGGTGCTCGATGACCTGTGCGCGAACACGGGCTGGTTGCGGAACATCGACTATTACAAGGTGCTGTCGTTCTGGGAACCGGGCACCTGGGACGCGCCGTGGGACATTCAGAACGAGGACGGGAACACGGTCGGGGATGTGTCCGTCAAGGAATCCCGCACCGACTACGCGAATCAGGTGATTGTCCGGTTCTCGGAAGCGGCCCGGTACGCGTACATCTTCCTAGGTCCGCCACGGTCGCACCCCGATCCCGCGAACGCGAACTTCCGTCCCGGTGAAGAAGTTACCCTGGGCAGCCACACGTACACCTTCGTAGCGGGTGGCCCGTATGAAAGTTACCAGATTCAGCTGGGTGCGACTGGCCAGGAAAGTCACAACATCCTGATGGCGGCGGTCGTGGACGGTGGGGCCAGTCATGCCGGGGTCATGGACGACGGCATCCAGGCCAGCACCCAGATGTTCGCGTACAACATGGGCCGGTCGGAGTTGATGACGTGCTTTCGCGCCCTGGAACCGGGCGATGCCGGGAACAGCATTGCCTGTACCACGAACGCGGTGGAGATGTACTTCTACGGAGAGGGAGGCGTCGATCACGATACCTTCCACTTGGGGTCCGATGAAGCGCTCACGAACTCGGTCGTGGTCAACGACACCGCGCAACAGGCGCTGTACGGGGTCTATTCCAGGGTGGTGGATTCGCCCTCCATCTTTTCCCCCGTGGATGCCACGGCCCTGGGGACACAGGTCTTGAGTATCTCCATGGTCGTGGAGCGAGAAATCACCTACGACACGTACCGGTCGGGGCTGTTTGTCGGGATGTCGCAATGGATTGAAGTATTTGACCGCAACATCGACGAGTCTTGCCTCATCACGGCAATCAACTACAACCTGAATCCAAGCGAGTACGAACGGCGCACGGTGACGGCCATCTCGGGCACCCGGTATGACGGGAGCAAATGGCGGGACTTGTACAAGGCGTGGTTGGGCAGCAGTGGAAGTGGGACCAGTATGACGTTCAATCCTGGTGCCACCAGCGGCAATACCGTGGTCCAGGGACCGGTCATTGCGTATCTGGGCGGGTCACGGTTCCACGCAGTTCAGATTCCGTAGGAGTAGGGCATGTCGTCACAACCCGGAACCACCTACGGCACGCAGTTCGAGTTCGAAGAAACAGGCCAACGGTTCTATGCCGGGACCGGGGATCCGAACGGGGTCCAGGTCGGGTCGGTCGGGGACTTCTACTTTCGCGCCGACTGTTCGATGACGGTGCCGCCGCTGTACGCGAAGCTGACCGGCACGGCGTCGAACACCGGCTGGGTACCGATTGCCACCGGCTACGGCAGCACGGTGTCTGCCCATGTCATCACGCCGCTGACCGGCGAACTGACGATTGAGGGGCAGTCGGGCGCGGGATTGAGTACGGGGGCGCTTCAGATTGTCGGGAATCAGCCCGTGATCGTGGTGGCGCATTTGATTCAGCCCAGTACGGGGGAACTGACCATCGAAGGTCAGAAGATTCCGACCGTGTTCCCGAAGACCGGAGAGCTGACCATCGAGGGAAATCAGCCGATTGTGACGGTGACCTGACATGGCGTGGAGTTGGACGGACGTAGCCAATTTCGTCGAGATAGAGCTTCGGGATACCGATACCGAAACCGGGAAGGTGTTCGTGACAGCCGATGCCTGGTCACGGGATGCGGGGGTCACGATGCGCGTACGCCTGCAGAACGTGACCGACAACACGACCGCCGGAGAAAGTGCCGACGTGACCTCAACGGTTCCGGCCGATGCCTCGTTCCAGGCAACGTTGGCCACGGGACCAGAACGGTACCGGCTTCAGGTGGGGAGCGAAACCAGCGGGGTACGAGTATTTGCAATCGGGATGGTAACCAGCTCATAGGAGTCTTCGATGGGACTCGTCTTTATCGACAGTTTTGACCACGCGACCACACCGGATCAACTGGCTACGAAGTACCTAGGCCAGTACGTCAACAGTTACTCCCCGACAGCGGGGCGACGTGGCGGGGGCTGTATGTCGGGGTGGTACGGATCGATTAACTGTCCGATGAGTGGGGATGATACGGTCGTCGTAGGGTGTGCGAGAGAACATGACGGAGTAGGAGACGGAGCCGCATTTATCAATACGTATGACTCTGAGAGTAGGCGTCATGTGTATATTGCAGAGACTTCATTGGGGTCGTTGAGTGCGGTGGTAGATAACGGGTACAGTCCACACACCGTACTGGGCCGTACCCGGAATGGAGTAATCCAGAATGGGTCGTGGTATTACTACGAAGCCAAGATTAGAGTACACGGATCTGACGGGTACGTGATCTTACGTGTAAACGAGGTTACAGAACTAACGGTGACGAGCCAGAATACCCTACCGGCTGGGGCAAACGCGGAGATTTGGTTCGTGCAGTTACACGACGGATCGTACATGAACGGGGGTAAACTGGATGATGTCTACATTCTTGACTCGTCCGGTACGCTGAACGATTTTCTTGGCGACGTGCGCGTGGAGGCGCACTTTCCAAAAGCGAATGGCAATTCGTCGGGATGGACGCCTTCGACGGGCGCGAACTGGGAGACCACAGACGAACACGCGCCGAATACCACGGACTACAACTCCACCACTACCCTGAATGCCCTTGATACCCTTGACGTGGAGGATTTGAAGAACACGGGCGGAAATATCAAGGGCGTCCAGATGCTGGTCTACCACAAGAAGAATGACGCTGGCGGATGCCTGATGGCCCCGGTGGTGCGGGTCGGAGGCGTGGATTACGTGGGGGCAGACTTTGCCCCGTCCGATAGCTCGTGGCGGTACGAGCGCCGGGTGCATGAGAAGGATCCGGCGGGGAGCGCATGGTCCGAGTCGAGCTTTAACGCGGCCGAGTTCGGCTACAAGAAGACGGGGTGACACGATGGCTCTGTGGCGTGTATGTAGCAGTGAAAATCTTGCCACGGCGGATCTCTCGGCACGGTGGCCCAGTGGAACAAGCCAAGCGTCAATAACGTCGGGAGTGGTCGGAAACGCCATCCTTCTTTCAGGAGCCAGTGGCGGATATCTGTGGTACCAGCACCCTACGGGGCATACCTCGGTGTGGTGTGCGTTCGATATGAAGTACACGGGGGCGTACAGCGACGGGTATACGTGGCTCCAGTTTGGGGACACCTCCTACAAAAAGGTGCATTTACAGATACATAGTTCCCATTACATGAAGGCGTGGCGTGGCCCGAATAGCGAGTCATGTACGAACAACTACTGTAACGGCACCGAGCTTGGTACTGGCACGTTCTATATCTCTTACGATACGTGGTATCACTTTCAAGTTGAAGTGACCGTAGATGGATCGGCCGGTATCGTCAAGACGTGGATCAACGGTGTGGCGGACCTGAATCTGACCAGTCAAAACACACAGCCCACGGGCGGGGTCGCCACCGTGACCCGGATCAACTTCTGGGGCGGGGTCGGTACCTACGACAACTTTGTGTATGGGGACGCTTCCGGAAGCGTCAACATCCATCCCCCCGGCGTAGCCCGAGTGGATGCCCATGTGCCGGTCAGCCCGAATGGGTCTGATAGCGAGTGGACACGCTCCACGGGCAGTGATAACTGGGTGCTGGTGGACGACGCGGCGGCATCCACAGGCACGGGCGACTATATCGAATCCTCCGCCGTAGGGGACCAGACCAGTTTCCATGTGGAAGCCTTGAAGGTAGCAGGTGGGGTGATGTACGGCGCACAGGTGACGGCGTATTTGTCCAAAGTCAATGCGGGGCCGGGACTGGTCAAACCGTATGTGCTGCGTGGTGGAACTCGATATTACGGCCCAGAGTGGGCACCCTCCTTTGGATCGTGGCAGTTCTTCCAGTATGTGTGGGATCAGGATCCTGCGGCGGGGCCGGGTGCGTGGACCGAAACCAATTTCAATAATAGCGAGTTTGGGTTGGAACGCACCGCGTAGGAGAACAGCGATGGCCCTGTTGTGGATGGACGGGTACGACCACTATGACAGTATTACCTATAAGTATTGGTCATGGTCGGGCGGTACCGTTGTGTGGAGCGGTGACCACCGAACTGGTACTCGATGCTGCAATAACGGGTACGGGTTACTCCAATTAAAGACGGTAACGACAGCACGCATGACCTGTGGATTTGCGTGGAGAAACTCAAGTCTTGGTGGTGGATGTGGGTTTTACGGTAGTGACGGTACGACACAACTCATGGTGCATGTGAATGACTCTGGGGGATTCAACGTCTACCGTGGAGGAAGTGCTACAGCGTGGCAATCGCCATTGACGACGACTGGAGCTACGCTTCTCGGTTCAACCGCCGCTGGTATTGTTAATGCAAATACGTGGTATTACATCGAGGTTCAAGCACACATTCGCAACGCCACAGGAAGTGTGCTTATCCACGTTAATGGGGTCAATGTTCCGACTACACCGGATTTGTCTACGGGCAGCATTGACACCTGTTACACGCAGGAAAATTGTTTCGGGTTCGCAGTAGCGGCGTTAGCTAATGGTATTACTGACGACGTATACGTGCTTGATAATTCTGGCAGTGTCAACACGACCTTCTTAGGGGACACCCGCATTGATGCCCATTATCCTGTTACCCCTAACGGCACAGATACGGGATTTTCTCGATCCACTGGGTCTGATGATTGGGCTATCCTCGACGAAACACCCGCTAATACAACGGACTACATCTATGCGGATGCGGTGGGAGAAAAAACATCTGTTCATGTGACCCCACTCATTAACACGGGCGGGACAATTTCCGGTGTGCAGGTCAGTGCCTTTGCGACGAAGAACGACGCTGGCCCGTGTGGTTTCAAGATTTATCTGCTGTCAAATAGCACCCGTTATTACAGTGAGGAGTTTTTCCCGTCGTACGGATCATGGAAGCTGTTTACATGGCGGTGGGAACAGCATCCGTACCCCTCTGACGAAGCGTGGACCGAAGCGGATTACAACGCCTGTGAGTTTGGCGTTGAGCGGACGACGTAGGAGTACATCATGGCGCTACTACTGATGGATGGGTTTGAGCATACAGGCTCCTATGGGGCGCGTAAATGGGTTGCCTCTTCTTCAGTGTCAACGACGCAGGCGCATACGGGTTCGTACTCCTCAACCTCCGCGTTTGCTGTCTTGCCCAATATTAGTGGCTCAACGTGCATTGTCGGAGCGTGGGTATATGGCAACGGATTTCGTATACGGGTAATGGACGGTTATTCAGACCTGAATAGCACCACACAATGCAGCGTGTGTGTGCAGGCAGACGGAAGAGTTACCTTCAATAACGGCAATGCCGGAACGATACTCGGTAGTAGTGTTGCTGGACTAGCGACCGCAAATGTTTGGCACTTTGTTGAGTTTAAGGTGGTCATTCATGCCTCTGCGGGGACTGTCACGGTCAACTTTAACGGAAATGCGATCATCACAGAAACAGGTAAGAATACGGCGTATGTGGGGGGTACAGAGTGGACCGGCATTATTCTTCAGGCCGGAAGTTACTATGACGACGTTTGGATTTGTGATGGGTCTGGGTCATACAACAACGACTTTCTTGGTCCCTGTCGTGTAGAAACATTATTGCCCTCGACAGGTAACGGATCGAATACCGACTTTACGTGTTCTACCAGCACAGACCACGGAGAAATGGTCAACGATGCCACGGCTCCAAACGACAATACCGATTATGTGTACAGCAGCACGCTGAATCATGTAGACACATGGAACTACCCATCAATGACGTACTCAGGCACCATCAAAGCGGTGCAGTTGTGTTTGGGCGTCAGTAAGGATGAAACGGGAGCCAGAGCGATTGCAGCCGTGGCGCGTCCTGCCAGTACGAACCGTGTTCACGCGACCAATCGGTACCTCGGAGTTGGGTATGAGTATCATCGGGTGGTCTACGAAGTAAATCCCGAAGATAGTGCGGCATGGGAAGTGGCTGATGTAAACGGGGCCGAGTTTGGAGTAAAGGTCACGGTGTAAGGCGTGGCGACCCGGTTTTATCTACATAATTCCGCTGCTCCCTATTCCCCCGCCTCGTTCAAGGGAGCGTGGAATGCTACCGGGTCTGCGGTCACAAAAGCTCTCGACGCATCTAACAGTCCTTCCACAACACAAACTTCCGTAGGTGCCGCAGAAACAAGCACGGATACTGAGTACGATGTTCTGCTCTTTCGTGGTGTCTCGGGCAAACTCAAAGCGGGGACCATTGGGACAGGTACGGTTGATGTTCTAATTCCTGTCTCGGAAAATAACGTTGCCGCGAACTTCAACTGGCATGTTCACATCTACGTTACCCAAGGAGACTCTGATTCAGTTCGTGGGACGCTACTGGCGGATTACCGAGAGTCTGCTGGTACAAATGAATGGACGGATGGTGGTGACGCGAACCGATATGGTACTGCGCTCAATACCAGCCAATCGCTCTCCTCGGTTGTCGTTTCGGATAATGATCGTATTGTTGTCGAACTCGGATACACGGCACGGAATAGTGTAGCGACGAGCTATGCCGGGTATCTGACGTACGGGGGGGCTTCGTATGCTCCCGAGCTTGTTGTTACAGGGCGACACGACCTTTACGGTAAAGGATGGGTCGAGTTTTCAGAAACGATCTCCACCAAGGAGCAGGCAAGGGCCACACAAGCCGCTATTGAGGTGTTGGTCGATACGGGGGCCACCTCACAAGCCCGTGTCACACAGGCTCCTGTTGAGGTGCTGGTCGATACCGGAGCTACCTCACAGGCACGGGTGACACAGGCTCCAGTTGAAGTTCTCGTTCTTTCCCCGCCCACCGTTCGGTTTTATCTCGCCAACGTAGCGGCACCTTTCACCCCTACCAACTATCGAGGCGCATGGGACGCCACAGCGTCGTCCGTCACGAAAGCCCTCTACGGGTGGCCCAAGGGTACGACCCAAACCAGCGTTGGCATTGCAGAAACATCCACGACAAATAACTGGGATGTGCTACTTGGCCGGTTTGTGTCCTCGCCTGTTGACGCACAGACCATTTCGGGGACCATTTCTGGTTATCTCGTCTGTCTGGAAAATAACGGCGCGGCGAATGACATGCTGCATTTGCATGTCTACGTCACAGCGGGAGACACAGACACAGTACGTGGCACGCTGCTGACGGACTACATCGGCACCGAGTTCCACACGACGCGGCGCGGTCTATTCATTCCTAAGCAAACGCTGACGCCTGTTACAGCGTCTGCCGGGGATCGCATTGTTGTTGAAATCGGGTATCAGGCTCAGAACACCAGTGCGACCAGCTATACCGGCACCATCGTCTACGGAGCAGACTCCGATGTGGTGGACGTGTACGACGCCACGACCACCTTTGCGTCGGATGCCGCGTCGTACTCGCCGTGGCTGGAGTTCGATAATCTTGTTTTAACCAGTGCTAGTGAACTTCGGGTCAGTCAGATTGTTTCGGAAGTTTCTAATAGTAGTCCGGCCACAGATGTTCAACTTCTGGTCAGCCAGCTAGTAGCAGAGGCGTCCAACGCTTCTCCCAGTGCGGGAGTACGCGCATCACAGTTCGTCATTGAGGCGGTTGAGAATCTTACCTCTCCAGCAATTCGGGCCAGTCAGGTTGTGGTGGAAGTCCCCACCACGCCTCAATCGGAGTGGGTGTACACCCCCAGTACCGGTTCCCTGACCATTGAGGGCAACCAGCCCACGATTGTTGTTGAAGAACTCGTAACTGGCGTCACCGTCCAACCGCTTACCGGGGCGCTTGTTATCGAGGGCCAGCAGGCCATCGTCACGGTCGGCCCGTGTATTGTTCCAGAAACCGGCGCACTGGTCATCGAGGGACAACAGCCGGATGTTCGCGTCAACCACCTCATTCTGCCCCAGACAGGTGCCCTGGTCATCGAGGGGCAACAAGCCATCGCCAATCTATATCCGGTTGGCTGGCTGGTGTCGCAGGTCGTTATCGAGGCCGCGTCCAAGTCCACGGCGTCGTCTACGGGGTACATCACCCAGGTCGTTTCCGAAGCACTGAGCGAAGCCGTTCCACCCAGCGCGCAAGCCGGACAGATCGTCGTCGAAGAAGTTAGTCAATTTCCGACCATCTACGCCCAGGTATCGCAGGTGGTCATTGAGGTGCTTTGCGCAGGATTCATCTGGGTGGACATTCCGGACTTCGTGCGCGTGCGTCTGAGCTCCATTGACTTCCCAGGCGGTAGCGGCATCGTGCGTGCCTGGTGTTGGGCGCGGAACGCCACGACGACCATGTACCTACGCCTCTGGGACATCACGAATAGCCGGGTGGCCGGGGAGAGTCCCGAGGTACGACAGGGATCTCCAACCGAAGTGAACTTCGATGTGTCCATTGCGTCAGGCACCGCCATCTACAAGTTACAGATGACCGCTAATGAATCCAAGGTGGACCTGTTTGCGCTTGGAACATTGCGCAAGGGCGGGTCCGCTGGTGGGACCGAGTATCCGCCGGTCACACCGCCTCCTCCGCCGACTGAACCCCCCGTGGTCGAACGGCAGCACCCGTCGTGGTGGTTGGAGTACGATGCCTCGTTAACCGGCCCGTATAGTGAAGGGTGCCATCATCTGGAGGGGTACGGGACGGTATACTATTACTGGTGGGTGGGCATTACTACGATTGTCAACGGGCGTGAAGGCCCCATGAAGTTTGCCGGGGACTGGGGCTGGCACTATCCCGATGACCCCAGAAATATCGCGGGGTTCGTCAGCTGGGAAGCGGAACCAGGAGCCACGGCGTACCGTGTCTACATGTTCAACTGCACCAGTCACGCGAACGGGCAGCTATTCGATCCGCACACCAACTATCAGAACCTGGGCGTGGCCTACTGGGGAGAAACCTCTCCGAACATGTATCCGGCGGTGAGCATCCATTTTAAAGAAGTTCCGGCGTCCCCAGAAAACTACAGCGGCATCTGGGGCATTGCCGGGGCCACGCACCAGTGCATTTTCTATTCGGAAACGGACGGAATAGAGTGGAAGGAATGGGCATAGGAATTCAGCTATTGACTCTACCCATAAGCTGTGGCACGGTATGTGCGATAGTTTGACAGCGGATGATAGCGTATGACAAGCATCGCGGATCTGGAACGAGACACCTACGACGCCATGTGGGAGTTGCCCCAGTATCAGGGCGAACCGTCCCCCGGCGCGCAGTTCGCTCCGCTGTTTTCGACCATTGCGTTGCCCCGGTCTACGGTCCTGGACGCGGGATGCGGCAATGGGAAGGGCGCGTTGACCCTGGCCTCACAAGGATTCTCGGTCTACACCTGTGACATCTCCTCAGCCGGGTTGCCGCCCATCTGGCCGCTGCCGTTTTTTCAAGCGGCCGTGTGGGATGACCTGACGGGGTGGAATGACGGTACCTATGACTGGGTCTATTGCTGCAACGTGTTGGAACACCTGCCCCCGCAGTTCACGATGCTGGCCGTGTCCCAGATGCTTCGCATCGCCACGCACGGCGTATTCCTGACCGTATCGACGCAGCCCGATGGATTGGGCATCTGGATTGGGAAGTCACTTCGTCCTACGGTGCAGGGGTTTACGTGGTGGCGGGATTCGCTTCGGGAATTAAGCATTGTGTTCGAGGCGCGTGACCTGGTCGGGGCGGCGGTGTTCGTGTTGGAAGGGAGGGCGACATGAGCGATACGCCCTTCCAGGTATTCGAAGGGTTGACGTTGGAAGCATCCCTGAATGTCGAGGATGCTCAGATTGCCGAGAACGTCCGCTACGCCATCCGCCAACAGCATCCCCAGGCCTGGCCCCATCCTCCACAAGCGGACCGCGTGTGTCTGGTCGGGGGAGGCCCGTCGCTGGACGATACGTTACCAGAGCTGGTCGCGTTGTTGAACGAGGGCGCACGGCTGGTCACGGTGAACGGGTCGTACCAATGGTGTCTGGAGAGGAACCTACGGCCCACGGCCCAGATCGTGGTGGACGCACGCCAAAGCAACGCCCGGTTTCTGGAGCCGTACATCCCGGCGTGCCGCTACTTCTTGGCCAGCCAATGTCACCCGGACTCCTGGGATGCGGTCCAGGGCCGTCAGTACGTGGCCATCTTCCACAGCGCCGCCCCGGACAACGCGACCCTGAAACCCATTCTGGATGAGTACTACTTGAACACCTGGGCTCCGGTGTCGGGGGGCAGCACCGTCATCCTCCGGGCCATTTCCTTGCTCCGGGTGATGGGGTATCTGCGGTTCGACCTGTTCGGCGTGGATTCCTGTTTCCTGGGGGACGCGCACCATGCCTATCCCCAGGCGGAGAACGATGCCGACAAGCGGTACAAGGTGCGAACGTGTCCCACGGGACGGCCGGATCTGGCACGAGATTTCTGGGTGACGCCGTGGCACCTGGCCCAAGCCGATGACTTCATCCGGTTCGTCAAGTATGAGGGCGATCATTTTCTACTGAATGTGCATGGCAATGGGTTACTTGCCTACCTCCTCGCGTCAGGCGCGGAGGTTCCCCTAGACCCGTCTACGTAGGAGGAGTGTAATGGCCGCAGGCACCTGGAAGGTTTTCAACACGTTCAAGAGCCGGATGGGGTTGGCGACGTGTGCGCTGAACGGCAACTTCAAGTTGGCGTTCTTCAGCAGCGCGAGCAACCTCAAGACCAGCGCATCGGCCCTGGCCCGAGGCATCTACAATTCGCTCACGAATGAAGTGGCCGCTGGCAACGGGTATGTGGCCGGGGGCTACGCGCTGGCCGGGGAGAATTGGACCCAGGTTAGCGCCAGCAAGTACAAGTTCATCATCGACAACCTGATTGCTACCGCGAGCGGCGGCACCATTCCGAACATCAAGTTCGCGGCGATCTATGCCTCGGCCGCGGCCTCGGCGAATCGGTACCTGGTGTGCTACGTGACCATCAGCACCGCGCAGTTCACGCTGGCCGCGAACAACACCATCACGATCCAGACGCCGACAAACGGCCTGTGGACCTTGGCGTAGGGGATAGGGGGCAGATATGGCCGCGAACAAGCAGACGTGTCTCATGTGTGAGAAGACTGTAGAACGGGAACCGGGGACACCCCCGCTGGAGGATTGCCCGACTTGCGGACATCCGTTCCAGAAACCTATCGTCGTCACACCACGCACGGGCGAGATGGGTGCAAAGGGAAACAAGCCGTAAGACAACCGGGGCAAAGGAGCGACGGACATGGCGATTGGTAGCGATTTTGAAGTCCAGGTCGATGGCGACATTCGCCATGTGGCTGGCACGACGCACTACACGGTTATCGACTTCCACCGATGGCTGGGCGGCCTCATGGACGATGCCGCCGCCTCGGGCGACGATGTGCTGGACATCACGGACTCCACGGCCTCGGAGCGTTCGACCGACAACATCATCACGCTGAAAGCGCCGTTCAACATCGACGATGACGCAGCCCAGTATCTGTACGACGGCTCCATCATCCAGAAGGGCGGCGACGAAATCTATGACGGGCTGGTCGTCATCGCGGCAGCCGGGATGCACCTCCAGATTGTCCAGAATGGGGCGCTCATCTCCCCGAACTACTGGACCACGGCCTGGAACGCGGACGCCGGGAACGGTATCAGCCATCGTCTGATGGTGAAGGTGCGGACGGCCGGGGCCGACATCGACGGTCGCCGCTTGATCGGGCAGACCCGAGAGTGGGGATACACCTACTCGGAATTCAAGATCAACGGCACCTCGCGCGGCAACAACGTCATGGCGTTGACGTATGCGACGGACCTGAACAACCAGACGCTCATCGCCACGATTGCTGGCTACACCGACATCACAAACACCGAGGGCTATCGGACGCTCGACATCAACGGGGTCGGGAACTACTTCTCCGAGTGGAACAAGGCCGCGCACACCATCAACGATTTCTACGAGAGGATGAAGTGGGTCACGCGCCGGGCTTCGGGTACCACGCTGTACGGGTTGAACGGCGAACTGCTGCGCGGCATCACCCACGAGATTGACGTGGACACGCCCTCGGCCACGGATTTCTCCGTCACCGAGAAGGTGACCTGGCCCACCGGCGAGGGCTGGATGTTCGCCATCAACGATGTCAACGCACCTACGAAGATGTGGATTCAGTTGACCAAGGGTGTAGCCCCGACCGATGGGCAGACCATCACGGGCTTCACCTCGACAGCAACGTGTCTGGTCAACGTCACGGTGACGGAACGGCCGCTGTCCTTCCCGTGGTGCGGGGCTTCTACGGGTTCCTCGATCATCGGTTCGTACGGGTTCGGTATCGAAGCCGCCGACCTGACGGCCTCGGACAAGGTGTTCGACCTGACGAACACGCAGCACATTCCACCCAACAACGTGCAGTTCACGGTGGGCGGCTTGATTGCGAGTGAAGACCGTGTGCTGGTCACGGCGCTGGCGTACCTCATCGAGTACGACACAGAGGCCAACGGTCCCTTCGTGGACGGATCGACGCTGACGTTTGGGGCCGGTGGCACGGCGAAGCTGCTCATCCTGACTGACGAAGGCACGTCGGGTCGTATGGTCGTGCGGATGCTGACGGGGGATGTGCCGCTGAACGACGAGACGATCACGGCCGGGGCCGTGACGGCAGCGGTCAACGGTGCGCCGGTCCCGACCATCGACGCGGAACAGTTCACGCTGGCCGCAACGCTGAACGGTGGAACGGTGACCGATATCGTGGTCAACGAAGTCATCCCCAGCGACTCCCCGGCCACCGGCACGATCCGTATCCTGCGAGCGAATGGCGTCTACACGCGCCACGAGTACACGGGGATCGACTACCCGAACAAACACTTCATCATCGACTCCACGGATTTCTCCGGCAACAACGCGGCAAGTGGAGCCGGGGTCTACATCAGCTACATTGACGACATCGCGGGTGCGGCGTCCATGAGCTTCACCAGCGTGTATCTGGCGAACCGTAACCTGTTCATCCGAGTCAGGGACGGTGCGGCCACGCCCATCAAGACATTCGAGACGACGGGTGTTCTGGGATCGGCCGGGGGATCGTCCACGGCCATCCGCACCAGCGATACGTAAGACCAAGGGGCCACGGGATATGCCCGTGGCCCCTTCTTGAACGGGGTGAGCCGTGGCAGTCGCAACATACAACACAGACCTCCAGTTCGTCAATGAGGCTGAGGCCACCACGGGCTGGTCCGAGATGACGGGGCGCACCAGCGGCGGTGCCGCCACGCAAGAAGATCGCTCCTATATCCAGAATACCTATTGCGTGTCGCAGTCTACCGGCACGGCCACGGGCAAGACCGCCGGGCTGCAGTACGATTACGGCAGCAACATCACCTGGACAACGGGCTTTGTTTTTGTGGTGTGGCAGTACTGGCAAGCTCCGAAAGCTATCGACACCTGGGCGAATGGGGGAATGCGCTTCGGTGTCGGGTCCACGGCGGGGAACGTGGACCTGTGGAATGCACAGGGCAACGACTACGGGCGCAACCCCTACGGCGGTTGGACGAACGTCGCTATTGATCCCACATACACCTACGATGAGCGGATTGGCACGCCATCGGCCGGGGCGTACCGGATCTTCTGTTCGGCCCCGAACATGTTGTCTGCGGTCAGCAAGGGCAACCCGCATTGCGTGGACGCGATTCGCTACGGACGGGGACAGATCAAGGTCGAGCTAGGCGACTCGGGCGGATACGGCACGTTTGCGGGAATGGCAAACGCCAACGACGCCAATACTGCGCGGTGGGGATTGTTCTCCCTCCAGTTCGGCACCTACCTCTGGAAAGGATTGATGAGCATTGGCACGGCGACCAATGCGGTTGACTTCCGGGACAGCACGCGCACGATTGTCATTGACGACACGCCTCGGACCTACGCGGATTTCAACAAGGTGGAGATTCGTCATGCCAGCAGCCGCGTAGACTGGAGTGCAATCACCTTCCTAACCCTTGGCACGTTGTCCAAGGGCCGGTTAGAAGTCGTGGACGATTGCGATGTCAATATCACCGGCTGCACCTTCGCGGGAATGGACACGCTGATTTTCAAAGCGGCCAGCGACGTACTGCTGTCCACCATCCTGAATTGCGGCATCGTCACCGCGAACGGAGCGAAGTTCAACGGGACCGTGTTCACGGGCTTTACCGGAGCCGCCGATGCGTCCCAGCTGGTGTGGGACACGAACACGGACCTGGACGGCAAGATCGACGGCTGTTCGTTCACCAAGGGTACCAACGCCACGCACGCCATTCAGTTGGGCACGACCAGCCCCACGTCAGTCACGATTCGGAACTGCACTTTCAGCGGCTACAACGCCAGCACCGGCCAGCAGGATTCAACCATTCTGGTGTCGCGCACCACGGGGACCGTGACCATCAATCTGGTCAGCTGTAGTGGAACCGTATCCTACAAGTCTGCGGGAGCCATCGTCAACATCTCCGCCGACCCGGTGACGGCACTGGTCAACGTCAAGACCCTCGCTGGGGTGAACATCCTAGGCGCGACGGTCCTCCTGAAGACTTCCGCGACAGGGGCGTTCCCCTACAACGTGACGGTGACGATCACCAACTCGGGTACGACCGCAACCGTCGCGCACACTTCACACGGCATGGTGACAAATGACAAGGTGCTGATTAAGGGGGCCAGTCTTCAAGCCAACAACGGGGTGTTCAGCATCACGAAGACCAGCGACAACGAGTACACCTATCAGATGGCCAGCTCTCCGGGGAGCAGTCCGACCGGCACGATCAAGTGCTGGTTCGTGGTGCTATCGGGAACGACGGACACGGACGGCAACATTTCGATGAGCCGGGTGTTCTCCGTAGACCAGCCGGTGTCGGGATGGGTGCGGAAGAGCAGCGCCCAACCCTATTACAAGGAAGCCGCATTGGGCGGGACGGTTGACTCGGCCACGGGCTACACCGCAAACGTACAGATGATTCCGGATGAGTGAGATGGAACTGTCCCGGCGGAATGGCGCGACGGTCGAACAAGCGTTACGTCAGATGACGTGGAAGATTGAGGAACAGCAACAGCGGATTGACGGACTGGTCAATTCGATTTCGACGTTGGTAGCGCGGATGGAAGCCCTTGAACAATCCGTCGCTCGACAACGGATTGTGTCAATGGGCCGTGGACCGACAGCATGACTATTGACTGGGGTACTCGCATCATCTATGTGTTCAAGACCGACATGACCTTGGTCCAGGCCTCGCCCATTGAAGTCTACGACCTGAACCTGGACACGTTTCGGTTGGCCCTGAAAGATGCCGAGGACAATGAAGACGGCATCTCCTACCCCACGACGCACAACCACACCTCGGACTACGTCGTCAGCGGCATTGTGTTTGCACCCGTGATCGAGATGATCAACCACTACACCGTGACGTTCGAGGACGCGGCGTATGTGGTGAACCTGGTCGGGGCAAACACGAACCTACTGGACCGAGTAAATCCGAACAACGTCTCGGTCCGGTCCGCGAACTCCGCCGGCCTGCAGATTGTGACCCCCGAAAGCAGCGTCACGCCACAGGACAAAGTGGAGATTGCGACCCAGGTCTGGATCAAAGCGTTAGAGGGGACCGTGACCGCGGCCGAGATGATGCGGCTGTTTCTGGCGATGATGGGCGGCGATGTTGTGGCGTATGACGTAGTGAAGGCGCTGACGGACGCGACGAAGACGCGGTTGACCTTCACGACGGATGACAACGGGAACCGGACCCTGGTCTCGTTCGACGCGAGCGAATGATGGCCTTTCCGTCCCAGACGTTCGTGCGGCGGTTGTTCCCGAACCGGCTGTTTCCTAGTCGGTCGGCTATTCGGATCTGGCGTGAGGTGCTGCGACTGGTGTCCCGATGGAAGTAGAATATCTGTACCTGTCGTCCACGTTCCCGTCGCCACAAGAAATGGCGTTGAGTTCTCCGTTCGATCCGGAACGGGAGTTCGACTCTATCTCTGGTGGCGTCGTGTCGTCACCTCTGACCCTTGAAGCTGAGTAGGAGGCCCTATGTCCGCAGCGGTTGACGTGAAGTATTATGTCGGGGACATCGGCACGAAACTCGTTGTCAGTACCGGAAACAATCTGACCTCGGCGACGACGCGGGATCTCCTTATCCAGAAACCGTCTGGCACTATCGAGACCTGGGCCGGTACGCAGGATCCGCTAGACAATACCCGCATTGTGTACACCGTCCAGGCAGGGGATTTCGACGAGATTGGGAGATATAAACTTCAAGCGTACGTGGTGTTTGCGTCCGGGAGTTGGCGGGGCAATACGGCCTACTTCACGGTGTCGGAACCATTCAAGTGAAGTGGAGATTGTTCATGGCCAACGGAAACGGGAATGGAGATGTCAACGGATTCTGGTGGGGAATGCCCTGGTGGGTGAAGGCGATTGCCATTGTGGGCGTTCCGTCGCTCATTTCATTAGGAGTCATCTGGTCCGACCGTGTTCAGCTTGTCGATAAGATCGACGCGCAAGTGAAAATCCTCTACGACATGCGAATGGAAGCACGGTCACACGTGGAGCGCGACAACGAGACCAATAACGCGATCCTCGAAGCCACACGAGAAACGAACCGCATTCTACTGGCCGGATGCGTAAACGGTGCCACGACCATAGAGGCCAGAGAACGGTGTGTCGGACGATAGGAGGATGTATGAAGCGATTCGTGTTCGTGCAGATGCTTGTGTGGGCTATGATGGTCATGGCCTTCCTGGTCCTGACCCCGGTCATCGTGCATGGCCAGACCAAACCCCCGAACCCGCGCACGGTGGAGTTCACCCCGTCGCCAGACCACGCGGCGGCGACCAGCTACACCATCGGGTATTTTCTTCCAGGAGCGACGGACCCGGTGCAGACGGCGAGCATTGGCAAGCCGACGCCGAATGCCTCGAATGTGTGCTCGGCCACAATCAACGTGATGCCGCTGACGTTCGGCATTGACTACACAGCCAAACTGAAGACGATCATCAGCGCCGGGGTCGAATCGTCATGGAGTGACGCATCCAACCCTTTCGACCGGGTGCCGGGACCGCCGGGAAAGCCTGTCGCGAAGTGACGGGGTGGTTACGGTGGCTATGGAAGTTGCTGGGACGGTGTGAGTGATGCCGACGGTTCCGCAGCCCCCATCTCGCCTTCCCGTCTGCACTACCGCGTGTGAGGCCGTGAACTGGGCGATGGAGGAGTCATCGAAGCGTGCGGTGGTCCTACGCCGAGTCATCGCGGCCTTGCACCGTACCCATTGCAGCACGGATACCGTTTCATGGCAGAATTGCTCGCACCAGCATTGTCGGCTGGTCCACGAGTGTTTGGAGGGGGTGTGAGGTACAAGCTCATCACGCTGCACGACCGGCACCCGTTGTGGAGCATCATCCGTATGGGGGTGCTGTTCACCGGCTGCATCGGGGTACTGCATATCACGGCCACGCACTTCGACCTAGGGGAACTGCGGGCCGCTGGCGTCGTCGGGCTACTGTCGGTGGTGTTCGACATGGCGAAACGCCAGTTCACCGAGAAAGGATAGGCCGTGTCCATACGGGCCAATTTCTGCAACCTGACGGATTCGGTGCCGCGCCCGATTTTCTCGTCTTGCTTGGCGGCACAATCACCGGAGATGCAGGAGGAGTGGATCACGCGGGAGCTATTGGCTGGCGGGACGCATTACGTGTTCTCGATCCAGGCCGGGTACACGGACTACCCTCCAGAGGTGAACTTCTATCTCGAGGGTCGGATGGCCGAATGGCTGACCACGCTGGACCGGGTGTTGGCAGCGGGACTGATACCGGTGGTATTCCTGCACACCGGGGGCGACTATCCCGGTGACCAGTATTTCCGCAACGTATTGGCCTCGATTCCGTCGTCCTACTACGACCGAGCGCTGTGGGTACCGGCGTGGGAGCCGGTCAAAGGCGCGTGGTCGTCGCGGCAGTTCCGCGATGCCGCCCTCACGATGCGTGCCGCCCTGGGACCGACAGCGCCGATGGCCGCGCATCTATCCCAGGGACGACTGTCGTTTGCCAGCAATCCGGTTGAAGCCGATGACCCGTGGGGCGGTAACGAGATGGATTGCTGGCGCACCGGATGGGGGCCAGCCGGTCACCCGTTCGATGTGTTCCTGTATCAGTCCTACGTCGTCGCCCAGGGCGACACGATGGATGTCACGAAGCCCGACTCGTGGGGCGAACGGGCCAAGGAGGTAGCAGACCGGGTGCTGGGGTTGCCCGGAGCGCCCGATTGGTTTGCCGGGATACGGCGTCCCGACCTGGTGTGGTTCGAAGCCACCGCGTATTACTTTATCCGGGGCCGAAGCACGTCCGCATGGGCGCAAGAAGTTGCGGCATCCGCGCAAACACTTGGCTATCAGGGATTCGGCAACGGGCTTCCGAAGTCGGATACCACACCCACACCGCCTGACGGGGGAGGGGACATGCAACCGTACAACGAAGACCTCGTGTTCCAAACGAACGAGAAGGTCAAGGACACGTACGCCGAAGCCGGTCGAAGCATCGACGCGCAGTATCCGATCTGGATCGCACGCACGGTATACGACTACTGCGCGGGAATGTCCTGGAACGCCAGCGAATCCAAACACCTGGCAGAATTGCGGGATGCCCTGGGTTTACCAGCCCCGCCGGTTCCCCCGATTAGTCTGCTGCCGCGCCTTGTCGTGAACGGCCAGATGTTCGGATTGGAAACCGGCGAGCGGTGGACGGCGATTCAGAACAGCGACTTCAATCTGTTGAACCGATGGCAACACGGCGAGGACATCTACCCCGTGTTGGAGCAACGAGCGAAGGTCGGGTTCAATCTGCTGCGCGTATGGACGCTCTACGACCTGGTCAACATCGGGACGTTTACCGATATCGACTATTCGCGCATTCCTGATTTCCTCCAGGAATGTTCGCGGTACGGACTGTACGTAGAGTTCACAGCGTACACGTCCCTGGAACGAAAGGACCATTGGGACAAACTGGTTGCCGCGTGTCAGGGACCGTCCAATGTGCTGACCGAACTGGTGAACGAAGGCACCTTGCCCGTCAATCAGATTGACATGGCCCGATATGCACGGCCCAGCGGCGTGCTGGCGTCCCATGGCAGCGGCGGTAGCGAAGGCGTACCGCCGTGGGATCCCTGGGACTATGTGACGTTCCATACGAACGGCGCGTCCGAGGAACAGCGGAAGATTGGCCACAACGCGTGGGAGATTTGGTCGGGACCGACGCTGACCAACGAAACGTCCCGCTATCCCGAGGTCGGGATGTGGGTCGGGGCTAGCCTGGAACGGCAGAAACAGTTGGCCTACGACTCGGCCGCGGGTGCGGCCCTGTTGTGTGCCGGGTCATGCTTCCATTCGGTGCATGGCAAGACAAGTGAACTGTGGGACGCCAATGAGCTGGCGGTCGCGGACGCGTGGGTACGCGGGGCGAAGTCGGTGTCGCTGGCGTGCCAGCCGGGTGCCTACTATCGGCGCGACGACCTGTTGACGGACGAGTTGCTGCGCGTCTATCAGCGCGGCACGTCGGGGTGCATTGTCGAAATTCACAAGTAGGAGGGTGTATGTCAATTCCCATTGTCGGATTGCTAATCCTAGTCCTTGTCGGTTCGGTCCTGATTTGGGCCGCACGCACCCTGATGGCGGCATGGAAGGTGCCGGATCCGATTGCGACCACGGTGTATGTGATTCTGGTCGTGCTCGTGGTGCTCGTGGCGGTGCAGATGCTTGGCTACGGGGGCGGTCCGTACTTCCGGTCACCCCGGTAAGGAGGCCACATGAACTGGCAGACCATCTTCGCTAGGGATTCCGTATTGTGGCAGGTGTGTTTCTATGCTGGCATGGTCATCGTGCTAGCCACCGGCCTCATCGACAACCCGCAGGATTATGGGCTGTCGCCGCTGGCGTTCCGGTGGCTAAAGCTGGTGGCGGCAGTCATTACCGCCATCGGCGGAAAGGCCGGGATGTCGTTCGTCCCGTTAGAACGGAACATGGAGGGGGGCAGAAAGTGAAACGATGGGCGTGGATTCTACTGCTTATTCCGGTGGTCGTGGCCTGTGGGCCGAAGACCAAGCCGACGCTGGTCAAAGTTGACCAGGCCATTTACACAAGTGTCAAGGCCCTTCACGAGGGGGCCGTCAACCTGGGCAACGCCGGAGTGATTACTCCCGCCCAGGAATTGAAGATTCAGGAAGCGATTTTGCCCATCACCATTCTGGGTGAGCAGGTGTCGCGCATTATCGCCGCGTGGAAAAGCGGACCGACCCCGCCGGAACTGATTGCGTTGGTCGAGAAGTTGGGGGCCGTGGCAAGCGAGATTGTCAAAATCATTCCGAACGAAGACAAGGCGCGTGCCACATTGTTACAGCTGGTGTCCGTGGTGCAGCAATCGGTCATCAGCGCCATTCTGATTGCAAAGGGGACCGTATGACACCCGAGAACATTCTCAAATGGGCCGAGGTCGGTGCGGTCCTCATCAATCAACTGGGCGTGCCGATTGCGTCCATGATCAAGATGTTCCGCGAAGCCGGTGGCACCGAGGAAGAACTCGTGGAACTGATTGCACGATGGGCAGCCCTGCACGACACGGTCGAGGCGCGGGTTGCCTTTTTGAAGGCCGCGATTCTTGCTGCGGCGGAAGGATAAGACACGATGACACCCACGGGGCCGTCCCTGCATTTGTCCTGGGCAGAGTTGGGGTGCAAGGACGGCACCCCGTATCCCTCGATCTGGCGCCGCACACGGGCGGTAGCACTTGCTCTCGAGTTCGAGGCGTTTCGTCATCTGTGCGGTGACCGTCCGCTGGAAATCTTATCAGGGTTCCGCACATCCGAGTGGAACCGTCGCGTCGGCGGAGCCGGGAACAGTCAACATGTCCAGGGCCGGGCGCTGGACATTTTGAAGCCGGGTAACTTCACCCTCGAACAGTTCTGGAATCTCGCGCACGCGCACGCCATGGACCGCAGCGGCGTCTTCGGCCTGGGCCGGTATCCGTGGGGGGTGCATCTGGACATCCGACCGGCCAACCGCTTGGTGGTCTGGAACGGGTCACGGCCTGACGCGGACAATGGATAGCGAACATCGGGCGAATGTGGGGGAATTCTGGTGCCCACAATTCCCCGGTTTACCGCCCCTGCAGGGGCCGTGGGCATCCGGGGGGTATCCCAACCCCGACCACGGTCCCGAAAATCGCTTAGACGGGCGCTAAGACCGATTCTTACCGGGTGTTTGGTCCCCGGCCGAACCGTTACCGGCGGCGGACAGGTCCGATCCGTTGGCTTTCCGTATCCGCATCTTGACCTTCGATATCTCGCGGACGCGTAATTCGTCCTCGGTCTTATACAATCCCGCCCCCACTATCGCGTTGCGGATGTAGGGCGTCAACGACCACGTATGGCGGTAGCCGCCATCCGCTCCATGGCGTTGCACGATGTCCAGTACGTTCAGGTCTTGGAGAATACGGCTCACCGTGGCCTGGGGATAGCGGGTGATGGTAGAAAGGTCCGCGGTCGAGATCGGGGCGGTCATGGACGGATGCTGGCGGATGATGTAGCGAATGATGTCCTCGGTCCGTTGCGGCACCGTATCCAGCATGACCTTCTTTATCAGGGTGTATTCTTGTTCCCCGACTTTCTGGTGCCCATACACCATCGCGAGCGATTGGCTAAGCTTGGCCAACTGAATCCCTAATCGGCTTCCGATTTCGGCGCTGGGTCGGCTGGTGATGATGTCGTTGTGGTAGGTGTCTCGGGATACAGTACCTCGCATCCGTGCGCCGAACATACTGAGCTGAATAATACGGTGAGAGACGGATTCTGGGATAGTGGGCAGGTGGCGTTGTGACGCACGATCTGTAAGGAAGGCGCGAACCACGTCTTGTAGTTCGTGTTGCATGGCGGTTTCTTTGTTGATGTTCTTGATCGCCCTGGCAATGATCGCCTCCTCGCTATGGTGATTCAGATTGTCGCCCATCATCAGCTTCATGAACCGTTCGCCCAGTTGCGCGTGCTGCCCCGCCAAGTCGTAGATGCGCGGGGTCACGGCCGCGAGGATGGAGAATCGGCTGGTGTAACTGCGGACGACGCCGTTGCCAAAGACCTTTCCGCATTTCCCGTCGTACGCATCGCGCAGGATCCCGAATATCTCATCCTTGTCCGCGTCCCGCATGGACAGGATACTGGTGAAATCCTTGATGACCATGATGCGCCCGTTCAGCTTAGGAATCAGCGACGGGTCCACACCATCCTTGATGTTGGCTCCAGAGATGAGACTGGGCGGCGTCAACGTCGAGGTCATGTATACTTCGGGGTACAGCGTCAACGCGTTCAGCGTTTCGGTCTTGGCCCCACCGGGCGGTGACACCAGGAACATCCAGATCGGGGGGCCGGTGATGTTCTGGCTCACGATGGTCGCCAACATCACTTCAATGGCCGTGGTCGAATCCAGATATAGCCATTTCTTGAAGATGGCGTTGACATCTGCGATGCTCGGAACGGTGGTGGACCAGTTCGACTTCGGCTCACGGGAAGCATCCGACGGCGGGGGACCGGCGGGGTGCGGCTGTTCGTCCCATTCCTTCTTTGCGCGGTCCAACGGGTCCATCGTGCGGGTGTGGGTCTGAAACAACTTCTTCAATCCCGCGATACAGGTCTTGGGTTTCTTGTATTTCACCAGCCATTGCATCACCCAATCCCGTATGTCGTAGCCCACCGGCAACCCAGACGGCCAATGCAGGAAGGTCAGCGATTGCACGGCGGTCTTCAATCGTTTCTCGACCAGAATCTCCCCGTGCTCCCCGGCCCCGTCATTGTCATACAGTACATGCAAGGTCCGACCGGCGAACCACGGCACCCACTCGGACTTCAGAATCCCGGCCCCCGGCACGCCGACCACGATCCCCGGTTCGTTGGCTTGCCGCAGTGCCTCGTTCCACGCGACGGTATCCCACTCGCCTTCGCACAAATACACCGGGGCCGACAGATCGCGGTTCAGCCGGTGTGCGCCGAACAATCCGACTTCAATCCCAGCGGTCGAGATGGCGCGTCCGTTCGGGCGCCAGGTCCGGATGTCTACCATCGCGCCAGACGGGTCCATGTAGGGAATCGCGTACGCGTTCCCCGTCCAGCCGATATGCCACGGCTCAAACGCCGAGACGGGCAATCCCCGGTCATGCGCCAGCGCATTCAACCGGTCAGGCGTCATCCGTTTACGATAGAGCTTATGTATCTCGGCAAGAAACCGTGGCACATTGCCGCTGATGCCAGCGGTTTTGGAATCCCAGAGCCAGGTTTTCGTATTGACGTAGAACTTTTCGGCTTTGTCCGTAAACGGACAGGTGCCATAGATCTCGTCCCCACGTTCCCCTGTAAACTCAACCCCATGCGACTCAAATATACGCCGCTTATCCATCGGGGAACGCCTTTACTGCCCGGAGACACGCCGGACTTCTTGTTCCAGTTGGGAGAGTCGCTGTTGCACCTGAACGAGATAACTGTGGATATGGGTCATCTCCTGTTTAGAAAGGAACTCGCGCGTGGGCTTTCGGCGCGTGGTGTGGACCAGACGACAGATGTCGTTGCACAAGTTTATGCGATCTGACTTCATCGGATTCTACCTTTAGTGACGCGTCCACCTTGTACGGACAATCCTGCATGAACTCCCGCAGTTCGGCAAAGGGCGTCTCGTCACGCGGCACGCCGCCCTTGACCCATTCAGGAAGTTTCACATCAACCGTATGCGACCAGCGCTTCCATGCGACCTTCATCCCCACGGGCAACGGCACCGGGATCCCACAGTGCTCGGAATCCATCTGCATCACCCACACGATGTCTTGCATCAGGCGCATGGAATGGAGCTCGAACGGAACTTCAATCATCATCTCATCGTGGATGGTGTTCAACAGGCCCAGCTGCGGATGGGACCACCGATGGTCCAGCATCCAGTCAACCCGCATCGTGGCGACTTTCAACAGGTCCGCGGCCGATCCCTGGATGAGATAATTCACGACCTTGTACGCCCACTCCCGTTCCAGTTTGTAGCGGCGTCCGTACAGGTTCCACGCCTCGCCGTGGCGCGTGGCCTCATCCGTCATCCGCCGCATGAACTTCACGACGGACGAGAACTGTTCCTCGAACGAATCAATAAACGCCTTGGCTTCTCGGAACGGCATCTGCAACAGCTTCGTCATTCGTCCGGGGCGCTGTTCGGTGCCGACGCCACCGCCGTACAGTTTCCCGAACATGATGAGTTTCGCGAGCTTGCGATAGTACTTCTTCCGTTGCTCGTAATCCGGTTTACGAACGAAGGACTTGTCCGCGACACCCTGGTGGAAATCATACCCAGAGAGGAGGAGTTCCTGCATGTTGGCCTCGCCCGACATGAACGCGAACAACCAGACTTCAATCTGGCTGTAATCGGGCAGATACCACAGGCATCCGGGGCGCGGCCCGAAACACTCACGCGGACGGGCCGGGATGTCCGCTTTCCGCAGCCCCGTGGTGGCCGACGCCACCTGCTGCAGATTGGGGTCCGAGCAGGTCATGCGCCCGGTAACGGCCCCGGTTTGGTTATAGTTTGGATGGAGAATCCAAACCCCTTTGCTTCCATCCCATTTCCCATCTGGACAAGAAACTGCATTTCCTGTCCGGCCTGGGTACGAAGTTGGATACCAAAACTTGGCGTAGATATTGAGAAACGATTTGATGGACTGCTTCGCCGCACGCCATTCGAGGACCGCCTTCGCGAGCGGGTCTTTGAACTCCCCGGTGTCTTCATCTGTGGCCCCCAATTCCGCCAACTTGTCTTTGCCCAGGGTCATGTTCCCCTTTTCCGTGTACATCGGGGCATACCCCAGTTCGGTGTAAAACTTGTGGGTGAGCTGTTTGGGCGACATGAAGTTCATGCCAGCCCCGCCGTTTGCGTCGGCCATCTTCCGCATCTTGGCCATGTACTGCGTATACCAGACGACCAGATGCTCGGTCCAATCG
>Ga0316630_10000014_pt1 | contig 44572 bp, 53 predicted proteins | sample OWC_May_M1_C1_D6_FD_207658 | JGI IMG/M metagenome (GOLD analysis project Ga0316630, IMG submission 207658) | Wetland soil microbial communities from Old Woman Creek delta, Ohio, United States - OWC_May_M1_C1_D6_A | ecosystem: Environmental > Terrestrial > Soil > Wetlands | place: USA: Ohio...
GTCAAAAGGAACGAGGACTCGGCAATATCCTCTGAAGTCTCCAAAACTCCCCTTGAGATTTCGTAAGTTTTACCAAAATTGAGGGTTTCATAGCGGACCTGACACCAGGTTTTTGCATCCCGTACCCGCCCGTAAATTTTGGGTCTCACCATCCCGTGATAGAGGTGTTTTACCGACTCAATAAGCGTTTTTCCCCATTGGTTTGCAGGTTTTAAGATATTTATGACCCGGTTTGAGTTTACTACCCACTTATGCTGACCCGGATGGCGGGGAACGTCAATTCCTAAGAAATTTTTAGCAAAAACAGCAATAGCGTCGGGATTATCGGGTTGAATATCCCTAAAAAGCTGTAGGGCGTCTTTAATCTTCTTGTAATCGGCTTTGCTCAAGGACTTCTCCTAGTTCTTTGACCCCAATTATCGTAGATTTACCACAATGGGGGCATTGTATGGAGGGAATAAAACCCCCAAAAAGCGAGTTTACAAATCTTTCTAATGCGTCTTTTTGTTTTGTGGTCTCATCCTGCTTGAGTTTGACAAGTTCTGATTGTAACCAGTCCCTAACGCTCACAGATTCCGGATTAAGAAGGATTTTTTTGAATACCCGGGTAGCCAACTCCTTTTGAATCCGGTCATATCCGACCTTCCCTTCAGCAAAATCCTGTAAAAGGTCCTTATCTTCCTTAGTGAGTCCATCCGGAGGAGGTAAAAGGCGTCGTCTCTGAGCCATTTCCTGAACTAAATACTTATAAAAAGTGTCTGTGTTTGAGTAACCTGCGGCTTTATGATATTTTTTGGCAGCCTCCGTACAACCATTCTCGTTTGCATAAGCAAGAATGTCCTCTCTCTCAGGTTCCGGTAGGTCCTTCCATTTCATAAACGCATAATAGCACAAATTTCTAAAAAATCGCCGTAAATTATTTTCTAACTAGAAATAAAAACAAGAACCCCCGTATATTATTACAGGGGTTGCTTGCATCCTACCTTTTCTCTGGTAGGATGGGGTTATGACTTATCTAAGTTATATTCATAGCAGATTCCTAGCAGAAAGTCAAGTGGAGTGCCAGTAACAGGTGCTCCTTTTTTGTACCTTTAAAAGATAATATTTCTGACGTACCTACCCGTATATGGTAGCAAATGGATTTGAATTAATACACAATCGGATAATAGTGCGGTTTATTTCAATTCCGTAAGTGCCAAATCCAACGTAATCGGGTCGGGGGGATAGTACATCGCTTTTTCTTTTTTTTTCTTTTATCTATCAATTTAATACAACAAGTATAGGTGCGTTAATTATGCGGTAATTATTCACCAAAGGTGTGAGGGCTATTACTACACACCACCCCCCTCCCCTCTTCACTTGAGCTACCCCTACCCTATGGCGGTATTATAATAGATAACAGATGTCGTTATATTATATTGATATGTATATTATAGCAAGCAAGGGGAGAGAAAAGTAGCATACCTTTTTAATGGATATCGCCTATTACATAATCATACAGATAGTGCGGGAATTGTGCGGTAATTAATATACTACATTATCCGGATAATACATCTGTCCGGAGTAAAAACTATGGGGAAATATTTTCAGTACGAATGGTAGAAACCTATTGACATTTATAGGGAAAGTGCTACAATATTCTATATAAGACGCAAGGGGTTGCATCTTGTGAAATGGGGTGATGACTTACGATACTACAATACAATTACACAACTAAAAAACCTTATGAGGGTAGAAATCAAGTTGAACTTACCATAGCTAAAATTAATAACAATTATACGTCTGACGCTTGGTTGACCTACTTACAAGCAAGGTCTGCCGGATTGCAGGTTGTCAAAGGTTCTCACGGGGTAAGTATCTTCAAAGGTTTTGGCAAGGTTGACGACTTAGACGATACCGGCAAGGTCAAGACTCATTCTGCCCCGTTAGGGTTTGCGAGGGTGTTTAACCTAGACCAGACTAAACCGGTTGACTTTGAGATTGAGGTTCCGGCGGAAATGTCCGGAGGGATTACCAGCCCATTCGAGCAGATTGTCGAGGGATTAAAGTTAAGAGAAGTTGAAAGCGGAGAAATACCGCTACCGGCTGGAATGTCAGACTAGCCGTTTTATAGTGCCGGCATTGAGCAGATACCGGCATTATTAAGACGGGATAGTTATCAACTAGGGTTATTTTAAAAGCTCACCGGTCATTGTAGAGTGCCGGATTTAGCGGAAATGGGAAAATAATGGCATTACAGATATGTATTGAGATTTTAATATTAACGTGGTTAGTCTTTGAAATTATAGACGAATTGAGGGGAGATGATAAAAAATGAAATTATTAACTAAAGAGATTTTACAGCAGTTTGAAAAGACCGGCTCACAAGAGGGTACAAAAGACCCGCTAGTAATAGCGAAGTTTTTCAACCCCGCCGGTGCTGGTACTTGGTATGCTACGGAGTATATACCACAAGACCGGACATTTTTCGGATATGTTTCACTATTCGGAGATTACAACGACGAGTGGGGTTATTTTAGTTTAGACGAGCTGGAGGGATACAAAGGTCAATGGGGTTTGGGTATTGAGCGGGATATATACGGGAGCGGTAAGAGATTGAGCGAGTATAAAATTAATAGTTTGAAAGGTGGTGAGTAAATAATGAGCGGAATTATTAGTAAATATTTTAAGCCGGCGAGGGGTCAGTTTGATAGGGTTATCGAGTGCGGGGATTATATTTCTAACGGTTTTATTGCCATTAGAAAAGAGTTTGCAGGGTCAATGTGTAAGCCGTTTTATTCTGCATACCTAGAAAAAAAAGACGCTGGAGAAACAAGCTGTATTGAGTCCGGCAAGATTGAGCAGTTAATACCGGAACAGCTTATAGAGGGCAAGTTAACTAACAGAATTGTCTTGGATTATGCCCTAGCTAAAGTCGAGATTGTAGCAAAGCCGGAGGAGGGTTGGGAGCTGAAAGTCTATCTTGACGCTAGGTATGCAGGGATATTCGAGAATTATACCCCGTTAGTTAGTCCGGTTGATAGTGATACAAAGCCGGTTGTTTACAAGTCCGGTGATGTAATTGTCGGTATTGTAATGCCGATAAAAGTTGAAAATTGAAAGGGGGTTAAATGAACCGAAGAGCCATAATTGCTATGTTGCGGGAATGTGGACGGGATGTAACTATCGCTTGTTGGGGCGAAACAAGAGTCCGGAACGCCGTAAGATATCAGAGGGCAAAAGGTCTTATGACTTACTAGCCGTTTGGTGCTGTCCGTTATTCAAGCGGGTAACGGATGGCATTAAATGACTAAATTAAATTGAAAGGTGGTGATGGTAGTGAAAGCAGTAGTAAGAATAGACTACAGAATAAACGAACACGAAGAATGGGAAAACGAAGAGTTGTTTGACGATATAGAAAGGGCATTGGAGTTCTACGAACAGCTAGACGGCTCACGGGTAGATTTTGACGGAGCTACGGATATACAAATCAGTTTAACAAGAGCCAACCCCGATAACCTATATCACGAAGATGACGGCTCACTAAACTACGAAGATAACAGCACGTTATATACAGACAAGTGAGGTTATAAATTAAATTAAAGGAGGTGATTACAATGGGACTTGATATGTATTTGCATAGAAAAACCTATGTTAAAAATTGGGAACATATGAAACCGGAAGAACTACATAGTGTGTTGGTTAAAAAGGGCGGTGAGGTCAGAGAGGATATTGCTCCGGCAAAGGTAAGCGAGGTTGTTGAGGAGTTTGGTTATTGGAGAAAAGCTAACGCAATTCATAATTGGTTTGTTGAGAATGTTCAAGATGGGGAAGATGATTGTAAAGAGTACAGCGTAAGTGAGGAAGATTTGAAAGAGCTTTTGAGTGTGGTTAATACGGTACTTGACGCATCAGAGTTGATTGACGGCGATGTGGTTAATGGCTACAAAGGCACAGCAGAGGGCTGGAAACCTTGCCTCGAAAAGGGAAAGACTATTAAAAATCCAGCCGTGGCGAAGAAATTACTACCGGTAACGGAGGGGTTTTTCTTTGGTTCTACAGATTACGACCAGTGGTATTACGGGGAGCTAGTAGAGACCAAGAAAATCCTAGAAGAGGCATTAAAAGCTGGCGGTGATTTCTATTATGAGAGTAGTTGGTAGGACTTGCGTTGTAATGTAAAAAATTGCAAGTGTAAGGAGGTGAAAGCAAGTGTGGTTCTGTAAAGAATGTAAATATACAACTGAATGGACTATGAAAGATGTTGAGAATAGAGGAACACCGGTTTGTCTGGAGTGTGATGTGGATATGAACTGGATTGATACAGAGATTTGTTACGAGTGTGGACGGAGTGTTAAAGGTGGGTCGGGGCGGTTTGCTAACAGAATACCATCTCTTGATAGCTACGAAGAGCGGGTTGATATGGGCGTACAGTATCCGGAGGGGGAATGGCTTTGTGATGAGTGCGACCAGCACGCACAGGATGGGGACGAGGAATATTTTAGCAAGTTTACTAGGGAATAGGTTGGCGGGTGGGGGTTTGTGTTCGCTAATCGGCAAGCCCTCACCATATAAATTACGGTTAGCAGAAAGGGGTTTATGACCAAAATGCTTAATGTAACAGAGTATGAGTTAAAGACCTACACTGGGTATTTAGACAGCTTGTGGGAAGAATACAACGGCAAGACCGGCGAGCAACCGTTTAGTATTACTAAACTGGAAACCGGCGGGTATGTGTTTGACCTTGACGAAGAGTTTGAAGAGTTTGCCAAAGATACTGACCACGATTGCCGAACACCGCAAGGGCAAGGGTGTAGTTTTTGTTATTTCTTGCAGGAAATTGGGGTACTGCCGGATTATGATTACTACCCTGATGACCGAGATGATGTAGAGCCGGAAGATGAGGGCGGACACCCTAATTCCGAGTATTTAGCGGGTAAAGCAGAGGAGATAAGAGACGCTATGAGGGAAAATGGCGACCCGAGGGGTTATCAGAAAGGGGGCGATAATAATGACGGAAAAATTAGCTAAATGGGTTGTAAAGGATTTGAGAGCGATAGAACGGGCATTGTTGTTAAATAACCTCATACATTGGGCTATAGCAAACTTAGAGGGGCAATATATGAAGGATTTTGTTGATACTGTAAATAAGTTCAAAAGAGAAACGGAGGAAAAATGAGTAAATGGTTTGTGATGGTGTTTGCCGTATTAAGTGGGTTTCTGTTTTGTTGGGATTGTGTTTTGTTAAGTATAGTTTCACAGCAGGAACGTACTATTGAGGAGCTACAAAATACAATTCAGTTACTCAACAGAGATAAAGAACAGACTCCTTATGGGGAATTACTTATGAGGAGGTTAGCGTGATTGACTATATTTTAGCAGGGGGTTTTATAGGTTTGATGATAATGCTTCTTATCATCGGAAAGGACTAAATGACAATGCTAGAACTTGAAGCCATTACCGCATTGATTTTCTCGTTTCGTGAGGCGATGGACGAGATTGGGGTAGAACCTGAAAAGGTTACAAAAGTGTTAGAGTTAGTGAACGAGAAATTAAAGGTAAAATTGGAGGAGGTAAAAAATAATGAAATATGAACCGAAGGACATCTTAATAGGACTGGGTAAAGCCCGTATTGACGCCTATAATCACAAGTTAGAGGCTGATGGGATTTACTATGAGGCGGAGGAAAAGTTTAAGGCTATGAAAGCTGATGTAATGCTCTCCAACGCAGTATCCGGTTTGGGTAGCAGGGAAATGAGGGAGGCACAGGCTGACCTCGTGCTGTCTAATATGGACGGCTACAAAGACTACCTTGTAAAGAAACTGGCAAGCAAGCGTGCTTATGAGCGACAGGCTATGATAGGCGACCTTATAGGGATTGCCAAGACTCTCGCTAACGGGAGTATGTTGGATAGGGACGCCGGAGCTTTGTTGGAGGGAATAGATGAGAAAACAGTGGAAAGGGACTAGAAAAAAGCTGGACGCCATCGTCTTTCTCTATTCAGAGGGCTTGAACAGTACGCAGATACAGAAACAGCTCAAAATCCCGAGTTCTTCGTATTGGCGTATCCTTGCCGACGGTGGCGGTATGCCCATTTGGGCTAGAATGGACCACTTTAGGAAGTTAGGTAAGATTTGACAAAACAGGCTATATAGGATACTATGTATCATAATGAAGAAGAAACACAGACCGACACAGATAGTATCTTTTGAGGACGCTCCGGATTGGCTACTGGCATCTCAGGTTATGCGGTATTTGGGCGTTTCCAAGATGACTGTTTATCATCTGATGGAACAGGGAGTTATAAAGGCAATACTGGTTAACCGTCCCAATGCGTTACGGGTTAGTTATCGTTTCTCTAAGGAGGACGTAGAAAAGATAAGGGGTAAGCAATTATACTTTGCCGGTGGGAAGATGAGAGCTTACGAAAAGTAATGCCGTTAAATAAATCTACAAGCGTGGTGGCTAATAAACACTGGTTAAAGAACGGCAAGAGGTTCTTTGTAATGTGCAAGACGGCAGGGCTAGATGGGGAGAATACAAAGACCTATTACGAAAATCTACTGGGAGTCCATCACCTAAAGGATTTTAGTGAGTCGCAGTGGGATTATATCTTCGACGAGTTGGAGTACGAGATTAAAAAGAAAGCGGAAGAGGACGGGGTTTTATTTGCTAAAGATTTAACAGAAGCGATGAACGCTGTACTAAATTAAGTTTAAGAAAGGACGAAATATGCCTATAAGTGCAACACAGTCCGTTGTTAAAAACGAGGGTACTGGGTTTACGCCGGTTCCACAAGGCGTGTATGATGTAGAGATTGTGGATATCAATTTTAAGCCCAAAGAGGAGCAGAAACCGGGCAAGTTTGAGCCTAAAGATAAGTATTACATTACTTTAGGAATACTCAATGAGGGGGAATACCGTGGGAAAGCTCTCACGCATTTTGTCTCCACATCTTACAATGCCGGCTTTAGTGGTGGTCAATCTTCTAAACTTTACGACCTTGCTTGTGCGGTAATGGATATAAAGTTAGACGATAAAGAAGAATTGGACCTAAATACCTTAGTTGGCGGGACGTTTATGATTGTGGTTAAGGATAAGAGCACGGCTGATGGTAAGGTTTTCAGTAACATCGCCGAGGTTATGAGTCTAACTAAAGGTAAGACCGTCAAACACTTAACAGAAGAGGAATTAAAGGCTTGTATGCCTAAATCCGGAGATGATGTGTCTGATATTCCATTAGACCTGCCGGACCTAAATCCCACTTTGGGGAAAGTCAGTAAGAAGAAATAGTATTTCTATCCAGCCTCCCGCACTGTCGGAGGTTGGGTTAGGGACATTATTGAGAGCAGAATGGGGGACGGAAATAACAATCGACTCAACTCTTTTGGGCAGGTCCGTCTCCCATCCTGAACTTGATTTGTAGGTATGTCCCCTCTTACCGGACGGGCTACTACCCGCCTAGTAATAAGGGATATGCCCACAATGTATCAACCAACAGAACAGGAAAGTTTAATGATAGTGATTTTTGTGTTTGTAATTTTGCCTCTTGTATGGCTTTGGGCGTGTAAAGGATTAAATGAAAGGAAACCATAATGGATAAAAGGATTGAGGAAAAGATTGAGAGTTTATTAAATGAGTACGCCAAGAGTCCTTATTTAGAAGGTTCTGGCGGTATTACTCAATACCAAGTAGTCCAAGCCCTCACAAAGCTGGTGGAAGATGAGAAGGTGGTTGTGATAAACAAATTAAGGGAGTGGTACAAAGACGACAAAGTAGCGTTGAAAGATTTTGAAATAGCCCTAACCAAATTAGATAAGGAGGAAAATGGAACAATCAGAAAAAATTGATACTTTAATAAAGGTTGCTAAGAAGTATAAAATTGATAGACCGAAACCCTACGCTAAAGTGGAATATTGGGATTCAGTAAATGAAAGGATACAGGTTATAGAGTTTGGTGGGGATAAGGAGGTATCAGGTTGGGAATATAGCGGAGTGAAAGCACCGAGCAAGTTGGCGTGGTTTTTGCTAGGTACAGCGTGGGCTGCTCTAATAATTTGGATGGTTATTTGGTTTAGCAAATGAACGCAGAACAACAGTATCAACTGTCCATAGAGGACACCGAGCACATTTTGGAGGTATATCGGCAGTGGATACCCCGTACCCTCGAAGGGGATTGGTTTCCTCATATAAAGTTTGTGGAGGCTCCCAAGTTTGCGGATTTTGACTATTACGTTTATTTGGATGACGAGCTAGACCATCAGATTGAGGTTAAGCATAGAAACAATACACTGGACAGATGGATACATACAAAAGTACCTCTTAGAAAACACTCTACAGCAGAACATCTTATGGAACGCTACGGCAGAAAAACCTACTTTGTTTGTGGATTTACAGACTGCACGGCGGTCCTACCTCTTTGGGAAGAGCCGGATGAGGACTCAACAATGGTGGCACGCTATGACCGGGGAGAGGACGAGGATTTGTACGCTATGTATAAGGTTACACGATTCAAAAAGATATCACCCTGAAAGAAAAGCCATAAGTGTACCAGCACGATTGCCGGCAGACCTATGGCTAGTGGTTTAGAGACTCAGAACGTATCTCCAAGAGATACCCTTTTTGGGGTGTACTCCTAGAAGAAGTTGCTCCGGAACAGAGGCGACTCCGATATGCTCCTCAGCATACTCATCGTCGGTAACAAACGAGCCGTTGACGAAGATGCTGAGCTGGTTGAACCGCATCCCGGCTATTGCCGAATGGAAGTGCCCGTAGATGAAGTTGGTCAACCGAATCTTGTCCCGGTAGGCGTTTTGCCATCTCTCCGCTTGCCGTGTCATCCCGTAGTGCGGGAGCGAGTAATACCGAAGAATCATATCCCCGTGTGTTGCCAGGAACCCCTGACCCTCGACCCTGAAAAGGGCTTTCCAGTCCTTATCGTGAATGTTCCACACCAGACGGTTTTGTCCCCTTGTGGCAACCTCCAATGCCTTGTAGAGAACAAAATCCCAGTTGGTTGACTTGGAAGAAGTCCACTTTGCAGCGTTCTGTCTCCCGTGATTTCCCCTCACCGCTTGAACCTCCACCTCCTCGAAGTTTGCCAGTAGGAACGTGAAGAACTCCGTAAAGGCGGGAAGTGCCAGTGTGAAGATTTGGTCCAACACGGTATGGCTGATATGCTCTACCGCTTGCGAGGGATAGACCGATTCCGCATCCACCACATCTCCGCAGAACACCACCACAATCTTCTTGATTGGGCGGATAGTGCGAAGTCCTGTGATGATGGACATTGTGTTGTCTTGCAGCCTATGGAGCCGCTTGACGAACACGCCAGGGTTGTACGACGGGGTTTTCTTCCCCACGTGCACATCTGAGATGACCAGCACAGCCGTTTCAGGATAGTGCGAACCATCAGGAACGTACAGTTGCGGGGTCGGAATGGTAGGAAACACCGCTACAGCGTTTCGCACCGTCGCTACGATTGAATCGGCGAGGACCTCGTTGTTCTCGTACTGCGTTACGAGACCCTTGAACCGCTTGAGGTCTGCCCTCAGTTTGGTCTCAGTCTTTGCGTCCATTTCTTGCCTCCTCTATTCAGTTTTCAAAACCACTTTATTCAGAATAGATTTTCAGGTGAGTTATTGCAACTCGACAGAAGTGTTATAAAATACATATATGCCCAATCAGAGTACCTCGGAAATAGTCAGAAGAATCCAGGAAGGATGCAAAAGACTAGCTGAGGAGGAACGGGTAACAAGGGTCCAAAGGGGAGAAGCACCCAGGTTTAATAACTCCGATGAGGTGTTGGCTTTATTTAACGGCAGCCCCCCAACTTCGGAAGAAATTGGAAAGGATGTGAGAGAAAATGCTAGTAGGTAAGAAAATACAGATAGAAAAGAAACTTACGTTTTGGCAGAGAGTTAAAAAAGGATGGTGGTGTTTTAAGCAACGCTATTGACAATCCTATTTATCCTGTTATAAGATAGGGGCGTGCCAATAGATTTAACGGATTTTACTCAGATTCCTAGACAGGCTTATTACCCAAAGGACGAGCCGGTACGAAAAGTTCCCAGTTATATAGAAAATAAAATGACCCCTATTGACCCTGCTACAGTGGACTCAGAGATGTATGAAACACTAGAAAAGGAAGGACGCAGGGATGAAACCTTTAAGAAAACTCACTGGTCCATAAATGACTTTGCCGGTGTTCCTTATAATGCAGCAGATGCCGCCAGGATGAGGAAAGAAAGGGGTATGGAAGAACCTGATAAAATGATTAAAGCGTCAGAGCATTTAGATTAAATTTGTAAGGAGGTGTATATGGAAAAAGAAGAACCGAAGTACAAGCCGTTACAAGAGCGTCGTTGGGAAAAGGAGAAGGCTAAGGATTCAGTCGCTCCAGTTGAGCCTGTTGTGGTAACACCCGAAACTCTTGCGGCAGAAAGGGAGAAAGTTAAGGCAAACGCAGGAGCATCTCTTGACGTTAAACCTACTGCAAAAACTACCAGTGTGATATTTAAGTCTATTGATGGTAGAAAGTTGCAGGTAGGAATAAATAAGGACTCCTGGGAAGGAACTACAATAACGGTTCCTAAAATAGTTGCCGATGATGTAGAAAGACTCTTAGCCGACGGTCATTATTTGGCTACGAGAATTAACTAATGTTAGGAAAAAAGACAGATACAAAACAATACAGCGTGAGCCAAGAGGACGTTTACGAGATTTCAAGGCTGGCACAGGGTCAGTGGTTGGTGCAGAAAATCTTTAAGTATTCTGTAGCAGGTTTTAATCAGGAAATTGGTAATATCCAAAAGAACATAGTTGCCAAACTCGCCATTGACGAGGAGAAGTATGATGTAGACTGGGCGACGCTGTTTAAGGATAACAAGATTTACACTCATCCTAAACCTGTAGAGGAGAAGAAAGAAGATGCCCAACCTAGCGTACCAACGGGGGTATAACCGGGAACGTAAGATTAAACAAGAGCTTGAGGGGGAGGGGTATGCCCTTGTAGTGAGAACAGCCGGTAGTCATTCCCCCGTGGATGTGATAGCAATAAAAGAAATGGCGGTGATTCCTGGTTGGGGACTGTGCTTTACAGGTAAACTGGTCCAATCTAAAACGTCAACAAGGTTTAAGCACATCAGAAAAATTGAGGAGTCTATCGAGACTAAAAATGGAAGTATAATTTACGAAAGATGGGAGTTTCCCACGAATGAAAAAAGGATTAAGCATATCAACCCTAAACGACGACGAACTGCAAAGCAGTAAGGCTAGAGTCGCCCCGATTATAGATTACATCCTGACCCGTTACCCGCAAGTAGCACTCGACCCTATGAATCCAATAAATGCCGGCAAGATACGGACCTGGGGTCCGTTTGATTTTCTAGGGGAGAAAGCTCTACCCCTTGCAATAGCACTCTCACAATATGGGTATGATGTTAGGGTAGTTGTTCCTACCTTTTCCTCTAAGGTCAGAGTAAAGGTAAATGCGGAACGGCACGCAGGAATATTTAAAGATGTTGTTATCGCAGACTACCCCGGTCCAGTACCGGAGGGTAGCATTTTATTCGTCATTGATACAATAAGCGAACGTAAAAGGTTCCGGGAAATCCGGGAGCTTATAAAAACGTGGTTAAGAAATCATCACGAGGTTGTTTGTGTGCTGCCTCGAGACAGAAATTGGTCTCTGCTTATGACAGAGGACTTTTCTGTGTCCACGATAACAGCAACGTACGATGACGTCTTTATCGCAATTACAAGTAAATAGGTCGTCTAACCTATCCAAAGATGAATTGGATGCACTTGAGAGGACCTGGCTTTCTCAAGGTAAGAGCCTGTCCCGCATAAGGTATCTGAGGTACTACTACCGCAACAGGGAGAGATACCTAAGTAAAAGCAAGAAGAGCAAGAACACTTCCAGAACGGCTCCTCTCGATGAGTTTGTAGAAAAGGTTGATATAAAGCCGGGACTTATTTTTTAAGCGGGTTTCCCGCAGCATCGGCTACAGGGATGGGTTTGATAATAGGCTCAACCCGTATTGAGTTGGTTGGTGTAGTCGGTTCCCTGACTATCTTCTCCTGCATATTTTTAAGTACCTTACCTCCCCCCATTTTCTTACCCAGTACCAGCCAGCGTGGGGGAATCTGTTTACCTCGGGCTATTGCCAGTCCGGTAAAAAAGAAATACCAAAATGCCGTAGTTAGAACAATAATAAAGTCATAGAATCCAAAGGGTTTAATACGGGTACCTGATAGAACGTCCCCTAAACGCTTTAGTACCGGCTCTTTAGCTGGTATATCGTGTCTTGTATTCGGTATAATTTCAAACATTATGGTTCTTCCCCCCTGTTCTCCACAGCATTTACAATCTGAGTACCGACGTTGCCGATTACATAAATACCACCAATTACTGTTGCAAAGTCCATAAATTCTTTAGGTTCTACTCTACCAGTCAACACTAGCACATAAGACATAACAATCACCATAATGGCATACAGAAACTTCCTACTTAAAAGACCTTCTAATCTTTCTACTAATAACACTGGCATCACCTCCCTATCTAATCAACGGTTGCATTATACCAAGCACACCGAATAACCACACAACTGCAATCAAAACCAAAACCCAGTATATAATCTGTCCCCACTTTTCGGAAATACCAAGTGCCGCAGTTATTAAACCAAGTAGTTTAAAAAGAATCACAAGGACCACAACTACTGCTATGACTGTTAAAATCATTGTTATTGACAACATATTATCACCTCCTTACTTTAACGCATCTTCAGCTATTTCGTCAATCTTTTTAATTGCGTCGATAAGGTTGGAGATATGAGCCAGAGCTATCTGATGTTCTGCTAATAGGGCATCGTACTTGACCTTCCATTCGTCTGTAGGAATGTCAGTATAACCATACTTCCTTAACTGCGTTAGGTCGCCATAGAATACGTTACCATCCACGTTTCCTGCTATGCCGGTTACAGTCTCGTGATTGGAATACTGCCGGATAGCAGTAACACTCCACGGACCAGCCGGTGCAGGAGCATCCGGGTTGTAGTCCCAGTAGGCTAACCAAAGACCATATCCTAAAGCTACGATAGGAGACCAGTCATAGGAGGTCATTAGATACTTGTTTATGTAAATAAGTGGCTTGTAGCCCCCCAGGACGTGCGACACACGGTTTAAAAAGGCTAGGCACCAACTGACCGGGTCTGTATATCTTTCCTCAAAGTCAAGACAGAGAAATTCCCCCTGTTGCAAGGTTCCCACTGTTTGTAGAAACCAATCAGCCTCATCTTCAGCTTTGTTGTATGTCGGGTAGGCGTAGTGATAGAAGCCGTGAGCTTTGTTCGGTAGTTTTCTAAGCTCTACGATGTTTCGGGCAAACTGTTTGTCAATATAACCCGTGCCGTAAGAGGACCGGGCAATTACAAACTCTATATCTGCCGGTAAAATTGCAAAGTTTACTGGACCCTGCCAGGATGAAATATCTACACCTTTAATCATAAAGTTCCTTTCTTAACTTTACTACTCTGATGCGTGTTTATCAAGTTCTTTTCTGATGTACAGTACATCCTTTTGAATTTCAGCCAGGCGTACCTGTATATCCTGATTGATTTTCGTTTGGGACGCATTGATTTCTTCTAAAGAATCTACTCTTTTGTCTACGTTATCAAGTCTAGCGGTCATTACTCCCCAGGCGACTCCTAATGCGACAAGTGGTATCAGTATAGACAAGAAGAAATTTACTTCAGGCTTTGAAAGATAATCTTTCATACTACGCCTCCAAAAGTGTAATTGGCACTTCGTTTTCTATTAAATTACTACCTGTGCTCAAGTCTAGGACCCAATTATCCGTCTGATATGAGCTGAAATAGACTGTATATGTAAGACTATCTACATCAGTTAAGGTGTAGAATTTCTTAGCTGTTTTCAAATCCAGTATCACTCTATGTATGTCTCTGCCAAGCACCTTGACATACAACCCGGCAGCGTGAGTAGCCAAAGCGTAGGTTCCCGTAGCGGGAATACCTGTCAACTGTACGTTTCCTGTATCTATTTCCGTGTAAGAGAAGGTATCAACCGTTCCATCCGCTAGGATTACAGAAGCGTAAGCTGTAGAGCCATTGGGGTCCGGGAATCCCTCTATTGTAGTAAGTGTAAGTGTGGTGTCTCCGGCTGTGCAGCCCGTCCCAATCTTAGCAATAGGTACTGTCTCATCTCCCCACTTCATATTGTCCGGGCATACTAGGGTCATTTTCCAGATATACTTAATATCAGGAGCAATCTGATACTTAGTTATAATCTTTTTCAAAGTTGGAGTATGAGTTGTATCGCTTGTCTCGAGAACTATTTTCAAACAAACCTTTTTACTGTAAACATCCACTCCAAAGATGGATGTATCTTCTATAGAACTCTCCGTATCGGCTGTGCCTAAACTCGTCCAGTCGTCCGATTCCTTAAACTTGTAGTAAACATCAATAGAACAACCGGAAGGAAGAGTCTCGTATTGAAGCGTTACCTCTCTAAGTAATTTATCTATTGAGGGAAGAGACGCCTCGAAATAAGAGGTCTGCAACCATCCCGAGGACTGGTAATTAGTAGCGTTGGTGGTATAAACATACCCGGTATCTCCACCAGCTATCAGGTTGTTGTTAAATACGAATAGCGAGTACCAGGTGCGACTTGTTGCGGAAAAGGCAAGATGCAAGCCGTTTCTGTCAAAGACATAGACTCCCTCATATCCGGATGCTGAGTAGCCTGGGGTCGGAGCGACAGCAAGTGTCAATTTATCGTCCCATTTGCACATCTTAATTATCTGAACATCCCACGGGAACTCAAAGAGCTTGTCTATAGTAGCCGTATTGTAGACATAAAGTCTTTTGTGTATGGTCCCGACAAAAAGCATCGTATCAAAAGACTCCAAAGAGGTTACAACCGTGTGCTCAAAAGAACCCACCATACCCCACTGATATTCGTCGTAGTAATATAGGAACCCCGAGTACATCGTAGAACTGCCGTAAAGTTGCTCCGGGTATCCACCACCAACCATTAACTGTCCGTTGTACTCTACCATCGCCAGGACATAGCCGGGGTTTCTAGGCTCTGTAATACTCTTAGAAACCGTAAAGGTTGCCATATCTGCTGTGTAATAGACCTTTGCCTTATGACCCATACCTATATAGACTCCTGGGGTAACACTACCAAATGCAGTCATAGCTCCAACATAGGAGTCTGTTGTTCCCGTAAACATCTTAGTTACAGCCCAATTTGTACCATCAAATGAGTAAATCCTTGCTCCACCAGTGTGTGTAACTGCTGAGTTTCCTGTTCCAAAGTAGAGTTTTGTGGTTGATGCTGCTATATCGGAGATAGTCGAGCAGGTAACTCCTGTGGATTCTCCAAGTATTCTAAAATACATATCTACACCGGAGGCGGCTGTCCACGTAGAACCACCATCTGTTGAATAAGAGGCAGCACCCGAGGAATAAGAAGGGGACGAGGCATCGTTCGCCCAGTTATAATCGTTATCGTTTGCAGCAGCAGAAGTTTTCAAAACCAGGTGATAAGTCGTATCTGCTGTAAGCTGTGCCGGTGTCGCAAAAGAAACTGTTTTCCAACCGTAAGAAGTAGTAGCAAAGGCTGGAATTGTTGCTGTTAAGTTGGCACTAGCAAGTGTTCCTGAAGGCTTGCTTGAGCTGTCTGTTTCAATACGTACTGTAATGTCTCCGGGGGTACCGTTTTCTTTTTTAATGTAAACCTCGATTCCTCCAATATACATCGTCTCATCTACTTGAAATCCTTGTGCACCAGCCTGTTCGGTTCCTCCTGCATCTCCAATAACATAATAACTATCGACTCCCGATTCGTACCATTCCAGTCTATTTACATCAAAAGCCTCTGTATAAGTAGAAGCTCCATCCCACGAGTAGATTTTCCCTCCCGATGTTCCGACGTATAACGTATAACTGGAACCTAGCTCTGTAGAGGTTAGAGTTGAATCTTGTGTATAATCTAAAGTTGGAGTTGTACTACCCGAGTAAGATGTGTAGTAGTCAATATGAATCCTACCAGCTCCTCCATTACCACCATTCCCGCCGTGTCCAGTTGACGCACCTGCACCAGCCGAAGCAGTTACAAGAGAAGAACCAAGAGTTATTGTCTGTCCCTTTAACAGAACCGCACCTCCTGAACCTCCGCCCCCTCCTCCTCTATCTGCACCAGCAGAACCAGCTCCCCCATTAGCTTGTATTCCTCCTGTAATAGAGATTGTCTTAGCCATTCCAAAGACCCATCCTCCACCGGCACCACCGTTACCACCAGCATAAGTACCACTATAAGAACCGCCCCCACTACCTCCACCTGAACCCAAAGTACAGGAAGTGAGACTTGCATTTCCATAGGTCCCGCCACCGATACCATAGCCAGTATATGTACCGTTACTACCGGCTGCTCCATAGCCACCACCTCCACCACCAGCAGCGTCATCTGCACCACCGCCCGTCTCTCTGCGTCCACCACCACCACCGCCCCCATTTGCTGAGGATGTGTATGTTCCGGTTGTGGTCTGTGAGTCTCCCTGGTCTCCGTAGCTTTGATTTGCCCAAGCCCCCCCTGCAAACCCCTTTCCATTTGCACTTATCGTTCCGGTAACAGTCAATGTTCCCGATGCAAGAAATACAAGTATTCCACCTACCGTTCCGTCCCACGCCTTAGCAGTCCAGATTTTTCCGGAATCTATTGTTACATTTGTGTATTCCGGTATCACTATCACCTGAGCTTTGTTAGAGCCACTGGAACTATAGCTATAAGCAAGGGCATTGACGGTTGTGATAGTACCGGTTGCATAGGTCGAAATTTCATTTCTCTCCCAGTTTCCTGCATTTGTTCCTTGTGTCTGATGTATTAAAATCTTCTGTCCAGCAGTAAAACTAGCGTGTGTTGCTGTAAGAGAGGTTGTGCCCTGTGTTCCCGAGCAAGCAGAATCATATGGGGCTTGAGTAGTATCTGCTGATATTGTTAATGCACTATCCCCCCCGTCTCCAAAGTACGAAGATGCAGGTGTTCTCCACGCTGCTTCTGTCTGAACGTGCTGCCCATCCCCTACTGTTCCTGTAGAACTAAAGGCTTTCTCAAGAGTAAGTTGTTGCATCTTGGAGGTATCTACACCATTAGAATAGAAGAATTTTGAGGGGTCATCAAAGAACTCCTGATTGAACCCGTTAAGCCAGTCCAGGTCTACCCACGTTGAGAAGAATGTAGCATCCCGATAGTTAGGGTCTCCGGATGAGAACTTGTTTACAAACGCAGGAGCCTCATCCCGTGTATAAACGTGAGTCAATAGCTTTTGGTGCCGTCCTACGACGAACCCAAAGTCTCCTATTTTAATGTCGTATTTACTGTCTACCATTATCTTCCTATCGCAAGCCAGGTAAGGTCGACCTGTGTCTCCGTACCTGAACTCAACGCCCAATAAATTGTAACGCCTGTAGTGGTGGGCGTGTTAGTTGTAACATAACAATCAACCGAACTCCTACCCTGTACTGTTACAAACACTTCCGGCGTATCCCTAAAAGCCTTCCCGAAAGTTAGGGCAACCGAAGCCGAACCTGCTGCAACACCGGTCCAAACTGCAACTCCGTGCTCCACCCGTTCAGTCGGTTGGTATCCTGCAATCGAATAAGGCGAGGCGTTCTTACCCAACCTTACAGAAGTTACCCCCTCGTGATTATGCAGTTTTATCAACTGTATTTCCAAAAACAACTCCGGGGACAAATGCCGCATCTTAACAGAACCATCAGCGATGCTGCTCCCCGAAGTTTGTTCTTTAGGTGCTGTCTCTAAGCTAAGATAAGACATTTACATCCTTTCATCCAAAAAAGCTCCTCAAAATCTTGATAACTTTAGCTTTGGCTTTTTCTGCCTGTTTTGTTACAGAAGATTGATAAGCCTTTGGATTACCTGAAGCTACATTCTGGACTGTCTTTACGGCTTTGTTGGCTAATATACCTACAGCCTTTGTTGGATTACTCACCGCTTTCTGTAAACTTCTTAGCACTCCACCCGACTGACTGACAAGCTGTTTGATGTTGGTGTTGGAAGCTATCTGTTTACTTGCCGACGGAGCCTTAGTCTTACTAGGAATCTTAACTGTAGTAGAGCCAGGACCAGCAGTATAACTACCGGAAACCTGTCCCTGCATCGGTGCTTGAGACCCCAATACTGTCGGTGCACTTGCTACCGCCTTCCCACCCTTAGAAACTGTCTTTGGTTTGAGAGACACACCTGCCGGTGTACCTACCGCCCCGCCAGTTCCTACCGCAGGAGTAGCTGCCCCACCTTTATTAGAAGTAGCTCTTGGAGCTATCCTAGAAGTTCTTGCTGCTACCGGACTAATCATTCCCATAGCGGACGGTCCAGCGACCTGTCCTGCTGACGCCATACTTTGAGGCATAATACCTCTCTCTTCAGGCATCTGAGTTCCGGTCTTAACTGCGACAACTTTCTTGGCACCCGGAGCAACCGGTCTCTCAATAGGTTCCTCAACTAAGTTTCTAGTCATAGTTCCAATAGCTCCTTTTCCTTCCGGTATAGCTTCTAACTTACTTCTCTGTTCTCTGAGCTTTCTGTATAACCCACCTGCTTTTGGTGTATATCCCATTTGTGAATACGGCATTTATATCACCTCCTTTATGCAAGGCTAATGTCCGATGGTTTTCGGGCACGCCTTAAACTATTTAATCTTGAATCCAAACTATCTTTTAATACAACAAGTGTTCTTGAAATCATCGGTGCAGAGCTACCGTCCCCCTTAATAAGGGTATTGTATTTGTAATACTGGGTCCGGTCAGCCTCAAACACCTTGTAAGCCTTATACTTCATATAATCCAAAATATACTCATCAAAGACCTCGGGAACCTCAGAAATCTTTAGGAACATCTTATCGACATAAAGCCTCATTATATAGCCCACTGGCGGGACCTGAGTGAAGATTATTTGCTTTGCCCTGGGCTTCCAGTTAGAGGGAGAGTTAATGATACTGCCATCAGTTGAGTCTACAAAATCAATGTCGTTTACTCTTGTAACCCCGTAAGGAAATGAGTATTTAACCGTACCGGCTAGGGTTGTAAGAGTTTCATCAATAGCTTCATTCCAGGTATACGGATACAGGGAGTAAATGGCGTCCTTCCTAAAGTTAGCAACCGTAGCATTGGTAAAGAAATAGTCGTTTGAGTTGTTATCAGCCATCTCTATCCTGAATCTTGCATCCATTTCACACGTACCGCCCTGATATTCGTTGGAATACTGGGAGTAGGTAGACCCATTTCTATACCTGAACTTGTACCACTTGTCGGTGTCCCCATCCGTGTCGCTGTAAACGGTATATCCCTGGGATAGGTCGGAGGCTGTGGAGATATCTATGTCCAGGTCAGCCTTAATAATCGAATAAGAGCCACCCTGGGAGGTTGCACGGTTAATCTCTATTTGGTCGTACGTTGTATCCAGGTCTTTAGGATTCCTTATTTCTAATGTAAGCATATTTTCTCCTTATAATCTCGGTCTATCATCATCTAATAGAACCGGTCCGCTACTGTCTAGTATAGAACCAGTTGGCGTCTGATTGCTACTCGACACCCCGGACATCAAAGAAATTGGTACTTCTCCGTCATAGGCTGTTAATCCCCTAGTAACAGTAACGGCGTCCGTTACGGTGGATTCGTCATAAACCTCTATGTTCTCGTTATCTTTCAATATTTCTACTGCATCTGTTACTTCCGTGGTATCAAATGCGTATATAAGTATCTCTATTGACGAACACTCAAGGGTTGGTCCGTCGGTAACTACACTTTCGTCATATACCGATATAATAAGCTGAGTTTGCAGAACCGTTGTATCATCAGTTACCGCAGTAGTATCAGAAACACTGATATTCTCGCTATCCTTACCTACTGTGTTGGAATCTGTTACTGTGGTTGAATCACTAACGTCTATTACCAGGTTGGTTTGCACTACCGTCGTGTCGTCAGTTGCCGTGGTTGAATCCGCTACGTTTATGTTCTCGCTATTCTTACCTACTGTAACTGCATCAGTAGCCGTTGTATCATCACCTACAAAGATTGCACAGATGTCCGCCCCTACGGTAGCGGAGTCAGTAACTATCGACTCATCATAGACATAAATCATCTTCGGATTTGTCTCTATTGTTGCTGAATCAGTTACCGTTGTATCGTCCCCGACATTGATGTGCAGAGTTGGTATGAGGACCGTTGTAGAATCGGTAGCCGTCGTACTGTCTGTTACATCTATATTTTCACTATTCTTACCTACGGTTGCTGCATCCGTTACTGTAGTGGAATCACTTTTGTCTATGGTAAGATACGGAGAAAATACCGTTGCACTATCAGTAACCGCAGAACCATCGTCTACATAGATATTCTCACTATTCTTTCCTACTGTGGCGGAGTCCGTGGCTGTCGTGGAATCGCTAACGTCAATGTTTTCACTGTTCTTTAAGATAGTAGTGGCGTCGGTAACTGTAGTGTCGTCCCCAACATTTATCTCCCGATACGCAATCTCCGTAGTTGTTTCTACTGTCCTATCATCAGTTACAGTAGATTCATCATATACACTTATTATAAGAGGACTCTCCACCACAACCCCATCCGTAACAGTCGTACTATCACTAACATTAATGTATGTAGTCGGGGATTCAATACTAGCTGAGTCGGTTACGGTAGTATCGTCTCCTATGTTTATCTCGTAGGGAGGTTCTTGCTTTTCTACTGTTACGGAATCTGTAACTACTAAAACACCACTATCTTCCGCCCCTACAGTGTAAAAAGTTGAAGGACTGGATTGGTTGTTGTATTCAGTAGAAAGCCAGGTAGCTGTTAAAAGACCGCCTTTTATTCTGACCTCATCAACAATACCATCCTCATAGTAACTATCATAACCACCAAGACCTCCTATAGATAGGTAAACATTTGTAGTTGTAGTATCCGGAGTTCCAGAGGTTACAGGGTCAGTCTTTTTTAATACACCATCAGAGTAAATCCTAATATCTGTGCTAATGTCTAGCACCATCGCTAGGTTTCTGAATTCCGTCGAAGTGTCATCAATGGTAGCATCTCCATACATAGCCCCCGTACCTTGAAATACCATTCCCTGCATATTGTATCTGACGTTACTCGTACTAACAGCGTGCCACATACCCCCTTGATAGTTGGCGTCTGTCCTTGCTTTCATAAGTGGAGAGCCGGAAGTTGAATGGTTTTTTACGATATACTGCCAGGTTTGGTCTGTAGCCATAAATATATTGGGACAAGATGTTCCAATTAGAGTAAACTTATCCTTATCTGTACTTTGTAAATCAACACCACCACCAATTCTTGCATCCGCAGTTAGAGGTGTATTAGTTTTAGTAAGGTCGTACGAGTTTGGAGAGCTATCGTAAGCTGCTGCATTACTTTGTAGGTGCCACACACCCTCATAGTCAGCCCAAACAGCGTGTGTTCCGTAAGTATCAGTATGTGCGTAATCGGATGCAGTCTCCTTACCATAGTAAATATAATAATCTGTATCCGTATCTCCGTCTATGGTGTCTGCTAAGAACCAAAGCTCTCCGGTATCAGATGCCGCCGTGTAGAATACAACCTCTCTAGCAAGCTCGGAAACACCATCAGATTTTGTAACTCTGATATCCCTAGCGTCTGTTTGATTTACGTGTGTATGAAATTCGCTAGGGAGGTCATTAAGGTTTACATAGACCGGAAAGTTTGTTAGGTCTGCATCAACCTTACTGGCTAAAGCGGTTATCTTAACCCTGTATCCCCACGAGGAGTCATACCAACTTGCTCCACCAGCACCACCATCAGAAACGCTAATGTTACATTCCCCCGCCATTGTAACTGCGTCAGTTGCAGTTGTAGAATCACTTACATTTATACCCCAGGACCAATCATATGTTTCAGCAGCAGGAGAATCCGTTACTGTCGTGGTATCTGATACGTTAATATCCCAGGACCAATCGTATGTCTCGGCAGTTGGGGAATCAGTTACAGCAATAGTATCTGATACAGAGATATTCTCACTATCTTTTCCCGTTGTTACTGCATCGGTGGCTGTGGTTGTGTCATTGACATTTATTTCATAGTACGACTCATATTTCTCAACAGTAGTAGAATCAGTAACGGCTGTAGTATCACCAACATTTATCTCTGCCGGGGTTTCCTCCTTGTCCATTGTTACCGAGTCAGTAGCCGTTGTTTCATCGTAAACATTGATATTGCACCCACCAGCCATTGTTACTGCGTCGGTTACGGTTGTGCTATCGCCTACCTCTATACTTTCGCTATTCTTACCTACTGTTACAGCGTCAGTTGCGGTCGTGGAATCTGATATATCTATGTTTTCACTATTTTTTTCTACTGTTGCTGAATCTGTAACAGCAGTAGAGTCGCTAACATCAACAGATTTGTCCCCTTCTGTTGCAACTTCGTGAATAACATAAATTACAGCTTTGTAAGCCCTACACGTGCCAATCCCGACAGAAGAATTACTACCTAATGGTTGAGCTAGTAAATCACCACCACCTCCATCACCATAAATATTACATCCAAGATAGTAGTTAGAAACTGGATTAAAATAGGTAAATGTTCCCTCTAAAGCAGCTATCGCCTCCCAAGTCCAACCGCCATCCGGTGTTTTTAGATTATTTAAGGTGCCCCATCCATAGGTATTACTGCCACCATATATCTTAGCGTACACACCTACTATATTTTCACCACTGGTAGGGGCGTTTGTTCCTTCCGCCTTTAATCCGGCTGTAGAAAGAACAGTCGTATAAGCGAAGGTGCTTGGTGTTGAATCACTATCGAAAGCATTACCGTCGTCCGTCCATTGACTAGAGGCATCTGTTACGGTTGCATCTGAACCGTCGAAATAATACTCTGTAGTTGTCAAACCGGAGTCATATTCTATGTACGCCCCAAGCCATAAACACCAGATATCGGGGTTTCCGTCAGTGGTAGCTACACCGCACTGCATATTATCTATAGAGTTTGTACCAGTAGGTGTCCAAAAGGTATTGGTAGATGGGTCATAATAGGAAACAAGCGTGCTACTACAATATGTGCTGCCGGATGGATTAGTATTAACTGTTGAACTTCCCCCGTCAACGCTTTGACTGGTTGAAACTGTCCCACCAGAGGCAGACTTTATTCTAAGTGTGTAGTTGGAAGTACCCGATGATTCTTCTCTTATTCTCGCACGTACATCAACAAGTTTAATAAAGTCGGTAGAATCTATACCCAAATCCGAACTACTTGTCATTCCAAAATCTCCTATAGCAGAGTTGTTGTCCAACTCAATCATTGTTACGCCGGATGTTGCGGTATCTGATGGGGGAATCTCGTTTATCATTGAATAATCGCCAGTAGTAGGGTTGTTATCACCAGCAGCATTTGGAAGTGCTAATACAAGTTTTCCCGGTCCTGGCAAATCATCTTGTCCACCAGTTTGGCTGTTATCGTTTATGGCTACATCGTCGATGTGGACCTCGTATGTTCCACTATCAATAGCACCGTATCTAAATACATTCATCGACTCATTACAGCTTACAGTACCAGTAGCAAACTGGTCTCCATCTAAGTAAGCCGTGGCAGTTGTTCCTTCTATTTTTAGTTCGACTCTGTACCAAGTATCTACAGCAAGTGTTGAGCTATCAGAACCTTCCTGTGCACTTGCAACACTGTCCCAAAGTTCCAAAGATAAAGCACTGTTTAGTTTGATGTTTGCACAGTCCCGTGGGGTGCTGTCCCTGATTGTCATTACAGCAACTTCTCCGCTGGAAGGTGCTGCGTGGACACGAAGATAGATACGGAAATAGGAGGAGGATACACCGGTAGCCAATGTGTTATACCCATACCTACCGCCGGAGGCACAGTTTAACGATGCACTACCAGACCTTTTAACAGAAGTATCTATTGTGGGTGAACCAGTGATGCTACATTCAACACCACTAGTTACCGATTGCATTTCAAAACCATTAGTAAATCTACGCATATTACCCCTTTATAAACCTCCTGATATCGTCCAAATTATCTAAATTTTGGTCGCTTGTTATTACTTGATAGTAACTTTCTCTTATGTGCTGCATCATTTTATTTACCATTTCATCTAAGGTGTAGTTTTCCCCAAACCATAGAAACCCTAACGATGGAAGAAAATTGTTATCCTCAGCCACAGCTAAACTTCCCGCAATATTTCTTAGTTGTGAAGAACACTCCTTAGCTATTCCTAAAAATAGTTTTACTTCTGTGTCCGGATTTGATTTCAAACTACAACGGTAATAATCGCCGTCCTGGTATATGTCGATAGCATTTCTTAAAGCAACTGCAATCGCCCGTATTTTACTGAGCGTATCCGTGCTTTGTATTATTATTCCTATTGAATAAGTTTCCATATATCAAAACAAGCTGGATGTTAAACCAGCTTGTCCTTTACCTTTACTGACTCACCAACATTTATACTAAGAGCGGGGGGAGCCCTCGAATCTAATTTTCTGATAGTGAAGTTTAGGGGTCCCACAATATCAGATTCGATGTACTCTTTTATCATTTCCGATATTATGGCGATAGCACCACCCAAACTATCTACTACTTTTATGTTTTCGTGTACGTTTATTTCTAACTGCATCTTTTTTAACCTCCGGTTCAAACTTTTTAGGTACGGTAAGAGGATACATCCTGCCGGTGTCGTCAATATGCCTCACAAAAATCCTTGTATCTACCAGAAATGGGTTTTCCATTTCCTGATACTTCTTCCATCCGGCTTTCTCAAAATACTTACCCTCTATCACCCGTCTGCACCACATCAGGTCCGATGTTCCGCTTTCACTTCTCATCATTCCTGTTTTCTCGTCAAACCAAACTTTAGCGGGAGCGTCAAATACACGCCTTACCTTCATACCGCCAGCACTGTATTCGGGAGAATCTTTATACATCTCCTTGATAATGGACATATTTATCAGTATCGTACCCGTGGGTACTCCTGTAGCCCATACAAGGTCTCCCATCTTCCATTTGTCGTAATGTCCGTTCCCGGCTCCCCGGTATATCATAGGTTCCGGAGGCACCGACTTTGTAAAATACAGACCTGATACTACTGGTATTTTACTCTCTATCATATACTCGTTCAAACGCAAAAAACAATCCGGGGGCAAGACATTATCCTGTTCTATCAATACCAACCACTCAACGTCGAGTTCTATGGCTTTTTGCACAATGATGTTTTGAGCGTCTGCCACCAAAAACCTAAGAGGAGCTACAGATGCAATCCAGGGACGTAGTTCCTGTTGAGACCAGTTAGTAGGAATTGTCTGTCCCCACCTTCCCATCGCCCACTCAATCCTCACAAGACCCGTTACGGGAGTTCCTATAAGAAGCCTAGACCTCCAATACCCCGTGTTTTCTATTATCTGACCGGTAAGGTCAGTTACTACTTTAGCTTGCTTTTTCATTTTTCCACCTCCGCTATAAGTACCTCGTTCCTGGTTACAGAGCCTTTAGGAAACTTCTGAGACCCGATAGGAGGTATAGGTTTATGCTTTGGTACCAACGTCAACGTGCCCTTCTTAAATCCTGCGGTCAGCAAACACCAGTTAAGAAACTGCGGATTAAGAGCGACCCTGTGATACTCCTCAAACGCCTGTTGGTTTCCGTAAATGGTCTCCATAACCTGAAAGTAGATGTTAGGGTCAAACTTTCCTGTCATCACTTCCAGCCAATCCTTCATAAGACCGTCAAAGTTCGGACTCGTCATTACAAACTTAGCTCCCGGTTTCATCACACGCCTGATTTCCACCAGTGCCGGCACCACATCCCGCATTGGCAGGTGTTCTAATACCTCAAACATTTCCACATAATTTGCGTAGTTGTCCTTAAAGGGCATCTTCCTAATGTCAGCTTTAACATATTTAGCACCCCTATCCCATTTTACAGACCTAAAGATACCCTTCTTGCTCTTTAAATCCGATTCCTCGTACAGGTCCACATTCACAAAGTCCTTTTTAATATGGATTCCACAGCCTAAATTTAACCGTATTTTATTCATATTTTACTTTCCCACTTGCGTGAAAAGTTTTGTCGTCTCTCATTTTTACGAGCAAAACTTCTAAATTGCCCTCCTCTACCCATCCTATGTTCTCAACTTTCCAGGGAGCGGGCTCGTAGGTATAGTACAAAGCCGCCCCGTCTATGACCTTTAGGGGGTCAAAATAGTACCAGGTTACTTCATTACAGCCGTTGATGTGAGACGGGTCCTGCCAGTAACCAAGAGAACCAGCATAAGGTGTAGACACCATAAGCTGTCCCCCGTATTTTGTTATCCTCCAAACTTCATCCATCCATCTGAGAAACCCCTCGTGTCGTGGGTCTATATGTTCTACCACCTGGGTAGCAACAACAAGGTCTGCCGTATTAGACGGTATTTCCCAGGGGAATTTCTCAGGGTCTATCACTACATCAGCGTTCGGGTTGGGCTTAAAGGATATGTTAATGAAGTTCCGCTTTAAGTCCGCAATATTACCAAGTTGTATATTGACAAAATTCTTTGTCTCAATCAGCTTTTTGATTTTTTCTTTATCCGTCATAAATCCTTTCTTCCATACAAAAGACCTTGCAACTCTAACGTCTCCGAAAAAGTTACAAGGTCGTTAGTGGAGACGTTAATACTACTAACCTACATCAGGAAAACCTAAGTTCGTAAGTACAGTTTACAGATTGGTTACTCTGTAAGGTGCTTTGGGTATAGGTTTGTCCTGCTATGATTGTACCCTGTGTTATAGACGAAACAGCAAACAACCCAATGTTTTGAATCGCCTGTGTCGTCGAGAAATAACCTGAAGTTAATGTCCCAACGAACCTTGCGGTCTTGCTCGATACCGCCGTAGGTGTAAGTGCAACCCTAATGCTCGATGATGCTGTTCCACCAGTGAGTTCACTTCCAAGACCTGTTGCGTTAGAGGCTGTCGTAGTACCCGACCCCAAAGCTACATACTGTGGATATACAGGTGTTACGGATGCAACACTTCCGACCCTTCCAACTATACAGGATTCATACCCATAGTTAGTAATCTGATTTTCCAACCATCCGCTATCTCCTACAACCTTAGCTTCGCCGCTATCGTGTTCTACAATATTTAGCCTAAAAAAGCCACTTACTTTTGAATTATCGTGCATCTTCATTTCTACTCACCTCCTTAATATAAAAAATAGTAACTCCACACTAATATTAAAACTATCAAGGCTCTGACACAACTTCGACACTAGATATCCGCCTTATTAGACAGTACAATCCCCGGTCCATAGGCATCCGTGAGGATTCTGATAACCTCGGAGGCATAGATGTACGGGACTGTAAGTGTCTTACCCTCCCACCGCTCCATACCTATAGAAACCATAACAGGCATACTCGTCTCAATCTTATACATAGTTTCTTTCTCAATCTCGATAGCCTCACGTACAGGTGCGGGATGTTCCCTAGCCCGGTGTTTGAAAAGCTCAAATGCCGTCTTAAACTGCTTGGAGCAAAGATTACAAGTGTTCATAGGAATTTCCTTTCTTAAAGCATAGAACTTTTGTTCGTAAACATCCACTAATGTACGCCAGTCAAATCCGTGTGCCCGTTCCATACCGGCTTTTCTGTACTCCTCCAACTTCTCCTTGTTGGTAAGAAGTCCTACAACAGCCTTAATGTAGTCTCCCTTGTAATTCTCGTGCTCGGGATGGTAGCCAATTACAATTCCGCCTTCCCCGACAGTAAACTTCATAGAACCGATGTCAGAAGTTACCGGAACTGCTCCGGCAGCCATACACTCAAGAGCGGAGATGCAGAAATTCTCATCATAATTGCAGGTATAGGGCATTAACTCCGAGGTTAGCTGGTGCTCTACCATAACACTCCGGGGAACCCTGCCTAAATAGTGGATTCCGTAAGCCCGCATCTCATCTGCGGTTTGTCTTTGTACCGCATTATCCGGGTCCTTGCCTCCCCAAAGCGTGTAATCTGCGGTAATCCACAAACTTGCATTAGGAACCTGCCTTTTAATCTCGGGGAACCATTTTAAAATATAGTCCAGTCCCCGCTTAGGAACCGAACAGAAAACCATCTTGCCGGGAACTTTCTCTGGTATCTTCTCATAATCATATCCGTTTAATCCGTTATACATAATATCAATCTTGTTGCTCTTAATAGAGTAGTGATTAAGGATGTAGCTCTTGTGGTAAGGGGAAACACAGAACATCCGGTCTATCAGGGGGAATATATCGGTCTCCCAGTTAGGACTGGTCCATTGGTCGTGGCTAAAGAAAATACGGGTTCCGCAGTACATATTAGTTACAGATGGATGATAATTTCTGTAGAGAATAAAGATGTCTGCAAAGATGTCTACATCCAAATGTGCCAGGTTGTACCAGTACACGCCGTTATACATCCCCTCATTTGTGGTGTCGTTATAGACCTCTACAAGATGCCCCTTCTTTACAAGCTCCCGGGTAAGACAAATCAATGTTGCCTCAGAACCCCCAACCCCCCTGCCCTCGTAGGATGAGTCGTTGAAGTCGTTATCCGGACAGTTAAACACAATAACTATCCGCAACTTGTCTTTTTTCTCCAAGCTGGCAAGTTTATTCTCCCAAACCTTTTGAGCAGTCTTAGTCATCTCCTCAATATCTTTTAACCTAGACACCGTCTTAGAGCCAAAATGCTCTACTCCGGGGTCTATGTATTCCAATGTATAGCCAAGCAGTTTGAATGATACTGACAACCACCCGTCCTCAAAGAATCCCTTGCCGAAATCCTCATCCCACGGACCGGGGAGCTTGTCGAAATCCTCTTTAGCCCCAAACACACACCAACCTTCAAGGTAATCGGTACACCTGCCTCTCCACTCAGTCCACATATTGCCTTTGACCAGTTTACCCCCGTATATCACGTTAGGATTGAGCTTTTTGGCATCAACAAACCTCTTTAACCACAAAGAATTGAGTACAATTATGTCGTTGTTAATGAATATGACAAACTTCCCCCGTGCTTTAGCAAAGCCCTTATTGTTACCCCCACTGAACCCCAAATTATGCGTTAGCAGTATAGGCACGAGTCTGCTATCTTTTTTACTATAAGCTGCCAATTTCTCCCCAGTTCCGTCTGTAGAACCGTTATCAACTACAATTAATTCATAATCTACATTTTCAGTTTTACTCAGGATGCTGTCAATGGCGGGCTTAGTGTACTCCTCATACAAACCCCACCCTAACATCACTATAGACACCTCCGGACTGCTCACTTGAATACCTCCTCCAAAATCAAATTACACCTATCTTGATAGGTATTCTTACCTGTTGTTACAGCTTTCCACCCTCTGTCGGCAATCTCCTTCCAAATGTCGGTAGATACCAAACTAACTGCTTTATCTGCCACACCCCCATAAATACCCCTATTTTCATTAAAAGAGGCATAACAGTCCCTCGGTATGATATGTTCGATACTGCTTAATTCCGCCTGGTTGTTGGTTAAAACACAATTACCCATAGCAAGCCCTTCCCAAAATCTTGCCGGGAGGTCCTCAAGGGACGACCAGTTGAACGCAATCTTGCCTTTATTATAGGTCTTGTTATATTCGTCAAAAAGTATGCCCAAAGTGTTAAAAACCTTGAGTCCCCGACGTTCCATTTCTTTCAAAGCCTGGACCCGATGTTCATACTGCAACCCGATAAACACGACGTCGTAAATCTTCTCCATCCGTGGTATACGTTTATGTATCCCAGGCATATAAGCATAAGGTACCCAAAACTTGTTCTTAAAAGAATAACGGTCCATATAGTATTTCTGCATACAGGCAAAGTGAGACGCATCTGCGAGTCTTGGCAGGTAGTTTACAGAGTGGGGGTCGGTTGCCAGTATCACATTCGGACATAAAGGCTTACCACTAAGGTAGGTGGTATCAGCAGCCTGTAGAACCATCTCCGGGTACCACGGCATCCTATTTATCACCGTCTCAATGGGGAAACTTTCAACCTCCGGAATCTCTAAATCCGGTGGGCAATCGTAGTCGGGAAAATCAAACTCCGGACCCCAGGGTATCTTGCCGCCATTGTAGCAGCCAACAGTAAAAACCTGGTGCCCGAGGTCTTTTAACGCCCAGTCAAAGTATCTGCCCAAAGCCATAGGAAAATGTCTGTAGTGTAGTAGTATCTTCACGGCTTCCTCCCATACGCAAAAATTGAATTGTTAGGTTTCTCTTTGTTCAAATCATTATGGTCGTAGTAGTATTCCAAGTGAAAATCTGTGTAACCCTCGAACATTTTAGCTACCGCCTCCTCTGTAAATCTGTAATAATCGTGGGGAAAATCGTGCTTAGTAAAGGAAATACCCGGTACTGTAACAAGCATCCAGCCCCTATGTTTTAGGGCATCTCGCATATTTGCTACTGTAAGCCAAAACATATCGTCGTGCTCCAACGTCTCACAACAAGTTATGAGGTCAAAACACTCATACCCAAGTGTGTCCAGTTCGTGTCCGTTTAGAACCAGGTCTACCCCAGGTCCAGGTCGCATATCTATTCCTGTAAAGTTTACATAAGATGCAGGACTTAGAATATCTTTAACACTACCATTAATATTGTAGGAACCTACATCCAAGACATCCCTAAAGGGAGCAAATTTTGCCTCAAATCTTAGTAAAAAATCCTGCACATTTCCGAACATATTATTCTTTCTGAAGCCGCACTGTCAAACTAAATCCATCATTAACCGACATCAGCTTCTTAAATTTGAAGGTAATTCCATAAGAAATATAAGCAAAATCTGCCGGGTCTCCGCCTCCCCATTCCCCACAAAAGTAATTGAAAAACCCATCAGTTATCTGAGGTCCGCAGTGTGTGGGGTCTTGAGAATGTGTTTCAAAACAACCGGGAACTGAAACGTGCAAAATCCCTCCGGGTACCAAAACCCTGTAAGCCTCCGCCATAAGATGAACTCTCGGATAGAAAGTCTCCCATTTTTTCGTTGTCTCGTTAAAATGTTCTACCACTGATGGACAGTGTTCCATAATCATCTCCATCCGCACCTCATCTACAGAACAGTCGGAAACCTTCCACTTCTCCATAGCAACATCCTGGACAATCGTAGTTTTAGGGAACTGTACTCTGTCAATTTGGATATCAGCCTCACTATGAGGTCCGGCACCTACATCAAGTTTGACCATTTTTTACCTCCTTTAAATTTTTAACCATAGACTTTGTGGCGACCTCCCAAGATTCCTTTTCGTCAATCCACTCCGAAGCCTCCCGTCCCATATCGGCTGCATCCTCAAGATGTTCAAAACACCACCTCATATAATACATCAATTCCTGTATATCAATCATAGCCCAGTTACCGGGCTGCTCCACGGTCATAGGGTTTACTCCCCGTTCAAAGTGGTCCGGCTCTATAGGAAAATTGAATCGAGGGTTACAGATATCGGAAAGTCCGGAATAATTCGTCAGGATGACAGGTAGACCCGTGGACATAGCTTCTCGAGGTGGCATCCCAACTCCCTCAGCTCGTGAGGGAAATACAAAACAATCAAATATATGATACAAATTCACCATCTCCTCAGTGTTTAGGTGCCGTATATCAACGCTAATCCTCGGGTCCGTGTAATGAGAGTAGAATCCAAAGTCCTTATTGGAGCTTTTAATATAGAGTCGCACCGGTTCCCACGGTAAAAACTCAGAAACAAACGCCCGGATAACGTCAAACACACCTTTTCTGTCTCCCGCTCCCTCCACGCCATTCATATAGCCAACCATTCCAAAAGTATACATATCCCGTATGGGACGCTCGTAGTAGGAAAATCTCTCAGTGTCAATACCCTGCTTGACCACACGGATTTTATCTTCAGGAACCCCCGCACGGGTAAATACCTCACGATTAAACTCATTGGGCACAAATACATAGTCCATATTGCAACAGGCACCTACCCAGGGGGTCCCTATTTCGTCAGACTCGCACATTGTATAACCTATTTTTATATCGTTATCAACCTCCGGAAAACTAAAGGGAGTAGAGTTTATAAAGCCAATAGTCTGCTTTTCCCACGGTACAGAAAATATCTCCCGCTCTTCGTCAGACAGGGCATCCCATTCAGGAGTTTTAGGTTTAGGAGTATTTTTGGGATGGGGATAAATGCCCACTTCAACTCTTTTTAAATATTTTGCAGAATTTAAACTGGCGATTCCGTAACCGCCAAAAGGGGTCCAAAGTCCATAGTGGTTAATGTCCAAGATATTTGGCATAGGACGAATGAGCTATGGCTTCATACTCTGCATAGGTATTTATTCTTATCCTATTGTTGGCAGCGTATGTCCAATGGTCTCTGTTTACACCGACCTCCACGGTAAAGGGAAAAGTAACCTCAAAAGGCAGGAGAACCTCTTTCAGAGACTTAACCGGCTTGTTACTACGTTTTCGTTCCACTGTAGTCAATCTAACAAATAAGAGAGAAAAAAACAAGAGCCCGAAGGCTCTCATTTTCCCGATATAGGCTCCGGGTACTTTATCTTTTTCAGTATCCGCCCTACTCAAGCCGTCGGGACTGCATCTTGTTTTTATACCAATAATGCCAAGCTCTTATCTAGCCGATTCAATTCTCCTCAACCAGTTCTGATTGAGAATAACAGCCTTCAAGTAAGCCTTCCAAGCTATTGCCGTCTTGACTTTGTACTCATCGCCGTGTCCACCCGGAGGTGTAATTACGACATCGAAGTCTCCTGGCAACAGTCTTGTGATACCGTAAGCACCGTCTCCGATGATTATGGTCTGCTCCAAATGAGCGACTGCGTTATTAGAACCTGAGTTAGATACAGATGGTGCCGTGGATGTTACTACAAAGCGTACTCCGTCAACGGTTACAAGTTCCCCTGTAAACATTGTCTTTTTGCTTTCAAGTCCTCTCACAGCGTCTCGGAAAGCACTATCCTTCATTAACCTTGTTTTGACATAAGGTGAGATTATTGCGATATAGTTATCGCCGATTCTCATAGCGTCCTGAGCCTCAAGAGACTCGACGTTATCTAAAATGTCATCCAGGTCAAGCGTATCGGCTGAGGTTACAAGGTTTCTAGCAGCCTTTGAATTTGCGTATCCCGCATTTGTACCAGCTACTAATACATCCCTTACTTTCTCGTTGATAGTTTCACCTGCATTTTGCCCAACAAGTTTTTTATACTCATCAGGTAGGTTAAGGAAAGAAGTTTCGCCCAAGAACTCGACTAGCTCTACACCGTTACCCCACAGCTCTAATGTCGCAGTAATCACGGACTCTGTAACTGCTACAGGTGCCCAGGTTGGGTTATCATCCAGCACTGCTACAGGAACGGTCATTTTAGTGAACCGAATCCAGCTTGCTGTTTGACCCTTTCTCTGCATTATCAGGTCAGGTTGACCGAATTGTGGGTAAACGAGTTTAGGCTTTGCGAACTCTAGGGTCTTACGGACATTGTATACTTCAATCTCCAAAGCCCCTTCGGTTCTGGTCATCACTGTTCCAGCCATTTTCTATAACTCCTTTACTTAAATTTAATACTACTTACGAATCTTTCGATTCACCTTACGCTCAAGTTTGTCCAAAGGCATCGTGTAAAGGTCAGTATCCTCGGGGGACCCGGGGACTACATCAACCTCTTCCTCTCCACCTTCAGGAGCAGCGTTAGGTCGCATCTTAGAAGCAGGTGCTTTAGTCGGAGCTTGTGGCTCCTGGGTACCAGGCTCTTCCGACGCCAAACCAGCAACGAAGTCCGCAACCCAAGTCTCTACATCAAGTAAAGCATTAGGCACGTTTAAGTTTAGGAATGAGTTTCGACTAGCATACGCCCACGGATTGCTCCTAATGAGTTTGACCTGGTTCGCAGGTAACTCAGGGTATAAATCTAGTATTCCGTCCAACTCAGCACGCAGGTCAGATTCCGCAAGCCTCATAGCTGTGTTAAAGTCAGAGGTTTGTGGCTGTGCCTCGCCGCCCTGGTCATTGACTTGACCCGGCTTAAATAAACTCTTGTTGCTGTTAGCCTGTCGTCTAGCTTCAACAAGTAAACGATTCAATGCTCGATTTTGCTCTAGCATCGCATCGTGCTTGGATTTCCAGTCCTCTTCGGGCTGGACGCTATTCGGCTGTCCGGGAGTACCTTCGTTGTCAGAGCCCTCGTCGGCTCCTGTGTCGGTTCCGGTTTGGTCCTCAAACTCGGTCCCTACGTCAACAGTTGTATCTTCAGGCATAAATATTCACCACCTTTCAAAGTGCAAATACTGAATATATTGTGCGGTAATTATGCGGGAATTACAAACTCGACGCTACGTTACTTAACATATCGACTTCCGGAGGTGCTTGGAAACAGCTTCTCTGTAACCTTCGGACCGATAACTGGGGTCTGAGCCACTATTGAGAATGGAGGAACTTTCTTATAAGCCGACTTCAAAAAGGTTCTAAGGGCTGCGTGTTTTTTAGTAGCAGCACCGATATTACCAATCTCCTGCTTACCCGCCTGTATACCCTGAAACCCTAGCGTTCCTACATCTCCCAAAGAAGGACCGGCAACCAACCCACCAATCGCTTCCCCTCCTGAACTGCTGTAAGTTAAGGCGTTAAAGAACGGTCCCAGTAGTGTTTGTCCCAGTCCATTCATAATTGTACTCTTTAACGTCTCCTTCTTTCTTTGCTCCGGGCTCTTCAACAACAGACTGATTACACGAGCGGACGCCGTATTGATTCCAACCGTATAAATGATGCTCTTTATAAGAGGAGAGAAGTTTCCGGTTTTTCTCCCGTGGTCGTACAACCTCCCGTACAACTGCATCTGTTCGTAGCCAAAACTCTTTAACTGCGTAGTAACCCGCCCTAGAGTAGAATTGCTCCAATCAGCAGGAACTTCTGAACGAGCTAACCCGAATTGAGTCTTTTTTCCGAAATTGTAAATTGCTTTAGAAGTTTCAAAAGGTGTCATATCCCCGCCCCGGGCTATCATATCGTCCAACTCGGAGGTCATAGGAACAGCAAATCTGTTTATCTCGTCGTATAAAGTATTATAGGCTTTGGGAGACAGTTTCCCGGAAGCAAGTTTTTTAACACTGGTTCTAATCCAATCCAGTGAGGAGTAGGCTGCAACCTTCCTGATAGCTGTATCAAAAGCAGGAGTACCTGAAATTTTTAACTTTACCCCCGCAATCTTCTCTATAGCATTAACAATAGTCGAACCGCCACTTCCGTACTCAGACCGTAAAATATCATCCAACCCTCCGTTTAACGCAATCCCCGCATTTTCTACGAGTGCCTTATCCCCTGCGGGAATCTTATTAAGTCCCAATTTGTCCAAAAAGGTTTTAATAATAACTCCGGTTGTCCTGCCCTCCCCGGCAATTCCAGCTACCTGACCAAGCGTAGACGGCTGTTGGATGGCAACCGACGGACCAATCTTCCATCCCCCGTACGCACGGGCGACCTTCCCAAATCCCTGTATAAGCTCGTTTTCTTTAGGAGCACCTTCCACAGAGTTCATAAAGTTTCTCTTGAGATTATCAACCTCTTCCTTCATAACCCCGCCCTTTAACATATTCTGAAATTCCGCCGCCAAATTAGAATGTTCCCCATTTCTCAAATTGCCAAACACTCTCATAGCAGCAATTCTCCTCCACGAGTTTTTAGACCAAGCAGCAGCAATTTTCTTTAAGTCGGTCTCATAACCAAACTTTACAAGGTCATCGAAAGTTTTGGGAAAGAACGACCTGGCGTGCTCAAAACTTGCCGGTCTTGTACCTAACGGAGGGGCTTTTCTACCTCCTATAACACTCTCTATAATCTTAGCGGCTTCATCAGCAGTATTACCTTCTGCCACTAATCTTTCCATCATCGACTTAGACCACTTAGTTTTATCCCTAATAATTGCCGGTAAAAACATCCTAGCAGGACCAATTACCTTGCCATCCGGTGCTAGACCAAACCTCTTCGCCTCTAAAGATGTAGGAAGTGTTACCAATTTAAAAAACGTCTCGGCTATTTTCTTCTCCCCTGGACTTATGGGAGCGTGCGGAACGTGGTTATACTCATCCAAAACATACTGTACGACATTTTTATAACTACCAGCCATCGGAAGTTTTGTACCCGCAGTCTCAGACTCAAAATTCTTTACAGCCCGGTTAAAAGCATTATAGGAAGTGTTCGCAAGAGTGTGAGCCTGATTTTCAAACTCATCCAGCATAGAGGCTACTTTTTTACCCGGATTGCCAAATCTAGCAAGCGTAGTTTTCAGTCCCACATATTTATTCTGACCCGGCAACAACTTTGTTTTAATAGGTTCTGCAGCTTCTATAGCAGGAGGTTTGGCTCCTATTCCTGTACCTTTACCACCACCAGGAGGTACAATCAATCCCTCTTTATTTACAACCTCTCCCTCAATAGCCGATTCCGTGGTAATTAACTCCCCCCTCCCCGGTACTTCGGGAATATTATCCTGTCCAGGAACAATGGAATTAACTGTTTTCTGTTTTACAAAAGTAAGAGAACCATCTGGATTAATTATTGGGTTGTTGTAGTCTAGTCCAGCAGCTCTTATATCGCTTCTGGTAATGTTGCCCCTTTTAGTAAATATGACGGTGCTATTAAATTGCTTTGGGTCTTTAATAGTTATTGATTTAATGCTGTTCTTTCCATACATACCAGAAGCAATAAGCTCGTCAGTTTTTCCTTGGCTTTCTAAAAATCCCGCAGACGGTTTCTTTACTGGTGGTGGTTTTACCATTACTTTACTAGAATCATAAGTTATAATTACACCCTTTCCTCCTTGACCTACCGCAAGTTCGGGAGTATTAGATACATACAATGGTTTTCCTGGCACCTCTCCCCCAAACTGAATGATATCACTTGCATTAGCAGCAGATGTTTCGTGATATAGTTCTGGACCATATACACTGCCGTTATGAAAACGCTTAGATTGATTAGAAAATATATCGGTATTAACTGATGATTCTAGCCTTTTCTTAGGAGCAGTTATTTCCCGCACATTTCCCGCAGGTAATTCTTTCGGAGTTTCAGGAGCAATAGTTGGCGTAGTTTCAGTTGTAATTTCAGGAGCCTTGCCTTTTAGTTTTCCGAACATTTTACCTCCTAAATGCCCCGCACCGGCAGTACCCATACCAAATATCGTACCTTGAGCAAGAGCTTCAGGAGTAACTTTCTCCTCTGCTGATGCAGCAGCCATCCCACCAAAACCACCCATTAAAAGTTTCCGAGTAAGAGGAGCCCCTTTACCCGCACCAGCAAGCAAAGATAACACATCACCAGCCATACGCTGTCCTTGCCTAATGACACCAGTTGGAACCGTCTCCCTACTGCGTAATGCAGCCATATCTTCGGGAGTCATAAAAGGGTTTTCATTAGCTTGAAAGGAACGCAAAGCCTCTGCATCCCCCGCAGCAGCCTTACCCGCCTGTCCTAATCCATAACCAGCACCAAATAAAAAACGAGCGGGTCTCTCAGCACTTCTTAAAATACCGCCGGGTAAAGAACCAATCAGGTCGGAAGCCCAACCCTTTCCTAAATACTTATTAGCAATTTCCTTGCCTTTTTTCATTACACCAGCAGAAACGGGGTTTCTAATCTCTTCTTTTCTCTGTTCCTCTAACGCAGCAATAGTTTCTTTGGACTTACGCATAGCCTCAGTTTCCCCGGGAGACGTGGTCTTTTTAACCGCTTGCGTAACGGGTTTCTTAACAACCGGCAAAGTTGATTTATATTTCCCTGTAGCAATATCTGTATATTTACTCACGTCTGCTCCTTAATTTCCTTTTCTTTTTTCTCTTACTTCTAAGAGAACCGTGCTCACGAGTCCATCTCCGGGCAATATCCGGATGATGTACCCACATATATCCTTCTTGTTTTTCTGATACAAACGGCATTTTAAATCCTTAGAAAACTTCTTAACCCACTGACCGCTCCTGAAACCTTTTTCTTAGCCTTCTCATAAACATTAGTGGCAGCCTTTTTGACCGAGCTGACAATATTACCAGCGACCTTGCCCGCTCCCGTAGCTGCTTTCTGAACTGTGGAAGCAATCTTCGGAGCGTTCTTTATAGCCGTACCTACTGGATTGGAGATAGCTGAAGCTACTTTAAACACCGGGCTACTTGTTACTTTCTTAACCGTTTCACCAGCCTTCTTTGTTTCTTTCTTAACACCACTAGAAACATTACCTGCGGCACTTCTCAAAACATTTCCTACATTAGTCATACCTTGATTTACAGCAGTACCAACCTGAGAAACCACACTGGGCTTTCCAGCCTGACTTCTAAGGCTAACCGGAGTAGGAGTAGGTGTTGGCTGACTGCCCATACTTCTAAGACCTGCCGCACTAGCCACCAAGTTTTGTTTTTCGGCTGTAGGAGTAGTTATAGTATGAGTTTTAGCTCGCTCCAATACCTTATTTGCGTAGTCTTTACCATTGTTTGCACTGGTTCTAGCACCAGTTTCTCCGGCATTATAAGACCTCAAAGCATCAAACTCTGAACCGGCTGACTTTTGAAGCCTTGCAAATTCCTTAGCTGCCCACTCAATAGAAAAATCAGGGTCAAAAGCCTGTTCGTCTGTAATCTCCGGATGCCACGTTTTGTCTATAGCAGCAATACCCCTACCTGTCCCATCTGTGTGATAACCACTAACATATTTTGGGTCAAAATCCCAGGACTCTTGAGCTAACAAGGCAGCTAGAGTAGACGGGTTTATTCCATACTTATTAGCAGCCTCGACAATCTTACTAGAATATTCCTCCGGCACATTAGCAACAGAAGGAACCTCAGCAGCGTAAGCTGTACCTCCAAAAGGACTCATACTTCTAAGGTCGCTACCTATCTGAGGAGCATTTTCAACAATACTTCTTAGGGGACTGAGCGGACTGGTAAGATTTCCAACCCCCATAACAGTATTCAAAGGATTACTTGTTATATAATTTCCGACATTAGTCGCCGCACCTGAAATCCAGTCAGCAGCTTTCTGAAAGAATCCCTTCTCCGGGTTAGCCTCCTGAATTGGAATACTCTCAACATTATGGACCTCCCCATTTGCGTCGGTATAGGAGTATTTCTGAATGTCCCCATTGGCGTCAAACGTAGCATTTATCATCCGCTTCTCGGGAGTCTCACCAATCACGTTACCTTTGTCATCGACCTCCTCACTAACAACTGTCTCCCAAACTACGGCTTCCTTAGAAAATTTCTTAGGGTCTGATAACGCCGCAAAATCTGTAGCCTTGACCTGTTCAGTCGTCAGTACCTTACCGTTTTTAGCACGATACTGGACCGGAACATAGGCATTACCGACCTTCTGATACTTAACATCAAAATATGATTTACCCGTTTTCGGGTCTTTTAACGCCTTATCCTCGTTTACAAAAGACGGGGAAACCTTGCCAGTATTGGAGTTCATTATAAGTTCCACACCCTGCGGATTAGCAATATAAGCGTCAGACTGCTTAACCTCATTTGACAACCCCATACTCTTCTGCTGGTAGTCTATACCCCTAGTCTCGTCCCCATACGTGGTAAAAACCTGAGAAGCTGTATCAAATAAACCTTGTTTAGCATTAAGAAGTTTGGCATTTTCTACAATAAAATCTTCCTTTGGAACGTCGCCGTTAAGTACATCCTGATTCAGAGCATCAATAGCCAAATCAATCTTGTTCTGCTTATCCATAATAATCCTGTTTGCCACCGTCTTGTTGGTATCTTCAACCATCGTGGAGGCTTCGTCCACTGCAACCTCATAATCCTTACTCATCTGTTCCGCCTCCTGTTGATACTTAGTAGCAAGGTCAGCTTGTGTATTAGCCGTAGTAAAATACCTGCTCTTCTCATCCGCCGTCATAGAATCGTTATAAGCGTCGGTAGCAGCGTAGGATTTCTCCCAGGCAGCTTCCGCATCAGCTATCTTGTTGTTGATAGCTTTCAATTTATTGTCCAAAGACTTTTCCCTGTTTTCTATCTTTTTAATATCGTCATCGGAATAATACTGAGTTAAATTATTCCAATCCATAGAGCTAATATCGTCTAAGATACCTTGTTCCGGTGTAGCCGCCGCTCCAGGTGTAACGGTCCCATCCTGATTGACCTCTGGTGTACTTTCAGGAGCCGAAGTAGGCGTAGGAGTAGCGGCTGCAACGGATGGCGTAGCCTCGCTAGATACTACACCTGATTTAGCTTTGGAAGCCTCAGATTTAGTTTTATTTATTTTCTCCTGATATTCAAATGCAACCTTAGCCTTCTGTGCGGATTCTTTATAATTGTTGGCTGTGGTCTGAAGGGTCATATACTGAGTATTGTCCCCGTCCTCTTTAGCCTGGTCAGCTAACTGCTGGTAAACATCAGCTTTCTGCTCCATTATTTTATAGTCATAATCGGGAGACTGGGAGAGTCTTAACATTTCCTGCTGTCTGTAGTTAGTTCTCTCTGCCTTACTTACTTTATCCTGAGCAACGGCAATCTTCTGAAGTTGCTGTTGGTAGGCTGTAGAATTGGCGTCCATCCCCGCAAGTTTAGACTGCTCCCACGCAAGCATAAAACTGTCATCAACCTTCTGCCCATTATAAAATCCTCCGGTCTTGTAGGCTGTCTGAATCTGCTCGTCCTGATAAGTGGTCTGCGTGTCGTTAATCTTTATTTTTAAGTTGGTCCTCTGAAGAGGAGTTAAGTTAGGTCTAAGGGTACGATTCTGTAATTCGTTCAGATAGGTCTGCGTAGAAATAAGCCCGTTAGAGAAGTTCTCATCAACGACCTTATCCTCAGCCGCTTGGGTCCTTAGCTGTAGAGTTTTAGCATAAGAAGAAAGATGAGAAGTCGCACTTCCACGACCCTTCATAGAGCTATAGATTTGTTGCATCGACCTAATTTTTGCCACGCTTAGACCCCCCTTGCAGCGTTTCTATTTTGCTGTCTCTGCCTCATAGCTCCACCGGCACTCTTAGCACCTGTGGCAGGGGAACCAGGAGAGCTGGAAATTCCACGACTTCTACCCTGATTCTGAAAGTTGTGCATCATAGGAGGAGGAGTTGTTCCACCGGCTGAGCCGGATGTTGAAGCCGGAGTTGAAACAGCCGCAGTAGCCGCAACAGTAGCCGCAATTTCCTGCTCGGTTTCCGCCATCTCCCTTGTAGCCTCGTCCTGCTTTTTAATCACTGAATCAGCAAGATTTTCATACTGACTTCTGATAGGAACCAGGTCCTCGTCCTTCCATTCCTTCTTGAGTTCTTTGACAATCCTGTTCGGGTCTTTAAATCCGGCTTGCTCTAAGAACATTCTAGTCGGAAGAACCTTCCTGTCAAACATAGTAGCCGCATCAACAACCGCATCAGAACGGGATAGAGGCAGTGGATTATCCCAGTCAAAACTAACCTTTCTCGGTGCAGTTGCCCCGTCCTCGTACATACCGGGAGCAACCTCCTCGGAGATGGTGAAAATGTCTTTTGCATCCGGGAAGAAATCAATCCCGTATTCCTGAATCATTGTAAAAAGTTCCTGCAAAGTGTTATTCCAGGAACATCTTAAATCTGTAACCTCGTCAGCTACCGCTTGATACTGAATTGCTCCAACCCTGCCGGTGTAAGGTGCGGCTCCTGCGGATAACGCAATCTTCGGAAGTCCCAAATTAAACAGGTGGTCCAGCATTGAATTTTTGTAGGACTCGGAAGGAAACGTGTTAATCGGGTGGGCTAACGGATAAAAGTCGGCATCGGGTCCATCAATGTAAATACCCTGCCCGGAACCAGGCTTTAAAGATTCCGCATCAAAGTCAGGCATATTTTTAATAACAAACTTCTCATTGGCTCCAATCCTTATAACGTCAGCCTCTTCTCCACTTCTGTCATTAAGCTCGATGTTAGCGTCAAAAAGAATATCAATAAAAGCCGAGGACCAGGGCTTTCCGGGGTTAGCCTCACCGTGAACAAAAACCCAGGGCATCCTGCGGTAATCCGTAACCTGAAACTCCGCTATCTCTGCATCCTCACCAGTCCCAATTAAAACCACATTCGCAATTTTATAAATCGGGTTTCCCGAGGCGTCCTTGTCAAACGCTGCCCAAACCCAAGCGTCAGCAACCTTTGTTTTAGGAACCTTGCTAAGACCTGTAGGAGACAAAGTGTTTGCTGGACTAGAAAAAAGACCGAACTGGTCATTGTCGTGGGAGCCTATGCTGGAAGTAGGAGAACTTCTAGTCTCCTCTAATTTTACCTGCGGGTACTCCCGGCGGATTCTCTCATTAGACCATTCCTTAACATAAGCCAAAGCCGAAAAACTGGTGCCCTGCACATCGTCCCATAAGACATACATATTTTCCATCTGCTCGCAAAGGTACATTTTAATATCTCTGCCCCCGGCGTTATTGTCCTCAACCACACATTTGATAGCGGCATCCCCGTCCCTAAGTTGGGTCAGGGTACCTCTTTTAAAAATCACGTTATAAAATTTATTATCGTATAAAACCTTGTCTATAAACTTTTCTGCCGCCTCGGACCGCCCTAGCTCAATTTCGTTGGATTCGTCCTCGCCTTCTATTCTGTACCTAAAGGGATAATTGGTTACGGACTGGTAAAGTTTCTTAGCCATCTTTTTAACATAATTGAAAACGGGCATAATATGACCCTCAACATCTTTTTGCTGAAGCCCGACAACATTGGTGTAGATTTCTTGTCTACCCTCAAACATATTTCTGCGTCTTTGATAAATAGGTTTACGCTCGTCTACGTCCGGTTGGATATCCTTTATCATCTGTAGAGCGAATTTTTTAATGGCTTCCTGTTGCTTTTTGTCCTCCATAATTTCTTAGCCTTCCTATCGTCTTAGAAATATCTACGGGAATTGCAGACTTATGAGAAGTAGACGGTGTACGCTTCTCAATAAAATGCACTCCCATAGCGACTGTCATCAGCCTGTCTTGCACGAGCTTTTTGTCGTCCAGACGATAAACCTCTAACTGTTTTCTCAACGCCTTCATTTTACTACTGGCTTTTATGAAACCCCAACTTTCGACATTGTCAAACTTTCGACCTTTGTTGTCGATTGTAACCCTGCGACCCCTGGATATGACTTCTTTTAGCGTACCTAAAGCCTCCGCCTTAGACTGAATCGGTGAGACTCCGGTTGGCGGAAAAGGGAATCCGTGCAAGTCCGATAACGCCTCCCCGACATTCTTGCCTCCCAAAGATTGAGCATCGTAAACATAATCACACTTCATCCCCCCATTTTTATACAAATTATAATTGTAGCGTGTGATTTCGTACTGAGAAGAGATGGGAATTGTCTCGCCCATCCAAGCCTTATGAAAAACAATCCGGTAAGGAAGCCTGAAAATCTTTCCGTCCGGACCCGTAACTTTCATATTGTACCGAATACACGTAAGAGAAGTTTCGTCTTTGGTGGCTGCGTAGTCCCCGATAAAAACATAGTATCCGTCCCGCTCCGGTGCCTCACTGATACCCGTCTCCTCGTCCCAGGGCATTGTGTCAATAAACATATTGGCAACCTCGTCGTAAGAGAAGTAGTGTTGGGCATAATCCACATATTCGCCGTAAATAATCTGCTTTCTAAGCTCCGGGTCAGCTACATTTTCGATTTTCTGAATGTAAAGCGGGTCCAGGTAAGGATTCTCATAAACCGAGCCCTGCTGGAAGTAGTAATCGGAGTGGGTACCGGTTTCTTCCTCCTCCTGCATATCCGTTTTAGCCCTTGCCGCCAGTTCCTCGTACTCTATACCCTGCGGTTGAGAGGTTCCCACAAGGTCTATGGTACCCTGAAAGAATTGCAGTCTAGGTAGGAGAGTGCCAGAAACCAAAAGGTTAAGCTCGGGAATATCCCCAACCTCGTCCCCGGAGATGAACGGAAGCCTTTTTCTCTTAAAGGCAGACCCCAAATCGTCGTAGGAACGGATAAGAATACGCCCGGTATCGTTGTAAAAGATGATTTCGGGGGGTTTATTCGCTGTGTCTATGACCCTTTTTAACGCCCATCCCTCCAACCTGGACTTATTGACGACTCCGTTGGTCAAAAGAAACGAAGATTCGGCTATATCCTCTGAAGTTTCCAAAACTCCCCTGGAAATCTCGTAAGTTTTACCAAAATTGAGGGTTTCGTAGCGGACCTGACGCCAGGTTTTTGCATCCCGTACCCGCCCGTAAATTTTGGGTCTAACCATCCCGTGATAGAGGTGTTTTACCGACTCAATAAGCGTTTTTCCCCATTGGTTTGCAGGTTTTAAGATGTTTATAACCCGATTTGAGTTTGTAACCCATTTATGCTGACCGGGATGGCGAGGAACGTCAATTCCTAAGAAGTTCTTAGCAAAAACAGCAATAGCGTCGGGATTATCGGGCTGAATATCCCTAAAAAGCTGTAAGGCGTCTTTAATCTTCTTGTAATCGGCTTTGCTCAAGGACTTCTCCTAGTTCTTTGACCCCAATTATCGTAGATTTACCACAATGGGGGCATTGTATGGAGGGAATAAAACCCCCAAAAAGCGAGT